>Ga0315298_1000019_pt1 | contig 328112 bp, 275 predicted proteins | sample WHS_1_MG_FD_203077 | JGI IMG/M metagenome (GOLD analysis project Ga0315298, IMG submission 203077) | Extremophilic microbial mat communities from Washburn Hot Springs, YNP, Wyoming, USA - WHS_1_MG | ecosystem: Environmental > Aquatic > Thermal springs > Hot (42-90C) | place: USA: Wyoming... | reverse complement strand
TTTGATCACGTTGGCTTTTATTGGTCCCCGCCAGATCACGGCGTCGTTCTGGTTGCGCAACAACAAGCCCAACGACATGACTTTCATCCCGCCGATGTCAACGGGGAGGATCCCTTCCTCGGAAACCTGGAGAATTTCGCCCTCCAGTCCCAGCAGGGTCGGGATGCTGGGGCCATGAATATCCACGTCCAGGAGTCCGACGCGCTTGCCCAGCAGCGCCAATGTGGCGGCGAGGTTTACCGCCACCATACTCTTACCGACGCCGCCTTTGCCGGACAACACGATGACTTTGTGGCGGATGCGGCACAGGCGCGACTGGAGCTGCTGACGTTCTTTGAACTGTTCCTCGCTCTCGTTCTCCTTGCGCTTCAAGGCGGAGCAGTCCGTGCGCTGGCAGGACCTGCATCCTGCGGTTTCTCTGCGGGGATCGCCGAGAGATACTTCTTGGTGCTTCAAGTAGTCCTCCCCGTTGGTCTAATGGCGTTCTTCACCAAAAGGGTGCGACGCTCAAGTCCCCTTTGCACGCCCTCGCGGGTGTTGCGGGCTGTGGGTTTATGGGGCCTCCAGCGGCCCCTCCCGGAAACCTGTCCCGCGGAGAGCTTAAGCACGTGATCCGGCAGTTCGGGCGTTACCAATGCCCCGCGACGTCGGCTGAGGAGGCTGTCTGGAGCTTGCCGGCTTTGAACTGCTCGATTGCCTCAGCCACTGTGCCCGAGGCGCCGAGATAGATCTTTATCCCGCCAGCCTGCAAAGTAGAAAAGGCTTTCGGCCCGACATGGCCGGTGATCAGCGCATCCGCTTTCAGGTCAACGATCCGCTTGGCCGTCTGGATACCCGCTCCCTGGGCAGCATTGACGTTGACGCTGTTATCCACCACAGAGACCGCACCTGTTTCGGTATCGAGAACAATCAAGTACTTCGCCCGGCCGAAGCGCGGATCGAGGGGCGATTGCAGAGTATCGCCTTGGGAAGTCACCGCGATTTTCATAGGCAATGTCCTCTTTGGAGCCTAGCAACCGGTGTGCCAAACAGGGCGTAGCACCACCGCTGGGGCTCGATTGAAGGCCGTGAGGCGCGACGGGGCGTCCAAAGCTTCAAGCCTGTGGTTGATGGAGTGCAGGATAGCGGCGGGGTAGGGAAGCATGGTCGCCTGCGGGGACGAGGGGCCCTTGCTTTTTGCATGAGAGGATTGCGCCCGTCTCAGGCATTTTGCAAGTACAGGGGGCAACCAACGCTTGCTATCCCATGGCTGCTGTAAGTTAGCGCCGCTGGCACGCCACGTGCAACAGCCTTGGGCAGGTGAGGGTCGCGATCGCGCATTGGCAGGGCCGTGTCTCACCCGTGTTCGATGCGGCGAACAGCGTTCTGCTCATAGACGTCGAGAACGGGCGGGAACGGCAGCGCGAAGAGCGAGCACTGACCGGAAGCGACGTATTGGCCCGCGCGGTTGAGTTCCTGAAGCTTGGGGCCGAGGTTCTGATCTGCGGGGCGATTTCGGCGCCGCTGGAAGCTGTGTTGGTTTTCTCCGGCGTTCGAGTTTTTGGATTTGTTTGTGGGCCGGTGGAGGACGTCCTAGCGGCGTTTCTCGATGGCAAGCTGGACAGGCAGCCGTTTTGCATGCCCGGCTGCGGTGGCCGGCGCGGATGGATGGGCGAAAGGAGAAAGGCGATGCCAAGAGGTTCTGGAATGGGTTTTGGCCGCGGACGCGGCGGTGGAGGTGGTCGCGGAGCTGGCGGTGGTTTTGGCGGCGGCCGTGGGAGGATGGGCGGTCCCCTGGCCGGTGGGCCTGGGGGCGAGTGCGTGTGCCCGAGTTGCGGCGAAAAAGTGCCGCACGTGGCGGGCCAACCGTGCAACCAGGTGAAGTGCCCGAAGTGCGGCACTCTGATGACGAGAGCTTAGAGAGTTAGAGAGAAAGGAGGATGCTATGCCATTTGGAGACAGGACTGGTCCGGCCGGGCTGGGTCCCAGAACGGGACGCGGGGCCGGATATTGCGCAGGATTCGGCGTGCCCGGTTTTCTGAACCGGGGCGTGGGCTTTGGGTTCTTTGGAGGCCGCGGAGGCGGTGGCCGGGGTTGGCGGAACTGGTTCTACGCCACCGGCTTGACTGGCTGGCAGCGCGCGGGCCTCTGGCCTTGGGCCGGTGTGGGTCGCGCGGGCTTCTGGCCGTGGTGCTGGCCGCCATATGCTGGCGCCCCACCGGAGCAGGAGGCTACCGCGTTGAAAGGCCTGGCCGAGCGGCTGGAAGGGGCCTTGGAGGGTATCCGCAAGCGTTTGGAAGAACTAGAGACCAAGGCTAAAGCCGAATAGTGACACAGTAGGAAGGCGGGCCGGGCCAACCCGGTCCGTCTTCGTACGCAGGCAGAAGGGTGTGTGTGCCATGAGGGTCGCCATCGCCAGCGGCAAAGGGGGGACGGGCAAGACCACGGTCGCCACCAACCTGGCTTGGGTGGCCGGCGAGGGCGGGTGTCGCGTGGCCTATGTGGACTGCGATGTGGAAGAGCCGAACGGGCATCTGTTCCTTAAGCCGGAGATCGCCTCCCGGCGTAGCCTTGACAGGCTGCACCCTAAGGTGGATGAGAAACGGTGCACGCACTGCGGCCTGTGCGGACAGATCTGCCAGTACAGCGCGATCGTCTGTGTGGGCGAAAAGGTGCTGGTGCATCCGGAACTCTGTCATGCATGCGGGGGGTGCGTGCTGGTATGCGGTCCGGGCGCCATTACAGAGGTCTTGCGGGAGAGCGGCAAGCTTGAAATCGGGCAAGCGGGGGCGGTCCGGTTCGTCCATGGCGTGTTGAACATCGGGGAAGCGATGAGCACGCCGCTAATCCGGCAGGTGAAGGCGGCTACGCCCGAAGCGGACCTTGTGATCATTGACTCTCCGCCGGGGACGTCTTGCCCGGTGATTGAGAGTGTGCGTGGTGCGGACTTGGTGCTATTGGTGACGGAGCCCACTCCTTTCGGGCTGCACGACCTGAAGCTGGCGGTGGAGATGGTGCGCGCCCTCAAACGCCCTTTAGGGGTGGTTATCAACCGCACACGTTTTGGCTCCAATGAGATCCACGAGTACTGCTGCCGCCAAGGCATAGAGATCTTGGTTGAAATCCCGGACGACCGCCGTATCGCCGAGGCGTATTCGAGGGGCGTTCTGGCCTGTGAGGTGGTAGCTGAGTTCCACGCCGCCATGCGAGAGTTGCTGGCAAGGATTCAAGGGGAGCCCGTGGCGATGTCGCGGATGAGGAGCCGGGAGATGAGCCAATGAGGGAGTTGTTTACAATTGGCCGCGCGGACGGGCCCCGGGTGAAGGAACTGGCGGTGATCAGCGGCAAGGGAGGAACGGGGAAGACGTCGCTGGTGGCCTGCTTCGCGGCGCTCGCGCGGAATGTGGTGCTCGCCGATTGTGATGTGGATGCCCCGGACCTGGCCCTGGTGCTGGCCCCGGAGGTGATTCGCCGCCAGCCGTTCTCGGCAGGAAAACGCGCCAGAATCCGGCCCGGCCATTGCACTGCCTGCGGCAAGTGCGAAGAGCTATGTCGCTTCGATGCGATCTTTTTCGATGGGCCGGGCAACGGCATGGTGGAGAAAACGTTTCGGGTAGATCCGGTGGCGTGTGAAGGCTGCGGGGTGTGCGCCTGGTTTTGCGCCGAGGGTGCGATCGAGTTTGGGCCCGTGGTCAACGGGGAGTGGTATGTTTCGGAAACGCGCTGCGGGCCGATGGTTCACGCCCGGCTGGGGATAGCGGAGGAAAACTCGGGCAAGCTGGTGAGCATGGTGCGGAGCAACGCCCGGCGGATTGCCGAGGAACGAGGTTTGGAGCTGGTGTTGATTGACGGTGCGCCGGGCATCGGGTGTCCGGTGATCGCGTCCGTGACTGGCGCGACGCTGGTTCTGGCGGTGACCGAGCCTACGCTTAGTGGACTCCACGATTTGCAACGCGTCGCGGAGTTGACGCGACACTTCGGGATCCCGACGCTGGTTTTGGTCAACAAGTGGGACCTGAACCCCGAGGTGTGCGAGCGGATCGGGGCGTGGGTGAGGGAACAAGGACTCGGGCTGGCAGGGCGGGTGCGTTATGACCCCGCCGTGACAGAGGCCCAGATTCGCGGGAAGTCGGTCATCGAGTATCAGCGGGACGGTTGTGCTTCCGACATTCGCGCCGTCTGGGCGGAGGTTGAAGCCTCTCTCGAAAGGCCTGCATTCGGGCCGCGCACTGGAGGCAGCCATGCCTACATATGAATATGAACGCCAACGGTGCAAACATCGCTTTGAACGATTCCAGAGCATGTCTGCGGAACCGATCAAGGTCTGTCCGAACTGCGGCGGCTCCGCCGAGAGGCTGGTCAGCGGGGGAGTTGCCCGTGGGAGATGTGCAAGCTAGACTAGAAAGAGAATCGGGGCGTGGCTCAGCCTGGTTAGAGCGCCTGGTTCGGGACCAGGAGGTCGGTGGTTCAAATCCACTCGCCCCGACCATTGCTTGTAAGCCGCGGAGGGGGCTGGCTAGGGGGGAACGGCGCCGAGGCCGGGGCCAGTCAAGACGCCGGTGCGCATCATTCCGTCCTTGATGTGGAAGATGCCGGGGAATTTTTCTTCCCAGCCTCGGTTGGCGGCAGGGACATACTGGCGGGCGTTGGCCTCGATGGCGGCGACTCCGGGGATGTGGGCCGCCAGCCCGGCCGAATGGATCAGGGAGGCGCCCGGGCAGGTCAGATCCTGCACGCAAAGGAACATTTTGAATTTCTGTGCGGCGGCAGCCATGAGGAGGGCTTGGGTCTGGCCCTTGCAGGCTTTCAGAGCCGCTCCGGTGTAACCCATTTCGCGGGCGAGCAGGAGGTTTTCGAGGTCGGTGAGCGACTCGTCAATGACGATGGGCCGTAGTTTGGCTGCTTCGTGCATTACGTTGTGACGGTTGGCCTTGAGGTCGCGCGCGGTGGGTTGCTCGATGTACTGAATGCGGGCGAAGCCGGCTGGGGCTTTCTCTTTAACCCGGCGGAGGAACTCGAGCAGGTAGTCCACGTTGGGGCAGCGCTCGTTGAAATCCGCCGAGTAGTACCAGGTCTTGACGCCGCGGCGAGCTTGGGTTTCGGCGGTGACGCGGTCAATGCGAAGCACCCGCTCGATGTCCCAATTGAGGTCGTTTCCGTTGAGCTTGATCTTGATGTGGGTAAGGCCGTTGTAGTTGATCCACTCGGGCAAAGTTTCCGGCAGGCCGTCGTTGATGCGCTTAACGATGTCCTGCTCGGTGATGGGATCCAGGGCGCCTACCAAGTGATAAAGAGGCATACGGGGTTTGGGCTGGCGGAGCACGTAGCGTTCCAGGTATTCGCCGCGGAACTCGGGCAGCAGGTAGCGGGCCAGATCGTGCTCCATGAAGGCGGGGCCGTAAGTGTGATAGCAGTTCAGCCCGTGCAGCTTGCCGTAAGCATCGTGAATGGCGGCATCGAAGGGGCTGGCTACCACGAGTGTGGCGAGCTTGGGGATGGCCTCGGGCAGTTTCAAATCGCGGGCCACCTCATCGGCGGCTTTCAAGTAGGCCGGTTCCAGCGTCACGTTGATGTCCACCGGGTGAGCGCTCAGGCCGGATTCTTCGGTGATTTTGGCGATGCGTGCAGCCAGTTGCTTCATGGCGCCTAGGGTAGTCTCGTAAGGGAGCTTGGAGGGCCAGGCCCAGATGTTACCCAGGGGCATGGAACCGAAGCCTCGAGCCGTCTTGCCGTCGGGTGCGCGGACGAGACAATGCACGTTGAGCAAGGTGACACGATCAAGCGCTACACCGCCGAATTTGATGGGCGTGCGGTAGAGGTAATCTTCGTAGTCGAAGCGAACGCTTTCTACGCGCACGCGCTTCGGGGAAGCGGCGCGAAGGACGAAGGGTGCGCCGGCAGTAGCTGCGCTAAGGAATTCGCGACGGGTCGCCCGAAACATGGCCAGCGTTTGCCATTCTAACGCGTTCGCGCTGCCAGAAAAAAAGACGGAGGAGGCCGGCCAGCAGCAGGAACAAGGCGAAGGCGGCCAGAAGCAGGAGCCAGCCGTGGTCGCGAACGAGTTGGGCGTAGCCGGTGCGCAACTGCCAGGCCAGCCAGGCGAGCAGCGAATACCGCAAGAGGCGGCCGGCCAGCACCACCAACAAGAAGGCTATGCGGCTGGCATTCAAAGCGCCCGCCAACAGTACGAAGACCTTGGTGGGCAAGGGAGCGGGAACGAGTACGGGGACGAAGACGGTGAGCAAGCCGTAGCGTGCGAACCAGCGGCGGAAGCGGGGCAGGCGGGAGTGGTTATGGACCCGGCGGCCGAGACAGGCTTCGCCGCCCGTGCGGCCCACTTGAAACAAGAACAGGCAACCGAGAGCGGAGCCGAGGGTAGCCAGCAGTGCGGACCACAACCCGGCGCGCGGGTTACTGGCCGCAAGCGCCACCACGAGGGCGTCGACGCCGACGGGTATGGGCAAGCCGCCGGAGTCCAGGGCGGCCAGGAGGAACACGCCTGGGGGACCGAATTCCAGCAGACCGGCGGCGACGGAAACCAAGCTTCGCAACTTCCAGGCTAGCGCAAGCTAGGGCGTTTCGCCGACCATGCGCCGGAGGGTAGCCTCGTCAATAACTTTTACGCCCAGCTCTCGTGCCTTGGCGAGCTTAGAGCCGGCTTCTTCGCCCGCCACGACGTAATCGGTCTTTTTGCTCACGGAGCCGGCCACTTTGCCGCCGGCGGCTTCGATCAAGGCACGGGCTTGTTCGCGCGTCATGGTGGGCAGAGTGCCGGTAAGCACGAAGGTCAGACCTTCGAGCGGTCCGCCGCGGGGGCGCTCGCGGCGGTAGTAAAACTGCAAGCCGGCGCGGCGCAAACGCTCGACCAGTTCGCGGTTGCGGGGCTCGCGGAAGAAATCCCAAATGCTTTGGGCCACGCGGGGTCCCACTTCCTCCACACGCTGAAGAGTCTCGATGTCGGCTTCGGCGATGGCGTCCAGGCTTCCGAAAGCTTCGGCGAGGAACAAGGCGGTGCGCTCGCCGACGAAACGGATGCCTAGCGCGGTGATCACTCGAGGGAGGGGCTGCTGTTTGGATTGTTCGATGTTTCGCAGCAGTTTTTCGGCGGACTTTTTGCCCATGCGTTCCAGAGGGAGCAGATCGTCGAGTTTGAGCTGGTAGAGGTCGGCGACGCTGCGGACGAGGCCGCGATCCACGAGCTGGTCAACCAGGGCCTCGCCGAGCCCGTCAATATCCATGACGCCGCGAGAAGCGAAGTGCAGGATAGATTCTTTCAAGCGGGCGGGGCAGTTGGTGTTGATGCAGCGGCTGGCCACCTCGCCCTCCTCGCGCACGACCTTGCCGCCGCAGACAGGGCATATTGAGGGCATGCGGAAGGGGCGGCGAGCGGGGCCGGGCGTGACGACGCGGACGACTTTGGGGATGACGTCGCCGCTGCGCTCGATGAGGACAGTGTCGCCTATTTGGAGGCCCAGCCGCTCGATTTCGTCCTCGTTGTGGAGGGTGGCGCGGGAAACGGTGACGCCGCCGACCTCGACCGGGCGGAGGTGGGCGACGGGGGTGAGCGCTCCGGTGCGTCCCACCTGGACTTCGATATCCTCGACCACGGTTTGGGCTTGCCGGGCGGCGTATTTGAAAGCGATGGCCCAGCGGGGAGCTCGAGCAGTCCAGCCGAGCAGGCGCTGTTCGGCTACCGAATCTACTTTGACCACGATGCCATCAATGTCGTAGGGAAGTTGCTGGCGCTGGTCAGACCATTGGCGCCAGAAGCGGACCACCTCTTCGACGTCGCGGCAGAGCTGGCGGTTGGGGTTCACCTTAAAGCCCAAGCGCACCAATGCCTTCAGGGATTCCCAATGGCTTTCGTAATAAGGCTGGCCGTCCACCAGCAGGAAATAGGCCCAATAGTCGAGGCGGCGGGCGGCGGTGATCCAGGGTTCGAGGACGCGAATGGAGCCAGCGGCGGCATTGCGAGGATTGGCGAAGCGGGGCAAGCCCTGGCGATCGCGCTCCAGATTAAGCTGCTCGAAGGCGCGGCGGTTCATGACGACCTCGCCCCGGACTTCGAAGGCGGGCAGGGGAGAGCTTACTTTGAGCGGGAGCGAGCGAATGGTGCGGGCGTTTTCGGTGACATCTTCACCTTCGATGCCGTCACCGCGCGTGACGGCCTGAGTCAGGGCGCCGTGGCGGTAATGGACGGCCATGGAGAGGCCATCGAGCTTCAGCTCGGCGACGTAAGCTGAAGGCGGACGGCCCAGGATTTGGCGGACACGGCGATCGAAATCGCGGAATTCCTCTTCGCTGAGGGCGTTGTCCAGGCTAAGCATGGGGGAGCTGTGGCGGACTTTGACGAAGCCCTCGCGCGGCTTGCCTCCTACGCGCTGGGTAGGGGAATCGGGCGTAATGAGCTCGGGGTGCTCGGCCTCCAGTTGCTTGAGCCGGTTCATCAGGGCATCGAACTCGGCGTCAGTGATTTCGGGCTGGTCGAGGACGTAGTAGAGGTATTCGTGGCGGCGGATTTGCTCGCGTAGCCGTTCAATTTCCTGGCGCACATCATCGGGCATGAGTTGGTGCCTCCCTCGAGAGGCGCTGTTTGCGAAGCGCCCCGCGTTTATTATAATTGTCGGTTCAAAAAAGGGGCCGGAGGCCATCGTTATTTACCGGAACGCGTTCCTTATTTACAACCCGCAGGCGGGCGGACTGAGGTACTTTGCGGCCCGGCGAGTGGAGCGAGTGCTGGCCGTGCTGAGGCAGGCGGGGCATCGCGTGACTGCACTGAGCACGCCAGCTCCGGGCGCGGCGACGGAGATAGCAAGAAGGTGCGTAGAGCGGGGCGCGGATCTGATAATTGTGCTGGGCGGAGACGGGACGCTGAACGAGACCGCCAACGGGATGGTGGGCACGCACGTGCCGCTGGCGGTGGTGCCTGCGGGGACAGCGAATGTGCTGGCGCGCGAGCTGGGGTTGCCGTGCCGGGGACCAGCGGCGGCAGTTCGGATCGGCGAAAGCGAGCCGCTCCGCGTGGCAGTGGGGCTGTTGCGGGGGGCGGGGGCAGCGGCGCGCTACTTTTTGCTGATGGCGGGGGCGGGCTTTGACGGGCACATTGTTTATCACTTGAATTTGTCGTTGAAGGCCCGTCTGGGCCAGCTAGCGTACTGGGTAGGTGCGGCCAAAGAACTTGCGCGGAGGCTGGATGAGTTTCAAGCCACGGCTAACGAGCGAAGTTTTCGATGCAGTTTCGTTTTAGCCAGCCGGGTAAGGAACTACGCCGGATGGATGCGCATAGCTTTGGGGGCGTCGCTGCTGAGGGACGACTTCCAAATAGCGATATTTGAGGGTCGTTCCACGCTGCGTTACTACTCGCTGTATTTGGGTGCAGTGCTGGCGGGGGTGGCGGAGCGGACGCCTGGGATCACCTTTTTGCGTGCGCGACGAGTGGAGTTTAGCTGCGAAGACGGGCCGCCCATTTACGTGCAAGTGGACGGCGAGTACGCGGGCCGCTTGCCAGCGAGCGTCGAGATAGTGCCTGACGCGCTGACGCTGCTAGTGCCGCCAGGGTTCAAGCGCCAGCGCATGTGAGGGAGGCATGGATCCACTAACGCACTTTCTGAGCGGGGTGGTTTTGAGCCGGGCGGGTTTGGGGCGGCTGTGCCCGCAAGCAAGCTGGATGATCCCGCTAGCGGCGATGGCGCCTGATGCGGACGCGCTGGCGGGCCTTTGGGGTTCGGAGAGCTATCTGGGGTGGCACCGGCAATGGACGCACTCAGTGGCGGGGATTCCGGTCGTGGCGGCGTTGCCGGTACTGGTTGCGGCAGTCAGGTTGGGGCGGCGGATGAGGTGGCTAGGCGCCTACGCGGCGGCGGTGGCAAGCGTAGCCCTACACGATTTGTTGGACACGACCAACGCTTACGGAGTGAGGGCCTGGCTGCCGTTTTCCAAGGAGTGGGTGCGGACGGACATATTCGCGATAGTGGATTTGTGGCTGTGGGCGGTGTGGCTGGCGGCTGTGCTGGGCCCCATGCTGGGAAGATTGGTGAGCAGCGAAATAGGCGCGCGGAGGGGGAGCGGTCGCGGAGCGGCGATTTTTGCGCTGGTTTTTCTAGTGTGCTATGGGGGTGTGCGCTGGCTGTTGCACCAGCGGGCTGTGGAAGTACTGGAAGCGCGGTTGTATCAGGGCCAAGCGCCGGTGCGAGTGGCGGCGTTGCCCTCGCCCGGGAGCCCGCTGTTGTGGCGAGGGTTGGTGGAGACGCGCGATTTTTATGCGGTCGGGGAAGTTGACCTGGGAGGGGAATTCGACCCCGGTTCGGCGCGGTTTCTGCACAAGGCAGGCGGGGTGGCGGAACAAGCCTCAATCGAGCGGGCGGTACGGGCGACGGAAGCTTTTCGGGTGTTTCTGGAGTTCAGCCAGTATCCGCTGTGGCGGTTCGTTCCGGTGGACGATCCCGAGGGAGGCTTGCGAGTGGAAGCCATGGATCTGCGTTTCGGGGAGCCGCCGGGGAGGCGATTTGTGGCGACGGCGGTGGTGAACGCGGAAGGTCGGGTGGTGCGGGCCTGGTTTCGGTTCTAGTGGGGGCGGCAGCAAAGTAGGCGATTGACAGGGGCGCGCAGATACGCCTATCATGATTATTCGAATCCTTAGGCCTTCGCGTCGAACCCTAACGTGAGACGTCAGCGCTGCCAAGCGGGTTCATTCCCGCGGTTGGCGAGCGAAGTGACGGTTCCTTTCAGCCTTGCGGGGCAGGGCGTGAGAGCTATGTGTGCGAGGTACCAATGATCAAAGTTGAGGCTTTGACCAAGCGCTACGGGCGTACGGTGGCTGTAGACGATATTTCCTTCGAAGTCCAGAAGGGGCAGATAGTGGGTTTTCTTGGGCCCAACGGGGCCGGCAAGACCACGACGATGCGGGTGTTGACGTGTTTTCTGCCGCCCACGGCGGGCACGGCGCGGATCGCCGGCTTTGATGTGCTGGAGCAACCGCTGGAGGTGAAGCGGCGCATCGGCTATTTGCCGGAATCACCACCGCTGTACCCGGAGATGGAGGTGACCGAATACCTGACGTTCGTGGGCAAGCTTAAAGGCCTGCCCAAGAGCGAGTTGAAGCGGCGGGTGGAAGAAGTGTGCGAGCGCTGCGCCATAGGCGAGTACCGGGACAAGTTGATCTCGAAGCTTTCGCGCGGTTACCGGCAGCGGGTGGGCCTGGCGCAGGCGATCATTCACAACCCGGAGGTGCTGATTTTGGACGAGCCTACGGCGGGTCTGGATCCCAAGCAGATCATCGAGACGCGGGAACTGATCAAGGGGCTGGCTGGGGAGCACACGATAATTTTGAGCACGCATATCCTTTCCGAGGTAGAGCAGACCTGCAAGCACGTGATTATCATCAACAAGGGCAAGCTGGTGGCGGCTCCGGATACGGTGGAGAACCTGACGCGGCGTCTGCGGGGCGCCGAATCGGTGGCGGTGGAAATCGAACCGCGGGACGGGGTTCCGGACGCTGCCAGCGCGCAGAGACGACTGGAGCAAGTGGCGGGCGTGAGCCGGGTGATACAGAAGGAGAGCCGGGACGGGCGGCTGTTATTCGAGGTGGAGAGCTTGCAAGGGCGGCAGGTGCGAGCCGAGCTGGCCAGGGCGGTGGTGCAGGCAGGCTGGAATTTGAGCGAATTGCGGCCGGTGGCGCTAAGTCTGGAAAAGATCTTCCTTGAACTGACGGCATCGGAGCAGCAAGCGGCAGGAGGTGGCCGGTGAGGAACATTCTGACTATTTATCGAAAAGAGTTGAAGAGTTACTTTGCTTCCTGGGTCGGCTATGTGGTGATCGCCTTTTTTGCGGTGATTTTCGGGTATTTCTTTTATGTGGCGACGGCCATATTTGTGAATCAGAGCTTCCAGTCGCAAATGATGGGGCGGGGTTTTCCGATGGATATGAATGAGTGGGTGATCCGGCCCCTGATGATGAATGTCAGCGTGATTGGGTTATTCGTGATACCTATGATCACGATGAGGCTTTTCGCGGAGGAAAAGCGATCGGGGACGATTGAGCTGCTGATGACGTCGCCGGTGCGGGATGCGGAGATTGTTCTGGGCAAGTGGCTGGCGGCGTGGACGTTCTACGCTTGTGTACTGGCGCTTTCGGCGTTGGATCTGGCGTTCTTGTTCATATATGGCCAGCCGGACTGGAAGCCGATTCTGGTGGCCTATTTGGGCCTGCTTTTGCAGGGGGGTTGTCTGCTAGCTTTCGGCACTTTCATTTCAAGCCTTACGCGGAACCAGATTATCGCGGCAGGGGGAACGTTCGCGGCCTGTCTGCTGCTGTGGGTGTTTGAGTGGGTGACTGCGTACGAGACTTCCAGTTGGGCACGGGTAGTGTCTTATCTTTCGGTTTTGACGCATTTCGAACCGTTCGCCAAGGGTTTGCTGGACAGCAAGGACGTGGTGTTTTACGTGTCGGCGATCTTTCTGGGTTTGTTCTTGACGGTTCGCTCGATGGAATCGCTGCGTTGGAGGGCGTAAATGAGATTGAGACTGGATTGGTTGAAGAGGCGTCAGACCAAGTACGGGGCGTATTTGGGCTTGTATCTGCTGGTGGTGCTGGCGGCTCTGACGGCGGCCAACTGGCTGGCCAACCGGCACAACCGGTCGTGGGATTCGACCAAGAACAAACGTTTCAGCCTGGCGGACCAGACGATCAAGATCGTCAGAGGCCTCAAGCAGGACGTCCGCATTACATATTACGATGAGACGCGTAACTTTGAGCGTGCGCGCGATTTGTTGGATCGCTACGACAATCTTTCCACGCGCCTGACGGTAGGGTACGTGGATCCTTACAAGAAGCCGCAGGTAGCGCGGGCGGCGGGAATCAAGAGCATTCCGACCATAGTGGTGGAAGCGGGGCCCAAGCGGGAGGAGACCACGAGCCTGACCGAGGAACAAATCACGAGCGCACTTATCCGCGCGCTGAAGAGCGGGGAGCGCAACGTTTGTTTTGTTAAAGGGTCTGGGGAACATCTCTTGGACGACACCGGGCAGCGGGGATATTCGAGCTTCAAGGATTTGCTGGAGCGGAACAATTACAGGACGCGAGAGATTTCGCTGCTGGAAAAGCCGGAGGTGCCGAGCGATTGCACGATTCTGGTGATTGCGGGGCCGCGCTACGATTATCCCGAGCCGCAAGTGCAGGCGGTCAAGAAATACCTGGAAGGCGGGGGCCGCGTGCTGTTCATGTTGGATCCGCCGCTAAGGATGGGCAAGGAGGAGGTAAGCGAGAATCCCGGGCTGACCAAGTTGCTGGCGGATTGGGGCGTGACGTTGGAGAAGAACCTGGTGCTGGACACCAGCGGGATTGGGTCGCTGTTCGGTTTGGGGCCGGAGGTGCCGCTGGTGGCCAATTACGAGTACCACGCGATTGTGCGGGAGATGAAGGGGACGGCGACGGCGTTTCCGATCGCGCGCTCGGTGGAGACCAAGAGCGTGGATAAGGTGACGGTGGACAAGCTGTTCTCGACTACGTCCAACAGCTACGCTACGACGAATCTTTCCAGCGCGACCATACGCCTGGATCCGTCCAAAGACAAGAAGGGGCCGTTCAATCTGGCGGCGGCGGGAACCTACAACACGGGCAAGGAGAATCAGAACGGACGCTTCGTGGTAGTGGGCAGTTCGGATTGGGCGTCGAACTATATTTTGCGCTTTCAGGGCAACCGGGATCTAGCCATGAATATGGTGAACTGGCTGAGCTCGGACGAGGATTTGATCTCGATCCGGCCGAAGGAGCCGGAGGACCGGCGTCTGACGCTGACGCGGGCGCAGATGCGGACGGTGTTTTACACGAGCGTAGTGGTGCTGCCTTTGGTGGTGGTGGCGGCTGGGTTCTCGGTGTGGTGGCGCAGGAGGTAGCGGATGAAGGTGCGCGGTCTGCTGGTGGCAGTAGCGATCCTGGCGCTGCTGGGAGGGGCGGTGTGGTGGTCGAACCGGGCCAAGAAGGCCGAGGAGGGCAAGCCGCGGCCCGATGAGCCGCCGAAGATTCTGGCCCTAGCCGAGGATCAGCTCAGCAAGATCGAGATCCGCAAGAAGGATGCAGAGCCGACGGTGGTTCAAAAGAACGAAGCCGGCAAGTGGGAGATAATAGCGCCGCAGGCTTTGCGAATCGACCAAGACGCCATCAGCTCGATGACCTCGACGCTGTCCTCGCTAAACGCGGACAGGCTGATAGAGGAGAAGGCGCAGGATCTAAGCGTGTACGGGCTGCAATCGCCGGCGCTGGAGCTGATCGTAAGGCAAAAGGACGGCAAGACTTACCGTCTGCTGGTGGGTGATGAGACGCCGACCGGGGGCGGCTATTACGCACGCCTGGAGGGTGATCCGCGGGTATTCACCATCGCTTCCTGGAACAAGAGCAGCCTGGACAAGAGTTGGAAGGAGCTGCGGGACAAGCGGCTGCTCACGTTTGACCAGGACAAGCTGATTCGCGTGGAACTGGTCGCCAAGGGCGGCACCATCGAGTTCGGCAAGAATGCGCAGAACGAATGGCAGATTGTCAAGCCGCGACCGCTGCGGGCAGATAGCTTCCAGGTGGAGGAGCTAATCCGGAAGTTGCGGGATGCCCGGATGGATACCTCGATCACGGAAGAGGACGCCAAGAAGGCAGCGGCCGCTTTTGCCAAGGGGACGCAGGTGGCGGTGGCGAGGGTGACTGACGCCGGGGGTACCCAGGAGTTGCAAGTCCGCAAGGACAAGGACAAGAATTATTACGCCAAGAGCAGCGCGGTGGAGGGCATTTACAAGATCAGCAGCGACATCGGGGATGGGTTGGACAAGGGGCTGGACGATTTTCGCAACAAGAAGCTGTTCGATTTTGGCTGGAGCGATCCATCCCGGATCGAGCTGCGGGAAGGCGGCAAGACGACGACTTACCAGAAGACGGGCGAGAAGTGGATGGCAGGCTCCAAGCAGATGGATTCACCGAGCATCCAGACTTTGATTGACCGGCTGCGGGATCTGTCCTGCACCAAGTTTGCCGAGAAGGGCGGCGGCGCGCCGTTGCTGGAAGTTACGGTGACTTCCAATGAAGGCAAGCGTGTTGAGAAGGTGATTATCAGGCGGCAGGGGAACAGTTACTTTGCAGTGCGCGAGAACGAGCCCACGGTGTACGAACTGGAGGCTAAGGCACTAGAGGAATTGCAAAAGGCGGCTAGCGGCGTAAAGGAAGCGGCGCCACAGAAATGAAGCAGTGAAGCCAGCCAGAAGGAGGCGGGAGCCGGAGCGAGATCCGGCTCCGCGGCGATGCAGGGGCTTCTCACAGATCTTTACGAGCTGACGATGGCGGCCGGCTATGTGCAAGCCGGCAAGGCGCAGGAGGTTGCAAGCTTCGAATTATTCATCCGTCATTTGCCTCCCCACCGGAGCTTCGTAGTGGCAGCGGGGCTAGCGCAGGCAGTTGAGTACCTGCTGGGGTTGTGTTTTACCGAGGAAGAAATTGAATACCTGCGCGGATTGCCGCAACTGGCCCGGGCGCCGGAAGATTTTTTCGAAACGTTGCGGCGGCTTCGGTTCACGGGTGATTTGTGGGCGGTACCGGAGGGGACGCCACTGTTTCCGGGCGAGCCGGTGCTTACGGTGCGGGCGCCGCTGGTGGAAGCGCAGATAGTTGAGACGTACCTGCTGGCCACGATCGCTTACCAGACGCTGGTGGCGACCAAGGCAGCGCGGATAGTTGAAACGGCGCAGGGGCGCGCGGTAGTGGAGTTCGGCACGCGGCGGGCGCATTCGCCGCAGGCGGGCGTGCTGGGGGCTCGGGCGGCCTACATCGGGGGTTGCGTGGGCACCAGCAACACGCTGGCAGGGATGAAATTTGGGGTGCCGGTATATGGGACAGCGGCGCACTCTTGGGTGCAAGCGTTCACGGAAGAGCTGGAAGCGTTCCGGCAGCTTCAACGGTTACTGGGGCCGTCCACGATTTACCTTATTGATACTTACGACACTCTGGAAGGTGCACGGAAGGCCGCTTCATTGGGGCGGCCGCTGTGGGGTGTGCGACTGGATAGCGGAGATCTGCTGAGCCTGTCGCGGCAGGTGCGAGCCATTCTGGACGAAGCGGGGTTGCGTGAAGCGCGCATCATGGCCAGCGGGGATTTGAACGAGTACAAGATCCGCCGATTGGTGGAGGCGGGCGCGCCGATTGACGCCTTCGGCGTGGGCACGGAACTGGCGACTTCAGCAGATGCTCCGGCGCTGGGTGCCGTTTACAAGCTGGTGGAGTTGGAGGAGAGGGGCGTGCGGCGTTACACTGCGAAGCTGAGTCTGGACAAAGCGACCATGCCGGGGGCAAAGCAGGTGTTTCGGTTTGCCGATCATGACTTGGTGAGCTGTGCCTGGGAAGCTGCGCCGCCGGGTGGGGAGCCGTTGCTGCAACCAATAATCAAGGGCGGCCGGCTTGTGAGTGCGCTGCCTAGTGCGGCGGTGGCGCGCGAGCATGCGGCGCGATCGCTGGCGCGGCTGCCGGAGGGGGTGCGGCGATTGCAGCAGCCCGAGCCCTATCGCGTGGAGCACAGTGCGGCCTTGCAAGCTTTGGCTGAGGAGGCCTGGCGGAACGCGCGTGCAGCGTCGTTATCAGGGGTAATTTCTTGGGGGGCGGAGAAAAGGTGAAGACGGTCTTTTTCGATGTGGACACGCAGGTAGATTTCTTGTATCCAGCGGGGGCCCTTTACGTAGCCGGGGCAGAGGCGTTGTTGCCCAGCCTAGTTCGCTTGCGGGACTGGGCGGCGGTGCGGGGCATCCCTATTATTTCGAGCGTAGACGCGCATGCGGAGGATGATGAGGAATTCCAGCGATGGCCGCCGCACTGCGTGGTGGGCACGGCGGGACAACGGAAGCCGCCAGAGACACTGCTGGAGCCGTGCGTGGTGATACCGCCGGTGCTGGGAAAGTACGGAGTTGGTCAGGCGCGGCAGATCATCGTGGAGAAGCAATCGCTCGATGTGTTCAGCAACCCTAACCTGAGGTGGATCCTGGATGAAATAGGGGCTGAGCGTTGCGTGGTCTACGGCGTGGTGACGGAGTATTGTGTGAGAGCTGCGGCCTTGGGCTTGCTTAATACGGGGCGGCGTGTGGAGCTGGTAACGGATGCGGTTCGTGGGCTTGACAGGAGAGCAGAAAAGCAGGCGCTGGAGGAGATTGTGCATGCAGGCGGCAAGCTCACGACCGTGGAAGAAGTGGTGAACGAGAACCGAGCCGGAGGTCACTAGCCGACAAGTTCAAGTTGGATGCGTTTGGCAGCCGGCTCAAGGGCGACGATGCGGAAAGTGCGCACCTGACCGGGACGAGGCGGTTCGAGGGCGGCGGAGGGGTTGCGGCCCTGTTTCCATTTGGCTGCAAGCATGGCCGTGAGCGAGTTTAGGTCGGCTTGGGAGAGGGCCGATTGAGCGGTGGGATTGGCGGCGGAAGGCAGACGGCAGCAGGCGAAGACGCCGTCGGCCACCTGCACTTGGGCTTCGCCGCTGGCAGAGATTTCGACGAGGCGTCCGGTGATGAGGTCGCCCAAGCGGTGCTCGGCGATATATTCATCGGCGGTGGTGGGTAGTAGCTGCTTGATGCCGAGGCGGAGGCGGCGGCGCGTGCGGTCTATTTCAAGCACCTGAGCCCGGACTGTCTCGCCGACCTTAAGAGCCTCGCGGGGATGCTCGAGGCGTTTTTCGGCGCTGATATCGGCGATGTGGATCATGCCCTCGACACCGTCGGCGATTTCAATGAAAGCGCCGAATTTGGCCAGGCTGACGACGCGGCCCTCTACGACAGCGCCGACGGGGTAGTGTTGCTCGATACGGTCCCAAGGATCGCCCAGAGCCTGCTTGAGGCTTAGAGAGATACGGCGTTCGGCGGCACTGACGCTGGTGACGACGACCTCGACGGTCTCGCCCAGCTTGAGCAAGTCAGCAGGCTTGCGGGTCTTCTTGGACCAAGAGAGGTCAGAGAGGTGAATGAGGCCTTCGATGCCTGGCTCTAACTCGACGAAGGCGCCGAAGTCGGCGAGGCGGACGACGGGGCCCCGGACGCGATCGCCGGGTTTGTATTTCTGCTCGGCTAGCGACCAGGGTTCAGGGGTGAGCTGCTTAAGACCGAGAGAGACGCGGCGAGCAGCGGGATCCACCTTGAGGACCATGACCTGTATTTGATCGCCGACATTAAGAAGGTCGGCGGGCTTGCGCACGCGGCCCCAGGACATGTCGGTTACGTGGAGCAGGCCGTCCACACCGCCGAGGTCCACGAAGGCGCCGTAGTCCGTAAGGCTGCGCACCACGCCGCTCACGACGTCGCCCGGCTTGAGGGCGGCCAAGGTGCGCTGGCGGGCTTGTTCTTCCTCCTCCTCAAGCACTATGCGGCGATCCACCACGACGTTTAAGGCTGCGCACCACGCCGCTCACGACGTCGCCCGGCTTGAGGGCGGCCAAGGTGCGCTGGCGGGCTTGTTCTTCCTCCTCCTCAAGCACTATGCGGCGATCCACCACGACGTTTTCGGTGGCCAAATCGAGTTCGGTGATCTTGCAAGTGATCTCCTGGCCGACGAGCTTTTCCATTTCGGCCGGATCCTTGACGCCGCTGCGGGAAGCGGGCAGAAAGGCGCGGACGCCGACGTCCACACTGAAGCCGCCCTTGACTTGTGCGGTGATGATGCCGGCGATGGGTCGTTTTTCGACGAATGCTTTTTCCAGGGCGGCCCAGTCTTTGGGACGCTCCACTTTGATGAGCGAGAGGAGGTAGTAACCTTCAGGGTCGCGGCCTTTGATGGATACGCGGAGCAGCTCACCGACTTGCACCGCGAGTTTGCCGGCTTCATCGCGCAAGCTGGCCGCGGGGAGCACGCCCTCGGTTTTCAAGCCGAGGTCAACGAAGACGGTGTCGGCGGAAACGGCGATGACGCGGCCGCAACGGCCTTCGCCGGGAGTTTCTGCGGCCTGAGCGCGGGCCTGTTCGAACGCGGCCAACAGCTCGGCGAATGGAGCTTCTTGAGCAGGAGAGTCAGGGTCTGGCCTCTCGGGGGTATCCGTTTTGGGATGGCGCATGGGATGGCGAAAGGATTATTCTGACACAAATAAGGGGGCGAAGGGGGTGAGTGGGCAGGCTTCGGGCAAAGGCGGTGCTAGCAGAGAGGGGTGGTTAGCGAGAAGGGGGGAGCTTACGGATTTGCTCGAAATAGCGCTGAACGTAAGACTGGAACAGGAGCGGGACCTCATCGCGGTAAGAAACGCCACCAGCTTCGGCGTGGGAGGCTTGTTGCTCGGAATAAGGAGTGCGGACTTTCTGAGGGCCCGAGGCAACCTCGATGGTGACTTCACCAGTGAGGTTGAGTTGCCTGCGGCCGAAGAGCTCGGTGAGCTTGCCCATAGCGGCCAACTGCTCGGTTTCGCGGATATCCTTGCGGCCATCCTCCTTACCGATGCCGCTGCGGCCCTCGCGGGCTGGTTGCGTATCAGAGCTGCGGCCTCCGGGTTTGCCGGAACTGCTGCGGGAGGCTTGCAGGGATTCGGTTTCCTGCTGGCCGTCGGCGTCGAGAGAGGAATCCGCTGCTGATTGCCGGCCGCCGGCTGAGCGGCCATATTGGGAGGTTTGCGGGCGGGAGCGAGCGGAGTCGGAGGGGTCTCTTGAATCGGCTTGAACAGATTGGGAGTCGGATGAGGCGGGGTGGGGCTTGAGCTGGGCGAGCAAGCTGGCTAAAGCCTCGCGAAACTTTTCCCAGAGGTCGCTGTGGGAGTTGTCCCAAGGCTGGGGCGTGCGGGATGGAGACTGTGAGGCGGCACGTTGATTGGCGGTGATTGCGGAATCGGCATCGCTGGCGTCGAGGCTGTCTGAGGAAGGGCGCTGGTCACCAATGCTGAGGGGTACAGGATTCGGCAAATCAGGCGGAGGGGGAGCGAAGGCTGCTTCGTTGGGCAGAGGGTCTGCGGGCGAAGAATCAGCGCCGGCGGGGACGTGGGAAGGGGGTGGAGGCGTCATGACGCGAAGAGTTTCAAGCAGATGCTGAAACCGATGGGTAGTGCGCTGCTCTCGAGGCTGGGAAGGCGCTTGGGAAGAAAGCCGAGTGGGTTCGGCGAGCAGAAGGGAAGCTAGGGGAGGTCGCAGGTCCAATTGGCGCGCAGCACGGTAACGGACAGCCAAGAGGCCGGAAGCAGCGAGGATGAGGAGTGCTACCAAATACAGGGAGCGGGGAAGGGTGAGGGGCACGGCTTGCGCCGGATCGAGGCTCGAAGCGAACCGCTCGGCCTGACGGAACAAGACAGTCTGGGCGGGGGTGGGATGCCCGGCAGAGTGAAGGTGCCCGAAGTAAAAAGCTGAGGAGAGAGTGTCGCGGAGGGCGAGGCGAAGATCCACTTGTTGCAGCAAGGGATAGGGTTCAAAACGGGTTCGCAGGAAACGAGCGGCTCCGAGGCAAGCGGCAAGTAGGAGCACGGCGATGATGGCGATGGGATGCAAGATTTCAGCGCCAACTATCAATAGCAGAACGAAAGCGGCGAGGCCGCATGAAAGGGAAAACGAGGCTTGGGAAAGCAGGGAATTGAGGCTCGAGCGCCGGCGGGCGAGACGCGCGAAGCGCTCCAGGGGCTCTGGGGAAGGAACTAATTGGGCCACGTGCGTGCGCGGAGCCAGCACTGAGACCATGGTACACCGGCGCGCGAACGGTGCGCTGGGCAAGCGAAGGGGAACCGGGATCAGGCAGGGGGGCGGTTGCGGATGAGGGGGATAGGTAGCCCAAGAGGGTTGAAGAAGCACGAATTGGAGCAGGAAGCAAAAGGGGGAGCGAGGGGCGTGCTTTTTGTGGTATAGTGGGGAGCGGGAAGCGGGCCTGTGGCGCAGTTGGGAGCGCGCTTCCATGGCATGGAAGAGGTCGAGGGTTCGAATCCCTCCAGGTCCACCAGCAAGAAGGTCCCTCCGGAGAGAAGAAGCCCAGCGGGAGCGGCACGGATCGGGGCGGATGGTGTATCTTATTCGGTATGTCGAAGGAACTGATTCGGGAAGCATTAGCGGTCGGGGAAGGGATAGTTCGGCTGGCGCCCTGCTGGGTACCACGGGCGTTCCTAGTGCCCGGGGGTCGGCTGAAACTGGACCCGAGAGACCTTTACGCGCTAGGTGCGCATCGCGGCGGTATTGATGAGAGATGGTTCGCTTCGACCACAAACGCGGACAACGGGCCGGGCACGCCCTGGGACGAAGGCTTGAGTTATATCGAGTTTGAAGGGCGGAAGGTACTTTTTAAGGAAGCGATAGAAACTTTGGGGGATGAGTTTCTGGGCGCGGAGGTGATGAGGCGCTACGGGGGCTGGAATCTGCTATGCAAGTTTTTTGACAACCTGGGGCCGATTCCGCATCACATGCATCAGAGGGAGGAAGATGCTGCGCGCGTCGGGCGGCGAGGCAAGCCGGAGGCATACTACTTTCCGCCGCAGTATAACATCAAAGAAAACAACTTTCCTTACACCTTCATGGGGCTCAACCCGGGTACGAAGAAGGAGGACATACGCCGGTGCTTGGAGCGTTGGGACGAGGGTGATAACGGGATTCTTTATTACTCGCGGGCATACAAGCTACAGCCGGGCACGGGCTGGCAAATAGACGCGGGGATTCTGCACGCACCGGGGTCGCTGGTGACATATGAGCCGCAGGTGAACTCGGACGTTTTTGCGATGTTTCAGTCGATGGTAGAAGGGCGGCCGGTGCCGCGAGAATTACTGGTGAAGGACGTGCCGCCGGAACATCACCAGGACCTGGACTACATCATAGGGATGCTGGACTGGGAAGCAAACGTGGACCCGGAATTTGTGGAGCACCGGCTGTTTCGGCCGCTGCCAGTGCGGGACCCTGGGGAAATGGCAGAGGAGGGGTACGAGGAGAGGTGGGTGGTCTACTCTACGCCCTACTACTCGGCGAAAGAGCTGCGAGTGTTTCCGGGCCGGTCAGTGACCATACGAGATGGGGCGGCGTATGGGCTAATAGTCGTGCAAGGGTACGGGACGGTGGGGAAGCTCGAGGTTGAAACGCCGACCGTGATTCGCTACGGGCAGATGACCAAGGATGAGCTGTTTGTGACGGCGGCAGCAGCGAGGAACGGTGTAAGGGTCACAAACCGGAGTAGCAGTGAAGACCTAGTAATGCTAAAGCACTTCGGTCCCGGCAATCCAGATGCCGAGCCCTTGGTGAAGAAGAAGTAGGGCTGTCAGTTACGGGGGCGCAAGAAGCGGGGGCCTAAAGCTTCAGCATCGGCCAGCCGAGGGGTGGGAGGCCAACGGGGGCAAAAAGGTGTCGCCCGGAGGGGGATGGGTGTGCGTGCCCGATGGCAAGCAGGCCGGGCGGGAAACTGTCGTGACGACGCCTGGTGCGAGGCGCTGGTCCGGGGGTTCACGCGCTGAGGCAAGGCGATAAGAAGCGGATTTTCAGGGGACTACAGACAAAGGGCAATGGCGGCAGATCGGGTGTGGTGATAGTTTCGGGATGGAGTGGGTAGAGCGCCGGCTGGAGCCGGTTGCAGGCCGTACGGTTCCCGGGCACAACGCGCTGGGGACCGGAACGGCCTTTTGTTTTTGCGAGGACTACCAAATGAAAAGCGACAGCAAGAGCAGGCGCGCAACAACGGGCCGCGGGAGGAAGAAAAAGCTGAGCGGCGTGGACAAAGCGGCCTTGGTGGAGCAGGCGTTGCAAAGCATCGAGAAGCGGCTGAAGAAGGATGAGCTGAAGGCTACGGTGGGGGACCTGATCCGCCTGGTGCAACTGGAAAAGGAACTTGAGGAGGAAGGCCCGCGGGAGATCAAGGTGACATGGGTCGAGCCGGAGGAGGAGAACAACTGAGGACGATTCATTACGTGCCCTTGCCGTCGCAAGCGCGATTTCACCGTTCAACGGCGCGATTCAAGGGCTACTCAGGTCCAGTTGGTTCCGGCAAGAGCCAGGCGCTCTGCCAAGAGGCGATCAAGCTCAGTTATATCAATGCCGGACGTACGGGCTTGATAGGGGCGCCGACTTACCCGATGCTGCGCGACGCTACACAAGCCACGCTACTGGAAATTCTGGATAGCAACAGAATTCCTTATGAGTTCAACAAGGCCGAAAATATTCTGATTTTCAAGGACACCAAATCGCGCGTTCTGTTCCGTGCGGTGGAAGAATTCGACCGGCTGCGGGGCACCAACCTGGCGTGGTTCGGGCTGGACGAGCTGACCTACACGCAAGAAGAGGCGTGGGTGGTGTTGGAGGGGCGGCTGAGAGATCCGGAGGCACGGAGGTTATGCGGCTTTGGTGTGTGGACGCCGAAAGGGTATGACTGGGTGTACCGGCGGTTCATTTCGGACAAAGTGGAGGGCTACGAGGTGGTCATTGCGCCGCCATTCGAAAATCGGCACCTGCTGGCGCGAGTTCCGGACTTTTACGAACGCCTAAAACGCAGTTACGACCCGAAGTTTTACCAGCAGGAGGTGCTGGGAGAATACGTAAACCTGCACGGCGGTTTGGTGTACCACGCGTTTCGGCGCTCGGAACATGTGAAGGAGCTTGGAATAAACCCAGAGCTGCCGTTGTTATGGGCGCTGGACTTCAACGTAGACCCGCTATGCTCGATCGTGGCCCAAATCGAAGGGGAGACCGTGTATGTGCTGGATGAGATCGTCTTGAGTCGGGCCACGACACAGGAGGCGTGCGAGGAATTTCAGGCGAGATATCCTGTGCATCGCAGAGGGATCGTAATCTACGGGGATGCCTCTGGGAGCTACGGGAGGACGGTGGGGTGGACCGACTACCAAGTAATCAAAGAGCACTTTCGGCGGGCGGGCTACGCACACGTGAGTTATCGCGTGCCGCGGATGAATCCTCCGGTGCGCGAACGGGTGGCTTTGGTGAACGCGAAGTTACGGACGGCTTCAGAGGAAAAGCACCTTTTCGTGAGTCCGCGGTGCCGTGAGCTGATCAAGGATTTCGAGGAAGTGACGTACAAGCCGGACAGCGTGATCATTGACAAGGAGCGGGATCCGCGGCGGACGCACTTGTCGGACGCGCTTGGCTATTTGATCTGGCAAGAGTTTCGGCCGGGGCAGCAACCGGGTGAGAAGAGCGAGCCGTTGCTGTGAGGACAACACAAGGGGTGAGGCGATGAGGGAGCTAGACCGAGAACATCCGGAGTACAAAGCGCGCCGGAGCACATGGCAAATGTACCGGGATCTGTACGCGGGTGGCGAGCAGTTAAGGCAGCGGGCAAGCCTTTACTTGACACCCAGGCAGAAGGAGCCGATGGCGGTTTACCAGGAGCGACTGGCGAGGGTCTTTTACGAAAATTACATTGGCTCGATCATTGACTGGTACGCAGCCACGGTGTTCCGGCGGGAGCCGATATTGAGCCTGGAAGGGGAGGACCAGCGAGCGCGGGAATTTTTCAGCCAGTTCGCGGAGGACTGCGACCGGCGGGGCACCTCGTTGAGTGACTTCCTGCGGAAAATTCTGGTGGACGCGCTGGTGGTGGGGTCGGGGCTGGTGGCAATAGATTTTCCGCGCGCCGACCGGCCAGCGGCCAACCGGGCGGAGGAGGAAGCGAGGGGACTTTCCAGGGCGTATCTGGTCCGTTACCAGGCGGAGGATCTGATTAACTGGGGCTATGACGAAGCGGGCAGTTATGAGTGGGTGGTGCTAAGGACGACCACCCTAAGAACAGGGGAGCCGGGGCAATGGGTTAAGGAGACCCAATGGATTTATTACGACAAGGAAAATTACGAAATCCAGCGCCTGGTCGAGGGAAAAGAAAAAGCTGGCCGGCGCGAATTGGTAGCGCGTGGGCGCCACGGACTGGCAGCGCTCCGGCAGACGCCCCTGTTTGAGCTCAAGGTCAGCGAAGGGCTTTGGTTGATGAACAAGGCGGCGTTGCTGCAACTGGAGCATTTCAACAAGTCGAACGCGCTTTCCTGGGCGCTAACCATGGGGCTGTTTGCAATGCCGGTTGTGTACTCGGAACGGGACTTCCGGCAGATCGTGGGGGAGTCGTACTACATACAACTCGGCCCGGAGGACCGTTTTGGCTGGACGGAGCCGGAGGGAAAGGTCTACCAGATTGCGATGGAGAACCTGATCCGGCTGAAAGACGAAATATACCGGGTGTGCTACTTGATGAGCCAAGCCGGCGGGGGCCTTGGGAGGGAATTGCCGCAGTCGGGCCTGAGCAAGCAGCGGGACTTCAGCGTAACGCAGGAGGTGCTCAGAGCCTACGGAGATGCCGTGAAGGATTTGCTGAAGAAGGTGCTGCGCGCGGTAGCGGCAGCCCGGCAGGACGACGTGCGAATAGGGGTATCCGGGCTGGACGAGTTCGACATAGGGGACTTTGCGGGCGAGCTGGAGGAGGCTGAGCGCTTGTTGAAGTTGGGAATCCGGTCGAAGACCCTGAAAAAGCAGATGTTCAAGCGGCTGGCATTCAAGTACTTATGCGATATACCGCAGGATGTCAAGGAGCAGATTGCGCAGGAGATCGAAGCGGAGCTGGAAAGCGAGGGATGAGAGTGTGTTTTTCGGTCCAAATGAGGAGGTAGGAGGACTCTATGGATGAGGTAAGAGAGGTTACGGTTGAAGGCAATGAAAATGGCGAAATAAGGGCGATTATTCGCGAGGTTATCGAGGAGTTTATGAAGAGCCAGCAGGTGCGGGCAGAGCCTGCCTACAAGGCTGAATTATTGGAGGAGCGAAAGAAGCGGGAAGCCTTAGAGAAAAGGCTAAACGAGCTGATAGAGGAGAATCGGCGGCAGCGGGAGCTGCGGGAGGAAGCGGAAAAGAGCGCGGCGATCCGGGCGGAGTTGCAGCGGCTGGGCGTGGCGAAAGTGGACGTAGCGTTTCGGGCAGTGAAGGATGACATTTATCGCACCGAGGACGGGCGGCTGGCGGCAAGAGGTGAGCAGGGTGAAGTTGGTTTACGCGAGTATTTGGCGAGATTCGTGCAGGAGAATCCCGAGTTTCTACCGGCGCGAATCAGCGGTGGTTCGGGGACGGTGGAGACGCCGCGGAGCCCGGTGTTGAGCGGGGGAGGGATCGATCTGGAGAAGATCCGGCCGGGGATGAGCCGGGAGGAAGCCGAGAAGGCGAGGGAAGAGATTGTGCGGATTGCCCAGCAGTTGCTGGGTAGCAGATGAAAACGCGAAGAAACGAAGAGGGGTGTGAAGTGCGGGAGGCTGGAAGAAAGGCCAACCGCAGAGAGCAAGAGCTAAGGAGAGCAGATGCCTGCGATTACATCACAGAACGTAGCTAATGCGATTGTGAAGCTGGTGGCAGTGGATGCGCTGCCCACGCTGATAGGGAACCTGGTGATGGGTAACCTGGTCAATCGCGATTTCGAGCCGACCCTGGCACAGGCCGGGGATACGGTTAATGTGCCGATACCGCCGACGCTGGTAGCAAATAACTTGGCGGAAGGCGGGACGGTGCAGCCGCAAAATCCGAGCCTGGGCAACGCGCAGATCGTGCTCAACACGCACGCGGAAGCGACGTTCCAGGTGCCGGATGTGACGAAGGTGCTAGCGGTGCCAGACCTGCTGAAGCTTTACATGCAGCCGGCCATGGCAGCGCTGGCGGAGAAGATTGAGACGGACCTTTTGAACCTGTATGCGCAACTGACCGCGAATCCGCCGGTGGGTACGCCGGGGACGCCGATCACGGAGGCGGTGGTAGACGCGGCGGAGACAGCGTTGTTCAAGGCGAAGGTGCCGGCCAGTGAACCGAAGTATCTGGTTGTGGATGCCGAGACGTACTCCCAGTTGCGGCAGATTCCGCGGTTCAGCGAGTTCCAGACGGCTGGCGAGGCGGGGCTGCGGGCGTTGGTGGACGGGACGGTAGGAAAAATCAAGGACTTCTATGTGTTCCGTTCGCAGTATGTGGCGAAGACGGGCAGTTCACCAGTCACGACGCACAACATTGCATTTGCGCGAGACGCCTTTGCGCTGGTGACGCGACGGCTGCCGCAGCCCCTGCCGGGGACGGGGGCGATCGCGGAATACGCGGAGCTGGGCAACTTCGGGATGCGGATCATCATGAGTTATCAGCCGAACACGCTGGCGCAGCAGTTCACGGTGGACGTGCTATACGGCGTGGCGGTGTTGAGGAACAACTTTGGAGTGCAGGTGAACACGTAAGGAAACAGCGGGCCGCGGGATCACGGACGCCAGCGAGTCCCGCGGCCCGCAAAGCCTGGAGGGCAACGAAAGATGGATTTGAAGATATTTTATCGGAAAGTCCGGGAAGTAGAGGCCAGCATCGAGGAAGCGTACCCGATCATCGTGAGCAATGACACTCCCGATGGGGGCCGTGCAGGCGTGCGATGCGAAGTTCCCCGCACGGTGGCGGCACGGATGATTGTCGAGGGTCGTGCGCGGCTGGCGACGGCGGAGGAAGCGGCGGAGTTCCGCGAGCAAATCGCTGAAGCCAAGCGCTTGGCGGAGCAGCAAGCGGCCGCCAGCAGGGTGCAGCTCACGGTTGTTTCGGATGCCGAGCTGCGGGCGCTGAAAAGCGCATTGCGTTCGGCGAAATGATGAGGGGCGACGGGCATGGCACTATTCACGGACGGGCCGTTGAGCACGATCGAGGTGCTGGTGGCTTACGACTCGACGGTGCTGGAAACCGCGCGGAACGAGGGGATTGATCTGGCTACCAAACTGGCGCTAGCGCAGGAGGAGCTGGGGATCGAACTAAGAAGGTTCTTTGCCAGGCGAGGCGTCTGGGAGCTTGAGCTGGGCAACGTGGTGGCAAGCGAGGCGCTGCGAAAGTGTCACGCCTTTCGGGCGCTGGCGCTGGCGTTCCGGGAAGCCTCGCATACACAGCTAAACGAGCGATACAGGGCGCGGTGGGAAGAATGGGAAAAAGCGGCGGCGTGGGCCTGGGAGGCATTGCTCGAAACGGGCGTGGGTATTGTGGAAAAGCCCATTCCGCGGCCCCGGCGGCTGGTGGTAACAAAGCGGGCCCTGCCTGCGGCGGCGGGGACTTACTATGTCAAAGCGGCATGGGTGAATGGGGCCGGAGAAGAGGGATCGGCAAGCGAGGCGGCAGTAGTAACAACCGCTGACGGAGAAGGTCTGGTGGTGCAACTGCCTGACCCCCCGGATGGAGTCACGGGCTGGAACGTCTATGTAGGCTACGGCGAGAACGAGACCATGAAGCAAAACCAGGAACCCATTCCGCCAGGCCAAAGTTGGGCACAAGAAGCGGACGGCCTCCGCGAGGGGCCCGGGCCGAGCGAAGGGCAAAGGCCCAGTTACTACGTGAGAATTAGTCCCGGGCCGAGCGAAGGTAGCGTGTTGGCGGACGCGCTGCCCGGACTGCTGCTGCGGGGCTAGCAAAGGAAAAACGATGGCGGCGGCGGCAACCAAAGCTACCCAGCGGTTAGCGGCGCTGCTGACGGGCGGCGACTTGCGCTCAGCGATAGCTGCGATCAATGCCCGGGAGGGGGCATCGTTGCCGGAGATCGGCGCGGAGCAGGTTATCGCTCAAAACGTAGGGCCGGAACTCGCGGAGAAGAGCGCGGGGGCGAGGTATCCCGCGATTTATGTTTATTGCGAGGGCCTGGCTAACCTGCTGAAGGAAAAGTTTCGGGCGTTTTCGGGCAAGGTGTACATGGCGATAGAGGTGCGCGTTTCTCATGACCGGCAAGAAGCGGTTGGGCCGATGATACAGCACTACGTTGAGGCGATGACGGAATTGCTCGAGCGGAACCGTGGCGAATGGGCTCCGGGCATTTACTTCACCGGCGGTTATAAGGTCGAGTTTGGACCAATCCGGCACGGTGGGAAAAATTTCCTGCAATCGGCGAAAATCCGCTTTGAGTTGGATGCGAGTGAGAACTAAACCAGGGAAAAGAAAATGAGGAGGCGAAGAAGGAGTCATGGCGAGCTATGTGTCGTCAACTGCGAACCGCTGGTACACTGCGCTGGAGGCGAGTTATGGGCAGGTGCCACAAATTGACGCGCGGAACCGGATTCCGGCAGTAAAGCTGACGGCGAAATTGCAGTGGGAGAAGCGGGAAAGGCGTGACAAAACCGGCAGCCGGACGTTTCCGGGGTTGCCGGTAGGGCTGCGGCGTCGGGTTTCTTTTGCGTTGCGCACGTATATGACGAGCTGGGGGGAGCAGGTGAATGAGCCAAGTTACGGGTCGCTGTTTAAGGCCGCCCTTGGGGGTACGACGCTGTTTTATGGTGGGGGGACAGCGGCAGAGGGGTGTACGGCTATAAGCTTGCGGTTCGTCGCTCCCCACGGGTTGGTGCCAGGGCAGGCGGTTACGGTGGGCGAGGAGCTGCGTTTCGTCTCGTCGGTGGCGGACGAGCGGACGGTGGTGCTTAACGCGCCTCTGAGCGTGGCACCGAGCCAGGGAACGGCGGTGGGACGGACGGTTACCTACCAGCCGGGAAGCGAGCTACCAAGCGTGAGCATTTTCGATTACTGGAGCCCCACAACGGCGGTGCAGAGGATTCTTTGCGGGGCGGCAGTGGACAAGCTGCGGATACGAGTGAACGGGGATTACCACGAATTCGAGTTCAGCGGGCTGGCGGGGGACTTAATTGATAACGTTAGCTTTGCGAGTGGACAAGGTGCGCTGACTAGCTTTCCGGAGGAGCCGCAGCCGGGAGACTTTGATTACACGGTAATACCGGGGAACGTGGGGCAAGCCTGGTTGGGGCCGACGCCGGAAAGATTTTGGACGTTAGCAGAGGCGGAAGTGTTGCTGGACAATCAAATTGAGCCGCGGGATCGGGAGTTCGGGAGCGCGGTAGTGAAGGGTGTCTGGGCGGGTGTGCGAAGCGTCACGGCGGATCTTGATTTGTACGAACTGGACGACGAAGCCACCAAGGCGCTTTATCAGGCGGCCAAGCAACGGTCACCGATCAGCTTGATGTTTCAGTTGGGCAATGTTGCCGGGCAGATGTTCGGAGTTTACTTGAAGGGAGTAGTTCCGGAAGTTCCGGAGTTTGATGATTCGGATGCGCGGCTGCGCTGGCGGTTTTCCGGATGCCGGGCGCAGGGAACGTTGGACGATGAAATATACGTGGCGTTCGGATAGTTAGCGTAAAAGGGCAAGGAGGCTGGGGTGGAGTACACAAGCTGCAAGCTGGTTGAGTCGGAAAACTTTCCCGGGGTACGGTTGGCCATTCGAAGGGTGTCTTTTGGCAGGCGGATAGAGTTGCTCAAGCAGGTTCGGGAGTTGGCAGCGAAAGTGGAATATCTCGAGGCTAGTCAGGATCCGCGCGAGAAACTGGAGGCGAGTTTGCTGGCGTGTGAGCTCGACCGCATTTTCATTCTCTGGGGACTGGAAGGGGTAGAGGGGCTGGAGATTGACGGGCAACCGGCGACTCCGGAGTCGCTGGTGAAGTTTGGGCCTGAGCTTTTGTGCCGGGAAGCGCTAGAGGCGATTAAGAGGGAACTGGGGCTGAGCGAGGCAGAAGAAAAAAACTGATCCTCGCCTTCCATTTTCACTTATCAGACCAGGCCGGATGGAAGTGCGAGGAGTGCCGGGTGAGAGGCCTGGAGGAAAGACGGGGGTGCGGGTGGAAGTCGGCCCAGGCGCCCTCGAAGGGCAGGCCGGTATGGGTCAGAAACGGGGCGGTGGCGATGAGATGCCCGAAATCAGTTATCAGTGGGGAAAGTGCGGCCTTGGTGGAGGCTTATTGGGCCTGGAAGCTCCTGGGGGGCATGAAACTGGAGGAAATGGAGGCGCGACAGGCTCACGCTTTCCTGATTCTGGAGCGTGAGACGGCGAGGTTACATGGCGAGAAGTGAACTGGACCGCGTTGTGATTAGCTTGCAGGGGGAATACAGGGCCAGCCACGGCCTGCGCGAAGTACTGGAGCAAGCGAGCAATGAGTTGCGGCCCGAGGGCTTAGGGGGGCTTGAGGAGGCGTTGCAACGGCTCTCGGCGCAATTGGAACAACTGCGCGGCACCAGCCAGGCTCAGATACAGGCGACAGCGGAAAACACGTCCGCGTTGATTGAGAACACGGCGGCACAGAGCAGCGAACGCCGCGAGAGCACAGCCGTGAGCGTGGGGCGGGCGATCGGAAAAGTTTTCACGAGCGGGTTGGGGCTGTCCCCCTTGATCAGTGGGTTAGCACGTCTGTTCGGGGGCGGCAGGCAAGAAGCGAGCGCGCCGGCGCTGGTGCGGTACGTGGCACCGCCGCCGATTTACTTTGAGGGGGTTGTGGGGCGAAAAACCATGGGGGGCTATGGCAGCCTGGGACTGCCAGACGAAGCCGGCGCGACGGCGGAAGGGCGTGACTGGCCAGGCGGAGGAGCGTTGAGGGCAGCGGCTCGGGAAAAGTTCCGGCCGATCGAAATCACAGTCCAAGTGCAAGCGATGGATAGCCGCTCATTTTTGGAGCACAGCGAAGAAATAGCCAGAGCTGTGCGAGAAGCGATGCTGAACTCACATGTGCTGAACGACGTGGTGGCGGAGTTATGAGCGTTTTCCCGGTGTTAAAAACAGGCGCCGAGGGGCAATATCCGGCAGTCAGACGGATCGAGTACAGCACGGCGGTCCTGCAATTCGTAGACGGCAGTGAGCAGCGTTACCGGCTGATTAGCGCGCCGCAGCGTTCATGGGAACTGAGCTTGGATTTGCTGGACGAGGAGGAGGCGGAAAGAATACAACAGCTTTTTGAGCAAGAAAACGGAAGTTATGGGCAGTTTAGCTTCGGCGGTTTGTGGGGAACCGCGGAGGCCGAGTGCAGCTTCCAGACTGACGCACTGGAAGTAGAGTATCAAGACCAATCGCGGGCACGGTTAGCAGTAAGGATTCGGGAAAACAGGTGAAAACATGGCTTACTTTCCTCAGCTCTTGAGCGGGACGGGCGCGCAGTATCCAGTGCTGCGGCGAGTCGAGAGAAGAACGGTAAGCATTTCGGCACCCGATGGAAGCATATACAAGATGCCAGATCATGGCTGGCAGCGGGTTTACTGGCGCCTGACCCTGCGGAATCTGACTACGGAAGAACGCAGCTTGCTCGAGAGCCTGTTTAAGGAAGTGGAAGGGCGGCGCGGAAGCTTTACATTTCTCGATCCGGTGGGAAATCTTCTGGCCTGGAGCGAGGACTTAGAGCGGGATGCGTGGACGAAGGACCCGTTTGTGGAGCTAACGACGCAGGTGGAGGACCCGATGGGAACCAGGCGGGCCGCACGACTGCGAAATACGGGACCTACATCGCAAGAGGTCAGGCAGACGCTGCCGGTGGCGGGGTGGTTTCAATACTGCCTGAGCGTGTGGGCGCGGGCTGAGCAGGGCGAAAGTGTGGAACTTTTTGTTCGGACGGCAAATGCTGGGGAAGCGCGCAGATTCAAGCTAACAGCGAATTGGCAAAGGCTGTTGATGCCGGTGAAGCTGGACTCTAAGGAGGAGCTTGTGCACTTCGGTCTGGTGGAGCCGCCGGGGGCGGTGGTAGATGTGTTCGGGTTCCAGGCGGAAGGACAGTGGGGAGCATCCAAGTACACGAAGACGACGAACAGAAACGGAGTGTATACGGAGGCGAGGTTTGCGCAGGACGCGCTAGTGGTGACGGCAGAGGGTCCGGATTGTTACTCCTGCGTGGTTGAGGTAGTAGCATCGGGACAAACGTGCGGGTAGCCGATGGAAGCTATAGCGGAGCTTAAGGAACGAAACATTACTGAGACGCCGCTGCTGCTGTTCGATTGCGAGCTGCCGGACGGGCGGGTGGAACACTGGAGCACGCATCGCGTGAACTGGGAGGGCGCTACGTACGAGCCCCGTGTTCTGCGGCACAGCGTTTTCGAGATCCGGTCCGCGCCGGAGGAAGGAATTGACGCGGCGGCGAAGATAACGCTGGTACTGGCGAACCCCGACTCCTATTTCTCGCAAATCGAACGACAAGTGGGCTGGAAGGGAAGCCAGCTCACGGCGCGCTTCGCGTTTTTCGACTTGAGAAGCGGGGAAGCGGTGTCTGAAAGCAAGGTCGTCTTTCGGGGCATCGCGCAAGCGCCGGAGGAGATCACAGAGGCGACGTTCCGGCTGACTGCGACGAACAGCTTGAGCTTGCAGCGCGTATGGTTGCCGCAGGTGAGGGTACAGCGGCGGTGTCCGTGGAAGTTTCCGGCTACGGCGGAACAGCGGCTGGAAGCAGTAGCGGGCGGTGAGAGAGGATGTTACTCGCCGTTTTTCCGGTGTGGCTATTCGGCGGGCATTCCGGGAGGGGTTGGCAACCTGGATGGCGAGCAGCCTTTCTCAAGCTGTAACGGCACCAGGGCAGACTGCCAGGCGCGAGGGATGTTTGCAGAGGACGCGCAGGGCAATCCGACCCGGCGGTTCGGGGGCATTGAGTTCGTGCCACCGACAACGATGGTTCGGAGCCACGGGGAAAGGAGCTGGCACGCCTCGGAACCGCTGGAGAACGAAGCGCGTTACAACGATTTCGTACCGCTGATTTACGGGACTGCATGGTGTGCGCCCCTGATCGTGTTCGCCAAGAACGACGGCAATCTCACCCGAATGGAGGTGCTGGTGGGAATGGGTGAGATAGAAAACGTGCTGAAGGTCATAGTGAATGACGTGGAGATTCCGCGCGGCGAAAGCGGGCGCGACATGACAGGAACCGGCTGGTACAACGTGGTCAGTTTAGGTAACCGAACCGGCGCCTTCAACCTCGATTTCGCCGACGCGGCTGGCCAGCCGCTAGGCGACTGCTACGGGAGCATGGCGGTCATTTCCGTGGTGGTACCAAACCGGATTAGCACCGGCAAGTCGCTACCGCGCATCCGGGCCTTGGTGCAAGGGCTGAAGCTGCCCCGGTACTCCGCCGAAGGGGAGTACCTTGGCCAAGCCTTCACGAGCAACCCGGCGTGGATCATTCTGGACATTTTGCGACGCTGCGGCTGGGAGCTGGGGCAAATTGATTTGCGGAGTTTTGCGGAGACGGCCAGCTACTGCGATGAACTGATCGAGGCGTTTGATCTGTATGGCAACCCAGTGCAGATCCCCCGGTTTCAATGCAACCTAGTGCTTCGGTATAGACGCAGCGCCGCGGATGTGGTGCGGGGGATTCGGACGGCTTCCAGGTTGTATTTGACTTACAACACGGCGGGCAAACTCGAGCTGCGATGCGAAAACACGCTACGGGAACAGCAATCGGAAAAGCCGCAGGGAAGTAACAGTCGCGAACCGCTGAACGGGGGCTGGCCCGCGTACGAATTCGGGGACGGGACCCACGGCTTCTCGGGGATACTGCGCAGGGAAAACGGCGAGCCGGCGATCCGGTTTTGGTCACGCGGTACGGCGGAGACGCCGAACCGGTACACGGTAGAATTTCAGGATGCGTTCAACGAGTACCAGCAGGATAGCTTGTCGCTGGTTGATTTTGACGATGTAATCAAAGCCGGTACGGAAGTGAGCGCAACTCTTCCTGCGCTGGGCATTCCAAATTTCAACCAAGCAGCGCGGATTGTGAAGTTTCACCTGGACAAATCCACGCAAGGGAATGTATATGTGGAGTTTGAGACGAGCGTCCGCGGTTTCGGGCTAAAACCGGGTGACATCATCACGGTGACTTACCTGAAGGAGGGTTTCAACCGAGAGCCGTTTCGCATCTTAAAGACAGCCCCTGGCACGAACTATGGCACCGCCAGAATTACCGCCCAGATTCACCGGGACGAATGGTACAGGGATGACAATGTGGGCTTAGTGAGCCAGATTGGGCGGAGGGGCGGCCGTGGCATCAGAGGGGGCATTCCGCGGCCGCTGGCCGGGGTGGTGGTCAATGAAGAAGGCCAGGCAGAGTTTGGGATTGAGGAACGGTGGACCGAGGGGGCGGAGGATGGGGGAGAAGTCAGGCTGAGCGTCCGTTTTATCCCACCGGGAGGGCGAAACGCTACGAGGGCGTCAATACCTTTGGTGAGCCTGGCGGCGCGGGTAGAAACCGAGGGCGGGCGACTCAGCGGGAACCAGGTGCTGTATTACGCTGTGAGCGGAGTGGACGCGGAAGGCAATGAAAGTGAGCTATCGTTTTTGGCGTCAGCCCTAATACCGAGCGGTAGTGACACTAACCGGGTTACACTTGTTGGCCTAAGGTTCTCACCTGACACCGTCGGCTTCAACGTTTATCGCGGCAGATCGCCGGCATACCTGTGGAGAATTGCGGAGAACCAGCCCATCAGCGAGGCCTTCACCGATAGCGGTTTACCGTACACGCCGGCGGCACCACCGGATGAGAACTACGACCACGCGAATTTTTATTGGCGCTTCGAATTACAGCCTGAATACAGGGCTGACATTGTCGGCGAGGACCGTATCGGCAGCACGCTCGCAGGGATGCCTGCGGGAGAGTACGAGGGAATGAGGGTGCGGATTACGCGGGGCCGCGGCGCAGGTCAGGAAAGGACGGTGGTGGCGAATGATGCCACCACGCTGATCGTGAGCCCGCGCTGGACCGTGGTGCCGGACGGCAGCAGCTATTTCGTCGTGGCTGAGGCTGGCTGGCACTTTGCAGTGACGGGCCGAAGCAGCCCGTTAGAGTTCGGAGTGCCGAGCCGGCCGGGAGCGTGGGTGCACGTGATGGGGCGGTCGGCCAACGCGAACGATGAGGAATGCTCGGAAGAGTTGTCACCACTGACGCGCTGGCAAATTGGCGCGCAGGGTGCGCCGGTGGACGCCGGGGTGCCGGGCAAGCCCAGCTTCGCACTGTCGCTAAAAGGAGAAGGCGCGATTGAGCTGAGCGGGATAGCCTTCGAGCGTCTGGAAAACACGCGGACGATCAGTGCGGCTACGCTGACCTTGCACTACTGGAATGAACTTAACGGCGCGACACCTTACCGGCTTACTGAGCCCTCAAGCGAGGAACAAGAGGAGCTGGAGTTGAATTCCAGCGGACCGGCCAGCCCGGATGACCTGATTCAGGTAGGCGCTGAGCTGATGAAGGTGGTTGGCAAGTCAGCCGACGGCCGGCGGTATCGGGTCGAGCGCGGTGCCTACGGAAGCGCTCGCGAGCCGCACAACGCGGGAGCAGAAGTGTATCACCTGAGCCGCAAGGTAACGGTGGTGCCGTTTGTGCGAGGTTTCTTCGGAAGCAGAGCGAGCGGGGCTTACTCATACGTCATATATCTTCCGGACGTCCGTGTGGCCGGGGCGGAACTCTTCGTTACGAATAGTTACGGCAACAGCGAAACGGCAGCGCTCAGCCTGACGAACACCGCCGATTTAGGCTTGAGGACTTTGTCTGGGGGTCAACTAACAATTCAAGTTGAGGGCATGCTCGCCATAGAGACGGCGGCCGCGCCACCCCTAGTGGTACACGAGACGCACAGCGTGCGGGACGTGTTTGCAGTTGTACGTGAAGCGCCGGTCGGGGGGCCGATCGAGCTTCGATTGCGACAGGATGCCGACACCTATTGCACGCTACGGATAGAGGCGGGCGAGAAGCTTTCAACGGTGGTGGATGGTTTCGGGCTCGGGCCGCTGCGATCAGGAGCGCAGCTTAATTTGGACATCCTTTCTGTGGGGACGGAGGCGCCCGGCCGAGACCTGACAGTTACGTTCCGTCTTTAAGCCGAGGGCGAGGATGGCATGGGCGAGACGCTGGAGAAGCTAAGACCTGACCGTGACTTGCAGTGCTACTTCGAGCGACCGTCGGCCATCGCGGCGCTTAGCGAGGTGGGGCCGACCGGCTTCACCCTTTCGGGCTGCTTCCGGCAGCAATTTGACTGGGCGGTGCTGGAGTGGAACCGGGATAATGTTTTTGAGCACCCCGCATTGCGAAACTTGCCGGACGGGGATTTAAGCGGTCTGACGCTGTCCTACGAGGAGACCCGCGAAAACTGCATTCCGCTCGATTCCGACCTTTATCCGACCGTAGATTGGCCCTATCTGCGCATTTGGACCGAGGAGTCCGGGGCTGAGGGGTTTTACAAGGTTCGACTGAAGGATTATGCAGAGCCCGTGGAAGGAAGCTACAGCCCTGCCCAGGCGCGGTTCGAGCTCTGCGGCGAAATCACCCCGGGCGATTACATTGGGCTTGCCTGGCTTTGGGAGCACCATACCTACCAGGCGGTGGAAGGTGACACGCTGGAGACGGTTGCGGCGCGAATCGTAGAAAGTGTCAATACCTTTTCGCAGACAGCGAGGGCGGAGAGGCTTGGGCGGCAGGTGTTGCTGAAGTATGTGGGTTATGGCCAGGACCCGGAGAACAGCACCACCGGAGCAAACGGTAACCGCGTGGGTGCTTACGGGTTCGTAGCCGGGGCGCAAACCTGTTACTGGAAGCCGGCGTTCCAGCGATTCCAGGGCGGAACGTCGCCGACCAAGTGGCGAATAACTTTAAACTTCGGTTCGCTACGGGACATCTGGGGAAGGCTGGTGCCTGCTCGGTGCGTGCGCAAGATGCGATGGACTTATGCGGCAGATTTGCAGGATGGCCCTTTCCAGCGGTGCGAGTTCAGGGTGCAAGTGACGAACTGGACGGTATCTGGAGAGGGGAAAGGCTATGAGATTGCAGGTCCTGGCAGCGTGCGAGTGGAGGATGATGACCCGGAGGTAACGTATACGGGCGTTTGGCGGACAGGGAAGGGGAACTTTTCGGGCGGCTCGATCCACTACACCACGACTCAGGGCGCGAGCCTGTGTTGTCGTTATCGCTGTTCGACGAGCCACAGGCTATATCTGGGGTTGAGGCGAAGTTACAACGCGAGCGAGGCAGAGGTTCGCGTTGATTTCGGAACGCCGGTGCGGCTGGCCTTGGCGATACCGGGGGAAGACGTGCTGGTGCGGCAGTTAATTGGTGAGGTCGCCTCTGGTGAGCATGTGGTCGAGATCAAGCATGCAGGGCCGGACGGGGCGTATTTGTACTTTGATTTTCTCGAGGCGGCGGTACCTGGGCGGGAATTGCCGCAATTGCCTGAAGAAAGGGGGCTGGCGCTGGCGACGGACTGGGATACGGATCACTCGATGGCGATTGCCCCGGAGAGGACGGCCTGGCTGATTCAGAAGCTGGGGATGCGAGGGCGGATGAACCACTACGTGGGGGCGCTGTGGTTTTACGAGCTGGAGTTAGTTAACCACGAGTACGCTTCCGTGACGGTTACATTCGCTGGGACGCCTGAATTCAGCGCCACGACCGAGCTACGGATTGGCCGGGTGGATGAACCGCCGGAAAATGAAGTGGTCTTGAGGCACCTTAACCTGATCGGGGATACGGCGGAGACCATCGCGCGTGCTTTCGAGTTGGAAATCAACCGGGGTTACACGGCGATCCGGGCGGAGGCGAATGGGGCGGTACTGACGATTTACGCTAGAGTGCCAGGTGAGGAGGGCAACCGGATCACAGTGAAAGGAAGTCCCACCTCGGGGACCTTCACAGTTCAGGTGAGCAGCGCGACGCTGACGGGGGGCAGGGCGGGCGTGTGGCGGACTGACGTTACTGCCAGTCCGCGGCTAAACCGTGCAGCCCGCGACTGGCACCGAAGCTATCTCCGGGCGTTACATGGCTACGGGCTCGAGGTGGTGTGCGCGCTGAGCATGGAGTTGCAGCACGCCGATCGATCGGAAGAGGCGGGGCTGGCGCAGCGCTACCCGGATGGGCAACCGGTCCTGCTGAACACGCCAGCGGTGCAAACGAACTTTTCTCCGGCGAGCGTGGCGTTCTGGAAAGAGGTCTACCGCGAAGTGGCAGGCCTGATGGCGGAAGCGGGATTGGCCCCTTACCTGCAATTCGGCGAAGTCCAATGGTGGTATTTTCCGAACGAGAGCGGCATGCCGTATTATGACGGGCATACCAAAGCGGTATTCACGGCTACTTACGGTCGAGAGATGGCTGTGATCAGGCGGCCTGATGCGGACCCGGCGGAGTACAGAGAGGAAGCGGAGTTACTAGCAGCGCTGGTAGGCGGCTTTACCGAGCAGATAATGAGTTATGTCCGCCAGACATTTCCGGCATGCCGGTTTGAGGTGCTTTATCCGACCGATGTCAACGAGCCGGCGTTCAACCGGGCGGTCAACCTGCCCCCGCAGTGGAGGCCTGACGTTCTGGACTGCTTCAAGACCGAGAGCTTCTTGCACACATATGCCCGCAACCTGGACAAGGCGCGGGACTCGTTCGGTTTGCCGAGCAGCCGGGGTTTTCCTCGCCATAAGCGAGCTCATTTGGTTGGGATCAGCGACTACACGACGCCATGGCTGAAAGAGGCTGGGCTGGCGAGGGCAGAAGGTCTGGAGTCGGTGGTCTTGTTTGCCCTCGATCAGTTTTGCCTGATCGGCTACGGTAATCCCCTCCGTCGTGGCTTGAGGCGTGCGGTGATGCTCGGCTAGCCGCAGGTCGCAGGCGCCACAGAAATGAGCTATCCTGCTGATACAGGTTGTGTTGTGGCTTCACAATGTCTCCAAAGCATTCCGTTTATATGCGAGGCCCTCGCACCGTTTGTGGGAAGCGCTTCCATTTGGAGTGAAGCGCTACCATCGCGATTTTTGGGCATTGCGGGACATCAACCTGAGGGTTGAGCGGGGCGAGATCCTGGGCATCGTGGGTCCGAACGGTTCGGGCAAGAGCACACTTTTGCAGATTGCTAGCGGCATCTTGCGTCCCACGACGGGCCGAGTGGTGGCCGAGGGCCGAGTAGCCGCCATCCTGGAGCTGGGAGCAGCCTTCAATCCGGATTTCACGGGCCGCGAAAACGTCCTAATGAGCGGCGAGATCATGGGTTTGTCACGCAAGCACATGCAAGGAGTGTTTCCGCTGATCGAAGCATTTGCCGAGATCGGGGAATTCATGGACCGCCCGGTGAAAGAGTATTCCACGGGGATGTACGTACGGCTTGCCTTTGCCACGGCGATTCACGCTGAGCCCGACATCCTGGTGGTTGATGAGGCCCTGGCAGTCGGCGACGCGATTTTCGCCAACCGCTGCATACGTAAGTTCGAAGAGCTGAAGCAGCGGGGGGTTACTATTGTTTTCGTGTCACACGACTTGGGGCTAGTGAAGAGGCTTGCGCACCGGGCGGTGCTTCTGCTGGGGGGACGTATAGCGGCGGAGGGAAACCCAAGCGACGTGGTGAATCGGTACGTGGGTTTGGTCCTGGCACGGCAGCGCAGTGAAGAAGAATTGCCACCCAACCAAGCTCCGGGTGCAAGTCACCGACACGGCGACGGCACGAGCCGGATCGAGAGCGTCGAGCTTCTAGGTCAGGACCGGAGGCCTACACGCACGCTGCGCTGCGGGGAAAAGGCGATTGTGCAGGTGCGGGCCCGGTTCTGCCGCGAGTGCGAGCGACCGGTGGTGGGGATGCTGGTCCGGAACCGCCAGGGGATGGACGTGTTTGGGACGAACACGCGACTTGAGGGCCAGGAGCTTGGGCCATTCCGGCCCGGCGAAGCACTGGAGATAGAATTCAGCTTTGAATGCCGCTTGGCACAGCATGATTACACGTTAACGGTGGCTACACAGCACTGGGACGGATACAGCCAGGACTGGCTGGATGATGTAATAAGCTTCCGGGTCGTGGATGAGAAAGGCGCGGCCGGTGTGGTGAACCTAAGAACCGACATTGTTTGGCGGAAGTTAGCGTGATGTATCTTGTGGCGGTTTTGCTGCTGATTGGAACGCTGCTGGGGGTAAGCGTTTGGAAAGCGCGGCAGGTCCGCAATCAAGCGGATTTTTTGGTGGCGGGCAGGGCTTTGCCTTGGCAGGTGCTGGTGTTTACGCTGCTGTCTTCCTGGATCGGCGCAGGGAGCTTGTTTGCGGGAGGTGAAAACGCGTACCGACACGGGTTCGCGGCTTTATGGCAGCCGGCGGGGGGCTGGTTGGGCTTGGTGCTGATCTGGCGTATCGCCGGGCGGGCTCGCCGGCTGGCACAGTTTACGGTGCCGGATCTGCTGGAGCTCAGGTACAACTCCGGGGCCCGAATTCTAGGGACGGTGGCGATAGTACTGTCATATACGATGATCGCTAGTTATCAATTCAAGGGGGCGGGCGATGTCCTGCATTTGATTTTTCCGGAGGTGAGCCGGACGGCCGGGACATACGCGGTGGCGGTTTTGGTGATCGCGTTTACTGCGCTGGCGGGAATGGCGTCGGTTGCTTACCTGGATCTGTTGATCGGGTGTTTGGTGACCGCCACAATTGTCTATGCCGTGCCTTCGCTAGTTTCAGCCGCCGGGGGATGGCATCAAGTTCGGCAGAGCCTGCCAGGCTCGCATTTTCAGGTGCTTGGGGAGCTGAGCCTGACGCAAGCTTTGGGTTTCACCTTGCCCACGATGCTGTTGCTGGTGGGTAACCAAGGGATGTACCAGAAGTTTTTTGCGGCGCGTTCAGAGCGCGACGCTCATTTGGCGGTTAGCTTATGGATTGTGGGCACCGTTGTGCTGGAGACGTTGATAGTGGCGTTTGCGGTGGTGGGCAGCGCCAGGTTTACCTTGGCCAATCCGCGGGAGATTATTCCGGTGAGCGCTCGGTTGGGGTTGCCGCCGCTGGCGGGTGCGTTGCTTCTGGCGGGCATACTAGCGAAAATTATTTCTACCGGCAACAACTACCTGTTTTCGCCGGCCAGTAATTTGATTCACGATGTTTACGAGCGTTTCTTGAGCGCTCGAGCGAGCGAGGCCAGAAAGCTCTTGGTGTCGAGGATGGTGGTGATTGGATTGGGTGTGTTCGCCGTGATCCAAGCTACGCATTTGGAGTCCATCCTGCGGGCGGCCATGTATGCCTACACCGTGTACGGCGCAGCGGTCACGCCGGCTCTGCTGGCGGTGTTCTTTTGGAGGCGGGCCAGTGCCGCGGGCGCCATGGCCTCAATTGCTTGCGGCACGGTGATCACGGTGGCTTGGAATTTGGCCGGGATCCGGTGGCTGGATGCGGTGTACCCGGCGCTGGTGGGTTCGCTGGTTGGTTTGGTGGTGGGGAGCTTGCTGAGGCCGTCGGCGCCCGCTGAAGGATGGGAACAATACAGGCCAGAGCAAACTGAGGCGGGGGCCGGCAGCAAGGAAGGGAAACGACGGTGAGCATCGAGGAGATTCAGCGTGAATTGCGGGAACGGGGATTGGCGGGCTGGCTTTTTGTTGATCACCACAATCGTGACCCGGTGGCTTACCGCGTGCTTGGGCTGGCGCTTGGTCGTGAAGCGACCAGGCGGTGGTACTACCTGATCCCGGCGGAAGGGGAGCCGCGGGGTTTGGTACACCACATCGAGAGCGAGGTGCTGGATCGCCTTCCCGGCGTCAAGCGGCGGTACGCGAGCTGGCAGGAGTTAGAGAGGGAGTTGGTGCGGCTGCTGGGGGGCGTGCAGCGAGTGGCGATGCAGTATTCACCGAACTGTGCGATACCGCAATTATCGTTGGTGGACGCCGGGACCGTAGAGCAAATCCGGGCGCTGGGGGTCGAGGTTGTAAGTGCGGCGGATTTGGTCCAAATGTTTGAAGCCAGGTGGACGCCCGAAAACCTGGCTGCTCACCTGGAGGCTGGTCGGCGGGTAGATGCCATAATAGCCGAAACATTCCGGTGGATTGGGGAAGAACTAGGCGCGAGCAGGACGGTGAGGGAGTTTGGGGTAAAGCAGCATATTTTGGAAAGGTTCTCAGGCAACGGACTCACGACGAACCACGGCCCGATCGTAGCTTCGGGGCGTAACACCTCAAACCCGCACTACCAGCCACGTCCGGGACAGGACAGGGAAATTCGGGTGGGGGATGTCTTGCTGCTAGATGTTTGGGCCAAACTGGAGGGGCCGGCGGCGGTGTATTACGATGTCACCTGGATGGCGTACTGCGGGCCGCAGCCGCCCGAAGCTGTGCAGCGGGTCTTTGAGGTGGTCAGGGAAGCGCGGGAACGGGTTATCGGCTTTCTGCGGGCGCGATTGAGCGCGGGTGAGCAAGTCCGTGGCTTCGAGGCAGACGACGTGGCGCGGCGCTACATAAGCGAGTGCGGGTATGGGCCTTACTTCACGCACCGCACAGGTCACTCGATCGGCCGGGACGTCCACGGTGCGGGCGCCAACCTGGATAACTTTGAAACCCATGACGAGCGGCGGCTGATCCCGTGGACTTGCTTTTCGGTGGAGCCTGGCGTCTATCTTGAAGAGTTCGGAGCGAGATCCGAAGTTAACGTATTTCTAGAGGACAGGGATGTCAGAGTCACCGGGACCGTGCAAGACGCGCTGGTGACGATTTAGTTCAATGAAGCGTTGTCTGATTGGTTTGTCGCTGCTTGTTTGGGCTTTCAGCGTAGCCCCAGCTCGGGGGCACTTTGGGGGCGACGTTTTCACGATGGCGCTGGAAGAGGGGATGCTTGAGATCCAGTGGATTAGCGAGTCATCGTTCCGGTACTGGCGGGGATGGGCGGGGAAAGCGAGTGGGCAGCGAGTTTTCGGGCGGGATGAGGTGCCGGTGCGAGTCAGTCAGGCGCCGGACTCTGTTGAGCTGGAGACGCGTTACTTGCGGGTTAGAGTTTCGAGGCGGGACGGCGTGGTAAAGGTTGAGAGGGCACAGGGCGGTCTGCTGATGCAGGATGCGGAGGCGCCGCGGATAGTGGGTGAGCGGGTAATTCTGGAGCGGGCCAGCCCAGCGGGCGAGCAGTTTCGGGGGTTGGGCACAACGGCAGAACTTGAGGGGGCTCGCGAGCGGAAACTTCGAGTGCAGACAAGTCTAGCTTTGCTTATCTCGAGCCTGGGCTACGGTGAGTATTTTCCGACGCCCGGAGATTACCTTTACCGCTTCGGCGAAAGGCGTCGTGTAGAAGCGCCTGGCAGAGGCGCAGTCGAGTATTTTTTCTATTTCGGTCCCACGCCGCTTGAGATTCTCGAAGAGCATGCGAGGGTGAAGGGTGGCCTAAGCAAGCCGGGCTGGGAGGGATTCCTGCTGGAATCGCGAGTTCCGCGGGGAGCGGTGCCGCTCCTGCCGCTGGCGCCGACTTGGGATGGATTGCGGGAGCTGCTGCGGGGACTGGAAAGAGCAAGTTACTCAGCCATCCTGCTGCCGGCCGTGGACGTGCATCGGGCGCTGGAGGGCAACGGCGAGGCGCGTGACCGCACACTTCAGCTCGCAGTTTATTTGCCGGTGGTTTACCGGTCGAAGTTGAGCGGTGACGAACAAGCTGCGCGCCGCCTGAGTGAAGCTCGAGGGGAGCTGCTGCCCTATCTAGCCAGTTATAGCTACGAGGCGCGGGACCGTGGCCTGCCCTTGCTAAGGCCGCTGGCCATGCAATACCCCCGGGACACACAGGCGGGCAGCTACGCTGATGAGTTCATGCTAGGGGATGAACTGCTGGTGGCGCCCATTATAGATCCCGCGGGCAAGCGGTGGGTGTACTTGCCCGTGGGGCTGTGGACGGAGCTACACAGCAACCGGCGCTACCAGGGCAGGAGTTTGGTGGAGGTGAAGGCGGCGCCAGAGTGGATTCCCGTGTTTGCGAGGAACGGTAGTATCTTGCCCTTGGCTTCCCCCTTGGGCGACGACGTTTTATCCCTGCATTATTTCCCCCGCTTGGCGGCGGAATTTTTCCTCTACGAGCGCGGTAGCGGGGCCCTCACGCAGTTTCACGCGGGGCCGGCTGGGGAGTGGATGCGACTGGAAGTCGAATCGGCGGTCGAGCGGCGCTATGAATGGGTGATACACCATGTCTCGCGACCGAGCAAGGTGTGGACGGAGCAGGATGAATATTGCGAGGTTGGCTACCGCGAGCAACTGCGTCGGGGAACCTGGTGGCATGACGCCGCAAGAGGGAACCTGCACATCCGGACGCAGACCGCGGGGGGCGCGGGCCATGTCATCAAGGTGAGTTTTTGAGGCCCCTGTATGCTTTGGAAAGGTGCGGGCGAAGGGCGTGGGCCGCAGTGGTTTTGGGGAATGCGGGCGAGGGATCGAAGATACTTCTGGTGGAGCACGGCCGCCGGCTGGGGCCGACAGTATATTTCAGTGCGGAGGAACACCAATGCATGACCAACAGAAGAACCCACCGGGTCTTGGCGCAGCATTGCCGGAAGCCCGGCGTGGCGCCAAGGCTGGCTTGATAAGCCGGCGGGGCTTGCTGGCGGGCTCGCTGGGAGCGATAATGGGCGGGACTATCACTGCCAGTGCAGCTCAGGGGGAAGAAAGCTTCGTTTCCCTTTTTGACGGGCAAACGCTGCGCGGCTGGCACATACGGGAAGGCCCCGAGTCTGCTTTTTACGTCCAAGACGGCGCAATAGTGGTGCACGAGGGCTCGAATTTCCCCACCTGGCTGTGCTCGGAGCGCCAGTACGAGAATTTTGATTTTCGGTGCGAGTTTTTTCTCCGGGGATGGATGGACTCCGGGGTTTATGTTCACGCGCCCGAACACGGCCGCAACGCTTGGATTGGCTTCTATATCAAACTGTTCCACAAGCAGGATCCGGTACCGCTGAAGGAATCCGCCGGCGCCATCTTTCCGCTGGTAGCCCCGCGCAAGGTGAACGTTCGCAACCGGGGGGAATGGAACACGCTGCGCATCTTGATGGACTGGCCGGTGTTGCGAGTCTGGATTAACGAAGAACTGGTCCAGGATTTGGACGTCGAAAGCATTCCAGAGCTGCGGTACCGATTGCGTCGTGGCTATCTCGGCTTAGAATCACTTTCCTACCCGATTCGCTTCCGGAACCTTCGCATCCGCGAGCTGCCTTCGCAGGAACGCTGGGAGACGCTCTACGAAGGCCCGGAGGATCTGGAGCGGAACTGGTTTGTGGCTGAGGGCAAGCCCAAGGTCGAGGCGTTGGGTAAAGTATTGCGCCTGGACGGGCTGGGTTACCTGGCAACGCGGGAGCAGTACAAGGATTTTGAGCTGCATGTGTACGTGCGAGCCAGCAAGTGGTCGAATGGCGGGATCATTTTTCGGGCGGACAAAGAGCCGCGGAGCCCGCGCAGATATGAAATTCAGTTGCACGACGTAGAAAACGCTGTCTATCCGACCGGCTCGCTTTATTACTATCGGCGGTCCGTTTATCCCCGTATCGAGGCCGAGAAGTGGTTTTTGCTTCAGCTCATAGTTCAGGGCCGGTATTGTCTGGTGCGCATAAATGGTGAGAACGTGATGGAGTACGACCGTCTGGATAACGTGGAGCCGGGCCATTTGATGTTGCAGGCGCATCAAATGAACCGGTGGATAGAGTATAAGGAAATCAAGGTAAAGAGGATATAACGAGGAGCCTGAAAAGGAGGCGCGCAAATGGCAACAGCGAATCCGCTTGCTTATCTGAGCGAGCACCTGACGGCGTGGCGGCGAGAGGGGACGTATCAGAGGCTGCGCGAATTGCAGACGGCTTGCGGGCCGGTTTGCCGGGTGGATGGGCGCGAGGTGATCAATCTGGCCTCCAACAACTATCTGGGGTTGGCGGACCATCCCAGACTTAAGGAGGCGGCGATCGAAGCCATTCGGCGTTACGGCGTGGGATCTGCCGCAGTAAGAACGATTGCGGGGACGATGACGCTGCATCTGGAATTGGAACGGCGCATCGCCGCGTTTAAGCAGGTGGAAGCTTGTGTGGTTTTTCAGTCCGGCTTTGCGGCCAACGCCGGCACAGTGGCTGCCATTTTGGGGCCGGAGGACCACATCATCTCGGACGAGCTGAACCATGCCAGCATCATTGACGGCTGCCGGCTGTCCAAGGCGAAAATACACGTGTTTCCGCATCGGGACGTGGAGGCGGCAGACCGGATTCTTGGGGATTTGGCCGCCTCCCCGGGGCGCAAGTTGCTGATTACGGACGGAGTCTTTTCTATGGACGGCGATATCGCGCCACTGCCCGAGTTGGTTGAGTTGGCTGAACGACACGGGGCGATCATGATGGTGGACGACGCTCATGCCTCGGGCGTGTTGGGGCGCGCCGGGCGGGGCACTGTAGACCACTTTGGGTTGCATGGGCGGGTGCACATCCAGGTAGGCACTCTGTCGAAGGCCATTGGGGCCCTGGGAGGTTATGTCTGCGGGAGCCGCGAGCTGATCGAGTACCTTTATCACCGCGCGCGTCCTTTCTTGTTTTCCACCTCACACCCGCCTTCGGTGACGGCGACCTGTTTGGCCGCGTTCGATTTGCTGGAACAGGAGCCGGAGCGCATCGAGGCCCTCTGGCGGAACACGGAATATTTCAAGAGTCAGCTCAGGACAGCGGGTTTCCAGACCGGTGCCAGCCAGACACCGATCACACCCATCCTGGTGGGTGAGGCGTCTCTGGCGCACAGGTTCTCGGCGGCGCTGTTCGAGGAAGGGGTTTTCGCCACTGGCATCGGCTATCCCACCGTGCCCAAAGGGAAGGCGCGAATCCGCACCATAGTAACCGCAACCCACACGCGCGAGCACCTGGATCGAGCATTGGAAGCGTTGGTGCGAGTGGGCAAGAAATTGGGTATCCTCGCTTAGCCTTTGGCGCGGCAGGCCAGCTTTGGCTTCGTTACAGGCAGCATGTTGCGATATGCTTGAAGTCTGTGAGGGCTTGCGGGCCTTAAGCTGGCCCGGTGAAATCCACTTATGAGAGAAGGCTCTTTCGGCAAGCCCATGAGAGGGAATGCTTCAAGCCAGCCGCTGGGCGCCTTGTGCAGGCGGGCCTCGCCTTGGCTGGCGGGGTCTGCGGTGTTTTGCGTGGCGCTGTTGCTGGCGGCCAGCCTGCAAACGACCGAGCGTTCTCAGCTTCAGCGGCACATTCAACTAGCTGCCTTGCGTGCCTGCGATGACGCCACTGTGGGTGCACAGGCGTGGCTGCGGGCACTGGCCCACGCGGGGTGGCGCTGGGAACCAGACGGGCGATTGCAAGCCCAGCGATGGCGCAGCGAGGCCGAATGGCTGCTGCGGGAGCTGCCGGGTCTGGTCGCCCTTGCTGTGCTGGACGCCGACCGCCGGTTGCGCTGGGTCTTTCCGGCCGGAAACACTTTGCTAAGCGAGGCTTCGCTGGGATCTCTGGACAATGTGGCGAAATTGCTGGAGAGGGCCCGAACTGAAGGGCGGCTGGTTCTCAGCCAGCCGGTTCGTCATCCTGCCAATGGATGGGCAGGGTTTGCATTTGTGCCGTCATATTCGGCAGGGAGGCTGGCTGGGTATCTGGTAGCTGCCTTCAACTACCAGCTCATGCTTGAACCGGCTTTGGCGCGGGGTGCGGCGGCAGGCTTTGTGATTTCAATTACCGACGAAGGGCAGCCGGTTTATTCAAGTGCAGCGGATAGCCTGGCCTCAGATGCGCGCTGGATCGGGCAAGGTTGGGCGGAGATTGCGGGCCGGCGCTGGCAGGTGCGTGTGTGGCCGCGTTCAGGCTGGATCACTTCCCGCTGGCTGATTTTCCCTTACCTGGTTGTTGCTTTCGGACTGGCGGTGGCCGTGCTGTTGGCTTTGTCTATTTACTGGGCGCAAGCGGCGCGGCGGCGAGCGATGGAAGCGGAAGCGGCAAACCGCGAACTGGAGCGGGAGGTGGCCGAGCGGAAGCGGGCGCAGGAAGAGCTGTTGCGGGCGCGCGATCTGTTAGAGTTGCGTGTCAAAGAACGCACGGCGGAGCTGGCGCAAGCCAACGAAGCCTTGCGGGCAGAGATCATTGAGCGGCAACGTACCGAGGAAACTCTGCGGGCCAGCGAACAGCGCTATCGCAATTTGTTCGACAGCGCTAACGACCTGGTTTACACCCACGACCTGCAAGGGAGGTTCACATCGTTCAATCGCACGGCCGAACGCACTACTGGCTACACGCGCGAAGAGGCCCTGCGCATGAATATCTCCGAGCTTGTGGCGCCCGAGCACTTGGAACTGGTGCGGCAGATGATTGCGCGCATGCTAGGCGGCGAGGGCGCGCCCACGTACGAGATTGCCATTTTGACGCGGGATCGCAAGCGTCTCTTGGTGGAGGTGAGCACCCATCTGATCTTTGAAGAGGGCAAGCCCGTAGGGACCTTGTGCATCGCACGCGAAATCACCGAGCGCAAGCGACTCGAGGAGCAGGTTCGGCAGGCTCAAAAGATCGAAGCCATCGGGCGGCTGGCGGGCGGCATTGCACACGACTTCAACAACCTCCTTACCATCGTTAGCGCGTACAGCCATATGCTGTTGATGGATCTGCCCGAGGAGCATCCGGCGCGCAGCTATGCGCAGGAGATTCTGGCGGCGGCTGAGCGGGCTTCCGCGCTGACAGACCGACTGTTGGCCTTCAGCCGGCGGCAGGTGATTCAACCCGTGTTAGTGGACCTCAATGAGTTGATTCGTAACATGCTGGGCTTGTTACGCCGCATGGTGGGCGAGGGCGTCGAGCTGGCGACCGCCTTGGCGCCCGAGTTGGGCAAGGTGCGGGCCGATCCAACGCAGCTAGAGCAAGTAATCATGAACCTGGTAGCCAACTCGCGCGATGCGATGCCTGCTGGGGGCACGATCTGGCTGGAAACGCGCAATGAGGAGATACAGGTTAGCCGGCCCGGCGGTGTGCGGGCAGGCCGCTGGGTGGTGTTGAAGGTGCGCGACACCGGCGAGGGTATGGACGCGGAGACCCGAAGCCACTTGTTCGAACCCTTTTTCACCACCAAAGGCCCCGGCAAAGGCACGGGCTTGGGTCTTTCCATTGTCTACGGCATCGTCAAACAAAGCGGGGGAGAAATAGCCGTGGAGAGCAGCCCGGGCGAGGGCACTGTGGTGACCATCCATTTGCCCGAGGCCGAGACCTGGGCCGTGGTGCAAGCCGCTCCTGTGGAGGAGATTGCGCGCGCGGGTTATGAAACGATATTGCTGGTAGAGGACGAGCCCGGCGTGCGGAAGCTGGTGCGGCAAATGCTTCTCCAGCAGGGTTATCAGGTGCTGGAGGCCTCCAATGCGGCCGAGGCGCTGATCGTGGCACAGCGATACCCGGGCCACATAGACCTGCTGCTTACCGACATAGTCATGCCGCAGGTGAACGGTCGGGAACTGGCCGAACAACTGATGGCGCGGCGGCCGGACCTGAAGGTCATCTACATGACGGGTTACCCCGAGGACGCCATAATACGCTATGGCATTGCCGGCGCCGAGGCCGTATGCTTGCAAAAGCCGTTCGTGCCCGAGGACTTGGCCCGAAAAGTTCGTCAGGTTCTTGGTCAGGCTCCCAGCGAGGCTGGCCTTGCAATTTAGCCAAACACACGTGGGGGAAAAGCCTATGAACTTTGAGAAAGCTCTCTGCTGCCTGATTCCGCTCGCGCTGTGGTCCGCCGTGGTGCTCGCTCAGCAGCCGCTGCGGCAGGACTACATTGCGGTCAAGACATACTCCGCCGAGGAAGATGCGCGCATTCTCAAGCTTTTCGAAGGACTGCGGGTGGCCGACGTCTCAGACGGCATGGACATCGTAGGCCTGCAAGATGTAGGATTGATGAACCCCGAAATCCGCCCTCTCTGGCGCGACACTGAGAACTTCACTCACCGCTTCGCGGGCATCGCCGTGACGGCGCGCTACGTGCCGACCAACAAGCGCGCTTCGAAAATGACTGCCGAAGAATTCCGCAAGTGGGAGGCGGCCTGGTATAAAGAGGTTTCCCCCGAGCCTTTCGTGAGCTTGCTTCGGCCTGGTTCGGTGCTGGTGATTGACGGAGGGGAAGATGGCGACACGGGGACCATCGGCTCCAACAACATTCTTTCGTGGAAGCTCCGCGGCTTGGTGGGTGTGGTCACCAGCGGCGGGGCGCGCGACACCGATGAAATTATCAAAGAGAAGGTGCCTCTTTACTACCGGCGTCCCGGTCGCGGCATCCGGCCCGGCAGGAATGAGATTGAATCTGTAAACCGTCCCATTATGTGCGGGGGTGTGTTGGTGCGGCCGGGTGATGTCGTCGTCGCTGACGGCGATGGCGTGATTGTGGTGCCGCGCGAGCAAGCCGAAGCGGTAGCCAAGGCGGCGCGTCAGATTCTAGATGCCGATAAGGCGGGAAGGCGCAACCTTTACGACAAGCTGGGGATCCCGCTCGACCGTACGGTGCAACCTGACTGACTCACCGCACTGGGAGCGGGCGCTCCTGGCCGTGCTGCTGTTGGCCCTGGCGGCAGGCCTCGTTTACGAAGCGAGATACACCGGCCTCACGGTTGACGAGCCAGTGCATGTGCTCTCCGCCGCCCTTTATTGGCAGGCGGCCGATCAGTTGAAACCGAGGGATTTGGCGCCGGCTATCAAGATCGTTGGGGGTTGGGTCCCCAGGGTTCTGGGCTTGCCCGTGCCTCGCGACCATCCCGCCTGGAAAAAGCAGGAGGCCTGGTGGGCGGCTGTGGTTATGATGGACCGCTTCAAACAGCAACGCAGCAACAGGCTGTTCTTCCTGGCTCGCCTGCCCATGTTGGTGTTCCCCCTGCTCACTGCTTGGCTGTTATGGCGGTGGGGGCGGCAGCTTTATGGCGGCCTCGTCGCCCTGCTGCTAGTCTTGTTGTTTGCTGTGGAGCCGAGTGCGCTCGGCCATGGCGCCCTCTTTAAGAACGATCTGGCGGCCACCTGCGCTTATTTTTGGTTTTGGTACCGCGCCTGGCGCTTTTGGAAGTGGCCCGGCCTCGGCAACGCCCTCTGGTTGGGTTGCGCACTGCTGGCCGCCGTGCTCAGCAAGTTGTCCATGCTGGTCTTGGTTCCGGCCCTGCCGCTAATCATTGTGGCTCGTGCTGCGCGAGGAACTGTCTTGCGTGGGAGCCAGGCCGCCGCGGCCTTTTTGCTGGCGACCGTCTTGGCATATCTCGGGGCGCTCGCAGCTTCGCAGTTCGAGGCGCGCCGCCTGACCCGGGCGGACCTTGAGGCCCTTGAGCAAGCCCGCCTGCCAGGCGCGCTCGTCGCTACGGGGCAGGTTTTCCGACTGCTCCCCGCCCCTATTCCCTTGTGGGAAGGCGCAGTGTCTTTGTGGCGGTCTAACGCGGAGGGTAACTGCACATATATGTTGGGTCGCCAGCGCCCTCGTGGGGATCGCTTGTATTTCCTGCTCGCCCTAGCCGTAAAGACCCCGGTAGCACTTCAGATTCTGCTACTGGCCGGATCGCTTTGCCTCTTGCTCCGGCAGGCTCGCCGGCAGCTGGAGCCGGCCGATCTGTTCTGGCTTTTGCCTCCCTGGTTGTATCTGGCCCTGTCCTCTTTGTCTACTTTGCAATTGGGAATCCGGCTGGTGTTACCCGCTTTACCTTTCGGATTACTGATATCTGGCTGCGCATTGCAACAACTGCGTGAAAAGCGGCGCCTCTGGCTGGCGGTGCTGCTTGTTGCGGGGACTGCGGTAGAGAGCTTCCGCATTTTCCCCCACGGCATCTCTTTCTTTAACCTCTGGGCGGGCGGACCGGATAACGGTCTGAAGTATTTGGCTGACAGTAATCTGGACTGGGGCCAAGACCTGCCACTACTACGGAACCGCTTCGATGAGTTGAAGATTCGCAAACTGCGGCTGTCCTATTTCGGGACCGACAACCCTTGGCGTTACTTTACCGATCGTGAGCTGGAGCTTATAGCGCCCCCTTGGAATGACGAGCTGGCGGCCGGCAAACGAGTGCTGGAGCCCAGACCGGGATACTACGCCATCAGCGCCACCTTGCTGGCCGGGCACTTATTCGAGCCGCAGTATCGCTGTTTTTACAGCCGGTTTTTGGCGATGAAACCGATCGCAAAGGCGGGCTATTCGATCTTCATTTACAGGGTCGGTTCCTGATCAGGCGGCTGTTCGGTAGCCTGCTGCGGGAGCCCGCCTGCCATCCGCGGGCAACCGTGCGGTCAGCGGCCCAGTACAAAGCCGACTACGTCCAAGTCGTAGTCCGTGTAGCGCCGGTAGGTACCGCGCAACCAGAGCACCGCACGCACGGCTTTGTCGGCTCGGGTGACAAAGGGCCGGATGTTATCTGCGGTTGAATCGCGGGTGATTGCTGCCCACTGCCAGCTCTTGCCGCCATCCCTGGTGCGCCCGCGGAAAATTTCCCAGTGCCGCCGGCCGTCCGTACGGCTGATGAGGGGCCTGCCGGTGGCAGGATCCACATTGGTGGAAATATAAACACAATCAGGATCAGCCGGATCCAGGGCTATATTGCCAGTATAGTCCTCCTCACCCGCATAGAGTTTGCTGCCGGCGTAGGCTATCTCGTGGTCCACCCATCTGCTACCTGTCCAGCGAGCGTAGCGGTAGCGGTGATCTTGGCCGTGATCCTGCTCGGGCAATCCGGCGCTGCCTTTTTGCACAGAGTAGGCTACGTAAGGTCGCCCTGCCCGGTCAAGTTCGATGTCGCTGGTCCAGGCCACGTTGTTGGCATCGCCTTTGAAAATGCAGGTGCCTTCCTGGGGAGTTTTCAGGCCTTGCGCCAGCAGCCGGATGGGCGAACCATCGGAGCGATGCAACCTCCCGTGGCGATAATAGACGTGATAAACGCTGTTGTCATAGTTCCGGGGATGACCTTCGGTGTAGAAGAAATGCACGGTGTCCACGCCGTCTGAAGCGTACTTCACGTAAGGACGATGCCGGAAGGTGCCCGGCACCTGAATGAAAACCGTCCCTCGCAGCCACGTTTCACCCAAATCATCAGACCAGGCATAGGAAGGCTTGAAGCTGTCATCCAGCCCCCGGAAAAAATTGTATATGCGGCCCTCCTTGACAAGGTAATGAAGGTTTGAGTAAGTGATACGGGAGCTTGGGCTGGGTACGAAACTGCGCTCAGGCGCCCAGGCGGAGGCCTCGTGCGGCCGCTGCGAAATGCGGTAATAAAAGCAGTTTTCTGAGCCGTGTTTCGAATAGACGGCCAAGATCCGCCCGTCAGGTCGTACGAGCAAAGCCGGCGCCGCGTGATCGTCAAGCTGAAGGCGGTCGTGGAGCACCACCTTCGTGGAAGCGCCAGAGGTCAGATCGTGGACCACTACCTCCACGTTGCCTCGACGGGCAGAATCGTGCGCGCCGGCGGCCACCGAGCCTATAACGAGTTTGCCTTGGGTAATGATTGCACGCTCGTCCTGGAACCAGCACCAACCCCGTCGTCGTTGAAGGTTACCACGGGCTGCGCCGCCCATGCCGGCAAAAGCAACCATAGCAGCCAACCGAGAAGCCGAACCCGCCACATAGCTATCTCAGTCTAGCGCGGGTCGCGGGAGCTATTTCGGCGGTTGCTCCTTGACTTTGTCCTCCGGCAGCGGTTCGGGTGTTTCGAAGGTGATGGTGGTTTCGGCAGCGAACTTCCGGTACATGCGGAATTCGACCTCGTTGCGCAGCAGGAGCTTGCCCTCGCGCATGCGGACCACAGCGCGCAGCGGAAGCCAGTACTGCCGGCCGGCTATATCCACGAAATCGTAGTCGAGCACGGTCGAAGCTTCCTGGATGGGGAAGTCAGGCGGAATTCCCACGGCCTCGAGCGTGATGCGGGCCACCGCCAGCGTATCGCGGTCAACGTAAACGAGGCCGCGGTAGCCGGGCACAATTTCCAGCATCTTCTGATAGCTGATGTGCCACTTGGAGCGTGGCTGATCAACCTGGTAGGAGAAAACATGAGTGCGCCGGCCGCGCAGGGTAGCCCACCGTTCCCACCGGAACCGCGCTTGCGTCTCGGGGGCAAACAGCTCGCGCATCATGCTGCCGAACTCGCCGGTGGAAGTAGCCCCGCCGAGGTTCTCGTAACTGACGTTGGTTGGGCGGTTGTTGATCAGTATGACCTTGTAATCTTCGCGGTGCTCGAAGTAAGTAAGCCGCGCAGTAATAACGTCTTGCTGGCTCCAGAACTCCAGTCCCGTGGGGTCCAGGTACCGGCGGGTGACTTGCGTGCAAATGAAATCGGGCAGGCCGCGCACGTAGTTGAGCGCGTACTCACGCACCTCTTTGAGGATGCGCTGCTGTTCGGCGGGGCTGGGCGGCGGAATGGCGGCGGGCTGTTCTCTTTGCTCAGCGCCGGCGGGGCGCGGCAGGGCTCGGGAGGCATCACGCAGGGCTCGCAGGGCCTCCAGGGTGCGCGGACCCGCGCCCATGGCTTGGAGCTCTTCTATGGTCCGGTCATCCAGGCGTTCGCTTAGCTGGACCTTCTTGAGATAGCTCGCCACCTGCTGGTCGGGATGCCGCAGTTGTATAGAGGAACGGACGAAAGAGACCAGTTGTTGGACGCTAAGGCGCTCCTGAGGCGTGCACAAGCAAGCGGCCAGCAAGCCTAGCAACGCGGCTCGCCGCATACTTTTATTCTCGCGCAGTGAACCGCGAGCCGGGGCCGGCCAGAGGGGCGGTTCGTGGGCGGGGCCTAACGTTTCCGCCGCGGCGCGGGCGCCAGCGCTTTCTCGATGGCAGCCAGCGCCACCGGGGCCATCAGGCGGTAACCGGCAGCATTAGGATGCAAGCCGTCATCGGCCAGCTCCGCCCGCAAGTAGCCCGCTTGATCCACCAATTGGGAGTAGTAGTCCACGTAGATAAAATTACGCTGCCGGCAGAAGCGTTCAAGCCAGGCATTGAGTTCACGAATGGTCTGGGGCGGGCGGCGGCGCGTCTGCTCGTAAGCGGGATTCTTGTCCTTGTGATAGTCGCTGACCGGCAATAGCGATGCAAACAATGGCTTGATCTGGTGGAATTCGGCCAGATCCGCGATCATAGTGAGATTGTTTTGAATCGTGCTCAGCTCCACGCCCCGGGCGATGTCATTGGTTCCGGCCAGCACCAGCACCGCCGCGGGCTTCAGATCAATCACATCGGCCTTCATCCGGCCCAGCATCTCCCCGGTGATCTGACCGCTGATGCCCCGGTTGACAAAATCGCGCTCGGGGAAATATTCCTCCAGGCGCCAGCCGTCGGTAATCGAATCACCCAGAAATACCACACGCGGCCGTCCGGGCTGCGGTGGCGGCAGCTTGCGATTGGCCTCGGCGTAGCGGCGCAGATTGTCGCGATCGGGGTGCCGCAAGGCCAGTTCCTTCTGCTCGAGCAGCGCGCGCAAGTGAGCCTCCCAGCGCTCAGACAGGCTGCGCAGCTCGGCAAACTGCTTCTGTGCTTCAGCCGGGACGGGCTGCGGCTTGGGCAAGGCATCCGCCAGCGACAAGTAGGCGCGCAGATTGACCAGAAGGTTGTACGTCAACAAGCCATGCTGGGGTGAGACGACCCGCAGGTTCAAACAAGCCTGGCGCACATTCTCCGCCAGCGGCGCGCTGGCGCGCACCAGCCCCGGCACCGCGGTGGCGGTGGACTCCATCAAGTCGCCCATTCGACCGCAGGCCGTCAGCGCCTCCTTGGAATTGAGCAAGGCTCGTTCCTGGGCCCTCGCCAGCAATGCCATCACGAGCAAAGGTAGCAGGGAGGCTGATCGTTTCATGTTCTGTCCTCAAGAAGTATGCTTTTCTCGGGTACCAGCGCCAGTGTGACAGTGCCGATATAAAACGGCAGCCGGATCCTGATCTGTACCGGCAAACGGCGCGCATCGTCGGTCAGCCAGACAAACAGCCGCCCGCGCCGCCGGTAAAGCACGTTATTAAATAGGAAAGCTTCGTAGCGCACGGTGCTGTATTTGGTCTGCCCCACCTGGATAGTTTCCCGCTCCTGGGCTTGAACTCGGGCCAGCACGCTTTTCTTGCCGTCGCTGATGGGAAGCTGCGCATCCTGGCCAGGCTCAAGCTGCATGCTGCGCAACCGGTACAAGCCCGCGATCACGTCATGGACGCAGCCCGGGATATCAATTTCGTGCGCGCTGATCACCGCGTTGCGCAGCAGGTCGCGCTCCAGGTAACTGGCTTTCTTGTTCTGGATGTCGTAGGTAACCAGCGTCTCCCGGCGCTTGCGGCCCTCGCTGGCTTTGAGCACTGATTGAAGCGCGCACAGAGACCTGTCGAACTCAGCCCAGTAGTAATTATCTACACGATAGAGCCGGGAAACCAGGCCCGCCGACTCCAGCTTCAGATGCGCCCTCCAACCCGTATCGCCCGATCCCCCTTCCCAGTTCAGGCGAACGTTGCCGGCATGCATCAACCTCCACTCAGCGCGATAGACGAGCTGCTCTTGCTGGGGAATGGAAAAGGCGCTGCTGCCCGGCTCTCGGTCGTTGGCGCTCGCCGGGCCTGCTGCAAATGCCCCCAGCGCTAGCAGCGCCGGCGCCAGTCCCCGCAGCCAAAAGGCGAGCCGCATCAAATCCGAGTTTCGCAGATGACCTTGGGCGGAAGCAAGCTGGAGGCAGGGCCGGCGCCCAAAGCATGGTCGCTACAACTGCCGCTCAGCTTCATACACGCGAATTACCTTCAGGCGACGGCTAAGTCTCACCGGGTACCGGGCCGGCACGGCGGGCCGACTCTATTTCGGCTAGTATCCGCAGGGCTTCGCGCCGCGGATCCTCCGCGCGGGTTATCTGCCGGCCGATGACCAAATAATCGGCGCCCGCGCGGATGGCCTCAGCCGGTGTCGCTACGCGCTTCTGATCCGCCTTGCCCACCCCCAACGAGCGCACTCCGGGCGTCACCAGTATGGCACGAGGCGCCAGCGAGCGTACTGCCGCCACCTCCAGCGGTGAACAAACAATGCCGTCCATGCCCGCTTCCGTAGCTTTGCGCACTCGCAGACTTACTAAGTCGGCCACCGCGCATGGATAGCCGAGGTCAGCCAGGTCATCCTGGTCGAAGCTGGTAAGCACTGTAACCGCCAGCAGCTTCAGGGGCGACGCCCCCCTGCCTTCGACCGCGGCTTGCATTACCGCCCTGCTGCCGTGAACGGTGAGGAAGCGGGCGCCGCTGCGAGCCACTTGTGCCGTCGCGCGCTTTACCGTCTCCCCGATATCGTACAGCTTCAAATCGAGGAACACTTGCTTGCCGCGCCCTACCAGCTCGTGGACGAACGCCATCCCGGCCGCGGCGTACAGCTCCAGGCCGACCTTGTAAAACGAAATGGTCTCGCCCAGGCGCTCGACGATCTGCCGCGCCGCTTCGGCCGAGTCCACGTCCAAGGCCACGATGATCGGATTATGTGGCATGTTCCTCCTTTGTCGCCCGATGATGTATCGGACCTTTGGGCTACGTGCTTTCCACTAGTCTAATCGGGCGCGAGGCCGGTGAGCATAGCTCGGGCCCGCACCAACCTGCTCAGATGATCACTGCGGCGGATTTCCGAGGACGCACGGCTTGCGCCTGCGGGCTCTGCCCGCTTGAGCCGGCTGCCACCGCCGGGCATAATCGGAACTGGAGCTACTTGCATGTGCGCCTGGGGCTCGGTGCTCCGCATCTGGCGTGATCAGAATGGCCAGGACCTCATCGAATATGCGCTGCTGGCAAGCTTCTTAGCCGTTGCTGTGGGTGCTGTTCTGACCCCGGTGGCCCCCACGCTCGAGCTGTTGTTCTCTCGCGTGCATTCTCTGCTGGTCAAATACGGCGGCTAGCCCGCCGGCCCCTTGCTCGTCGTTCCGCCTATCCAGTGTACAATGTTGGGCTTGCACCCAGAACCGACATGATCACAGCTTTCTGTCTGCTTCCCTCCCCCAGCCGTGTGCTCAGCATGAGCCCGGTGGACTTGCTCATCGTCGTAATTTACTTTGCCCTGGTGCTTGGCATCGGACTGTACTTGAAGCGATTCACCGGGACGGGCGAGGACTTTTTCATGGCCGGCCGCGAGATGACCGCCTGGATCGCCGGCCTCAGCTTCATCTCCGCCAACCTGGGCTCGCTCGAGACCATGGGCTACGCCGCTGCCACTTACCAATACGGGATCCTGGTCGGTCATGCCTACTGGATCGCCGCCATCCCTGCCATCTTGTTCTTGGCCCTGGTGATGTTGCCTTTCTACTATATCTGCAAGACCCATTCGGTCCCCGGCTATCTCAAGCTCCGCTATGGCGAGCAAGCGCGCTCGCTTTCAGCGGTTTCCTTCGCCGTGATGACCATTTTGATGAGCGGCATCAATATGTACTCGATGGCCGTTATCATGAAGGTCATCTTGGGCTGGGACATACATTTTTCCATCTGGGTTTCTTCGCTCACTGTGGCCATATACGTTATGGCGGGTGGCTTGCGCTCGGCCATTTTCAACGAAGTGCTCCAGTTCTTTCTGATCTGGCTGGGAAGTCTTATCGTTCCGGTAGTGGGCTTGATTGAGGCCGGCGGTTGGGAGGGCATGGTCCGCCGCATCGCAGAGAACTTCCCGGGGCAGGATTTCACGCACATGTGGCGCACCACGGGTGCCTTTACCGACAACCCCATGGGCATCCACTGGACGGGCATCGTCTTCGGCTGGGGCCTGGCGATCTCTTTCGGCTACTGGTGCACGGACTTCCTCATCATCCAGCGCGTGATGGCCGCCCGGGACCTGCGTTCCGCACAACTGGGAACCGTGATCGGGGCTTTCTTTAAAATGATGGTCCCTCTGATCGTGATCTTGCCCGGTTTGCTGGGACGCGCTGTGCTGCCTTTTCAGCTAGTGAGCGAGCCCGAAGCTCTCGCCACCGGGGCCCACAGCTACAACGAGGTTCTACCGTTAATGCTGGCTCGTTACTGCGGGCCGGGCTTGCTAGGCTTGGGCGTGACCGCCCTGATTGCGGGCTTTATGTCCGGCATGGCTGGCAACGTCAGTGCTTTTGCCACCGTGTGGACCTATGACATTTACCGGCCCCTGATTCGCAAGACTGCTTCCGACGCACACTATGTCCGTATGGGACGCTGGTGCACGATTCTGGGGGTCTTCGTCAGCATCGCCACTGCTTATCTGGTGATGCATTTCTCCAGCATCATCGTATACGCTCAGGTTGTTTTTGTGATTTTCGTCGTGCCCATGTTCGGCACCGTGTTGATGGGAATGCTCTGGAAGCGGACCACGCCGGCCGCCGGTTTTTGGGGATTACTGGCCGGCATGGTGGCTTCGTTCCTGCTGTTCTTGTGGGTAAAGCTGGATCCCAGCGCAGTGCGGTTTGTGGCTTTTTCCGAGCACGCCAAGGATATGGCCGACAACATCTACCGGGCTATGTGGACGCTGATAATCAACGTTCTGGTCACTGTCGGCGTCACCCTATTCACCAAGCCCAAACCGGAAAAAGAGCTGGTCAATCTGGTTTACGGCTTGACCGAGATCCCTTCTGTAAAGCACTTGCCCGTCCTGAAACGGCCTGCCTTTTGGGCGGCCGTGGTGGGCGCAGGCTTTGTGCTTTTGAACATCATTTTCTGGTAGGCAGATTATGTCCGGCGACGATCACCGCATCTCCATATGGTTCTTCGTGGGTGCCCTGCTTGGCGTTTACGGGGCGCTGATCTTGGGGGCGGGCATCTGGGACCTTTTCTATCCCTCGGGGTTGCCTCAGGCCATGGGCCACCTTCACGTCGCCATCTGGTGGGGCGCGCTTCTGTTAGTTTTTGGTCTGTTCTATTGCGTGAGATTCTGGCCCGGAGGTCAGAGCCGCCGTTAGCCTTGGGCGCCGGTGGGCACGCTGGCCTGCACCATAGCCAGCAGCCGGTCCTCGAAGCTGTAATCTATGGTCCTTCGCGGCCAGTGGCGCAGGTACCAGCGATAGGTCTCTTTCAGCCCGGTGGAAAAATCCGTCGGCTTGAACCCCAGCACCCGCTGGGCCTTAGTGACAAGCATCGTGATCGGCGGCAGATCGAAATAGGCTCCGAAGTAATAAGGCGGGCTCATCACGCGACCGCCGGCCTGGTAAATCTTATCGCGCGGCACGCGTACGGCGGTGACCTTTTTGCCTGCCGCCTCCGCCAGGGCGGTCAGTAACTCGGCCTGCGTCACGGGGTGCGGATTGGCAATGTTGAAGGCGTGCCCCACCGCTGCCGGCGCCTCCAGCACGCGCATGCAGGCCCACACGAGATCCTTTACGTAGACGAACTGCATGAGCCGCCGGCCGTCCCCAGGCAGAATGATGGGCCGGTCGTCACGCAGGCGGTCCCAGAAAAAGGCTTCACGGTAAAACGGGTTGCCTGGCCCGTAGACGAAAGGGGGGCGAAGAGTCACCACCGGCAGCCCACTGCGTTGGTGAAGCCGAAACAGCGCCCTTTCCGAGGTGGCCTTGTTGCGAGCATAGGGATCCGGGTAGTCGTCCGGCACCAGCGCGTCGCCTTCGTGATGGTTGAGGCCATCGCCGTAAGCAGCGACGCTGGACATGAACACATAGCGATGCAAGCCGGCGTGCATGGCCGCCCGCGCCGCCGCCTCGACATGTGCCGCGGTCGTTCCGCGCTCCCAATCGTAAGCGTTGTCAAAAACTACCTCGAACCTGTGCCCGCTGAGCGCCCGGCTCACAGCCTCAACGTCGTTGCGGTCCGCCATGATGTTGCCGACCCGTTTGCCCAGATCGTGCGCCGGTTTGCGGTGCAGCACGAACACCTGGTGGCCTGCCTTCAGCAGCTCATTTACCAGGCAGCGGCCGATAAACAGAGTCCCCCCGATCACCAGCACGCGACGCCCCTGGCGCTCCTGGGTTTGCTCATGCTGTGCTGCGCCAGTCATAAAGGCCCGCGCTCCGCCGCCTGGTCTTCAGTCCGTCTCTGGCTGCGCTGCCGGCGCTGCGCCGAAGTGCTATACTAGCATGGGCGTGAAGCAGAGCGCTACGGAGACCATCACAGCCCTGGTAGTGGACGACGAAAAGCCCGCCTGCGATGAGCTGGTCTATCTGTTGAAGGGCTTTCCGGGCATCCAGATAGTGGGCGTGGCTTACAACGGTTTGGAGGCGGTCCACCTTATCGAGCACACCCATCCGGACATGGTTTTCCTTGACGTGCAGATGCCGGGCCTGGACGGCTTCGGTGTCATCCGGATGCTCGAGGAGAAAAAGATTCCGCTGCCGAAAATAGTCCTGGCTACCGCTTACGACCAGTACGCGGTGGAGGGTTTCCGCATCCAGGCTCTCGATTACCTGCTCAAGCCCATACAGAGGGAACGCCTGGCGCTGACGCTCGAGCGTGCTCGGCAAGCATTGGAGGGCAAAGGACGCGGGCCTGAATCAAGCCCCTGGCCTCGGCCCGCCGTTCCGCGCACCAAGCTGCTAGTCAAGAGCGGCAACCGCAACTTCATCGTGGATGCCAGGGACATGATCTACGCCACTATTCAGGACGGTGTTATTACGGTCGTGACCACGCAGCTAGAAGGGCAATCTAACTACCGGACCATAGAAGAGCTTCACTCCAGCTTGGATCCGCAAGTCTTCTGGCGGGTCCACCGTTCCTACCTCGTCAACATCAATCGCATCAAGGAAGTTATTCCCTGGTTCAAGTCAACTTACTTGCTGCGCATGGATGACAAGAAGCAGACCGAAATCCCCGTGAGCCGCTCACAGACCAAACAGTTGCGCGCGTTGCTACGCCTGTGAGTTTGAACCCCCGTGCGCCTCAATCCCGCCGCAACTTGCTCAGCTCCGCTTCCCGCCGCAAATAGTTGCGTTCGTAGTACTGTCGGTACTCGCCTGATCTGACCCGTCTTACCCAATCTTGATTGGCCTGGTACCAGGCCACTGTTCGCGCCAGGCCCTCTTCAAAGCTCATCTCAGGCCGCCAGCCTGTCTCCTGCATTATTTTGCGGCTGGACAAAGCGTAGCGGCGGTCGTGACCCGGACGGTCGGCTACAAAGCGGATCAGCTCCTGGGGGCGCTGCGTGATGTGCAAGATCCGGCGCACCACCTCGAGATTGGGCAGGGCGCAGTTGCCTCCGATGTTGTATATTTCGCCTTCGCGCCCCTTTTCCAGGATCGCTTTCAGGGCCCGGCAGTGGTCCTCAACATATAGCCAGTCCCGCACGTTTCCGCCGTCCCCATAAACCGGCAACGGCTGGCCCTCAAGAGCGTTGGCTATCATTAGTGGAATCAGTTTCTCAGGAAACTGGTAAGGGCCGTAGTTGTTGGATGCTCGTGTGATGATGACGGGAAGCCCGTAAGTGGTGAAGTAGGAAAGCGCCAGCAGATCGGCCCCCGCTTTGCAAGCCGAGTAAGGACTGCTCGGCCGCAGGGGAAAGTTTTCATCTGCCTCGAGCGGCTCGGGCAAGCTGCCGTAGACTTCGTCGGTTGAGACTTGCACAAACCGCCGCACTGGGTGGCGCCGGGCGGCTTCCAGCAGCACGAAGGTCCCGCGCAGGTTGGTTTCAAAGACCGGCGAGGGGGAAAATATGCTCCGATCCACGTGGGATTCGGCCGCAAAGTGCACGATTGCGTCCGGGCGCCACGACGCCAGCAGGTGATCCACCAGCTCCGCGTCGCACACGTCCCCGCGCACGAAGTGGTGACGCGGATCGTCTGCCACCGGCGCCAAATTTTCCATGTTGCCCGCATAAGTAAGCTTGTCCAGGTTCACCAGCTCGCTCGCCGCTCCTTCGGCCAGCATCATGCGTACGAAAGCCGAACCTATAAATCCGGCGCCTCCTGTCACCATTAACTTCATTGGCGGGCTACCTCCAGGCTCATTTGTGCTGTAATTCCCAGTCGTAGTTGATCCGGGAATCGTTGTAAGCCAGCCGGCCCTCGTCCGCAGGGTCGTAAAAGGAGTCGGTCACGTACACCAGAATAGCGGGTGTTTCCCCAATAACCTTATAACCATGCGCCACCCCGGGCGGAATCAGCAGTTGCCAGGGTCGTAGCACCCCCAAGTACAGCGTGTTGCGAGCGCCGAAGGTCGCCGACCCCCGGCGCAGATCCACCAGCGCCACCTGCAACATCCCTGCTGCCACCGTCCAGCAATCCCACTGCCGCAAGTGGTAGTGGAACGCCTTGACGGTCCCCGGGTAGCTCAAGGAAGCCGAGACCTGCGTGGTTTCGGGACAGAAACCGGCCAGCAGCCCCTGCCGGCTCCGGCCGACCTCGAGAAAGTAGCCGCGATCGTCCGGCCACAGCGCCAGCGGGGCTATTCGCACGCCCGCAATCAGCTCAGCCGCGCCCGGGCATTTGATGACCGCGCCGATGCCGCGCCCGCACTGCGGCCAGCACAGCTCGAGCTGGTCGCCTTTCGCGATCAGCTCCGCACCCAAGCCCGCTGCGCTCATCATTTTTCGCTCCCCGACCCCGCTCTCTGCTGTTGCCGCCGCCGTTGCTCAGCCACCAGGTTGGCTGCTCGCAGCAGCGAATCAAAAGTGCCCGCGTCGGTCCACCATCCTTCCAAAAACGAAAACGCCATGGTGCCTTCGCGGATATAGGCGTTGTTGACGTCGGTAATCTCCAGCTCGCCCCGTTCGGAGGGAACCAGTTGCCGGATCTTGTCGAACACCGTGTCATCGTACATGTAAATGCCGGTCACCGCGTAGCGGGACTTGGGGTGCTTGGGTTTTTCCTCGATACCTATGATGCGGTCGCCCTGAATCTCGGCCACCCCGAAACGCTCTGCATCCGGAACTTCCTTTAGCAGGATGCGTGCACCCCGGGGCTGCTTCTGGAACTGCTCGACCGCCTGCCGGATGGAACCTTCAATCAGGTTATCGCCCAGCACCACGCAGATCTTCTGCCCGTCGGCAAAGTGCTCGGCCAGCGCCAGGGCATCTGCGATGCCGCCCTCCCCTTCCTGGTAGGTGTAGTTCAGGTGGGAGAGTCCGAACTGCTTTCCGTTCCCTAGCAGGCGCAGGAAATCACCCGCGTTCCGCCCGCCGGTGACGATCAAAATGTCCCGGATGCCGGCCTCCACCAGCATCTCGATCGGGTAAAAGATCATCGGCTTATCGTAGACAGGCAACAGGTGCTTGTTGGTGATCTTGGTGAGCGGGAAAAGCCGGCTGCCGGTCCCGCCCGCCAGCACAACCCCTTTCATAACCGGCTCCATCGGAAATTTCTATAATAAACCTCCGCCGGCGGCCAAGACTCGGTTGGAGGCCGCAGCTTCCCGATCAGCTATGCTTGTGTTTTCTGTGCGGGTGAATGGCATCTCCGGCGCGCAGCGCACCGCCAGAGCAGCAGCCAAAGTCTGGCTGGCCGCGCTTTTGATCGTCAATGTCTATCGCGCCGCCACCCAGTCCGTCACCGCTGACGAGGCTTTCACCTACAATCACTTCGCGGGCGGCGACGAGCCGGTGAAGGTGTACGATTCCAACAACCACGTTTTGTTTACATGGTTGGCTCGCGGCTCGGTGGCCGTGTTCGGCCTGTCGGAACTGAGCCTGCGTCTGCCCAGCTTGCTCGGGGGGTGCTTGTATTTGGCGGCTGTTTTTCGTCTCTCGGCCCACCTGTTCGCTCCGGCATGGCTGTTTGGCCTCGCTGTCGTTTCCCTCAGCCTCAACCCTTTCGTCCTGGACTTTCTCTCGGCCGCTCGGGGCTACGGGCTTGCTCTGGGATTGTGGTTGTGGGCGATATATGAGCTGGCGGTTTCGCTGGGTGAAGCAGTCGCCTCAACACGCCGAGTGCGTGTGGCGGCGATCCTTGTGGCCCTGGCCGTCGCAGCCAATCTGAATCTGGCCCCGCCGGGCGCCGCTCTGGCTGTTTCTTTCGCCTTGCTGGCGCTGTGGCGATGGCCGCCCGTGCGCCTGCGTTTGGCATGGCTGGCGCGAAATTTGGTGGGCCCAGGCTTGCTTGTGAGCATCCTGATCTTGTTCTGGCCCCTGCGGACGGCCAGCCGGTCCAGCTTTTACTTCGGGGTGGAAAGTCTTATGCAGACACTGCAAGGACTGGCCTTTTACTCGTTTTGCCACGCCAGGCCGAACGATCCTTCCTTTCTGCAAGATCTGCTCTGGCATGTTACGCCTAAGTTCGTGGTTTACCTTCTGGTGTTGCTCGCAGGTGCTTGCCTGTACTTGCTGGTAAAAGGCAGGGGCCGGAAGCTGGAGGGCTTGGCACCGCCGGAGCAATCGCTGCTATTGCTTGGTGGCGCTGCCTTTGCCACTTTGGCCTTGCTGGCGGCTGCCTGGCGCCTGGCCGGCTTGAAATATCCGGTGGACCGCACCGCTTTGTATTGGATCCCACTATTTACGCTGCTGTGCCTGGCTTGCCTCGCCAGCTCTCCGCCGCGTCTTGTAGCATGGCTGCTCGCCGCGCCGGTTTGCGCCTTTTTGCTGCTCGCCGTGCTCCAGTACGCGCTCCAGTTCAACACCCGCTTTTATGCGCAATGGCGTTATGATGCAGCTACCAAGCGTCTCGCCCAGCTCATCCGGGATCGTGAGACCGCAATGGCTGGTCGGCGGGTCCGCATCGGCGCCACTTGGCTGTTCGAGCCCAGCCTCAACTTCTATCGCCAGTGCTACCGGATGCATTGGCTGGAAAAGGTCACCCGCGACGGACCCCATGGAGATTCCGATTACTACGTGCTTCACGGCCCGGACACAGCTCTGGTTGAGCAGCTCCGTCTGCGCGTGATTTACAGGGACGAATTCTCCGGCACCGTGCTGGCCATTCCCGGCGGCGTGCTAAAATCCCGCCCATGAAGCTTTACCGTTGGAGCGATGTCCCGCTGGAGCAGATGAACCCGGCTGTCGGCCGGCAGGTGATTCACGCCCAGCGCATGACCGTGGCTAGGGTTCAATTGCGCAAGGGCGGTTTGGTGGCGCCTCATCGCCATGAGAGCGAGCAGATAACCCTGCTTGCGGAAGGCCGCCTTCGTTTCACCGTGGAAGGCGAAAGCGTGGTGCTGGAGCCTGGCGAGATCCTCCATGTCCCCTCGGGCGCTTTGCATCAGGTGGAAGCGCTGGAGGACAGCATCGCCACGGACCTTTTCGCGCCCCGGCGGGAAGACTGGATCCGGGGTGATGATTCGTATCTGCGAGGCTAGTGCGCGGCGCAGGGAGGCTGGGAGCCGGAGGCGCGGCGGGGGCGTGGTGACGGTCAGCCCCGCCCGGGCCGCAATTTGCTACAATCGCCACGTGCGACGCATGGCGGCCCCGGCTGGTTCCCGCTCCCGGCGAGAACGTGTGGGCTGCGGGCTGCTTGCTTTCGGTAACCTTGCCGGCTGCGCCGGAAAGCGCAACCAGGCTGTCCTATGAACCATCTGGGGGGCATGTTCCGGGCTAGGGGGTCGAGCATGACGAGCGCGGTCCCTTCTTTACTGGCCAGGGTTGGCCCGCCCGGCTCAGCAATCAAACCGCATGTTTCCAGGTAAGCAATTCTCGGCACGCAAGGGAAGGATTCGCGAGAACGTCAATGAAGCTATTCGCGCCCGGGAAGTGCGCGCGGTCTTCCCGGACGGGACGGTAGAAATCATGCCTACTGCCGCTGCCATTCGCAAGGCACAGGAGATGGGCTTGGACCTTATCCTGGTGGCCCCCACCGCCGATCCGCCGGTGGCCAAGGCCATGGATTATGGCCAGTGGCAGTACGAGCAAAAGAAAAAACAGCAGGAAGCCAAAAAGAAACAGCATGTAATACAAGTCAAGGAACTGAAGTTTCGTCCCAACACTGACGAGCACGATTACCAATTCAAGAAAAATCACGCCATACGCTTCTTGCAAGAGGGCAACCGCGTCAAAGCCGTCGTGCAGTTTCGTGGCCGCGAGATTGCCCACGTGGAATTGGGTCACAAGTTACTGGAGCGCTTCGCGCGGGATCTGGCGGCTTACGGCACCGTCGAGGGGCAGCCGCGCCTGGAGGGGCGCAACGTCCATATCATCTTGGCGCCGATCAAGCCACAGAAGGAAAAGAGCAAGCCGCCTGCGGTCCAGCCGGCCGGCTCCAGCGCTGCACCGTTGCCGCAGCCTTCTTGAGCGGGCCAGGCGGACACTGGGCGGCTGAGGCCAGGCAAGCTCTTCAATAAAACAGGTACTTGCGCCATTGCTCGTCGCTACGGCCCAGCAGCCGCATCAGATGGCGGCTGGTGTGTAGAGTGAAGGGGCGTGGCGGGCGCGCCAGCTTCATCCCCGCCTCTTCGGGCGTCCGGTTGCCTTTGCGGTTGTTGCACTCGTGGCAGCAAGTGACCAGATTCTCCCAGGTGGTCTCGCCCGCACGCGAGCGGGGAATGACGTGGTCCAGGGTCAGCTCGGAAGAAGGTAGCGTCCGCAGGCAATACTGGCAAGTGTAACGGTCGCGCATCAAAATGTTCTTGCGCGATAGCGGCCGCGTTTGGTGCGGGATGCGCCGGTACTCGATGAGCCGAATCACCGAGGGCAACTGGAAGACCTGCCTCGCCGAGCGCAGCACCGTCGGCGAGTATTCTTCGGGCGTTGCCACTCCTTTCAGCACCAGCACCAGGGCGCGCCGTGCGGCGCAAATGTGGATCGGCTCGTAACTGGCGTTTAACACCAGCACTGGCGATTCGAACCCATTGCGACCGGCCATCTCAAACCGCCTGGGGTCCCGTGCCCCCAACCAAACCAAAACGACGGTCCGTGCGCGCCAGCGTCAGCACAGCGACGTAACGCGCTCCCGCTCCCTTGAGCGCCGTCGCGCACGCAGCCGCCGTGGCCCCGGTAGTCATCACGTCATCCACCAGCAATATGCGCTCGCCGGCCAGCTTCACTCCCCGGCGCACGCGGAAGGCGCCCGCCACGTTGGCTCGCCGGCCTGCGTTGGTCAGCCCGGCCTGAACTGCGGTCGCTCGGACTCGCCGCAACACCGGCGAGATCCGCATCCCGTACCTGCGCGCCACCGCTCTGGCCAGCAGGGCCGACTGATTAAAGCCCCGCTCCCATCGCCGGCGCCAGTGCAAAGGGACAGGCACCACGCGGTCAAAGGACTGCTCGCGCGGCATGGCTTGCGCCAGCCATTCCCCCAGCAGCCCGGCCAAGGAGCGCACCCGCCCGTACTTGAACAAGTGAATCAGCTCGCGCACGCGACCTTCATACGCCGTGAAGGAGTAAGCAGCATCGAAGCCCCGCAGGCCCCGGCGGCAGAGGCCGCAGCGACCCTGTTCATCCAGGGGGAAGCGGTTCAGAAAGGGCGTGCGGCAAAGGGTGCAGAAATACTCGGCGCACAGCGGCGGGGGAGGTTCGCGGCACGCTTCGCAGACCGGTACGGCGGAAAGGCGCAACAGCGGCTGCCCGCATATGCGGCAGTCTTCCGGAAACAGCAACCACGCCAGGGGCGCAATCAGCTCCTCGGCCGCCGCAGCCAGCCGTTGCGGGACCACGCCCGCCAGCCACCGACTCGAGAAGACGCACCTCCTACCCTTAGTCTATAGCAGATCCGCCCGCGCTTTCGCTCCCCACCCGCGGCGCCTGCGTCCGCCGCCGGCTGCTGTGCTATTCTTGTCACTGGCTGTTTCAAAGCACTGCACGTTACAAGGAGGAACGCGGTGAGAGTTGGCGTATTCACAGCCCTGCTGGCTGATCTACCCTTGGAAAAAGTTCTTCAGAAGCTCAAGTCCCTGGGAGTTGACACCGTTGAGCTGGGTACCGGCAACTACCCTGGCGATCCACACTGCAAGCTTTCCATGCTAGACAATCCTGCTGAGCTGGAGGCTTTTCGCACCACCTTGGCGGAGTATGGTTTCAGCATCAGCGCCCTAAGCTGCCACGGTGAACCTTTGCATCCCAACCCCGAGATCGCCGAAAAGTGCCGCGAAGTCAGCCGCAAGACTATCTTACTGGCCGAGAAACTCGGCGTCCCGGTGGTGATTGACTTCTCCGGCTGCCCGGGCGACAGCGATACGGCGAAGTACCCCAACTGGGTGACCGCCGCCTGGCCTCCCCACTTCCAAGAGCTACTGGCCTGGCAGTGGAAGGAAAAGGTCATCCCTTACTGGCGCGACCGGGTCAAGTTCGCTCAGGACCACGGCGTGAAGATTGCTATCGAGATGCACCCCGGCTTCGTCGTTCACAGTCCCGAAACCTTGCTGCGGCTGCGTGAGGCCTGTGGCGAGAACCTGGGTGCCAACTACGACCCCAGCCACATGTTCTGGCAGGGCATTGATCCCATCGCTGCCATCCGCATCCTGGGCGATGCCATCTTTCACGTGCACGCCAAAGACACGCAAATTTACACCTACAACCTGCCTCGCACCGGCGTGCTCGACACCAAGAAGTTCACCGATGAGCGCAACCGTGCTTGGATCTACCGCACCGTCGGTTACGGACACGGGGCCGAGTTCTGGAGCGAATTCATCTCCACCCTGCGCATGTACGGCTACGATTACGTGCTTTCCATTGAGCACGAAGACAGCCTCATGTCGCCGGAAGAAGGCCTCACCAAGGCCGTCAGCTTCTTGAGCAACTTGATCATCCGGGAAAAGCCCGGTATAGCCTACTGGGCTTGACATGACGAAAGCCTGCGCGGGGCCGCTGGCAGCGGCGGCCCTGCTTCTAGCCAGCCTGCCTGGCGGGCTCCGCTGTGAGCTGGCGGCCGGGGCCGCCAGGCGCTGCATCACGCCGCCCCTCGATAAGGGGCCTGTATGGTTAGCTGGCTTCAACCCAGGGCGTGCCGCCACCGGCGTCCACGATGATTTGTGGGCGCGGTGCTTGGCTTTGAGCGACGGCTCGCGCAAGCTCGTCTTGTGCAGCCTGGACTCGATCGGCTTGTTTGCCGAGGACGTCGAGCACATCCGCTCCCTGGTGCGCGCTCGCCTTTCCGCGCAGCTCATCATCGCCGCCACGCACGTGCATCAGGCTCCCGATACGCTTGGCTTGTGGGGGCCGCAGCTCGGCGTAAGCGGCCGTAACCCGGCCTACGACCGGCTTGTGGCTGAGCGGACCGCCGAAGCCGCCATAGAGGCCGCAGGGTCACTGCGTCCCGCCACCCTCAGGCTGGCCCGGGCCAGCTCGCCCGAGCTGGAAAGCTTCATAAACGACACGCGGCCCCCTGTTGTCACAGATGCTGAACTGCTGCTCATGCATTTAGCTGGCCGCGATGGAAGGACCATAGCTACCGCCCTCAACTGGGCCAATCACCCGGAAGTGCTGGGATCTAACAACACCCTCGTCACGGCCGATTACGCCGCCTGGCTTTACCGGCGTCTCGAACAACGCTTGGGGGGCGTGGCGCTGTTGTTCAATGGTGCGCTCGGAGGCATGCAATCCCCCCTGGGAGCCAAGGTGACGGATCCGGCCACCGGTTCGCCCGCTCCCGAGGCCAGCTTTCGCAAGGCCGAGTTGATCGGCACGCGCGTGGCCCATCTGGCCGCTGACGCCCTCAGGACTGCCCGTCCCGTCTCGGTCTCCGCCGTCCATTATGCCGAGAAGCGCGTCAGGATCCCGGTGACCAACGCACGCATGGTGCAAGCTGCGCAAGCTGGCGTGTTTGGTGCCGCCCGCCGGATCGGCGCCGACGGTTCGCTCGAGACCCTGGTGGGCTTGCTGCGCATCGAAAAGGGTGGGCGGGCGGTGCTTGAGGCCGCTTTGGTTCCCGGTGAACTTTATCCCGAGCTCAGTCGCGGCGGCATTGAACGTTTGCCCGGCGCAGACTTCCCGGATGCCCCCCTGGAGATCCCACTCAAGCAGATGATGCGAGCACCTTGGCGTTGGCTGATCGGGCTGGCCAATGATGAGATCGGCTATATCATCCCCAAGGCCGAGTGGGACGAGAGCCCTCCCTGGCTCAACAATGCTGCCCGCCGCTGGTACGGTGAAGTAAATTCTTTGGGACCGGAGGCGGCCGCGCGTATCGCGGCAGCCTTGTCTGAATTGCTGGTCACAGCCACGAATCGAGGCAAGTGAAGATGTTCGTGAGTGAATTCAGCATTTCCGTAGAGCAGGTGGAGGATTACCAATTCCGCGTCCATTTTGACAAGCCGCAATTCCCCGATCTGATGCTGGATGAGCCGCCCCCGCTCGGACGTGACGCCGGCCCCAATGCGGTCCGCGTACTGGCGGGGGCCATCGGCAACTGCTTGTGCGCCAGCCTGGTCTTTTGCGCCGCGCGCAAACTTGGCCTCAAGCTCACCCGCCTTCGCGCTGTGGTCAAAGTCCAAATCGTTCGCAATGAGAACAAGCGCCTGCGCGTAGGACGAGTCGAAGTCGTGATAGATCCCGGGCTGGACGAGCAGCAGCGCCAGGCCTTGCGCCCCTGCCTGGATGTCTTTGAAGATTTTTGCACTGTAACTCAGAGCATCCGCCAGGGAATTGAGGTCGCCGTGACGGTCAAAGGCTTCGAGGCTCCCTAACCAGGCGGCGTGGGTCGGGGTCTGTTCGCTATAATCGAAGTGGTTCCTTTCAAGCTTATTCAGGAGCAAGCAAACCGATGAAGCGTGTTGGAATCCTCACCGGCGGCGGCGATGTGCCGGGGTTGAATTCGGTTATAAAGAGCGTTGTTTATCGCGGGGCCGAGATAGGTTGCGAGGTGATCGGCATCCGGCTCGGCTGGGAGGGATTGACCCACGTCAATTTGGACGATCCGGCCAGCAAGGCTCGCTACATCATGGCGCTGACGCGCGAAAACACGCGCACCATTGACCGTACGGGCGGGACCTTCCTGCATACCTCGCGCACCAACCCGGCGCGCATGAAGTCGCTGCCCGCCCATTTGAATCCCGGGGATTTTCCCAAACTGGAAGTCACGCGCAAGGGCGAGAAGGCGGTTGTCTACGACGTCACTGCGCAGGTGCTGAAAAATCTGGATCGGCTGGGCATCGAGTATTTGATCGCCATCGGCGGCGACGATACCTTGAGCTATGCCGCACGTCTGCACCGGGAAGGCGTAAAAGTCATTTGCATCCCCAAAACCATGGATAACGACGTGCGCAACACCGAGTACTGCATTGGCTTTTCGACCGCCATTACGCGCGCTACCAGCGCCATTGAGCGCCAGCGCACCACCGTCGGGTCTCACGAGCGCATTGGCATTTTCCGCGTGTTCGGCCGCGACGCCGGCTACACCGCCCTTTACACCGCTTACGTCAGCTCGCTGCGCTGCGCCATCCCCGAGTACGAGTTCGATCTGGAAAAGATGATAGATCTGTTGTTGACCGACAAGCGCAACAATCCGAGCAACTACGCTATGGTCGTGCTTTCCGAGGGCGCCCGGTGGAAGGGCTATGAGCTGCGTGAGTACGGCGAAGCGGACGCCTACGGGCACCGCAAGAAGGCAAACGTGGCCGAAGACTTCGCCGACGAGTTGAAAAAATACACCAAGGAAGGCACCATGGTGAGCGACCTGACTTACGAGTTGCGCAGCGGTGAGCCCGACTTCGTGGACAAGATGATCGCCACCACCTTCGGCAACATGGCGCTGGATTGCCTGGCCGAGAACATCTCCGGCGTCATGATGGCGGTGCAAAACGGTTGCTACGTGCGCGCCGAGATTCCCGACCCTGCATTGGGGCCGCGCAAGGTTGACGTCGCCAGCATGTATAACACCGAACGTTACCGCCCCAATTACGCCAACAAGCTGGGACTGCCTCTTTTCCTCACCAGACCTTAAGTGTTCAAAGGCTTGCTTCGCTGGTTGCGCCTTCGCGATCGCCCCGCACGACTCACGCCCGAACTGCGACGGCGCATCCGCTCTTGCTTCGAGCAAGCTGCCGGGGATGAGGAGCACTTTCCCTCGACCATTGATCCCCGCATTTACCACGTCAAGCTTATCCTCGAACACCTGGGTGATCTGGCGGGGCGGCGAGTGCTGGATGTAGGCTGCGGCAAGGGGCGCTTCGCCCGCATCCTCGCTGCCTGCCATCCCCAGGCCGAAATCTGGGGCCTGGATATATCGCTGGCCATGCTCCGCTCAGTTCCGGCGCCAATCCGCCCTTGCGCGGGCTCGATGACTGAGTTGCCGTTCCCCGATGCTTGCTTTGACGCCGCGTACGCCACCGAATCACTCGAGCACGCCGTGGAGATTGAGCGCGCGGTGGCTGAAATCTGCCGTGTGCTGAAGCCCGAGGCGCGGCTGGTGATCATTGACAAGAATCGCGACCAGTGGGGCCGCCTGCCCACTCCGGAATGGGAACAATGGTTCGGTCGCAAGCAGCTTGAGCGCTTGCTAGCCCGCTACTGCCGGCAGGTCTCCAGCCGCTTCATCTCCTACTGGGAAGATGTGCCCCCTGACGGCTTGTTCTTGGCTTGGCTGGCCGTCAAGTAACCCGGCCCAGCCTGACAAGCGGGCCCTAGCGCCTGTTGCCAGCCTGCGGCTTGATGATCCAGAGGTAAAGCCTCCGCCCGTTGAAGTCCACTTCCTTGTCAGGCTTCCAGTCGCCCATGTCAAAGCTGTGAGACACCACGCGCGCGCCGGGCTTGAGTTGCTCGAGCAGCTTGGGCCGCAGTTTGAGGTTGACTGAAGGCAGCAGGTAAAGCGTTACCACGGTAGCTTCGCGGATGTCGGCGTCGAACAGGTTCTGCTGGATGAACTTCACCCGGTCGGTTACCCCTGCTTTGGCCGCGTTCTCGTTGGCTTCTTGGATGCGCTCCGGATTGATGTCAATGCCCACACCCCGCGCACCGAATTTTTGAGCGGCCATGACTACGATCCGGCCGTCGCCGCAACCTAAATCATAAACCACATCCCCTGGCTTTACCCCCGCCAGCTTCAGCATCTCCTCAACCACCTCGTGGGGGGTAGGCACGTAAGGCACGTCACCGCCGTATTCGTACTCCTGCGCCAGCAAAGCCGCGGTTCCTGTCAGCGGCGCAACCGGGCTCCACGGCAGTGCCACAGCCAGCAGGAACGCGAACCACACCAAGCGAACAACCATCGTTGACTTCTCCTTTCCTGGTGGCCACAAGCCAATGAGCTTGTCAGGCCCTAATCGTTCGAGGTTAGCTCAAAAACTTGTTGGCGTGCAAGGCCGCTCCCGGGTTACCGGCGGAGGGAAGCTTACCTGAGCACTGTGAGGCAAGCTTAGCTGGTGCGGACGAGAGGAGTCGAACCTCCACGGGATTGCTCCCACATGGACCTGAACCATGCGCGTCTGCCAGTTCCGCCACGTCCGCATGCCAAGCACTGGCAGAGGTCTTCGCTTATAATTTTGCACAATTGCCCTGCCCTCTGTCAAACCCTCGCGGGATAGTAAAATGACGCAAAGCGCAACCCGCGCTCGGGAGGCTGATCCGAATGAAACTTGGTATGACACGACGCCGCTTTGTGAGCCGCGCACCGCTCCTGGCCGGCGCGCTCAGCTTGCCCCGGCTCGCCGCCGCTGTGCAGGCCGCCAGCTCGCCTTACCGGCGCCCGCGTCTTAAGATAACCGACGTCCGCACCGCTTTGATCCGCGCCCACGGCTTGCAGCTTCACGTTCGCGTATACACCGATCAAGGCCTCATCGGCCAGGGCGAAGCCACCGACGCCGCCGCCGGGGGCGTCAGCCTCCTGGCTGGTATGCGCCCGCGCCTGCTCGGCCAGGATCCCCTCAACGTGGATTACCTGTTCGAGAGCCTCCGCACGGCGGGCATCTTCGCCGGGGCGCAGGCCGGCCAGTACGTGGCCGCGCTCTCCGCCTTGGAGATCGCACTCTGGGATCTGGCAGGCAAAGCGCTCGGCCTGCCCATCTGGCAGTTGCTGGGGGGCCGCATGCGCGACCGCATCCGACTTTACTGTGATGCGCAAGCCAGCAGCCCCGACGACCCCCAGGCCAGCCAGAGAATCCAGCGCGTGCTGGAGCTGGGCTTCACCGCCGTCAAGATTGACATTGACGATGCGGCTGACCCCATGCGCTGGGACCGCGTCAACTGGACTGCTTCCAACGCCGAGGTTGACAACATGGTTCGTAAGGTCCGCTTCATGCGCGAGGCCTTGCCGGCGCGGGTGGATCTGGCCGTGGACATGCACGGCCGCTACGATTTGGTCAGCGCCCGGCGCGTGGCCCGCGCTTTGGAGGAATTCCGCCTGCTGTGGCTGGAAGAGCCGGTACCCCCGGAAAACGTGGAAGCCATGCGGCAGGTCCGCGCCTCTACCTCTACGCCCATTTGCTGCGGCGAAAATCTCTATCTGCGCCACGGCTTCCGGCGGGTCCTGGAAGAGGGCGCCGCGGACATCATTATGCCCGATTTTCAGAAATGCGGCGGCTTGCTCGAGGGACGCAAGATCGCCGACATGGCGCACACGTACTATGTCCCGGTGGCGCCCCACTGCGTGGTCTCACCTATCGGTACCATGGCTTCCTGCCACGTTTGCGCAGCCATACCCAATTTCCTGATCCTTGAATGGCACTGGCTGCCCCGGCTCGAATTGTGGCGAAACTTCGTGCGCGAGGGTGAGATTATCGAGAAGGGCTTCATTGCCGTGCCCGAACGGCCGGGGCTAGGCGTGGAAATGAACGAAGAGGCGGCACGCAAGGCGCAAGTGCCTGGTACTTCCTGGTTCGGCAGCTAAAAAACGAGCTCGGCCCGCCTGCCCCGCTATAATGGTTCTCTCGCCTCACAAATGCAAGCAGATCGTGTGGACTTGAAAAAGACCGTCAACTTGCCGCGCACCGCTTTTCCCATGAAGGCGGACTTGCCCAAAATGGAGCCGCGCATGCTGGCGCGCTGGCAGCAGCAAGGCTTGTACGAGAAGATCCGCCAGGCGCGCGCGGGCTGCCCTCTGTACGTTCTGCACGACGGACCGCCTTACGCCAACGGCACCATTCACGCCGGCACCGCCTTTAACAAGATCCTCAAAGACTTCATCGTCAAGTCCAAGAGCATGGCCGGCTATGACGCCCCCTTCGTGCCCGGCTGGGATTGCCACGGGTTGCCCATCGAGATCAAGGTGGATAGCGAGCTGGGACCACGCAAAGCCCAAATGACGCCAGTCGAGATTCGGCGGCATTGCCGCCGTTACGCCGAGTATTGGGTGGATGTGCAGCGGCGCGATTTCATGCGCTTGGGCGTCTTCGGCCGCTGGGACCAGCCCTATCTGACCATGAGCCCGCAGTATCAGGCCGCTATTGCTCGTGCCTTTGTCGAGTTCCTGGAGCGCGGCTACGTGTACAAGGGCCTCAAGCCGGTGCATTGGTGCATCCACTGCCGCACCGCCCTGGCCGAGGCTGAGGTCGAATACGAAGACCACGCCAGCCCTTCCATCTGGGTGCGCTTCCGCCTACAATCCGACCCGGCTCGCCTTGATCCCGCCCTGGCGGGTCGCTCAGTTTGGGGAGTAATTTGGACCACCACGCCCTGGACCATTCCGGCCAACATGGCCATTGCCTTTCACCCTAACTTCGAGTACGCTGCGGTGGAAGTGGATGGCGACGTCTATGTGCTTGCGGCCGCACTGGTGGAGGCCACGGCCGCTAAGTGTGGCTGGCGGGCGCCGCGGGAGCTGACTCGCTTTCCGGGACACGCTTTGCAAGGGACCGTCTTTCGGCATCCTTTCATCGAGCGCGATTCCCTGGGCGTGCTGGCCGATTACGTCACCCTTGAGCAAGGCACCGGCGCCGTGCATACCGCCCCCGGCCACGGTCACGAAGACTATCTGACCTGCCAGCAGTACGGCATTTTCACCTACTGCCCCGTCGGTCCGGGAGGCGAGTTCTTCCACGCAGAAGGCGCAGCCGGTCGCCTACCCGATCAACTCATCGGCAAGACGGTCTGGGAAGCCAACCCGGTGGTCGTGGATATCCTGCGTTCTGCGGGCGCCCTGCTGGCCGAGGAGCAAATCCAGCACAGTTATCCTCATTGCTGGCGCTGCCATAACCCCACCATTTTTCGCGCCACCGAGCAGTGGTTCATCGCCATGGACCGTCACCAACTGCGCGAGCGCGCTTTGCAGGCCATCCGCCAGGTCCGCTGGCTGCCCGCCTGGGGCCAGGAGCGCATCTCTAACATGATCGCCAACCGGCCGGACTGGTGCATATCGCGGCAACGCGTCTGGGGCGTGCCCTTGGTGGTGTTCTACTGCGAAACCTGCGGGGAAACCCTCACCGACCGCCGCGTCTTCGAGCGAGTTCTCGAACTATTCCAACAACACACGGCCGATGTATGGTACGAGCGATCGGCCGCCGAATTGGTGGGTCCGGAAGCACAATGCTCGCGCTGCGGCGGCCGCCGCTTCCGCAAGGAAGACGACATCCTCGACGTCTGGTTCGATTCCGGCTCCAGCCATCTGGCTGTGCTTACTGAAGAAAACAAGCTCCCCTGGCCCTCGGATCTCTACATCGAGGGTGGCGATCAATATCGCGGCTGGTTTCATTCGTCTTTGTTGGTCGCCGTGGGCTTGCGAGAGGGCGCCCCTTATCGGCAGTGCGTCACCCACGGCTTCGTGCTCGACGAGGAAGGGCGCGCGATGTCGAAATCCTTGGGCAACTACATCGCGCCCGAGGAAATCATCAACCGCTACGGCGCGGACGTGCTACGCCTATGGGCTGCCTCGGTCGAGTTTACCGACGACGTGCGCATCTCCGATAACATCCTGGCCCGCCAGGCCGAGGCCTATCGTAAGTTGCGCAACACTTTCCGCTGGGCGTTAGGTAATCTGGCCGACTTCGATCCCGCCCGCGACGCCCTGCCCGGCTCGCAATTGCTGGAGCTGGACCAGTGGGTCTTGTTAAAAGCCGAAGAGTTGGTGCGCAACTGCCGGGCCTGGTATGAGGAGTTCGCCTTCCACCGCGTTTATCACGCGGCTTATGACTTCGCTACCACGGTCTTGAGCGCGCTTTACTTTGACGTGCTGAAGGACCGGCTCTATACCGCGGCGCCGCGCTCGCCCGCCCGCCGCAGTGCTCAAACCGCCCTCTGGCGACTGGCCTATGCCTTGGTGCGTCTGCTGGCGCCCATCTTGACCTTCACCGCGGAGGAGGTCTGGGATCACCTCGCCAAGCCCGCAGGCGCGCCGGAAAGCGTGCATATGGCCCTGTTTCCCCAACCCGAAGAGCTGACCGCAGACCTGCCTGAGCAGCAACGCCAGCGCGCCCGCAATTGGGATCGCCTGCTCGAAGTGCGCGACGCTGTTCTCAAGCGCCTGGAGGAGGCACGTCAGGAAAAGGCCATCGGGGCGCCGTTGGAAGCACGGGTGCACCTCCGCGCCGACGGAGACCTTTACCCGCTGCTGGCCGACTACCTTGCGGAGTTGCCCGCCCTATTCATCGTTTCACAGGTCACCTTGGAGCGGCAGCCGGGCGCATTGCAAATCGAGGTGGACCGCGCCCTGGGCCGCAAGTGCGAGCGCTGCTGGAAATACTCCCCTGAGGTGGGCGCTGATCCGACCTGGCCCACCGTCTGCCCGGCCTGCGTCGAGGCGCTGGCCGAGATCCTGAAAGGCTAGCATGTCTCACCGGCGGGCGGCTCTGTTGATAGCCGCGCTCGTGTTCCTCGCCGACGGGCTTACCAAGCTGCTTGTCCGGTCCCATGTCTCGGTGGCTGAAACTATCACCGTGATCCCCGGATGCTTCAACATTGTCCATACGCGCAACCCAGGCGCCGCCTTCAGCTTGTTGGCTGCCCCCGAGCCGGGATGGCGTACTCAATTGCTGCTGGTTCTCTCGCTGGCAGCCGTGGCCGTAGTGGCTGGCCTTTTGTGGCGCACACCCGACAGCGAAAAGCTTTTGCGGGGGGGACTAGCGCTGATTTTGGGAGGCGCCCTCGGCAACCTTTACGATCGTGTCCGGTACGGCGAGGTTACCGATTTCCTGGAATTGTATCTGGGCCGGTTCCGCTGGCCGGCTTTCAATCTGGCTGACACTGCTATCACCGCCGGCGCGCTGTTGGTGGTGCTCCAGTTATGGCGTTCCCATGAGTGCGGGAGAAACTGAATGCTACCCTGGCTGTTCCGCATCGGAGATTTTTTCCTGCCTACTTACGGCCTGTTGATCACGCTGGGGTTCTTGAGCGGCCTTTGGCTGTCGTGCCGACTGGCCCCTCGCGCGGGCTTGGACAAAGAGACCATCCTCAACCTGGGCGTTTACGCCGCTCTGGGTGGCATCCTGGGCGCCAAGCTGTTGCTGATCTTGATGGACCTTGAGCATTATCTTGCGCAGCCGCGCGAAATTTTTTCTTTTTCCACCTTGCAAGCCGGCGGCATTTTTTATGGCGGCTTGCTCGGGGGGCTGTTGGTCGCCGCGCTTTACATGGCCCGGAAACGCCTGCCCGTGTTGCGCGTGGCCGATGTGCTGGCTCCCGGCTTGGCCCTGGGCCACGCTATAGGGCGCTTGGGCTGCTTCGCGGCCGGTTGCTGCTGGGGCTTGCCGAGCCGCTTGCCTTGGGCGGTCACCTTCAAGAATCCGGCCGCCCACCAGATGTTCGGCACCCCTTTACATGAACCGCTGCACCCGACGCAGCTTTACGAGGTCCTGGCGGTGGCTGCCATCTTTGTCCTGGTGTACCGCCGGTTCTTGCGCCCGCACGGCCCCGGCGCCCTGCTTGGCTTGTATCTGACCCTGTATTCCACGGCGCGTTTCCTGATCGAGTTTGTGCGCGCGCATGATGAAGCCAACCCAGCCCTGGGACCCTTGCACCTGCAACAATGGATTGCGCTCGCGCTGGCCTTCACTGGCTTGTGGTTGTGGATCAGAGCCGGCCGGCTTCAGCGCAGAACCACCAGCCCCTGAAGGGCCACCTCGGTTCCTTTCCGATCCCCGTAAGGCTCGCCGCGCACCACCAGCCGCAGCGTATGCTTGCCCGCCTTCAAGCCGTAAGCATGCCAGACCGCTTCGTTGCTCTTGGCGCCTTTTTCCTCCGAGCACACATCTACGGTGGCCGCCAGCTCTCCATCCAAGTAAACGTCGGCCTTGCCACCCTCGGGCAAGTACGGTCCGACCAGGATGGCGCCCGTCCCTTTGAAGCTCACTAAGGCCTCAGCGCCCCGCTCGCCTGCTATGCGCTGCTCCTTTTCGCTTCGCCAGGGTCCCCGGAAGCTCCACTGCTTGTCGCTCACTGCAATGCGCCGGGCCACATTGCCGTAGTTCCATATCTCCAGCTCCGGCTCGGCAGGTTGCTCCAGGCGCACCAGCAGCTTTTCGCCCTCGCGCCGCCCTCCCGCACGCTCGATCAAGTTTAGGGCGCGCTTCAATGTGCTCTCTACGATGCCATTAAACGAGTAATCCGTGTAGCGAAACTTTTCGTCTGCGATGGCGGGGATTCCAGCCTTCCATTCCTCCGGGATGCGTTCGTAGCCCAGCACCACGCCCAAGATCCCACCCACGCTGGCCGGATTGCAGTCGGAATCCTGCCCGGCTCGGGTGGCGATCTCGATGCTGCGTCCGAAATCGCCGGCGCCATACAACAGGCCCAAAGCGACGTAAGCGCCGTTGAGTTTGGCGTCAATGTTGAAAGGGGTCAGCGCGCCCGCCGGGCAGGGATCGTCCTTGTCCCATTTTTTCTCGATTAGCCGCCATACCTTGCGCCAATCCTGCGGGTACCGCTTGTGCCAGGCCAGCACATCCGCGATCAGCATGCCGTAAGGACTGCGGCGCGGGATGCAGGCCAGCCCCGTTTCCACGATGCGCCGCGGATCGTTCTCAAAGAACGCCGCTGCGTACATGCCCGAAATGAACATGCCCCCGTAGATGCCGTCCCCGTGGTTCATCAAGCGCCCCGCGTGCCAGGCAATCCGGTTGGCTGATTGGAAAAGGCCGGGCGCCATCAGGCCTATGAAGTCGGCCTCGATCTGAAAATCTATATCGTTGGCGTGGGCGTTGTAGCGGGGGTGTCCGCACAAGTGGGCCGGAATGCCCCGGCGCAGATTCCGCCGCGCGGCCAGGTTGGCGTGCCAGAGATTGTACTGGCTGGCTCGAAACATGGCCGCGAAGTCCTCGGTGTCGGCATCCAGCCCCTTATCATCCAGCACGCGGGCAAAAGTCATGTCTACGTACAGGTCGTCCTGATTCAGGGCGTTGCGCACCCGCTCCGGCGTCCATTTGGGCAGCTCGGCCTCGTTTATCCTGCCGCGGTAGCGAAACTCGGTGGGCGCACCGAAACTGACGCCGATCATCTGCCCGGCCCAGCCTCCTCTAATCTTGTCACGCAACTGGGAGAGGGAGATCTCGCGGTAAGGCCCGGTCTGGGCCGCCGCAACCGCACTGGCGAGCAACAAGATGGCTCCTCGCATAAGTTACCCTTGGCTAGTTAGGTAAAATCCGATCTTATCGCAACGCGAATTTGGCTATACTCAGGTGGAAGTTCTTTCGCACGGGAGGAAGCATGAATCGGAGAACTTGGATGAAGAGCCTGCCCGCGTTGGCCGCACTGGCGCCCCGGGCCCGCGCCGCCGAACAGCTTGCGCCCATCGCTTTGCCGAAACCCCAGACCGAGGGAGGCAAGCCGCTCATGCAAGCTATCATGCAGCGGCGTACCACCCGGGAGATCGCGCCCGATAAGCTCCCCTTGCAGACTGTTTCCAACCTGCTGTGGGCGGCCTTCGGGGTCAACCGCACCGAGGGACCTATGGGGCGTCCGGGCCGCACCGCGCCCTCGGCGATGAACTTGCAAGAAATCGAGATTTACGTCGCCTTGCCCGAAGGGGTCTATCGTTACGAGGCGGTACCTCATCGGCTGGCCCCTGTAATGGCCGAGGATATCCGGCCCAAAGTGGGCCGCAGGCCGGCTGTCGGCCAAGCGCCGATGAGCTTGATTTACGTCACCGACATGAGCAAGTTCGCCAAAGTGCAGCAACCCGAGATGCAAATCGGCTTCACCAACGCCGACGTCGGCTTCATCGCTCAGAACGTTTACTTGTACTGTGCCTCCGAAGGCCTGGCCTCTTGGTTCCATACGCCTGATCGGGAGGCTTTGGGCAAACTCCTCGGGCTCAGCGGCCAGCAGCGCGTGCTTTACGCTCACACGGTCGGCTATCCGGCCAAGAAGTAAAGCGGTGCTCGCTGGTAACCGGGGGAACGCGCCCGAAATCATACCTGTTGCCGTAGCCTGGCGCCGGCACGTTCCAAAGCCACGTGATCTAAATTGCGTGCGTAATGTTTAAAAGGAGATTCTCGCTTCAAGCCAGCCGGTGCGGGACACTTCGTAACAATCGAACTGCGGCACATAGGGCTTGATGTCGAGCAAGGGTGTGCCGTCCAAAATGTCTACGTCCGCCACGTGCAGCACATTTCCCACAATGCGCAGTAGCCTTACGCAAGACATGCCGATCGCGTTGGGGCGGCTAGGGGCACGCGTGGCGAATACTCCGTGCTGGCGGTTGTCCAGAAACGGCACCACCAGCAGGCGCGGCTCCCCCGCGCGGTGGAACCAATAAAGCAACCAGATGCGTTCAAACCCTTCAAGGTCTTGCAGCCCCGTGCGGTACTGCTCAAATAGCTCCACGCAACCTTCGACGCCTTGGGCCCGTCGGGGCTGGATCGGGGTGTCCGCCGGGTCTCGGAAAGGCGTGCGAATCACCCCGATAGGTCGCAACCGTACTTCCGGGAGAGAACCGTCCTCAGCCATGTCTGCCTCACAGCTCAAAGCAGAACCGCGAGCCGACCGCGCACTCGGCTACGCGGCCCGGGAAGCGTGCAGCCAGCTCCAGGGTGGGCTTCCAGCCGGTACAGTGCGCGGGCACGATCAATTGCGGATCCAGGCGAGCGAGCGCTTCCAGCGTGCGTTCCATCCGCTGCTGGTTGGCGCGCACCAGATGCAAGCCGCCTAGCAGCGCGCGGATCCGCCGTCCGCCGGTCACCTGCTGGACGTACTCCAAAGTATTGACCACGCCCGCGTGGCCGCAACCCAAAACCACCACCAGCCCGTTTGCCGTTTCGATCCAAAGCGCCTGATCGTCAATGAGCGGGTCCGGGTGTTGGCAGGCCTCATCCAAGAAGAACGGTCCTCCGGTGTCTTCGAAGTCGTTGCGCCGGGGAATTTCTCCGCTCACCCAGACTGCTTTCGACAGCGGCGAGGGCTCCCGCGTCCAGTTCAGGCTCTGAGCTCGCATGCGCACACTTTCCTCGCCCAGGCCCGGCACACCGATGGCGCGTGCCGTGCCGTCCGCACGCCGGGAGTACTTGGGCTGAAAGGCGGCCGGGTGGACCCAGACAGCGGGCCGCCGCGCCCGGCTCAGCACCGCCACCAGCCCGCCGGTGTGGTCAAAGTGCCCGTGACTCAGCACCACCGTGTCAGCGCTTTCTATCGGCACCTGCAAGTGGCGCGCGTTGTGCTCCACCACCCGGCCTGCTCCGGTGTCGAAGAGAATACGCTGAGCGCCGACTTCAATCCACAGCGAAAAGCCCCATTCGCCCAGCAGATCGGGCTCGCGAACCACATTATCGGATAGGACGGTGATCTTGGCTTCCACGGGTGTTTGGCGCCGCGGGCTGCTCGCTCGCGGGCTTGCGCTGCTGGCGCCTTATAGTAGTATAGGTCTTTTAGTCCCGTCCGCCACGAGGGAGAGAACAAGTCATGTGGAGCAAGCGTCGAGAAGAAGAATTCGTACCCAGACCCCCAGCGCCGTCTGCCGAACCCGCGCGGGAGGCCACGCCTGCCGCGCCCCCGCCCAAGCCTGCGGAACCCGAACTGCCGCGCGGCGTGGCTTCCATCGGCAAGTCCGTCGTCATCAAGGGCCAGATTTTCAGCCGTGAGGATCTGTATCTGGATGGGGAAGTGGAAGGGACTGTCGAAGTGCCAGAGAATCGCTTGACCATCGGTCCTCACGGTCGGGTGCAGGCTTCCAGCATCAAGGCACGCGAAGTGGTTGTACTGGGAGCAGTGAATGGCAACGTAGAGGCCAGCGAGAAAATAGACATCCGAAAGGATGCCCGGCTGGTAGGTGACATCAAGACGGGCCGCATCATCATCGAGGATGGCGCATATTTCAAGGGCAGTATTGACATCGTGCGCGAGCCGGCCAAGCCGGTTCCCCCTCCCCGTCCCCAGGCGCCGCCTGTGGTTACCAGCGCGCCCGCGGCACCTACGCCGGCGACCCCCAATGTGTCGGCGGAAGGCAAGCGCTGAAGCCGCGCCGTGCCTCTGCCGGTAGGGGAAAGTGGCAGCAGTGAGCGCGGCAAGCGGGCCGGCTCGCGCGCAGGCGGGCCCATACACGCGTCACAGTCACGGCTTGGAGGAATTTTTCGGCGCCTTGCGCGGCAAATCGGGGCTCAGCATCCTGGACTGGGCTGGCGCCTCCCAGGCCAACATCAATTTCATCACCAGCCTGGGTCACCGCCTCTACGCCGAGGACTTTTACCACCTCTTGGAGGCCCACTTCGGGCCTGACTTTCAGCAGGGCCAGCAAGAAGCCGCTCGTGTAGAGGCCTTCCTTGCCCAGACCCTCAGCTTCGCCCCCGCCAGCTTCGACGGCGTGCTGGTATGGGACATGCTCGAATACCTTGTTCCTCCCCTGTTGAAGACGGTAGTGGCGCGCCTGGAGCAGATCCTGCGTCCGGGAGGCTGCATGCTCGCCATTTTTCACGCTGCCGAAAGAGTGGAACCGGTTCCTGCTTACTTTTACCGCATAGCTGACGCGGGCACTTTGTTGCTTTCTTTGCGGGCCATGCGCACTCCCGCCCAGCTATTCAACAACCGGGCTATAGAAACGCTGTTCGCGCGCTTCCGCTCGCTGAAGTTCTTCCTGACTCGCGACAACCTCCGGGAAGTCATCGTGCGCCGCTGAGAGAGGCGGGTTGCCGGTAAAGGCCGCGGCGCCAGTTCCAGCGCACGCGCAGCAGGTCAGCAAACATGTTCAGGCTGTCGCGCAGCATGCTGACGCGTGTGCCTTCGGCGTGATCCCAGCGCACGGGCACCTCCACGATCTTGAAGCCGAGCTTGTGGGCCAAGAACAACACCTCTACGTCGAAGCCGAAGCGCTCGATGCGCTGGCGCGCGAAAACCGCCTCGGCCGCATCGCGCCGGAACAGCTTGAAGCCACACTGCGTGTCACGAAAAGGCAATCCGACCAGAAGGCGCATCAGCAAGTTGAACACGCGCCCGGCCCACTCGCGCCACCAGGGCTGGTGCACCCCGATCAGCGCGCGGTTCAAAGCCCGCGAGCCGATGGCTACGGCCGCCTGCTGGTCTCGCGCGGTCCGCCAAAGCTTCTCCAGCTCCTCAATGGGCGCCGATAGGTCAGCGTCTGTGAAAAGAATCCAGTCCCCGCGCGCTTCCAGCATACCGTGGCGGACTGCGTACCCCTTGCCCCTATTGCCAGGGTTTCGCAGCAGGCGCACGGCAGGCTCGCGGCGGCCGAACTGCTCCACGCAGAAGGCGGTGGAATCCGTGGAACCATCATCAACCACCAGAATCTCGAAGCCTCCCAGATCGTTCCGGCGCATGTAAGCCACAACCGCTTCCAGCGTGGCCGGCAAGCGTGCCGCTTCGTTGTAGGCGGGAATGACGATCGAGAGCAAGTGCAAGGTTCAATTATAATGAAGCATTCAGCCACCGAATCTAGATCGCTGCTGCCGGCCGCAAGGAGATCCCATTGTCGCTGGAGTTCGACCTGCTTGCACAACGCCTGGAGAAAGGCCGCCAGATAAGGGCGCTCGGTTTCGAGCCTTACGGGCGGCGCTTTGATTTTACCCACACGCTGGGTGAAATCCGCCGCCGCTTCGGCGCCAGCAGTGCCGAGCACTTGCAGCCGCGTGTAGAAGTTCGCGTATGCGGGCGCGTCCATACCATCCGTCACATGGGTAGGGCCGGCTTCGCTCACCTGCTTCAAGAAGGGGAGCGCCTCCAGATTTATGTACGCGTGGATGCCGTCGCTGAACGCGACTTCAAGCTCTTCCAGATGCTGGAGCCGGGCGACATCATTGGCGCCGAAGGCTACCTCTTCCGAACCCGTACGGGCGAACTCACCGTGCACGTGGAGCGGTTGGAGTTCCTTGCCAAGACTTTGCTCTCGATGCCTGAGAAGTGGCACGGCCTGGAGGATATCGAGACCCGCTACCGCCAGCGCTACCTGGATTTGATTGCCAACCCCGACGTGCGCGCGGTCTTTATTACCCGCAGCCGCATCATTGCCAGCCTCCGCCGGCAGCTCGAGCAGCGCGGTTTCCTTGAAGTCGAGACCCCCATGATGCAGCCGCTTTATGGGGGCGCCGCTGCCCGCCCCTTCATGACGCGCCACAACGCTTTGGGCATTGACCTTTATCTGCGCATTGCTCCGGAGCTGTATCTGAAACGCTTGATCGTGGGCGGCTTCGACCGCGTCTACGAGATCAACCGCAACTTTCGCAACGAGGGAATCTCCACGCAGCACAACCCGGAATTCACCATGTTGGAGTTCTATCAGGCCTACACCGACTACCGCGGCTTGATGGACCTTTCCGAGGAGCTGTTGCGCCAGGTGGCTCTGGAGGCAGTCGGCTCTACCGAGGTTAACTATCAGGGCCATCGCCTGGACTTCAGCCGCCTGGCACGCTACTCCATGCGCGAAGCGGTCATCGAGTTTTGGCAAGGGCCTGAACGGCCGGCCTTAGACGACGTCCGGGATCCCGGCTGGCTTAGCCGCCATTCCGTTAAAGCCACGCCCGGCGAAGCCTTGGTGGACATTTTCGAGCGCGTAGTCGAACCGCAACTCCTTCAGCCCACCATCATTTACGACTTTCCGGTCGAGACCTCCCCGCTGGCCAGGAGCAAGGAGGATGATCCCGGCTTTGTGGAGCGCTTTGAGATCATCGCCGCCGGCATGGAGATCGCCAACGCTTACAGCGAGCTTAACGACCCGCAGGAACAGCGTCGCCGCTTCGACGCCCAGCTTCGCCTGCGCGCCAGCGGGGATGAAGAAGCTCATCAGATGGACGAAGACTTCCTGCGCGCTCTTTGCTACGGCATGCCGCCTACCGGGGGTGAGGGCATCGGCATTGATCGCCTCACCATGCTGCTGACCAATTCCGCTTCCATCCGCGAAGTGATCTTGTTCCCCTTGTTGCGTCCCGAAGGACCCCTCGGGCTAGCTGATCGCCTGCGCGAGCTGGACCGCTAAGGCTGCCGTGAGAGATCGCTTCGAGCTGTTCGTCGCCCTGCGCTACTTGAAAGCCAAGCGCAAGCAAGCGGTGATTTCGCTGATCACAGTGATCTCGGTGCTCGGTGTGGCCGCCGGAGTTATGGCGTTGGTCATCGCCTTGGCTATCAACAACGGCTTCCGCAGCACGTTGCAGCGTAACCTACTGGGTGCTACCGCGCACGTCACGATACTGGAACGCGAGCCCCTTTACGGCATCGAAGGCTGGCGGGAGCTGGCCGCACGGCTGCGCCGCCTGCCTCACGTGACCGGGGTTGCTCCCGCCCTTTACGGCCAGGTCTTTCTGACTGGGTTGCGCTCGGAAGGCGCCGTGCTGAAGGGCATCAGCATTGATGAGCAATGGGAGCCGGGCGAGCTGCTGCGGCACTTACGCGAAGGCTCGGCAGCCCGCTTGAACGATGGACGCGGCTACCCCGGTATCATACTGGGCTCGAAATTGGCGGAGAAGACCGGCCTGCCGCTTGGTAGCGTGGCTACCCTCATGAGCCCGCAGGGTGAGTTGACCCCCTTCGGCCCCCGCCCCAAAACCGCGCGCTTCCGCGTGGTGGGCATTTTCGAAAGCGGCTTGTACGATTTCGATGCCGGCTGGGCCTTCACCACCCTGGAAGCGGCTCAGCAGGTTCTCTCCCTTCAAGACGTGGTCAATGCCATCGAATTGCGCCTGGACGATATCTACAAGGCACCGGAAGTGACACGGGCGGCTGAGAAGATGGCTGGCCCCAAGCTGGCCGCCACCAACTGGATGGAGCAAAACCGGCAGCTCTTCAACGCCTTGCGCATGGAAAGGACTGTCACCGCCATCACCATCGGCTTGATCGAGCTGGTAGCGGCCCTCAACATTTTCATTACCCTCACGATGATGGTGATGGAAAAATACCGCGACATAGCCGTGCTTATGTCCATGGGGGCTCGGCGCGAGCAAATACGGCGGATCTTCCTTTACCAGGGTGTGCTGATCGGCGCGGTAGGCACGGTGATCGGGCTGGTGATCGGCCACCTGTTGTGCTGGTTGGGTGACCGCCACCGCTGGATCCGGCTGGAGGAAGAAATCTACGCTCTCAGTTACGTGCCCTTCCAGCCGCGCTGGGTGGACAGCCTTTGGATTGCCTGTGCTGCCCTGCTGGTCAGCTACCTGGCCACCCTTTATCCTTCTCGCAACGCCACTCGCATCGCACCCGCCGAGGCGCTGCGCTATGAATAGCGGGGCTCAGCTAAGCCCCGCCGGCGCCGTGTATCTCTATAATGAATAAGTGCTTTCCGTTGACGAGCAGATCCGTTACCTTACCAAGGGCCTGGCCGAGCTGATCCGCGAGGAGGAATTGCGTGAGCGGCTGGCCGAGGGACGGCCGCTGCGCGTCAAAGCCGGCTTCGATCCCACCGCGCCCGATTTGCACCTCGGGCATACCGTGCTGTTGCGCAAGATGAAACATTTCCAAGACCTGGGCCATCAGGTGATTTTCCTGATCGGCGATGGTACCGGTCGCATAGGCGATCCCACCGGCCGCAATGCCACGCGACCGCCTATGTCGCGGGAGGAAATAGAGCGTAACGCGGAAACTTATCGCCAGCAAGTGTTCAAGATCCTGGACCCGGCCCGCACCGAAATACGCTTCAACAGCGAATGGCTCGATGCCCTCACCTTCGAAGACCTGATCCGCCTGTGCGCCCGCTACACCGTGGCCCGCTTGCTCGAGCGCGACGACTTCGCCAAGCGCTTCCGCGAAGGCACGCCCATCTCCGTGCACGAGTTGTTGTACCCACTGGCCCAGGCTTACGATTCAGTAGCTTTGCGCGCCGATGTCGAACTGGGCGGCACCGACCAGAAATTCAACCTTCTGGTGGGCCGTGAGATCCAGAAAGATTACGGTCAGCCGCCGCAGATCGTCGCCACCACGCCGCTTTTGGAAGGTCTCGACGGCGTTCAGAAAATGTCCAAGTCCCTGGGCAACTACGTGGGCATTACTGAGCCTCCCGAGCAGATGTTCGCCAAGCTGATGTCCATCAGCGACGAGCTGATGTGGCGCTACTGGGAGCTGTTGACGGACTTGTCCGTGGCGGAAATCGCCAGCCTGCGGCGGCAGGTCGAGCGGGGCCAGCGCCACCCCATGGAAGTCAAGATGGAGTTGGCTCGCACCATTGTGGCAGATTTCCACTCGCGCGAGGAGGCCGAGCGCGCAGCCGAAGAGTTCACCCGCGTGGTGCGCCGGGGCGAGATTCCATCGGACATCGAAACGGTGCCTTTGCCGCCCGATGTTCGCGTGGGCGGCGAGCTGCGTGTGGACAAGCTACTGGCCCGCATCGGCTTGGCCGACTCGGTCAGCGACGCCGTCCGCAAGCTGAAAGCCGGAGCGGTGGAAATAAACGGGGCCCGTTACTCGGACTTGCGCTATCCGGACAGTGCAGGCAGCTTCGTGGTGGTGCGCGTAGGCAGGAAATGGAAACGCGTGGCGTGCTGATCCGGTTACTTCGGCCGGCTGACATTGCCGCGGCTATGCGTTTGAAAGAAGCGGCGGGCTGGAACCAGACCGAGCAGGATTGGGCCAATCTATTGGAGTTGGAGCCGCAGGGTTGCTTCGCCTTGGAGGTGGACGGGGTGCTGGCTTCCACCACCACCGTCACTTGCTACGGCCACGAGCTGGCCTGGATCGGTATGGTGCTAACCGCGCCCGAGTACCGGGGCCGGGGATTCGCCCGGCGCCTGATGGAGCACGCTCTTGAGTATCTGGCGCAACGCGGCGTGGCTTGGATCAAGTTGGATGCCACCGACATGGGCCGCCCGCTGTACCTCAAGCTGGGTTTTGAAGACGAAGCTCCCATCGAGCGATGGGCGCTGGAGGCCGCGCCCCGGCTGGAAAGTCCTCCGGCTGCGGAATTTCTGTTCGATCCGGTGCTCGACCGCGAAGCCTTCGGTGCCGATCGTCGGGTTGTTATCCAGCGCTTGCGCCGCTGGGAAGCAGTGGCGCTTCCCGGACGGGGCTACGCCATGGGGCGTCCGGGTTCCAAGGCCTTTTACTTTGGCCCCTGCGTTTGCCGGGATAAAGAAGCTGCGCGCACGTTGCTTGTTTGCCTGTTGAGCCGGCACCCTGGGCAACCCGTATTCTGGGATATACTCCCCCGCAATCAGGCGGCCCTGCGGCTGGCGCAAGAATTCGGGTTCCAGCCGCGACGCCGGCTGGTTCGTATGGTGCGGCCAGGCTCCTCTGAGGCGCCGCCCCTGGCTCATAACGACGCGCTGGTTTACGGCATCGCCGGCTTCGAGTACGGCTAAGCCATGCCCCGCCCTCACCTGCTATGGAAGCTTAAAGAGCGTGAGCTGGTTTTGGGTGAGCGCACGCTCATCATGGGCATCCTGAATGTCACCCCGGACTCCTTTTCTGATGGAGGGCGCTACCTGGACCCCGATCGGGCCTATGCCCGCGCCTTGGAGATGGAAGAGCAGGGCGCCGACATCATTGACATCGGCGCCGAATCCACGCGTCCCGGATCCGAACGCATTTCCGAAGCCGAAGAAAAGCGCCGCTTGATCCCCGTTCTCAAACGCCTGCGCGGCCGGCTCGCGGTGCCGATTTCCGTGGATACTTACAAGTCCGGCGTGGCTGAGCACGCCCTAAAGCTGGGCGCGGAGATAATCAACGATGCTAGCGGGCTGACTTTCGATCCCCAACTGGCCCGAGTGGTCGCCCGGCATGACGCCGGCATCGTCGTCAACCACATGCGCGGCAGGCCCGAAACCTGGGCAAAATTGCCGCCCCTGCCGGATCCGCTTGCCGCCGTTGCCCAGGACTTGGAGGCAGCCGTGCATCGCGCCGTGCGCGCCGGGGTGGAACGCTCGCGGATAGTAATTGACCCCGGGCTGGGTTTCGGCAAGCGCGGCGAGCAAAATTGTGAGATTCTGGCTCGCTTGGAAGAGCTGGCTCGCCTTAAGCTGCCTTTGTTAGTGGGCCCTTCGCGCAAGTCTTTCCTGGCGCAAAAGAGCGAAGACGAAACGCTGCTGGCCACTGCTGCGGCGGTCACAGCGGCGATCCTGGGCGGGGCGCACATAGTACGCGTTCACGACGTGCGCCAGATGCGTGCCGTGGCGGCGGTGGCTGATGCTGTCGCCAGGTACCAGCGCGAGCGGGCTTGAAGGCGGTCAACACGGCCGCAAACGTACCTTTTAGCACTGAGGCCGCCGCTACCGGCAACTTCACTATTCTCTCGCTTCCCCCGGGAAACCTAACCAACTGCCGCTTTTGGCGGGCGTAGTACCATAACCGCTTATGAGCGCGCCCGCGCCCACTCGCTACCTGCCCGCCTGGCAAACCGGTGAGTTGCCAGAGCCGCCTGTGTTTGGGTGGCGTCGCTGGACGCTGCTCATCGGTCCCGGGCTGATGATGGTAGGCGCCAACATCGGCGGGGGCGAATGGCTGTTTGGCCCCGTCGTTACCGCCCAGTACGGCGGCCGCATCATGTGGCTGGCCACACTTTCGATCACCATGCAGGTCTTCTACAACTTGGCCGTGATGCGCTACGCGTTGTACTCGGGCGAGCCCATTTTCGTTGGTTTCTTTCGGACCCCGCCCGGCCCTGTTCTTTGGGTATTCTTTTACTTTTTTGCCGATTTGGGCGGCCTCTGGCCTTATCTTTCCTCTAACGCCGCCGTTCCGCTGGCCACTGCCATATTGGGACGCTTGCCCACCCCGGCTGACGACGCTCTGACGCGGGGCTTGAGCTACGCGATTTTTCTAGCCTGTTTCGTGCCCCTCATTTTTGGCGGCAAGATTTACAACGCGCTTGAAAAAGTCATGGTCGGCAAGCTGGTTCTGGTGTTATCTTACCTGTCGCTGGTTACCTTGTGGCTGGTAAGTCCGCGCACCTGGTGGGAGATAGGCAGCGGCCTGTTTCGCTTCGGGGCGTTGCCTGAGGGACGCTTCGACTGGTCCGTGCTGGCCGCCTTTGCCGCCGTAGCCGGGGCCGGCGGCCTCACCAACAGCTACTTTTCCAACTACGCACGGGATAAAGGTTGGGGGATGGGCGCGCTGGTAGGCGCATTGCCGAGCGCTATTGGAGGACGCACGATTCAGCTCTCCCACACCGGTCGGGTCTTCCAGCCGAATCCCTCTTCCTTGGAGCGCTGGCGGGGTTGGCTGCGGCACATACGCCGCGATCAGCTCGCCCTTTGGGCCCCGGGATGCTTGCTGGGCATGGCGCTCCCCGCTATGTTCTCCTACGAGTTTATACGCGGCACGCCGGTCGAAGGCCACGCGGCTGCCGCCATGACTGCTCAAGCCATCGCCGCCCGGCACGGCTCCATTTTCTGGTACTTAACCCTGCTGTGCGGGCTGTTGATCATGGCTCCTACGCAAGTCAGCCAGATTGACGGCATGTGCCGCCGATGGACCGACGTCATCTGGACGGGCGTTCGCCGCTTGCACCGCCTCCCGGGGAACCAGGTCAAGTACATTTACTATTCCATCCTGCTCCTTTACGGCTTGTGGGGAATGCTTGCCCTGCGCCTGACGCCTAACCCGTTGGTGCTGGCCATCGCCAGCGGCGTCATGATGAACTTCGCCCTCGCCGTCTCTGCACTCCACACGCTCTACGTGAACCTGCGACTGCTGCCCCTCCCGCTGCGACCGGGCTGGCTACTGCGCGGCGGCCTCTTGGCTTGCGCGGCGTTTTACATGGGCATCTCTGCTATCGCTTTCGCGCAGCACTGGCCCAAAATCGCGGCCTGGCTGGCGGGCTGAGCAGCGCCCTTAACGGAGTTCCTTCCAACCGGGCAACGAGTAGTTGGCGCGGTAGTTGGATTCGTTGTAGTGTGGGTTCCGGCGCGGCGCGTAGATACGCTGGCCCGTAAATGGCCGGTCCTGGGTGTAAATCCAGACACGTTCGCTGTCCCACACCACGATTTCATCCCGGGGATCGCCGGTGAGATCGAGAACGTTGAAGGCCAGATCCGGATGGCCATCGTCCGGGAACATGACCACGCGGCGCAGATGGCCGTCTATCATGCCGCCCTCTTTCGGATTGGCGGATAGCATCGCGTACTCCTGGCCGTCGCCGCGCCAGTTTACCGGTAAAATGGGGCTGCCGCTGTGGATGGGCTCGCCCTGAGCGACAATTTTGCCCTCGTAGTCAAACAAGGTCAGGATGCCCGGATTGCGCCAGAAATTGATCGTCATAAGTTGAAGACCCGGCAGCTCAGGCCGGTACTTCGCGATACTAGGGCTCTGCGTGTGCCCGACGCGGCTTCGCAGCAGGATCTGACCCTTTAGATCCAACATCAAGAATCCCTCGTCGCTGGCGAACCAGTAAACACGCGCCTCCGCCCGCGGGTCGGGGCTGAAGTTGCCCGCTATGACGCCGTCGGCGTGTTCGCTCAGTTCGCTGTGGTCCCACAGCAGCCGGCCGTCGTGATCGTAAAGGGCGTAACCCATGAACAGCTCTTCGCGCCCGTCGCCATCAATATCGAGCGAGTAAGGGTAGTGCCCGGTGTTCGTCTGACCTTGCCAGAGCAGCTTAAGCTCGCTGTCGAAAACCCAGAAGTTACGGTACCGGTCTTTCACCACAATATCGCGCTGCGCTTTGCGACCTGAAAAGTCGGCAAAATAAATCGAATCGCCTACTTCCAGCTCGTATGGACGCACTTTGTTATCCTTCGGGGCCGGCGGCATCCACGTCCACTTCTTCACTTTGGCCGTGGCCCCGTCCAAGATCTGAATCTTGAAGTCTTTTACCATGACCACTTCGTTGCGCCCGTCCCCGTCCACATCGTGAATTTGGAAGGGATTGTCGTGGGCCAGCACGTCGTTGTAAGGCTCCGGGCGCCCGATTTGCCAGAGCACCTTTCCGTCCAGGTTGAGCGCGGTCAGGCAACTTATGTGGGCGAAGGAATTGTCCTGGACCTTACGTATATTCTGTGCAATGAGCATGTCCAGGCGACCGTCTCCGTCCAGATCGCCGAAGCGCACATTGCGCCCGGCTCCAAAGCGCGGCGTTTCGAATTTCTTCCAAAGTTTCGGCTGAGGATTTTCAGCTCGCAAGCGGGCCAGCTCGGCCTCGCGCTTGCTTATGCGCTCGCGGATCGCCCGGGCGGTCTGTTCGGAAACGCTCACGCGCACGTCGGTAAAGCGCGCCGGGATGTTGGCGGTGATGCCGATCCGACCAGCCGTAAGTTCGCTGTCGGAAGCCTGCAACAGCAGCTTGCCGTCTATAAAGGCGCGTATTTCCGGCCCCTGGTTTTCGACCCTGAGCGTGTAATAGCGCAAGGTGTCGTAGCGGAATTCGGCCGAACCCAGTTCCCTCCACTCCGCCACCCGGAATCGTTGTTCCAGCGGCAGGCGCACCCGCAAAACGGCCCGATCGCCGCCGGTAAGCGCGAACAAGTAGTAATGCCGGTTGGTGCGATAGCGAAAGACTATGCCCGCCATGTCTGCCAGCGATAGTGGGCGTACCCTGGCCTCCAGCGTGTAATCGAACCACTCGGGATCGCCTGTGACCAGAGTGGGATTCATTAAGCGCTGCCAGGTATTGATTTGGTGCTGCTCTACATAAGTCTTTCCGTCTTCATCGCCCCCTGCCCACGAGTCGGTGTGACAAATGGCGTTCTCCCAGGGGTCCAAAGCCACTCCGCGATGGGGCAGGTAGTGATACTCCTGGATGGCGTTGGTCAATTGCTTGATGGGCTCAGAAAGCACGCGCGGCGGCAGCCGGCGGAAATCATCGTGAAAGAGATCAACCGCCAGAGCACTGGCAGGGATCAGCCACAGCAGACACGCACAAGACCTCATGAGTCCTCTTTTACCCTAAGAAGCCTAGCCTGGGGCAGGCGGGCCCCCTTGCCGGCTATGTCCAGTTCAGCCAGATAGAAACCCAGGACGCCATCCCCGTGATGAGCACCACCGGCTTATCCGGGTGGGCCAGCTTGAGGGCCACCACATTGGGCAAAGCTGACCCAATGGTGCCCAGCGGACCCAGGCGTACCCACCCACCCCGTGTCCGCGCAGGCATCCAGGCTCGGCCCCAGTGGCAGAAATCGCCGCCGTCCCAATCGATGAAAGTTCCCGGCGGCAAGTGCCGCTCTAGTTCGACAAAAAGCGCCATGGGGTGCATGGGCGGCGTCGGCAAGGGCATGCAAGTCGGCCCGTCCGCCGTGGAGCTGAACAAATCCACCAGCCTGAAAATCTCACGCAGGCCGAGCCGCAATATAGCCTCGACGAACACCTCCGCCCCGGTTGGCATCGCCGACTCATCCTACTACAATCGCCTTTATGGGCGCGTTTATATTGTTTTGCCTGGCTATGGTAGCCGCCCCGCAGCCCGAGTTTGACTTGCTGCTGAAGGGCGGTCACCTCATTGATCCCAAGAACCGAATCAATGGATTGCGCGATATAGCTATCAAAGACGGCCGCATCGTGGCCGTGTCGGCTGATCTGCCCGCGGCAAAGGCACTCAAGACCCTGGACTTGAGCGGCCTCTACGTCACGCCCGGGCTGGTCGACATCCACGTGCACGTATACGCGGGCACCGGCATGCGCGGCGCCTATTGCGGCGACCTCAGCGTCTACCCCGACGGCCACACCTTCCGCAGTGGGGTTACTACTGTGGTGGACGCAGGCAGCTCCGGCTGGCGCAATTTCCCTGACTTCAAGGACCGCGTGATTGACCGCGCGCGAACGCGCGTGCTGGCCATGCTCAACATCGTGGGCCGCGGCATGGGCGGCGGCAAAATCGAGCAGGATACTTCCGATATGGACCCCAAGGCCACAGCCGAGATGGCTTTGCGCTTCAAAGAGCTGGTGGTGGGTATCAAAACAGCACACTACGCCGCGCCCGATTGGATCGCTGTGGACCGCGCCATTGAAGCGGGGCGCCTGGCGGGCCTGCCCGTCATGGTGGACTTCGGCAGCTTCTTGCCGGAACGCCCTTTCCAGAAACTGGTGCTCGAGAAGCTGCGTCCGGGCGATATTTACACCCACACTTATCTGGCCGCGGTCCCCATGCTGGATGAAGAGGGACAGGTGCTGCCCTACTTGTTCGCTGCACGCAGGCGCGGCGTGTTGTTCGATCTGGGACACGGCGCGGGCAGTTTCGTTTTCCGGCAAGCTGCGCCCGCCTTGCGCCAGGAGTTCCCTCCCGACACCATTTCCACCGACCTGCACGTCAGTAGCATGAATGCAGGCATGAAGGACATGCTGAATGTCATGTCGAAGATGCTCAATTTGGGCATGCCTCTTGAAGAAGTCATCTTGCGTTCCACCTGGCGGCCGGCCCAGGTCATTCACCGGGAGGAACTCGGCCATCTTAGCGTAGGGGCGACGGCTGACGTAGCGGTGCTGAATTTACGCTATGGCAGCTTCGGGTTTGTGGACGTCTACGGCGCCCGGCTGCGCGGGAACCGCAAGCTCGAGGCTGAGCTGACGATCCGCGAGGGAAAAGTCGTATGGGATCTAAATGGCCTCACTCGCGAGGATTGGAACCGCCTGCCGCGCAACTACGGGCCGCAAGGTGACCGGCGCTGGGACGGCACCATTGGGGGCAGCAGTTCACGCCCGCAGCGATAACGCCCGTCTTTTTAGCGGGCAGCTTGCCTGGGGAGATCCGTCCGCCGGTAGATGCGCGCCAGGCGGGTCGCGGCCACCAAGTGGTAGCTTGCCAACCAGGGCCGCAACTCAGGATAGCGATCCATGCCCAGATGCGGGTTCAAGGGCGTTAGTCCGTCTACCAACCAAATCGGCCTGGCGTTGAGCAGCTCCCGGCGGGAAACGCAAGCCAGGCGCTCGTCGGAGATGTCGCTCTGGAACAGGTGCCGGTCCGCGAAGACGCCCGTCAAAGGCTGGGATTCCAGGAACCGGCTGGCTGCTGGCAGGCGCGTGTATACGTACAACTCCGGACGATAACCCCACACGAACAAAGTTTCGCCGGGCTGGGCGTGTGTCCTCAGCCAGCCTGCGGCGGCGCGACTATCTCGATCAATCGCGACATCCCGCCATTGGTGCTCTCGTCCCGCAACCACATCGGCAGCCAGCGTCAAGTAGCGCGGCCCGAACCGAATCAGCGGAATCAACAGGACGGCTAGCACCGCAACCCTTGCTCGCCGGCTCATCAGCAGAATCCCGCGCGCCGCCGCCACGACCAAGGGCGGCAAGAGCAGGAAGTAGTAACGCGGGAAGAAACGCAGGCCCAGGGTCACTCCGGCCAGCCCGAGCAACGTCCACACGGCCAGCTTTGTACCAGCTCCGCCTCGATCGCGGCGCCAAAGGGCTGCGGCGCCCAGCACCAGCGCCAAATGGAACCCGGCCCAGTTCACCGTGCGCGCCAGGCCCACTTTCCACGGCTGGGGCAGGAAGGTATTCCGCGCATAAGTCGCGCCGAGACACCACACTTCACGCCAATAATCCCCCAGGGCGCCTTGAGTTGCCAGCCACGCTGCCACAGCCACGCATGGCGCCAAGAATCCCACTGCCAATTGCGACGCGGCCCGCGGCGCGAACAAAAATGAGGCCGCCAGCACCAGCAAGCCTTTCGGGTTCGATTGGAAGGCCAGCCCGGCAACCAGGCCTGCTGCCAGCGGCCGGCCCTTCACCGCCAGCCATACGGCGCCCGCGTGAGGGGCCAGCATCAACAAGTCGGAGGCCAGCGGCATCACTGCAGCCGGCGCCCAGAAGCTCAGAAAAAAAGCTGTCAGCAGCGCTGCCAGCCTGCCTTCTCGCTCACCCCAGAGAGCTCGTGCCAGTCCCCAAACACACCAGCACGCCAGCAAAACGAAGAGCGCTCCCGCCAAGCGCAGGGGCCAACCAGCCTGGGCTCCCCACAGCAGGCACACCGCAGGCGCCAGGGGCGGCTTGTCAAACCAGATATCGCGGTAAAGGCGCCGCCCGTTCAGCATCTCGACGGCCGCGGCCAGCGGCAGAGTTTCTTCCGGCCAAAGAATGTTTACGTGGCACAAGCGCGTCACGGCGGCCAGCACGAGCGGGCCGTACCACCAGCGCACCTTCACAGCCGCCTCGAGCCCGTCTCCGCCAGGAGCCGCTCCAGCACGGTTCGCAGGCCCGGACCGTATTCGGGATCGGCCAGCGCAAATTCCACGAAGGTTTCAAAGTAGCTGGGGAAGTTCCCGATATCGTAGCGACGCTCTCCCGGCGGCAACTTGAGGGCCATCACGCGCCGCCCTTCTTCGCACAGCAACTGAATGGCGTCAGTTAGCTGGACCTCTCCGCGGGCATCCGGCTCGACGCGCCGTATCATGTCGAAGATCAGGGGCGAGAAAATGTAGCGTCCGGCAATGGCCAGGTTGCTCGGCGCCTTCTCCGGTGGCGGCTTCTCCACCAGATTGGCTACGCGAAACACCTCGCCGTCACCCTCAGCAGGCTGAATTATTCCGTAATGAGCAGTATGCTCACGCGGTACCTCCTCCACGGCCAGCACGCAGCTTGCCCGCCGCTCCTCAAACAACTCGGCCATGCGGGCCACCGCTTGTGAACGCGCGTGCAGGCCGATGATGGAATCGCCCAGCGCTACCGCGAAGGCGTCCTCGCCCGCAAAATGCTCGCCGCACAGCACCGCATCTCCCAAGCCGCGCTGCAAGCGCTGGCGCGTATAGAAAAACTTAGCGTTCAACTCGATCGAATTCAGCTCTTCCATCAGCTCGTGCCTGTTGGCAGCGGCCAGCAGACGGGCCAGTTCGGGATCGTGATCGAAGTGATTCTCAATGGAGGTTTTCCCGCGCCCGGTGATGAACAGGATTTGCTCGATGCCGTTGGCCACCAGCTCTTCGGCTACATATTGCACGATCGGCTTGCGCGCTACCGGAAGCATTTCCTTGGGTTGCGACTTGGTCGCAGGCAGCAAGCGCGTGCCTAGGCCTGCCACCGGGACTATGGCGGAACGAATCAGTTTCTGCACCCCTCACCTCCTCACGGCCACCACGTCCTCAGCACGGCTCGCTCGCCCGTCAGCTCGCGCATCTGCCGGGCCGCCGGTTGCACCAGCTCGAGGACTCGCCCCAGCACCCGCAAGGCGGCTCGCGCCTCGCTCTCCTCAGCCGAGCGCCCTTCCAAACGCTCCCGGATCATCTCCAACAGGCTCTTGCTGGGAGGAAAGAGCTTCACTCGCACGTCTTCCTTCTCCGGTATGCCGGCCGCCCGCTTGGCCAGCTTGAGTGCCGTTTCCAGGCCGCCCAGCTCGTCCACTAAACCCAGCGCCTTGGCGTCTTCCCCGGTCCAGATGCGGCCCTTGGCGATTTCCAGCACCCGCGCCTTGGGCAGGCGGCGGCCCTCGGCTACCTTGCTCGTGAAGTCATCGTATACGCGGTCCAGCCAGGCTTGAAAACGTGCCCACTGCGCTGGCGTGTAGTCGGAAGTGCCCGACCAGAAGGTTGCGTTGGCGCCTTCATGCACCTCATCCCAGGTTACCCCCAGCTTCTCCCAGAATCGCGTAGTCAGCATCTTGCCCCCTAGCACGCCGATCGAACCGGTTATGGTGCCTGGCTGGGCCACGATCTTGTCCGCAGCCATGGCCACGAAATAGCCGCCCGAACCAGCCACGTCCCCCATCGAGGCGATCACTGGCTTGCCCGCCTTGCGCGCCCGCACGGTCTCCTGCCAGATGGTGTCGGAGGCCACATAAGAGCCGCCCGGACTGTCAATGCGGAACACGATGGCTTTGACTTGCTTGTCGCGCACCGCTGCGCGGAAAGCCTCAGCCACAGTCTCTGATCCCATCGCAACCTCACCGAATAGGGGATCAAACCCGCTCTCGCCACGCTGCACACCGCCCACGCCGTAAATCAGGGCGATCGTCTTGCCTTTAGTGTGGGGGCGCCCGGCGCGGCGCAAGTATTGTCTCAGGCTCATAATTCTTGCTCCAGCGCCCGCCCGTTTCTTGAGGTTCTCGTAGACCTGTTCTTTGTAGCCCAATCCGTCCACCAACTTGGCCTGCACGGCTTCGGTGCCCAGCAGCGGACCGCGGTTGATCAAAGCCCGCACCTCATCCTCGCTTAGTCGCCGGCCTCGCGCAATCCCGCGGATCTGCTGACTCGCCCAGCTTTTGACCACGCGCTCGACGGCCTCGCGGTGCGCGGCTGTGAACTTCTTCTCGGTGAAGATATTCATGGCGTTCTTGTACTCATAGCGGTGATCCAAGCGAGGCGTGATTCCGAGCTTGTCCAAGGCGCCACGCAGGAAAAAGCTTTCGGCCAAAATCCCTGTCAGCCCTATGTCGCCTGAGGGTTGCAGCCAGATTTGATCGAACGCCGCGGCCAGGTAGTAAGCATTACCCCCGGGTCCGAATTCGCCGAAGGTCTCTGCGAAAGCTATAGCCGGCTTTTTCTGGCTGCGGAAGCGCTCGACGGCATCCCTCAACTCTTGGGCCTGGGCCATGCCCAGGGGCGCCGCGCCCAGGCGCGCGATCAGCGCCACCACGCGCCCGTCTTGCGCCGCACGGTCCAAAGCGTCCACCGCATCCCGCAGCGAGGGGCGTTCGCCGAACAGCGCCCTCGCGACCGGATCGTCCGGCACGTACTCTATGAAAGCGGTCTCAAAGTCCGCCTCCAGAATAGTGCTAGGCGGCACGCGCGCTGCAACCAGTTGTGCGACGGTGGCCACCACCGCTAGCAGGATCAGCAGCAAGGTGGCGGCGCCGAGAGCTGTCAGAAAACGCACGATCATCCGTTTCATTTTTCGCTATCCTCGTTATGGCTGTGGCCCTTGGGTAGGCTTCAAAGCCCACCAGGGGCCAGTCGCGCCTATTGTAAAACGTGAGCGAGGCAGCCGCCATCATCGTTTTGGCTGCGCCGGTCGAGCGGGCCGGCTCGAGGCTCGACAAGTTCTTGCAAGAACAATTGCCCGATTTCAGCCGGGCGCGCCTTCAGCAATGGATTCGCGGCGGCCGTGTGCGGGTCAATGGGCAGCCCGTGCGCCCTGCCTACCGGCTTAAGGGAGGCGAGCAGATCGTCGTTGAACCCGAGCCCCCGCAGCCTCTAAGCGCCCAGCCCGAGCCTATCCCCATCCACGTCCTTTACGAGGACGATGACGTCGTGGCGGTGGACAAGCCGGCGGGCATGGTCGTCCACGCCGGTGCGGGTCAGCGCTCAGGCACGCTCGTCAACGCCCTGCTGGCTCGCTACGGCCAGCTTTCCGAGCTGGGCGGGGGGATGCGGCCCGGCATAGTCCACCGGCTCGATCGCTACACCAGCGGCGTGATCCTGGTCGCGCGGAACGACAAGGCGCACCAGCGCCTGGCAGCTCAGTTTGCCACTCGCCAGATCGAGAAAGTCTACCTGGCCCTCGTGCACGGCGAGATCGCCCAACAACAGGGCTGCATAGAAAGGCCCATTGCGCGCGACCCTTCGCGGCGGCTGCGCATGAGCGCGCGGTTAGGTCGCGGGCGCGTGGCTTTGACCGAATACCGGGTACTCGCCCGGTACCCGGGGTTCACCCTGCTGGAAGTTCGGCCCCGGACAGGACGTACCCACCAGATCCGCACCCATTTGGCGAGCTTGGGTCATCCGCTGGTGGGAGACCGCCTTTATGGCGCTCCGCGGCGTGTGGAGGGGCTGCCTCCGCTTGAGCGCTATTTCCTGCACGCTAGCCGCATCCGTTTCCGGCACCCCAGCACAGGCGAGCTTATCCTGGTTGAATCGCCTCTGCCCGGCGAACTCAGCCAATGGCTCCAATGCCTGGCGGTGCGGCGCCAATAAACGTTCGGGCGGCTCCGCTAATTTCGGGTCCTGCGGTGGGGGCTGAAGCCGACAGACTTGCAGTGTTACAATCGTACGTGCGAATCGCGATACCCTCGCTGGAGAACCGCTTCCAGCCTAACGTGCTGGTTACTACCGTTGATTACGTGTTCAATTGGGCGCGGCAATCTTCACTGTGGCCGCTCACGTTCGGTCTGGCTTGCTGCGCCATCGAGATGATCGCCGCCAGCGCCTCCCGCTTCGACATCGCCCGTTTCGGCGCTGAGGTCTTTCGGCCTAGTCCCCGGCAGTCGGATTTGATGATTGTGGCGGGCACCGTCACGCTGAAAATGGCGCCCGTGCTCAAGCGCCTTTACGATCAGATGCCGGAGCCCAAATGGGTCATAGCCATGGGCTCTTGCGCCAGCGTTGGCGGCCCGTTCAATACTTACGCCGTGCTGCAAGGCGTAGACAAGATCGTCCCCGTGGATGTCTACATCAGCGGTTGCCCACCGCGACCGGAAAACCTGTTTTACGGCTTACTGAAGCTGCAAGAAAAGATTGATCGCATGAGCACGCTCGCCCGCCGGCCTACTCAGGTCAGGCTGGACGAGACGATGCTTGAGGACTTCAAGCGGCGCATTCGGAACCACCAACCCGCCTGACGATTTCACCAGCCCCGCAGATGTTCTACCAGGATCAGTCTCAGCTTTACCGCTGCACTCTGCTGGATTCTCTTGATTGGCTCGAGCACGGCTTCGGCACACGCCATAGCGGCGTTTGGGTGAGCGGCCCACTGGCCACCCTGCGGCAAGTGCATTCAGACCGCGTGCTTTACGCTGACGGGCACGCCGGCATTATCGGCGAAGGGGACGCTCTGTTTAGCGACCAGCCCGGCCTGATGCTCGGCGTGTGGACCGCAGACTGCGTCCCCTTGCTGCTGGCCGATCCGGCCCGCAAGGCGGTGGCGGCGGTTCACTGCGGTTGGCGTGGCGCCGTGCGCAGCCTGGTCCTGAGGGTGATTGGCGAAATGGAGCGGCGCCTGGGCAGCCGCCCGGCGGATTTGATTGCGGCAATCGGCCCCTCTATTTGCGGCGCTTGCTACCGTGTGGGGCCGGAAGTGGCCCGCCAGTTTCAAAGCCTGTTTCCGGAGCGCGCCGATCTGGATGGTGCGACGACGATCAATCTGGCAGAAGCTTGCCAGAGGCAACTGCTGGCCGCGGGGCTGCAACGCGACAACATCGCTATGAGTGGGCTTTGCACATACTGCCGCCCGCAAGAATTCTTTTCCTACCGGCGAGGGCATCAGGGCGCTGCTCGCATGCTCTCGGCGATCGGGCTGAGATCGAAAAACACTAAGGGCGCAGGCTCTTAGGCCCGCGCCCTGATAACTTAAGTGCTGCCGGCTCAAGCGGCGTCCATCAAAATCTCGTTTAGGATATCGGTGGGTTCCTGCTCTTGACGGTCGGCGGCCTCCTGGCACTTGATGCAGAATGGGGTCCACGGGACCGCCGCCAGGCGTTTCGGACTGATGGGTTCTTCGCAGCGCACGCAAATGCCGTAAGTGCCTTCGTCAATGCGGGCCAAAGCCGCCCGTATGTCCCTTAGAAGCCGGGTCTCCCGGTCCAGGTTGCGTATGGCCAGTTCGCGCTCGGCGGCGCGCTGCACTTCATCAATGGCATCGGCGGATTTCTCGATCGCGATCTCATCGCGCCGGCGGAGCGTGCCCGCCAGCTCAGCACGCTTGCGTTCGAGAATTTCGCGGTAATTCCTCAATTCGGCTTCGCTCATGACAATCCCCTCCTGCTCAGCCCCTTCTGTTGCCGCGATGGCCTTAATGCCGCTTCTTCGCTGGCGGCCATCGCCACCCTCTTAATACGCGCATTCCCGCCAAAAGGTTGCATAAAATCCAACTGCGAGCCCTCAAGCTTCCCGCGGCGACCCGCGCCTCGGCTTCGCCTCCCACTCAGCATGGCACCCCTCCTTCCCGAACAACCTTAGACGTTCTTATCGGCTGGTGGTTCCCTGCTCTGTAGGGAGTCTCAGGCGCGAAGCGCCCACCTTCACCAGAGTTAGATGCAACTGCGCCGCCGAAGTTTCGGGCCTGCTCGGAGCCGCCCTAGCGGATCGCGAACCAACCGAAAACCAATCCCAGCTCTCGGTGTTCCCCGGGCACCCTCATGGTGCGGTCAACCTCGATTGTGATCTCTACGCTGTCCCTGCCCACCAAGCCCTCCGGCAGCGCGAACTGGTGATGGAAGAAACGGTCGGCCCCGTCCACCAGGACCTCGCCCACCGGCAGTCCTTCCACGCTCACCTTCATGCGGACCGGCCCCTTTTTGAGCCGCTCGGCGGGGCAGTAGCCTTCAATGTAGAGTTTCTCGCCGCCATGCCGCGGCCCCCCCAGTCGTACGGTTGCCCGCCTCGCTGTCCAGCGGTGACTTCCTTGAATTGGATACCACCCAGGCCCTAGTTGTCGGGCGTAGATCGGCTCGGCTACGTTTACCTGACGCGGTTCCTCAACCCGCCATCGTGCGCGGGCGACCGGCTCGTAAACTCGAGTGATGTTGCGCAGCCGATCCGGTTCCACCGCATAAACTACCAGCTTGCCTTCATCCAAGGCCCTCAACGCCAGCACGGGAGGCAATATGAACCTTTCTATATCCCCGTACTCGGGGTGCGCCTCGATATTTTGCTCGGAACCAGGGGCCAGAAATACCGGGTTGCTCCCTACCAGCCGGAAGGGCTTGTCGAAAACCCCGGTCCAGAACAGGTCGCTACTGACCCCTACTAGCAAAATGATCTTGCCTGGGTGGAGCCGATTAGCCCTTGCCACTCCTCGAACCATGCCACGGACCATGCGGCTTTGCCGGTAGTTCCACACCGTAGCGGCATGTGCGGCTGGGAGCGTTGTCGTCAGGTAAGCACCCGCCAGACCCAGGCTTACAGCCCTCCAGCCCCATCTGCGCCGCCAAGCCAGCGCCACTGCGTAGCCGCCCAGCATCGCCAGCCCTAACGTCGGAAGCGTCAGATAGTACTCGGTCAAGTGCTCCCGCAGGGGCAACACCGGCGCGATGACGACCACAAACCACGCCCCCAAAAACGCCGGCAAGCGATCAGCCTTGATCCAGCGATGCGCCACAAAGCCGGCAAGGCCTGCTGTGATTATCAGGGTTAGCGGCCACAGTCCTTTCCCACCGTAAACCGCCGTCACCGCCCACCGCCAGTAAGTCAGTAACGTGGCAAGCAGCCGCCCGTCCAAATAAAACCCATAAACGCCTGCGGCCGCCGGCGGTGCCATCCAATGATGCCACAGGGCATAAGCCAAGGCCGGCGCCCACAGCGAGAGCGCTTTCCGCAAGTAAGTTTTCGCTGAGAGCAACACGTAGAGGCTTGCCAGTGCCGGGTAAACTATCATCCACTCGTTGGCTCCGAACCCAAGCAGATAATAGGCCCATTGCCACCGCCAGTAGCGGGATTCGCCGGCCTCAACGTACCTCACCAGGCAATAAAACGCGGCCAGCAGGAAAAACGCGCAGAGCGCCTGGTTGTAAGCCGAGGTCCACGACATTACCTTCGCCAGGCCGCTGCCGGATATCCATAGCACTGCTGCCATCCATCCAGCCATGCGCAGGCCCGTCAGCCGCCAGGTGAGTGCGCTGAGCAGGGTCAGATTTGCGAACTGCGTCAGGAACACCCAGATGCGAAAGGGCAGCGCATCCAGGCCAAAAAGGCTTGAGAAGATGATAAAGAACAGACGCTCGCTGAGGGGCCGGATGGTGCCCTGGGCGCGCGGCTCCACCAGCAAGCGCAAGAAATCCCGCCAGCCTCCGATCTCCAGGCGCAGCTGCAGCCAGGCGAAGTCGTCCTGCTGGAACCAGGCTTTTAAGCCCGGCCAATAGATCACCAGGCACAACAACGGCGGCGTTGCCCAATAAGCGACCTGCGACAGGCGATTTACCCAGGCGCGGCTCAACTCCACGACTATAGCATCACAGCCCGCGCCGTCTGCGACATAATACTGGTTGCGCGTTTTCTCAACCCCCAAGGCAACCGCTCAGCTCGCAGGCGGGCAGGTGTGGCTGCGCCGCCAGAGCCCGGCCTTGGCCGTGGCCATCCTGTTTACAATTCAAGCCTTGCTATTGCTCCCTTATCCAGGCCTGCAAAACGACGAGGCTCTCTTCGGTTCGCTCATTTACGAACCTAGAAACCTAGAGTATTTCGTGCAGGTCTTCAAACACCGCATCCCGCTGATGGCCATCAGCTACCTGGGCGGCCTGAAGTCCCTCCTCTACGCGGGGATTTTCGCCTTATGGCCGCCCTCGCTGGCTTCCGTGCGCGTTCCTGTCATTGCGTTTGGCGCCGCTACGGTCTGGCTTTTCGTCAGGCTGCTCGATGCCCTGCTCGGCCGCCGTGCAGCCTGGGTAGGCGGCTTGCTGCTGGCCGCTGATACCAGCTTCCTTCTCACTACCACCTTCGACTGGGGCCCGGTAGCGCTCCAACACTTGTTGCTGCTTGGGGGCCTGACCCTGCTCGTCCGCTTTTATCGCACTCGCGCCAACTGGACCCTGGCCTTGGCTACCTTCCTGTTCGGCCTGGGCTTGTGGGACAAGGCTGTTTTCATCTGGACGCTGAGCGGCGCGAGTGTGTCCGCCTTGATCCTGTTGCGGCCGCAACTCAAGCAGCTCGTCAGCCCGCGCCGCCTGCTGCTGGGGGCTATGGGCCTGGCTGTGGGCGCAGCGCCCTTGATCGTGTTCAACTTGCGCTACCACGGCCAGACTTTTCAGCATGCCCGTTATACGTCCGCCGACATCAAAAACAAAGCCCGCCTGTTAAAGTCCAGCCTGGACGGCTCGTCATTATTTGGCTACCTGACCCGCGAGGATGACGGACGTCGGCGTGAAGATCCTCCCCGCTTGGGCGAGCGCCTTTGCTTGTGCTTGAGTCAGCTCGCGGGCAGGCCGCGCAAGAACTTGATGCTGCCCGTGCTGGTGCTCTCTTTGGCGAGCCTCGTCTGGCTGCGCGGAGCCGAGTGCAAGGCGGTTCTTTTCGGTTTGATAGCCTTCCTCGTCGCCTGGCCGCAAATGGCGCTCAATCAAGGCACGGGCGGTTCCACGCACCATGCCGTACTGCTCTGGCCCATCCCGCACTTGATCGTAGCCGCCGGCTTGAGTGGCCTCAGCTACCGCCTGCCTTGCGCCCGCCGCATGTTCCCGGCCGCGATAACGGCGCTGGTGGTGGGAAGCAATTTGCTGGTCACCAATGAATACCTGGCCCAGTTCATTCGGCACGGTGCGGGATCGGCCTGGACCGATGCCATCACGTCTTTGGCCGGGCGGCTGGAGGCGACTTCCAAGGCTTCGATCGTGGTCGCGGATTGGGGCATTCTCGATAGTCTGCGCTTGCTGGCGGCCGGCCGCCTGCGGCTCTACCAAGCCATTGACATCGCCAGCAAACCGTCGTTGGAGTCCCAGGACCGGCTCGCGCTGCGTTGGTTACTGGGCTTGCCTAATCCCTTGTTCGTCCTTCACACTCCCGCTGAGGAAGCCATCCCGGGCTCGGGCGCGCGCTTGGCCGCTCACGCCTCCCGGCTCGGCTACGCGCGCCAGCTCCTGTTTACCGTACGTGATCGCTACCGCCGCCCCATCTTTGAGGTTTGCCGCTTCCGGCCTACTTCGGCTCCAAGCCCACCATGGTTACGATGACGCCCAGCTCGCGCCGGTCTACCTCGCCCGGCGGCAGCGCCTTGTCCAATGCAAAATTCACCGTCAGGCTGGGGCCCTTGAATGCGCTGGCGGGCACGTCCCGTACGTACTCGTAATCGCCTGCCTGCGCAAACTTCTCGGCTGGGAGAGGCACCCCGCCGGCCTCCGCCGAAAGCGTCATCGCGCCCAGTTTAGCCGCGATCGCCTCGGGAATGTTCAGCTTCAACCGCAGCGTAGCGCCCTTTTGGCTGGCCGCCGCCGGCGCGCGCAGCACGACGGAAAAATTCTTTGCCGTCCAGCGCCAGGCATTGCCCTCAAGCGCGTAAAAGCCCTTGATGAGCTGGAAGCCCGCCTTGGGATTGGCCACTTCGAGCATCGCCGCCAGCTCGGGCTGCTCTTCCACCGTGGCGCGCTCAATAGCCTTCTGTTCCCGCTTGCACGCTGCCACCGTGATCAACAGCAAACCGACGGTCGCACCAATCAGCTTGCGCATTTTTCCACTTCCACTAAACAACTATAAAACGTTGCTCCCCTGCCGATATCGGTGGGGCGGTCCGACGTGAGCGCGTTTGCATTGCGCCCGTCCGGGGATCGCTTGTTCCAGCGCACCGAGCGCGCGGCCACGGCACCTTCTCTGACGGCGGCGCCAACCACGGCTACCAAGGTGATCTCGCCCCGGGCGTTGAAGACTCGTACCCGATCGCCCGTCCGTATGCCCCGCCGGCTAGCGTCGGCTTGGTGCATGAGCAGCACGGAGGTTTCTTCGTCTACTTCGTCGCGGTAGCCGAAGGTGGAATTCAAGCCGCTGTCGCTCTTAGGCGTCACCAGCTCGAGCGGGAAACGCGCCCGTAACCCAGGATCGCCCAGCCGCGATTCGGTGGGGGGAACGTAGTTCAGCCCATCGGGAAACAACCGCAGGCGACCGGAGGCAGTCCCGAAACCTCCCTTCGCAAAGGGCAAAAAAGGCTCGCCCTCGGCGGCGATCCGCAGGCGCAAGAAACCGCTTTGCTCCAAGCGCTCAAGCGTGATGCCGTCCAGAAAAGGATGGGAGCTGGTCAAAGCCTGGCGCATCAAATCCTCGTCGCTATCCCGGAAACAAGGCTCTTCGAAACCCATCCGCGCCGCTAGCAAGCGGAAAATCTCGGCATTGGGCTTGGCCTCACCGCGCGGCTCGACCACGGGTCGCGCCAGTTGCAAGTAGTAGTGCCCGTAGGCGGCGTAAAGGTCGCTGTGTTCCAGGAAGGTGGTGGCGGGCAGCACGATGTCCGCATAATCGGCCGTGTCGGTTTGAAACTGCTCGATGACCACAGTGAACAGGTCCTCGCGGGCCAGCCCCTTGAGGACCAGATTCTGGTGGGGCGCCACAGCCGCCGGATTCGAGTTGTATACGATCAAGCCCATTATGGGTGGATCGGATAGCTCACTCAGCGCCCGGCCCAGTTGGCACATATTGACTGCGCGCGGCGCGCGTCCCAGTCCCGAAAGCTCCTCCAGATCCGGCCTCTCAAGCGCCTCCCGATTCAGTGCGAAAGCGCCGGAACTCGAAAGCAGCAAACCCCCGCCGACCTCGCGCCAGGCCCCGGTCAGTGCCGGCAGCAGCGCGATGGCCCGCACCGCCAGCCCGCCGCGTTCATTCCGCTGGATGCCGTAGTTTAACCGAATCACAGCCGGTCGCCGTGTGGCGTATTCGCGAGCCAGCTCAGCGATTTGGTCCGGGCTGAGGCCCGTGAGGGCGGCGGTTTGTTCCGGGCTGTACTGGCGCACATGCTCGGCCAGCTCGGAGAAGCCCTCCGTGTAACGTCCTATGTAGTCGGCGTCGTAAAGCTTCTCAGCAATGATGACGTGCATCATGCCCAGCGCCAGGGCGGCATCGCTGCCCGGGTTAATGAAATAGTGCCGGTGGGCGAGCAACCCCGTCCGGTTCTGGACCGGGTCAATGGTGTAGAGCTTGGCGCCGTTGCGCACCGCCTCCACTATGAAGGGCCACAGGTGCACGTTGGCGCCCAGGATGTTGGCCCCCCACGCCAGAATGAGCCGCGCGTGACGAAACTGCTCGGGCTCGGTGCCGTAGCGAAATCCCAGCGTCTCATTTAGCGCCGCCGTCCCCGCCGCAGAGCAAATGGTGCGCTCCAGCCGCGAGGCCCCCAGCCGGTAAAAAAAGCGCCGGTCCATGGAAGAGCCTTGAATAAGCCCTTGGGTCCCCGCGTAACTGTAAGGCAGGATGGCTTCGGAACCGTACTCGGAAACAATCCGCTTCAAGCGCCCCGCGATCTCGTCCAGAGCGCGCTCCCAACTGATGCGTTCAAAGCGCCCTTGGCCCTTGCGGCCCGCGCGTTGCAGCGGGTAAAGCAGCCGTTGCGGCGAGTACTGGCGTTCCAGGTACTGGGCCACCTTTTGACAGAGAAAGCCGCGTGTCACCGGGTGCTCAGGGTTCCCGCGCAGCCGCGTGGCGCGGCCCTCCTCTACGGTCACCAGGATCGAGCAAGTATCCGGGCAGTCCAAGGCGCAGACCGAGCGCAGCGTTTCAGCCATTCTTTAGTATAGGCGCGGATGTGCTCACTCCAGCCGGATGCCGTGAGCCTGAAGCGTCAGTCCCATCGCCTGGCGCAAGCGAGAAACAGCTTTGTTAGCCTCCAGGCGCGCCACCACAGTCCGGCGGCGGGAATCGGCATACTCGTTCTGGCGCGTGAGCACCAAAAAGTTGGTGGATTCCCCGGCTTGAAACAAACGGACCTCGCTGTCCAGTTTCTCGCGAGCCGCCCGCGCGCTGGCCTCGGCCGCACGGATGCGCTGGCGGGCGGTCTGGAGGGCTTGCAGCGCGTTGCGTACTTGCATCTCTATGAGCTGTTCCAGGCGCGCCTGTTCTAGTTGGAGGCGCCGCTCCGCCAGCCTGGCCTGCGCCAAGCCCGCTTCCGCGGTACGGTTGCGCAAGTTCAGATCCAGCGTCAAACCGGCCTGAAACGTCTGGTAGCGACGCGCAAACAAATTCGAGAGAGCCGTCCCGTAGCCACCCACCAAGACCTCAGGCAGCCCCCCGAAGCTCATCCCCGGCACGGGCGGCAGCCCCAGCAGCGCGGAAATCTCATTGAGGCGGATAGCTGAAACCCGACTGGCCTCACTGAATGGGTTCTCGCGCGCGCTGATCGAGCCCGCCAGGCCGGCATTGGCGTAACCTGCCACCAAGTTCAGTTGCGGCTTGACTTGCTCGGCGCTCAGATCAGACTGCACCCGCGCCGCTTGCTGGCGAGCTTTCAGCGCGCGGACTTCCGCCCGGCGCTCCAGAGCCTGCGCCACCGCTAGCCGCAGATCTTCCGCCTCCGGCGGCTCCAGGGTCATCACTTCGGTGGGGATGATTTCTTCGTTCCAGAGGGGCTCATTCCTGTTCGCCGCCAATAGCAGTTTCAATGCATTCTCGACCTCGGTCAATGCGTTCAGGCTTGTATAGTAGCTGTCAATGCGCCGCTCCAGCTCGGCCTCGGCGGCGGAGATTTCAACCGGCGCCAGGGTCTGGCTGGCGACCATCCGCTGCGTGCGGGCCAACTGTTCCCGGCCCAGCTCGACTGCCTCGCGGGCAACCTCTACCGCTTCCCGCGCTGCTACCAGATCCCAATATGCTTGCTCGACCCGGGCGATGATCTCGATCACCCGCTGCTCAAATTCCGCCTCCGACACGTCAAGCTGCTTGCGCCGGATGCGCACCTCAGCGCGTTCGCGATCAATCACCCGGTTCCGCAACAAGGGGACGGACAGCCCCACCAGCAAGCGCGAGTTCACGAAAGGATTCAGCGAGACAAAAGGATTTGAGGTGGATTGCCGCGCATTCTCGAAATCCAAGCTGAGCGCCGAGCCTTGCCAGGGCAGCCGTTGCCGCAAGTAAAAATTCTGGGCCAGCAAATGCTCGCTCAGCCTACCGCCGGCGCCGACCAGCACCGAACTGGTGGGCGTGTTGCGCGACTCCAAACCGGAGGTCCACCGAAAAACCGGATCCAGATAGCCCTGCGCGGCTTTGAAGGCCTGCCCGGCCGCGGCCCGGTTCAGTTTCTCGATCTCGATGTCAAGGTTGCTGCGCAAAGCGCTTTGAATCGCTTCGCTCAGGCTGAGCGGCCGGCGCAGCATGCCTACTCCCACTCGCTCGGGCGGCTGTTGCCCTTGCAGCGGCACCGCCAACACCAGCAGCATGAACAGGCCCGAGATGCTGGCCCAGGCGCGCCGCAAGCTGAGCAGCCGGACAAAGGCCGCCAGCCGGCCCCACACCGGCGAGTGCGCCAGATCGTCAAAGAGAGAATACGCCACCGGCGTCACCAGCAGCGTCAGCAGCAGGCACAATGACTGGCCGCCGATGACCACGATGGCTACTGTGCGTCGGGTGCCGGCCCCGGCGCCGCTGCCTACCGCCATCGGGATCATGCCCGCCACCAGCGACGCCGTGGTCATCAGAATCGGCCGCAGCCGGTCCTCGCAACCGCGCAGGATGGCCTCCAGGCGCGGCAGCCCCCGCTCGCGCCGCAATCGCTTGATGCGATCAATCTGCAAGATGGCGTTCTTCTTGACAATGCCGAATAGCATTAAAATGCCCAGCGAGCTGTAAACAATCGAGTAATTCTCGCCCATCACTTTCAGCGACAGCAGGGCGAAGGGCGCCGACAAGGGCAGGCTGATAAGTATGGTCACCGGATCAATAAAGCTTTCAAACTGCGCCGCCAACACCATGTACATGAAAACGATGGAAAGGATAAACGCCACCACGAATTCCAGCGAGGCCCGCCCGAACTCGCGTGAGCGCCCCAGCAGGCCGGTGCGGTATTCCGGACCCATATCCAGCTCTTGCACCGTGCGCTCCAGCACGGGCAGCACGTTAGAAAGAGCCTGGCCTTTGATCAGGTTGGCTGTAATCATAATCTGCCGTTGCCGGTTGACGCGATCAATTTGTGAGGGCCCGGTGCCGGGCTCGATGCGAACCACGTTGGCCAGGGGGACATTACCCAAGGTGGCCGAAGGCACGTAGAGCCGCTGGAGGGCGGCGGGGGAATCCCGAAACGCTTTTTCCACACGCAGGGCGACATCGTAGCGATCATCGCCTTCCCGGTATGTGGTTGCCTGCTCCTCACCCCCGACCAGTGTGCGCAAGGCGGTAGCGATCGAGGCCACACTCACGTGCAAGTCGGCTGCCTTGTCCCGGTTGATGTAAACACGCAGTTCGGGCTTGCCCGGTTCATAGCTGGAGTCAATGTCGGTGACCCCGGGCAGCTCAGCCAGGCGTTTCTTGATGGCTTCCGTGAAGGCTTCCAGCCGTGCGAAATCCGGCCCTTGGATAAAGAACAACAAGTCCTTGGAGGTGGCTGCGCCAGTACCGGGAATAAAGGCGGGTAATTGCACGCTAAAGGTGATATCGCGGAACTGCTTGAGGCGCTCGCGGGCCATCAGCATCAATTCCTGCTGCGAGTGCTTGCGCTCCTCTACCGGCGCCAACTCCACCAGAATGGAGCCACGGTCTACCTGCCGGCGGGCATCCGCCCCGATCAGGGTGAGTAGGTGGCTGACGCCGGGTAGCTGGCGCAGCTCGGCCTCCAACTGGCGCATCACTTGATCGCTACCCTCCAGCGACGATCCCACGGGCATGCGCACACTGACTTCAAATTCGCTGCGGTCGTCCACCGGCAGGAAGTCCTTACCCATGGTCATGAACACAGGGGCAGTGGAGAGCGCCACCAGCAGAGCGCCCACAGCTACTGCCCAGCGATGCGTCATGGCCCAGCGCAACATACGCCGGTAGGGAACCGCCAAGGCCCGGAATAGCGCCGTGTCCTTGGTTGAAGCGGCTCCCTCACCCAGCCGCAGAAAGCGCGAGCAAAGCATGGGCGTCAACGTGAAACTGACCAGCAGCGAGACCATAATGGCGAAGGCCGCGGTCCAGCCGAAGCTTGACATGAACCGGCCCACCATGCCTCCCATCATGGCCACCGGCAGGAAAATGATGACCAGGCTGAGCGTAGTGGCCATCACGGCCAGCGCGATCTCGCGGGTGCCTGCAATGGCGGCTTCGAGCGGCGGCAGCTTTTTCTCCTCCGCGTTGCGAAAGATGTTCTCGAGCACCACGATGGCGTCGTCAATGACAATGCCCACCACCAGCACCAGGGCCAGCATGGTGATCTGGTTGAGCGTAAAGCCCATCCAGTTCATCAGCGTGTAAGTGGAAATGATCGAGGTGGGAATGGCCACCGCCGCAATCAAAGTCGAGCGCCAGCTACGGATGAAAAGCAGCACCACCAGGCCGGCGAACAGACCGCCCAGAATCAAATGCTCCTGCACCGCCTTGAAAGAGGCTTCAATGAACAAAGACTGGTCGGCCAGGTAAGCGATGCGAAAATCGGGCGGAAGGGTCTTCTTAAGCTCTTCCATGCGCTGCTTGACTGCGCGGATCACATCCAGCGTGTTGGTACCGGCCTGCTTGCGCACCTCCAAGACCACCGCCGGCTCACCGTCCAGCCGCGCCAGCGAGCGCGGTTCCTCCACCCCGTCCTCTACGCGGCCGATGTCGCGCACCCGCACCGGCGCCCCGCCCACCGTAGCCACAATCAAGTCCGCGAAATCCTGTGGTCTTTCGATGCGCCCCAGCGTGCGCAGGGATACCTCGCGCGGCCCCTGATCAACACGCCCCCCGGGAATCTCCACGTTTTGCGCGGCCAAGGCCGCCCGCACCTGATCAATACTCAGGTTGTAGGCATAGAGCTTCTCGCCGTCGAGCCAAATCTGGATCTGACGTTGCCGCTCCCCTATAAAGCGCACTTGCCCTACGCCGGGCAGCGACTCGATGTTTTTCTTGATACGGTCCTCGACCAGCTTGGTGGCCTCGCGCAAGTCCCGGCTGGAAGAAACCGCGATGGAAATCACAGGAGCCGCATCGGTGGCGATTTTTTCAATCACGGGCGGATCCGCGTCTCGGGGAAGCTGCCGCTGTACACTGGCTACCCGGTCGCGTATTTCCTGGGCCGCCACGTCGGGATCTTTTTCCAGTACGAAAACCACGAAAACCTGGGAGATGCCCTCGGCGGAAACCGAGCGCAGCTCATCAATGCCGCTGACCGTGTTCACCGCCTCCTCTATCCGGCGCGTGACTTGCGTCTCGACTTCCTCGGGCGAAGCGCCCCGGAGCGTGGTGGTGATAGTCACGGTGGGAAACTCGATCTTGGGCAGCAAGTCCACGCCGAGCTTCCGGTAGGCGTTCAGCCCCATGACCACCAGCGCCAGCATGAGCATGGTGGCGAAAACCGGGCGGCGCACGCAGATTTCGGCCAGCTTATGCACAAATCACCTCCCCACGCTCACTTTCACAGGCATCCCGTTGACCAGCACGGCTTGGCGATCCAGGATCACCAGGTCCCCGGGCTGGACGGCGCCTCCCGGGACCTCCACCCACCCGTCCAGCTCCATCCCCGGAGCAATCTTGTGTTCCACCGCGCGGCCGTCGCGCACGGTAAAGATCTTCGTGAGGCCCGCTACCCGGTAAATTGCCTGCTTGGGCGCCGCCACCACCGTCGCGTCTTCGGCCACCCTGATCTCCACCTGCACGAACATCCCCGGCTTCAGTCGCGGATCTTCGCTCGTCAGCCGCGCCTCCGCCGTCAGCGAGCGCGAGCGCGCGTCCAAGGCTGGATTCAGCTCCCGCACCACGGCACGGAACTCCGCCCCCGGCGCCGCGTCAGTGCGGAAACGCAAGGTCGAGCCCACGCGTACCATGCTCGTCGCCGTCTCCGGAATCTCCGCCCGCAGGCGCAGGGGATGAGTCTTGATGAGCGTCAGTAGAGGGGTGTTCTCGCGCACGTACTGGCCGGGAGAAACCAGCCGGGCGGCCACCGCCCCATCGAATGGCGCCCGTACCGTGGCATCCGCCAGCCGCTTTTCCGCCAGGCGCACCTCGGCCCGCAAGGCTTGGATGGCGGCAAGCTGCACGCGCAGCTCATAGCGCGCCGCTTCCAGTGCTGCCTCCCGGACCTGATATGCCTTTTCGATCTCGATGAAACGCTGCTCGGCGATGTCCCCGGTTTTCACCAGCTTCTTCGCGCTCTCGTATTTAGCTCGAGCATCCTCGAGCGCTGCTAGGGCTTGCTGGATGGCAGGTGTGGTTTCGGGCGCCGTCTCCTCCCGACTCGGATCCAAACCTATCCGCGCCAGCGCCTGCGCCAAGGCCGCCCGGGCGCGCTCCACCTGCAACACGAATTCGCGCTTGTCAAGCTCAGCCAGAACGTCTCCCTTGCATACCCTTTGCCCGAAGTCGGCGCGGATTTCCACCACACGCCCGGCTACCTCGGAGCTGACCTGCACGGTCTCATCCGGCAACAGAGAGCCCGTCACCCAAATGGTGCGCGGCGTGCGGCGGGTCTCGGCGCGGGCTACGCGCACTTGCACCGGCTCGGGTTTCGGGGCAGCTTCTACCCCCGGCCCGCTCCCCTGCCGTCCACAACCCGCCAACACTAACAGGGCCAGCCCGATTGCGCTGGTCTTCATCGCTGAACCTCCTCAAGCCCTTGCGGATTCGCCTCGGTCCGCTCAGCCTTAACTGTGATCCCGTTCAAGAAAATGTCCACCATTGCCTCCACGACCTCTTCCATGCCGGCTTTAACGTAGTCGTCCTGATAGAGCACGCCGCTCTGGCCGTGATAAAACAGCATGCCCAGAAAGGCCCGCACGGCCAGGGCCGGATCCACGGGACGAAAGGCCCCTTCCTCAATGCGTTGGCGGATGTATTCGGCCAGGCAGTCGTAACCTTCCCGCTGTCGCTGGTAAAACAGCGCCCCCAATTCCGGTTCCTCTAGCGCTGCGAACAACAGCAGGCGAGCATAGGCCGGATCGGCCTGGTACAGCTCAAGTATGAAGCGAGCCAGCCGTGTAAAAAAGCCGCGGTCATCCCGGGCCTTGACATAAGGTTCCAGCAGCGCCGCTCCCTTCTGGAAGCCCTCGCGCGATTTGCTTTCCACGATGGCGGCATAAAGTTCCCGCTTGGAACGGAAGTGCTCATAAAGTATGGGCTCGGTAACGCCGACGGCCTTAGCCAGTGCTCTGGTGGTGGTGCCGCGGAAGCCGCTTTGGGAAAACAGGCGGGCGGCGGCGGCGAGGATGGCGGCGCGGCGTTGCTGAGCAGGTAGGCGCTGATTGTACATAGGCGATCCTAGCAAATGATAGCTTAGCACACACTAGCACCACGCCTCCAGCAGACCCCCACTCGCTGTGCTATCTTCTTTCTCACGGTGAGAAAAATGCGCCCCTTGATCGCTTGCTTGCTGGCTTCAGCCGCCCTGGTTTCCGCCCAGCCCTTCCCTGAGGATTGGGCTACGCTACGAGCCCAGTTCCTTAATCCCCCGGCCTCCTTCCGCACCGCTCCCTTCTTCGTCTGGAACGGAGAGGTCACAGAGGCCGATATTGACTTCTTCCTGGAGGGTTACAAGGCCCAGGGTATCGGCGCCGTTTTCGTGCACCCGCGCCCCGGGTTGATCACCGAGTACCTCTCCGAGCGCTGGTTCCAGTTGGTACGCCACACCGTAGAAAGCGCCCGCCGGCTCGGCCTGCTGGTGTGGCTCTACGATGAGAACTCATACCCTTCGGGCTTTGCTGGAGGCCACGTGCCGGCCCAAATGCCTGAGTCATGGGAGCAAGGCCACGGCCTCAGGCTGAAGAAGCTGAGCAGCCTGGATCCGCAGGCCTCTCGCCAATGCAGCGTCCTGCTCGAAAAAAGCGCCCAGGGCTTTCGAGAAGTTGCTCCCGCTGCGAGGTCCGGTCCCGGCGACTATTATTGCTTCGAGCGCGTCTGGTACCCGAAAAGCTCGTGGTTCGGAGGCTTCTCCTACGTAGATCTGCTCAAGCCGGGCGTCACGGAGAAGTTCATCGAGCTCACCATGCGCGGTTACGAGCGCACCATCGGCCACGAGTTCGGAAAGACCGTCCCGGGTATCTTCACCGATGAGCCGCACATAAACCCGCCTGTGCGCGATTCGGTCCGCTGGACGCCCGATCTTTTTGACCAGTTCCAGAAACGCTGGGGCTATGATCTGAAGACCAGCCTACCCTCTTTGTTTGAAGAAACCGGCGACTGGCGCAAGGTCCGGCACAATTATTACGCCCTGCTGCTCGACCTTTTCATCCGGCGGTGGTCCCAGCCCTGGTTTAAGTACGCCGAAGCCAAGAAACTTCACTGGACGGGCCATTACTGGGAACACGAGTGGCCTAATCCTGGGCACGGGCCTGATCACATGGCCATGTACGCCTGGCACCAGGTGCCCGGCATTGACATGCTTTTTAACCAGTTCCGCGAAGACGTGAATGCGCAGTTTGGCAACGTGCGTTCAGTCAAGGAGCTGGCCAGCGTGGCCAATCAGCTCGGCCGGCGCCGGACGCTCAGTGAGACTTATGGCGGCTCCGGATGGGAGCTGCGCTTCGAAGATATGAAACGCCTCGGAGACTGGGAGTACGCGCTGGGAGTCAACTTGATGAACCAGCATCTCAGTTTTCAAACCATCGTCGGCGCCCGCAAGTATGATTATCCGCCCTCGTTCAGCTACCACGAACCTTGGTGGAACCACTACCGCTTGATGGGTGATTACTTCGGGCGCCTCTCGCTGGCTCTGGCCTCCGGCGAGCAGCTCAATCGGATCCTGGTGCTGGAGCCCACTACCTCCGCCTGGATGTACGCCGGCTCGCAGCCCAGCCAGCGCATGAAGGAGCTGGGGCAGGCTTTTCAGGACTTCGTCACGCGTCTGGAAAAAATGCAGGTCGAGTACGACTTGGGCTCGGAAAACATCATTCGTGACTGCGGCCGCGTCGAGAAAAACCGGTTCATCGTCGGCCGCCGCGCTTACGAACTGGTGGTGTTGGCTCCAGGGACTGAGAACCTGGAGGCGAGCACAGTCAAGCTGCTCGAGGGGTATCTGAAAGCCGGCGGGCAAGTGCTGAGTTTTGTGGATCCACCGGCTCGCGTGGACGGCGCAGCTACAGATCGCGTCTCGCGGCTGGCGGCGCAGTTTGCCAAATCCTGGCGGCGCGCCACCGGCCTGGAGGACGCCAATGTGCGAGGCTTGCTGATTCCCGCGGACTTCGGGCCCGTGGAAGGCGAGCTGTTTCATCATCGCCGCCAGCTTCGCGACGGCCAGGTGCTGTTTCTGGCTAACGCCAGCCTGGAGCGGCTGGCGCGCGCCGAACTGCGATTGCAAGCTCGGGGCTTAAGCCGCCTGGATTTGACTAGCGGTCGCATTGATCCTTACCCGGCGCGTCGCGAGGCCGGGCGCCTTGTGGCTAACGTCGAGCTGCCCCCTGCCGGTAGCGTGCTGCTGTTCGCCGGAGCAGGTGGGTCGGCGGCGCCGGTGCGCACGCCGTCTGAGCAAACCGTGACGCCTGCCGGACCACTTGTCGTCCGCCGGCTCGAACCCAACGTGTTGCGCCTGGATTTTTGCAACCTGAAACTGGCCGGCCGCGACTTTAGCGACCTTTACTGCTACCGCGCGGCGGAGATGATTTTTAAGCACTACGGCTTTGACACCAATCCCTGGGATCACAGCATCCAGTACAAGACAGCCATCCTGGACCGCAATAAGTTTGCGCCCGATTCCGGGTTTGAGGCCAGTTTTCAGTTGGAGATTGATGCTGGCATTTCGCTCGAGGGCATACAGGCGGTCATCGAGCGGCCGCAGTTATGGAAGGTGGCTGTCAACGGCCGCGCAGTTTCGGCCCGTCCCGACGCTTGGTGGCTCGACCGTTCCTTCGGCGTTTACGACATCGGGCCGCTGCTTCGCAACGGGAGCAACACCTTGACGCTCACTGCGCGCCCCATGACGGTCCATCATGAGCTGGAGCCGATTTGCATTCGGGGCGAGTTCGGGGTCAGCCCGCAGGCCCGAGGCTTCAGGGTAGTTGCCCCGACGCCGCTTGGCCTGGGTCCCTGGAAAAATCAGAATCTTCCTTTCTATTCCGGCTGGATTTCCTACACCCGGAGCTACCGGATTCAGCCGGCTGCGGGCGCCCTCTACAGGCTGCGTTTGGGGCGGTGGAGCGGAACCGTGGCCGAGGTGCGCGTGAACTCGCAGACCGTAGGCCTTATTGCCTGGCCGCCCTATGAGCTCGATCTTGGGCAGGCTTTGAAGCCAGGCGATAACCAGATCGAGGTCCGCGTTTGCGGCTCGCTGAAAAACCTGCTCGGGCCGCACCATGGCAAGATCACCCGCGGATTGGCCAGCCCGGCTAGCTTCCGTGTGGGGCCGCAGAAGATGCCGCCCGGCGCGGACTACGATCAGCTTGACTACGGGCTGCTGGAGGAATTCCAGCTCATTGAAGTGCGACCCTGAAGGGTTCGCTGCCGCCTGCTGGACAAATTGGGGCGAAGGTTGATGACGACAAATGGCTTGGCTTTTGTTGCAGCGCTGGCAGGGGCCCTGGCTGGGGCCGCCGACCGCACCAGCGAGCAAGCGCTTCGTATCCACCGCAGCTTGCTGCTGATTGATACGCACAACGATGCCCCCACGCGCATCCTTGCCGGTGCAGACATCGGAGGGCGCTCTGCCGCGGGCCATACGGACTTGCCTCGCCTGCGCGAAGGCGGCGTAGGCGCTGTCTTTTTTTCTGCCTACGTCGCCGCCCGCTACGCCGCTTCAGGGCAGGCAGCGCACCGGGCGCTGGAAATGATTGACGCCATCCGATACGACATCGTCGCTCGCTATGGGAAAGATTTCGCCTTGGCGCTGACTGCCTCCGACATCGAGAATGCGCACAAGCACGGCAAGATCGCCGTCCTGATCGGCATTGAGGGGGGCCACGCCATCGAAGACAGCCTGCGCCTGCTGCGCGCCTTCTACTTGCTGGGCGCCCGCTATATGACGCTTACTCACGTCAACACCAACAACTGGGCGGATTCTTCGGGCGATTTGAATAACCCGCGTGTGAAACATCACAACGGCTTGACTGATTTCGGCCGCCAGGTAATAGCCGAGATGAACCGCCTGGGCATGATCGTGGACGTCTCTCACGTTTCTGACAAGACCTTTTGGGACGTGCTGGCCGCCAGCCACGCGCCCGTTATGGCCTCGCATTCCTCCTGCCGCGCCCTTTGCGATCACCCGCGCAATCTCACCGATGAGATGATCCGCGCCCTGGCCGGCAAAGGCGGCCTGATCCAAATTAACTTTGCCCCGGAGTTTCTGACGCGTCGCAAGTCTCCCCCGGCCGGCCTGGACGACGTGGTGGCGCACATCGAGCACGCCGCGCGCGTGGGCGGCATCGAGGCCGTGGGCATTGGCAGCGATTTCGATGGCATTGACCGCACGCCGGTGGGCCTGGAAGACGTCTCGAAGTTTCCCGCTCTCACGGAGGCCTTGCTGAAGAAGGGCTTTTCGCCGGCCGATTTGCGCAAGATTTACGGGGGCAATTTGCTGAGGCTGATGCGCGCCGTAGAAGCGGTGGCCGCGGCCTCGCCCTGAACCGCGCCGGCGAAAGCTTTGTTATCCTTTTGGTGGTGTTCAGCCGGCATCGCCGCAAGGCCCGCTTCATTTACGGGCTCTCGGATATCGTCCTGGCGGCGCTGGCCTTTGAGCTGGCCTACCTGACGCGCCAGGCGCTCCCGCTGGAACGTATTTTTTACTTCACCTTGCCCGTCAAGGCCTTGCTGCTGGGCTTTGCTGCTCTGGTGTGGCTGTTGGCGGGACTATGGCTGGGTGTCTACGACAAGTTGGAATCCGGGCGCCCGGGCGCCATCCTGCGCGATGCTTTCCAACAAAGCGCTGTGGCTACGGCCGCCGTCATACTGTTCCAGTACCTGCTGCGGCTCGACGTTAGCCGTCCCTTCTTGGCCCTGCTGGCCGGCTATAGTTGCCTGTTGCTGTGCCTGTTCCGCCTGGCGGCGGGCAGGCTGGCGGGCTTGCTTCGCCGCGAGTTTGGGGTACCCCACTACGTGCTGGTGGTGGGCCTGGGCGAGGGTGCGCGACGACTGGGGGAAGCGCTCGAGCAAGCGGCGCGGTACGGCGTACGCTTGCTGGGCTTCGTGGCCGAAGGCGAGCAGGCGCCCGCCGGTTTCCGACTCAGCCGCGAGTACCCGGTCTACAGGTTGTCGGAACTGCCGGGTTTGCTGCGCCGCCAGGTCGTAGATGACGTTGTGTTCGCCGTCGAGCCCGCGCGATTGAGCGGGTTGGAGAACATCCTGCTTGAATGCGACCAACAAGGCGTGCGCACGCGCATCCTGGCCGACTTCTTTCCCCATGTTAATAGCGAGATGTACCTGGAAAGGCTGGGATCGTTTCCCCTGCTCACCTTTGCGGCGGCCCCGCACGACGAGATCCGCCTTATGATCAAACGCGCCATAGACGTGGTGGTGGCCGCCAGCGCGCTGATCATTCTGGCCCCTTTCATGCTGGCGGTAGCTTTGCTAGTCCGGCTGACCTCCCCCGGACCTGCCATTTTTCGTCAGGTGCGTTGCGGGTTGAACGGTCGCCGCTTCGTCTGTTACAAGTTCCGCTCCATGTGCGCGAATGCCGAACAGCTCAAGCCTCAACTGGCTCACCTTAGCCGCAAGGACGTCGCTTTCAAGATCCCCAATGATCCCCGTTTGACGCCACTGGGCCGCTGGCTCCGCAAGTTTTCCATTGATGAATGGCCGCAGCTTTGGAACGTGCTTAAGGGCGATATGTCTCTGGTGGGCCCCCGTCCTGCGGTCCCCGAGGAGGTGGAAAAATACCAGCTCTGGCAGCGCCGCCGCCTGCGCATGCGTCCGGGCATGACTTGTCTGTGGGCTTTGCAAGGCCGCGATCACCTGGATTTCGATACCTGGATGCGCAAGGACTTGGAGTATATTGACAACTGGTCGCTGGCCTTGGACTTGAAAATAATGCTTCTGACCATCCCCCACGTTCTGATGGGCAAAGGAGCTTACTGAGTATGCATCTGGTTCCTACACAAGAGGAAGTCGTAGAGCTGCTGCGCCAGACCGGCGCGCTTCGTCACGGCCATTTCGAATATCCCAATGGCTTGCATTCGGACGAATACTTGCAAGTGGCCCTTGCCATGCGCTACTACCAGCACGCCAAGACCCTCAGCGTGGGCTTGAGCCGCTTGCTCCGCGCCGACCCGGAGATCCGCGCCGTGGTTTCCGAGATTTCCATCGTGGCTCCTGCCACGGGCGGTTTGCCTGTCGCCTATGGCGTGGGCGAGGCCTTGCGCGTCCGGCAGGTTTACTGGGCCGAGCAGGGCGAGACTGGCGGCCCGCTGCGGTTCCGCCAGTACTTGAATCCTGAGCCGGGTGAAAAGGTCATCGTGGTAGATGACATCCTGCGCACTGGCAAGAAGCTGAGCGAGCTGAAAAACTTGCTGGACAGCGCGGGCGCCCAGGTGCTGGCCATGGCTGTGGTGATTTACCAGCCCACGCCTAAGACCCCGGATTTCGCCCCCTTGCCCCTTTACTATCTGGCCAAGCTGCAAGCCAGCTATTACGCCGACGCTGCTTCCTGCGAGCTGTGCCGTCGCGGCTTGCCTATTGAGAAGGTATGGGTATAGGTGCCGCCGTCAGCCCCTTATAAGGTAGTCATCACCGACGTAATCGCCGACGAGCTCGCGCCCGAGCGCGAGGTTCTGGGATCGTTGGCCAGGCTCGAAGCGCTGAACGCCCGGACTGAAGACGAGCTGGAAGGTCGCATAGAGGATGCCGACGCCCTGATCGTTTGCAATCTCGTCATGCTCACTCGGCGCAGTCTCGAAAAGCTCAACTGCTGCCGCGTGATCGTTCGCGCCGGTGTAGGTTACGACAACATAGACCTGGCCGCTGCCCGGCAGAGGGGCATAGCCGTGGTTAACGTGCCCGATTACGGCGTCGAAGAAGTCGCTGATTCCGCCATTGGCTTGCTGTTGGCCCTGACGCGCGGCATCGTCGCGCTGAACGCTTGCATGTGTGCAGGCAGCGCCGACTGGAGCCACGCCCGGATTGCGCCTTTGTATCGGCTCCGCGGGCGCGTCTTCGGCGTGGTCGGCCTGGGCCGCATCGGAACGGCGGCAGCCCTGCGCGCACGCGCCCTCGGCATGGATGTGGTCTTTTACGACCCCTACAAGCCGGACGGTTACGACAAGGCTCTCGGCCTGCGCCGCGCCGACACGTTGGGCGAACTGCTCGCACAAAGCTTCGCCCTGAGCCTGCACTGCCCGCTGACTTCCGAGACCCGGCACATGATTGACGCCGCGGCCCTGGCCTGCTTACCCCGCGGCGCTTACCTGATCAACACCGCTCGCGGCGCGGTTGTGGACACCGCTGCGCTGCCGCCGGCCATCGCCTCCGGACAGCTCGCCGGGGCCGGGATTGACGTGCTCGAATGCGAGCCGCCGCCACCGGAGGACCCCCTTATCGCCGCCTGGCGCGACCCTGCCCACCCCGCCCACTACCGCGTCATCATCACTCCTCACAGCGCTTTCTACTCGGAGGAAAGCCTTCGCGAGCTGCGCCTCAAGGCGGCTCACGCCTGCCGCTCAGCGTTGCTCGGCTTGCCTCTCAGCAACGTGGTCAACCCCTGAGGCGCTCAACTCCGGTAATACCCCGACCGGATGATCTCATCCCACATGGCCAGCACGTTTTCCAGCTTCACGGCCGGGTGTATCTCGGTCGAGGAACCCAGCCACAGGCGCCCTTGCGCCCCGGCTTCTCGGATTGTCTGCCGAACCGTGGCCCGCACTTGCTCGGCACGGCCGAATGGCAACAGCTGGCTGGCGTCAATGCCACCCATGAGAATCCAATCCGGCTGTCTGGCCCTTATATCGCCGGCGTACATGCCCGCCAGCGGTTCCAGCGGGTTCAGACCGTCAATACCGGCCGCTCGAAAATCCTCCAGTAGCCCGCGCAGATTCCCGTCTGAATGGAAGATCACCTTTATGTGGTGGGAGTGCCAGGCCTCTACCAGTTTGCGCAGCCTGGGAAAAAACTCGCGCCGCAGAAAGGCCGGCGAAAACAGGGGCTGGTTCTTGTCGGCAATATCGGCATAAACCAAGGCTACGGGGGAAAGCTCCGCATCCGCCGTTTCGTGCACCCGCTGTATTTCCGCCCAGTTGAGCGCCTCCAGCCACTCAGACACCAACTCGGGATCTTCCGCGTAAGCGTATGCAAACAACTCCAAGCCTGCTCTTATGTAAGCGGTATCCAGCCCCACCGGGCTCTCGTTGGGGAAAATCACCGTATTCTCGCCCACTTTCTCTTGCAGCTCCAGAAACTGCTCCCGCGGGGAGCGCGTAGCGTGGCCCCAAACGTTGGACCGCCCGGCGAACGTCCACATATCACCCGGGCGCCGGTCGTAAATTTCCTCGATGTTCCGCCGTATGTATTCCAGCAGGCCTCGCACGTCGCGGAAAGGCCGCTCAATGAGCCAGGTCGTCCACCATTCCTGCTTGTAGACAAACCCGTCTTCGTGCCGGATGATGCGCTCCTCGGCCGGCGGGGCGATGCCGCGGGTGATATCCAGGCATTCGCCGATGGTTCGGCAAAGCAGATCAAGCCCGTTGGCCGGGGTGACCTTCTCGCCGGTGACATACTCGATCAGGGGTATGTGCTGGATCAGATCGAAGATGGGCACACGGTCGGGCAATTCGCCGCGCAGTGTGGCTTCTATGCGCTGGCGCGCCGTCATCGTATCGCGCGGAAGTTTTCGCATCTTTGCCCCGTTTGCTTCCGACGCCGCATCGGGCGGGAACCACTATTCTGCCACCGCGGGCCCCTATATAATGACCCACGGCAAGGAGGACCCGTTCATGCGCAGACGCCAGTTTCTCCACGGCGCCCTGGGCGCTCCCGTAATGCTTCAAGCTCAGCCCGGCGACGTGGTCATCGAGCGCCCGCAACCCGGCAAGCCGCACGCAGGCAAGGTGCTGGCCGCCATCCAACCGCACGCCGACGACATACCGCTGTTTGCCGCCGGCCTCGTCATCAAGCTGATCGACGAGGGCTACACCGGCTATCTCATACGCACCACCAACGATGACATGACCGGCCCTGGCACCGTCAGCGAGGGGGCCGCAGCCAACGAGCGCGATAACCGCGAGGTGGCTCGCGTGCTCGGCCTCAAGCAGGTGTTTGACCTGAACTACGGCAACCACCAGATGGACGGCATCTCAAGGCCCGAGCTGCGCTGCCGTCTGATCTTCTTGTTTCGTCTGCTGCGCGTGGACACGGTGATTTGTTTCGATCCGTGGTGCGCTTACGAAGAGAACCCGGACCACTACGTAACCGCCCAGTGCGTGGAGGCTGCCTGCTGGATGGCCGGCATGAGCAAGGATTACCCGGAGCAACTTGCCGCCGGCCTCAAGCCGCATGCGGTCCGCGAGCGCTATTACTATGCGCGCGGACCCCAGCTCGTCAATCGCGTGGTGGATATCAGCCCTTTCATCGAGCGCAAGATCGAAGCTAACCTGGTAAACCGGGCCCAGGGACCGGCAGGCGAAAGCGGGGCTCGTTTGCGCCGCAGCCTGGCCGAAAAGGGGCTCAAGCTGCCTTTGCTCGGCGATGATGATTTAACTGCCAACCGTCGCTACATCGAGGAGTTCGTGCTTAGCGCGAACCGCGAGTTGGGACGCAAATACGGTTTGCAGTACGCCGAGGCCTATCATTACATCGGGCCGGCGCCCTCAACCGTCGAGGAGTACGTGCGCCGGCACGCGGTCCCGCTCAAGTCCTGAGTCAGGCCCGCAAGCAAATGGAGGGGCTAGGCGGGCGCGGCGCTCGGTAGGCGCTGGCGGCGCTACGCAGGCGGGCCAGCCGCGCTGCGTCGTGGGCGCGTGCGGCCAGCGCGGTCCGGCGGGCCCAAGCCAGGATTTGCAGGTACTCTTTCAACAAGGTCTCGGCCTCTTTGCTGCCCGGCCCCATCCGGCGCAAGTGCTCTTCCACCGCGTGGCTGAGCGCAGCCAAGAGCGCCTCCGCCTGTGCGAAACCGCCCCTCCCGACGGCCTGCCGGAGCTCCAGATGCAACTCGCGCAGTTTGCCCTCCGACGTCACCACGCGTACATCCGCGCCGCCAGGCGCATCGCTTCGAACAGGTTGTTCATGTAAAGGGCCTGCTGCTCGAGCGAGGCTATCAACGCATCGGCAGCGGCCATGCGGGCCAGCAGGTCTTGCTGGATCCGATCAATGCGGTCCTGCTCGGCTTCGATCCGCTCATCCTGGGCCTTGATTTCGTCCTTAAGGCTGTTGAGGGATGACGTCAGCAAGCCGTCGGTGGAATCGAGCAAGCTGTCCAGTACGTCTGTGGCCCATTTGAGGAACCCGCTTTCGCTACTGTCACCCAGGAAATCAGTCACCGCCTGTGTCCCTTCGCTCACCGCAGACCGGAAAACGGTGGTGTCGAGCGACAGCTTGCCTTTGTCATCGAAAACCAGGCCAAGGTCAGTGAGCGAGCGGACCTTGCCCGTGGACGATTCGTAAGCCGCCAGCTTGCGCAGGGAATTAGTGAGCGCTTGAAGGATGCTCTGGCCGGCCAACGCCCCCGCGTCCTTGCCTCGGTGAGCATCCAGTGCGTCCACGACCGCGTTGTAAGCGGTGACCAGGGCCGAGAGAGCGTTGCTTAAAGCTGTGGTCGAGCGCGAGACGGTAATGGTGGTGGCCACGCCCGGGTCGCTCGTGCCCAGTAAGGTCACGGTCAGTCCCGGGGCCAGCGTCAGCGTGCGCGAGTCGCTTTCGATCTCAGTGGCCATGCCGTTCAGCTTATAGGTGGCAGGCGATCCGACCGCCAGCGTCTCCAGCAGGTCCTCGGAGCCGTCGTTGAGCTGGATGCTGACCTCAGCCAGGCTGGTGCTGCGGACGGCCAGGCGGTAATCGGGCGAGGAGCTGCTGCCCACGTTGACGATGGTGGCCTCAACACCGGCGTCGGCTTCGTTAATTGCCTCGACAAGGTCGTTCAGCGTGTTGCCATCCGGCGTGATTTCGGTCTCGACGCCATTCACGCTCAGGGTGAAACTGCTGGCGGAGCTGATGTTTTCACTCGAGGGATCACTCACCTGGCTGAGCCCGTCTTTGCTCATGGTGCTGGTCCAGGCGCCCAGGCTGGTGACCTCCACGCTCCAAATGCCGGGCGTCACGCCGGAGCTGACGCTGGCGCTCAGCACCGCCCCGTTGGACACCGCGGTGGTATAACCCGAGGTCCCCATGGCGCTGGATAGCCCCTCGATGGCGCTTTGTAAGGATTCGAAGGAGTCTTGCAGTTTGCTGAGCGCCGAAGACTCCGCCTCAAGATTGCTCTTGACGGATTGAAGCTGATTCAAGGGCAGCGAAGCGATGGCCACCGCCCGCGTAATCAGATTCTGGAAATCGGATGCGTAGCGGCTGGCGCCGGTGAATAGCGTGCTACTGGTGGCCATTGGTCCTCAAGCAAAGAGCCGGGCCGGGAGGCCTGCTTTCCCGGCCCAGCTCTCATTTGGGGGTTTAGCCGCGCAACAGCGCCAGGACGGCTTGCGGGGCCGCGTTGGCCTGCGCCATGGCCGCCAGCGACGCCTGTTGCATTACTTGCGCTTTGGTCAGGTTGGCCGCCTCCGCCGCCATGTCGGCATCGCGCAGGCGCGATTCGGCAGCCGAGTAGCTGGCAATCTGCGACTGGGCGAGCTGAATGGCGTACTGGAGCTTGTTCTGGCCCGTGCCTACCCGGCCTTGCACCAGGCCCAGATTGGCTATGGCGGTGGAGATAGCCGAGAGGGCCGCCAGGGCATTGGCCGTGGTGGTGGCGGTGGTTGAAGGATCCGAGACCGTCAGCGCACCCGCGCCCGAAGCCAAGCCGTTACTCGCGTCACCGTCTTCGGTCACCACGATGCTAAAGTCGCTGGCGCTCTGGATCGTGATCTTGCTGGACGAAGTACCCACCACAGCGTAGATGCCCAAATCAGCCGTCGCCTCGTTAATCGCCGCTATTGCCGCCGAGACTGAGGCGCCAGTGGTGGTGTCCAGCGTGACCGTGGCCGAACCGCTGGCATTCTGGAACACCAGGACCTCTTTGTCACCCGCCTCGGCTATGGCACTGAACGTGGTAGATGCCATCCGGTAGACGCCCTCGTTCTCCTTCACGGTGCTGGCTGCTGCCAGACCGGTTCCGCTTGAGGCCGTTCCGGCGGTAACCACGAAGGCCCGCGTACCGCCGAAGGCCAGGTAGCCGTCCTCGTCGGTGGTGGCCGAGATGCCGTAGCTGTTCAAAGCGTCGTTCAACTGGGTCAGGGCCGCCGAACCGGTTATGCCGTTCGAGCCGCCGGTTACCGTCACGGTGATGGTGCCCGTCTGCCCCAGCGTGGTGTCATAGAGATTGAACGTGAAGGTCTGTGTACCGTTAGCTAGGAAGGTAGTGTCGCCGGTCAGGTCCACGTTACCCACGGTCGTGCCGCCTTCCGCCACGCTGGTTGAAGCGATGCCGAGCGCCGTGGTGTCCACGCGATTGCTGGAACCGCTCAAATCTATCTCGACTTGGGCGTTGGTCTGGTCGGACCCGCCGCCGATATAGATTTGCAGCGTGGTGTTGTAAAAGCCGCCTTCCACCAAGCCAATGTTGGACGCCTGCCGGTTGATTTCCGCCAGCAGCGCCTGGTACTCGGTGTTCAGCGTGTTGCGGTCGCCGGTAAAGGTGTTTGAGGCCGACTGCGTGGCCAAGGTCTTCAGCCGGTCCAAGATCTTGCTGATGTTGTTGAGGCCCCCGTCAATGATTTGCAGCGCGCTGATGCCGTCGTTGGCGTTGCGCACGCCTTGCGTCAGCTCGGCTATGTCGCTGCGGTACTTGTTGGCCACCGCCAGCCCCGCTGCGTCATCGCCGGAGGCGTTGATTCGATAGCCGGAGGTGAGCCGCTGGATGGTGCGGCTTTGGAATTCATTGTTGACCCGGAGATTCTCCTGGGCGATAAGAGAGTTGACGTTGGTTACTACCGAAAACATTTCTTCACATCCTGTTTCGCTGCACTTCCCGGCTTCCTGCCGGGCCCGGGTTCTCCTTGGCTTCGGATACCCGAGGTGCAGCCTCACCTCCCTTATCGGCGCACATCTGGCAGCTTTGAATTTTTTCCGGACCCGCGTCCCCCTCCGCCAGCTTCTTCAACTCCTGCACCAGGCGCTCGACGACTTCGCTCCAATCCCCCGGCCGCCGCTGCCGGAACAACCGCATAGTGGGATACCACGGCGTGTCCTCGCGCTCCAGCATCCAGCGCCAGTCCGGCATGAAACACAGCAGAAGCCACACCCTGCGTCCAAGGGCTCCGGCCAGATGCGCCACCATTGTGTCCACCGAAATCACCAAATCCAGATTCATGATGGCTGCTGCGGTCTCGCTGATCGGCGCTTGCTCATCTTCGAGCGGCTTCAACTCCAAACCCACACCGCTTGTCGGCCAACCCCGTTGCAGGCTGTACAGGCTTACGCCCCTCAAGCGGGCCAGCGGCGCCAACAGCTCCGGCGATATAGAGCGCTTGCGATCGTGCCGGTGCTCGGGATTTCCCGCCCACACCAGCCCGATCTTCAACTTCCCATCGTTGCCCAGCCGCCGGCGCCAGCGCTCAATCAGAGCTTCCTCCACGCTTAAATAGGGGACCTGGGCAGGAATGTTGGCCAGCGTCGTGCCCAGCAACCTGGGCAGGCTCAACAAGGGCACGTGCAGTTGGAAGCCCTCCTCGGGCTGCGCCAGCCACCGCGCCGGCATCAGGCACCGCAAGCGCGGCTGGCAATCAAGAAGCACCCTGGCGCCACGCTGCTCGACGAGCGGCAAGTAGCGCACAAACTGGATCGTGTCCCCCAGTCCCTGCTCGGCATGCACCAGAATGGTGCGGCCGCTGGGCGAGGAACCGTCCCAGGCCGGCACCGGGAATTGCCGCACGGCGAAGTCCTTGCGCTGAAACCGCCATTCGTACTCTTCGAAGCCGCGTGCCAGCCCCCCCTTGCGCAGCCACGCCATGGCGCGGTTGGTATGGGCTTCGGCAAGATCCGGCTTCAGGCGCAACGCCTCTTCATAGCAGGCCAGCCCCTCATCCACACGGCCTAGTTGCTCGAGAGCGTAGCCGCGCTTGTTCCAGAGCTGGGCCCAACTCGGGCGCAGCTTCAAGGCCTGCTCATAAAGGTCTAGGGCTTCTTCCTCACGCCCGTGCCAGCAGAGAATGTCGCCCAAGTTAGCCAGCGCCTCGGGCAGGCTCGGATTCAGCCGCAGAGCTTGCCGGCAGGGCACGCTGGCTTCGGCGAAGCGACGCTGCTCGATCAGCGCCGCCGCCAGATTGGCGTGCGCTTCGGCTAGCTCCGGCTTCAGCGCGATTGCCTTGCGTGCGGCTTGTTCGGCCTCCTCCAACCGATTGCGCTCAAGCAGCACGGCGCTCAAGCCGGCGTGGGCTTCTCCCAAGCGCGGGTTAAGCCAGATCGCTCGCCGGCACGCCGCTTCGGCCTCCTCCAGCCGTCCCAGCTCGCGCAGCGCCCCGGCCAGGTTCAGCCAGGCCTCGGCATAGGCGGGGCGCAAAGCCAGGGCGCGCTCAAACGAGGCCACCGCCTCCTGATAGCGACCGCACAGCCGCAAAGCGTTGCCGCGGTTGTTGTGCGCTTCCGGGCATTTGGGAGCCAGGCGCAGCGCCTGGCGATAATGCGCCAGAGCCTCCTCGGCCCGACCCATCTCCTGCAACAGGTTTCCCAGGTTGTTGTGGGCCTCGGCATAATTGGGATCAAGTTGCAGCGCCCGCAAGTAGCAAGCGTAGGCTTCTTGGTTGCGCCCCAGGGCTTGGAGCACGGTGCCGAGATTGTTGTGGAACATCGGCACCGTGGGCCGCAACCGGACGGCGCGCTCAATCCAAGCGGCCGCCTGCTGTGGGCGCCCGCTGTGATGCTCAAGCATCCCCATCAGATGGGCTGCGTCGGCGTTGTGCGGATCCGCCTCCAGCACTTGCTCGTACGCCAGGCGTGCCGCTTCCCATTTCCCGGCCCGGTGATATTGCAATCCGCGCTCAAGCGTTTTGAGCAGGTCCCTCACCACAGCTCTTGCCTTGGCAAGCTAGCCGTTCTAGCTCGCGCCGCACCCGAGCTACGACCGCGGCCCAATCCCCGCGTCGCGGTTGCCGGAACAGCCGCAGCGAAGGATACCAAGGGCTGTCCGTGCGTTCGCGCATCCAGCGCCAATCCGGGGCAAAAGACAGCAACACCCACGCCGGGCGTCCCAGCGCGCCGGCCAAATGGGCATGCAACGTATCCACCGTGATGATCAAATCCATGCGCTCGATGGCCGCTGCCAGCCCGGGCAGCAACAGCCACTGCTCCGGCAAACGCTCCAGCCGCAATCCCGGCGGCGTGGCGGCTGCTTGCTCAGCTTTGGGTCCGGCTTGCAAGCTCACCAGAGTAACGTTGTCTAGATCCGCCAGCGGGGCCAAGTCCTCAGGCGACATCGAGCGGCGGCGGTCGTTCTTGTGCGAGGGGTTGCCCGCCCAGGCAACTCCCACGCGCAAAGAGCCCCCGCCGGGCAGCGGCGGCCAGTCCGGCTCCGGTTCCGGCGCCCTTAAGTAAGGCACGTTGCGCGGGATGGTTCGCAAGGTAGTGCCCAGCAGGCGAGGCAAGCTCATGAGCGGAGCGTGACAGTCAAAAGCCGGCAACGCCTCGCCTCGGCCAATCACTTGGTCGGCACCTTCGACGGTACGGGCCAGTTCTACCAGCCTCGGCTGGCACTCGACCACCACGCGCCCGCCCATTCGCTTCACTGCCGGCACGTAGCGCAGGAATTGGATAGTGTCGCCCAGCCCCTGCTCAGCCCACAGCAAAACCGTCCGGCCTTCAAGCGGGGAGCCGTCCCACGGCGGCGCCGCGAATTCAGGACTCTGGCGGGGCTCCAGCGCCCAGCGCCATTCGTACTCAAGGAAGCCGCGTTCCAGGTCGCCTTCCAGTAGCCAGATCAAAGCCCGCGCCGCGTGTGCCTGCGCGTTGTCAGGCTCCAGTCGCAGCGCTTCTTCGATGCATGCCATGGCCTCCCCGAGCAGGCCCTCGTCAATCAGCGCGTGCCCAAGGTTGACGTACACGCCCGCCCAGTCCGGGCGCAGCCGCTGGGCTTCAAGATAACAGCCCAGAGCTTCCGAGAACCGGTCCAGCTTGTTGAGCGCATTGCCCAAATTCACCAGCGCCTCTGCGTAAGCCGGCTGCAACCGCAACGCCTCCTGATAGCAGAGCAAGCTGTCTGAATGCCGGCCCAGCTCCTGCATCACGTTGCCCAGATTGTTGTGGTAGCCCGCTGCGGCGGGGTTGCCGGCGATGGCCAGCCCAATCAGCGCCGCCGCCTCCTCAAACCGGCCCCTTTGTGCGGCCAGCACGCCCAGCAGGTGCAGCGCGTCGGGGTGGTCGGGCCGGCAGGCAAGCACCTCGCGATAAATTCGCTCGGCCTCTTCCCAGCGGCCATGCTGCTGGTGTTCGAGGCCGGCCCGTAAGGCTTCATGCACGGAAGGCATCGCTATTGGGTTCCGCATGAGCGCTTCCCTGACGGGCTTCACCTTCTGTTGGCTCACCCAGCTCGCCCTGGCCGGAGTCCTCCTCCGGCTTCTTCGGCGCTTCCCGCTCGGCTTTCAGCCGCCGGGCCAAATCCTCGAGTTTCTCGGGCGGCACCGGCGCCGCCGCCTGGATGTTAGCCTCGCGCGTCAGCTTGACCTCCGCCCGCATGACCGTGACTTCGCGCGGCGCCACGATACCTAGCTTCACCCGGCCCGGTGAAACCTCCAGCACGTGGACCTCGACCTGGTCTCCGATCAAAATTGCCTGGCCGACTCGCCGGCGCACGATGAGCATACGGTTTCCTCCTCGCCCGCCGCCAGCAGAGGATGCCTGTGCGAGTAGCCGGAATCGCTCTGGATGGCTTGCACGGCGCGGCGATTGCGCAGATTCACAACCACGGGCGCCAGCAGGTTCGCCGTGGGCGGCTGTCCCTCCGCCACGGCGACAATAGCCAGGCAAACCACGTCTTTGCCCATTTCGGGCTGCTTGTCCTCGGCGAGCTCCAGCAGGCGCAGATCCTCCGCCGACACGCTCAACCGGTAGTTGGGTTCGATGGTTTGCACCGGCAGCGTGATGAAGCACAGCTCGGGACGCTTCAGGCTTTGCAGGAAGACAATGGGGCGCGTCTGGGGCTGCTCGAGCGCCACAAATTCGCGCTCGTCTTCGAAGCCTGGCAACCCAGCCGGGAATTCAAACACCGCCTGGCGCTCATATTCAATGACTCCGAAATGCCGGGTCTGAAACTGCATCGCGCGTGACTCCCGAAAGCGCACAAAGCGCCTCGGCTTGGTATCGGCTGGGCGCCCGGTTTGCTTTAGACCCGTTCGCCGCTTTGCCGCGCGGCCAAGCTTCTTCACGGCCAGCTAGGATACAATTTGAACTTCATGCCTGCGCGCGTATCATTGTTTGTGACCTGCCTGGTGGACCAGCTCTTTCCCCAAGTGGGTCTGGCCATGGCCGAGGTGCTGGAAAGGCTCGGCTACCGCGTGGAGTTCCCCGAAGCACAGACTTGCTGCGGACAGCCTGCCTTCAATACTGGCTACCGCGAGGAGGCTCGCCAGGTGGCCCGGCATTTCTTGCAGGTCTTCCGCCATTCCCAATACATCGTGGCTCCTTCGGGCTCTTGCATTTCAATGGTCAAGAAACACTACCCGGAGCTGTTTTGCCAGGAGCCGCAGTGGTTCGAGCGTGCCCAGCAGGTGGCCGCCCGGGTTTGGGAGTTCTCGCAATTCTTGCTGGAGGTGGCTGCCGCCGAAGATGTGGGCGCGCGCTTGCCCGCCGTCGTCACCTACCACGACAGTTGCCACGCGCTGCGCGAGCTGGGCATCCGCGAAGGGCCGCGGCGCCTGCTCAGCAAAGTGCGCGGGCTGGAGTTGCGCGAAATGAATGCCAGCCAGGAATGCTGCGGCTTCGGCGGCACTTTCGCGGTAAAGTTCCCGGAGATCTCGGCGGCCATGGCTCGCACCAAGATCCAGGCCATTCAGCAAACTGGCGCGCAGTATGTGGTCTCGGTGGATCCGAGCTGCTTGATGCAGATTCAGGGTGCGCTGAACCGCGCCGGGCTGTCCATCGGGACGCTACATCTGGCTGAGGTGCTGGCTTGCCGATAGCTCGCCTATGACACCCCTTTACGAAGTCAACATCCGCAAGACTCTGGCCGACGCTCACCTGCAAGAGGCCATTTATGCCGCGACGGGCCGCTTGATGGACCACCGCCGGCAAGTAGTCGCCCCGGAAGTGCTTCCCGACTTTGAGCAGTTGCGCGAACAGGCCCGGCTGATCAAGCAGCACACCCTGGAAAACCTGGACGCCTACCTGGAGCAGTTCGAAGCGCAAGTCAAGGCTAACGGGGGTGCCGTAGTTTGGGCTCGTGACGGCGCGGAGGTCGCCGCGTGGCTGCTCGAGCTGGCAAAGCGCAAAGGAGCGCGGCTGATCGTGAAATCGAAATCCATGACTAGCGAGGAGATCGGCCTGCGCGAACGCCTCGAGCAACACTCCCTGGAGGTGGTCGAGACCGATCTGGGCGAATATATCATACAGCTTGCCCGCCAGCGCCCCTACCACATCGTGGCGCCGGCCTTGCACATGACGCGCTACGAGGTGGGCGAAGTCTTCAGCCGGCGCCTGGGAGTGGAGCTGGAGACGGTGCCCGAAAAGCAGACCCGGATCGCGCGCGCCACTTTGCGCAAGAAATTCCTGGCGGCTGACATCGGAGTCACCGGGGCGAATTTCCTGGTAGCGGATTCGGGCGCGGTGGTATTGGTCGAGAACGAAGGCAACGCGCGCCTGTGTACCAGCGCTCCGCGCATACACGTCGCCATCGCGGGCATTGAGAAAATGATCCCGCGCGCCCAGGACCTGGCGGTCTTCTTGAAGTTGCTGGGCCGCAGCGCCACCGGCCAGCCGCTGACGGTGTACACCTCGCTGCTGGCGGGTCCTCGGCGCAGCCGCGAAATAGACGGGCCGGAAGAGTTTTACGTGGTGCTGCTGGACAATGGGCGCACGCGCGTGCTGGCGGATCGCAACAAGCGCCAGTCCCTTTATTGCATACGCTGCGGCGCCTGCCTCAATCACTGCCCGGTTTACCGGCGCATCGGGGGCCACAATTACCCGTGGGTGTACTCCGGTCCCATTGGTAAGATCGTGGCGCCTCAGTTTCAAGGCCTGATGCAGGATCCCTGGCTGCCCTTCGCCAGCAGCCTCTGCGGGGCATGCGGGGAAGTTTGCCCGGTTAAGATCGAGATCCCGCGCCTGCTGCTTGATCTGCGTGCCGAAATCGTAAAGGCTTACAAGCAGGAAGGCAAAGGGCGACTGGAGCGGCTGGCCTTCCGGCTTTGGGCCTGGGTGATGCGCCATCCGCGGCTATATGAGATGCTGGGCCTGGCGGCGGGCTCGCTGCTGGCCGAGGGCAACCGCCAGCACTGGTTGCGCGACGTGCCCCCGCCTTTGAAGCTGGGCCCGCTCGGAGCCTGGTTAAGGGACCGGGATCTGCCAGCGCCCGGCCGCAGTTTCCGCCAGCTCTGGCGGGAACGTACGGCGAGGAAGGTCTCATGATTTCCAGGGAGCACGTTCTGCACAAGGTGCGCGCGGCTTTGGGCCGCACGGCGGGTCAGCCTCCGGCCGCGGCGCCGCCCGCGAGGCTCTCGGTGCCGGTCTGGGATCCCGCTGAGCGCTGGCGCAGGTTTTCGCAGGCCTTGGAAAAGCTGGGCGGCAAGGCGCTGCGCGCGGGCTCGGCCGACGAGGCGCGCGGCTATGTCCAGGAGCTGCTGAAGGGCAGGCCCGCCGTGGCCTCCAACGCCCCTTTTCTGGCCCAATGCGGGATAACCGATTTGCCCGGCGTCAGGAGCGGCTTCAGCGAGGCCGCTGCCTTGCGGGAGGCCTGCGCTGCGGCGGAAGCAGGCATCACGAGCGCCGACTACGGCCTGGCCGACACCGGCACGCTGGTTGTGTTTTCCTCCGAGCAGGAAGCACGCCTGATTTCACTGTTGCCGCCGATTCACATCGCGCTGCTGCCCGCCCAGCACTTGCTCACCGGCCTGGACGAGCTGCTAACGCTGGTGCCCCAACCTGCCCAGCGCTCCAGCGCGATGGTGCTGATCACGGGGCCTAGTCGCACCGCCGACATCGAGCAGATACTGGTCCGGGGCGTGCACGGGCCGGGCGAAATCCATGTCATTGTGGTGGAGGGAAAGGAGAGCTGACCATGAAGCAGTTCGTTAGCACCGTTGCCATGCTGCTGGCTTCTAGCCTTCTGGCGCTGGGACAGCTTGGCGAGCTATCCATCAGCGCGGGCAGGGCAGCTTCACGCAACAACGTTCTCGGCACATTGAAAGACTTGACGGGCGCCGTGCTCGAATACAAGAGCGAAACCGACTTCCGCCTGGGCTTCCGCTTTACCTTCAACAGTTACCGCTTTTTCGGGCACGAGATAGGCTACGCTTACAACCACGGCAAGTTCAAGGTGAATACGACGCCTCCGGCCGAGGTGGGCATGCCGGTCCATCAAGGCATGTACAACTTTCTCGCCTATGCGATGCCAGAGGGCGCCGGCCTGCGTCCCTTTGTGACCGGCGGCGTGCACTTCAGCACGTTTTATCCGCCCGGCACCGGGGTGTTCTCGGGCAACGGCGTTACCAAGTTCGGCTACAACTACGGGGGCGGGCTGAAGTTTCGCTTGGGACCCCTGCTGATGATGCGCCTGGATTTGCGCGACTACGCCACCGGCAAGCCCTTCGGCGAGTCCTTCCCGGACCAAAAAGGCATGCTGCACCAGCTTGAGGTCTCTATGGGATTGGGCATCGCTTTCTGACAGGCCGCCGCGCCGGACGGCCGCGCTTATAATTGAGTGTTCGCCCATGCTGGCGGAAAAGCTCAAAGAGTGCGGCGTAGTAGGGGCCGGCGGCGCCGGCTTCCCAACCTATGTGAAGGCCCAGGCACGCGTCGAATACATGATCGGCAATGGGGCTGAGTGCGAGCCGCTGATCCACAAAGACGTGGAACTCATGCAGGCTTTCCCGGACGAGGTTATCTCCGGGCTGAAATTGATGGCCGAGGCGGTGGGAGCGCGCCGCCTCTTGCTCGGCTTGAAGCAAAAGAACACACGCGCGGTCGAGGCCATGCGCTCGCGCGCCGACGCGGCGGGCGTGGAGTTACTGTTGCTGGGCGACTTCTATCCTGCCGGCGATGAATACGAACTGGTCTACCTGGCGACCGGGCGCCTGATTCCGGCTGCGGGCCTCCCGCTTCAAGTGGGTTGCGTAGTCAACAACGTCGAGACTCTTTACAACGTGCATCGCGCTGCTCAAGGCGAGCCGGTGACGGAGAAATTCGTGTGCGTGAACGGCGCCGTGCGCAAACCGGGCTCGTTTTGGGTGCCGGTAGGAACTTCCTTCCGCGACCTGATCGAGCTGGCGGGCGGCCCGGCTTGCGAGTCCTTCGGCATCTTCGTGAGCGGCATCATGATGGGCCGGCTGAGTTTCGATCTGGACGAGGTTGTAACCAAGACCACCGCGGGCCTGATCCTGTTGCCGCGGGAGCATCACTTGATCAGACGCCGCAGCGTCTCGATCGAGGTGCAGAATCGCATCGGTAAGTCAGCCTGCGATCAGTGCAGTTACTGCACCGAGTTCTGCCCCCGTTACTTGCTCGGCTATGAGGTGATGCCGCACAAGGTAATGCGATCGCTGGGCTTCAGTTCTTCCAGCGCCCGTTACTGGAGCTGGTGGGGCGCACTTTGCTGCGCCTGCGGGTTGTGCACGCTGTATGCCTGCCCGGAAGAGCTGTTCCCCAAGGAGGCCTGTGATCAGGCCAAGCTGGCTTTACGGCAGGCCGGTGTCCGCTTCGAGCCGTCCGGCGAGCCTCGCGTGCATCCCATGAAGGAAGCGCGGCGCGTGCCGCTCAGTCGGCTCCGGCAAAGGCTGCGCATCGAAGAATACGAGCAGGATGCGCCCTATAAGCCGCTTGAGTGGCGGCCCCAGCGGGTGCGAATCATGCTAGCGCAGCATGCGGGGCGACCGGCCGCGCCGGTGGTGCGCGTCGGCCAGTACGTCGAGAAGGGAACTGTGGTGGGCCGGGTGGCGGAAACCGAGCTGGGCGCTAACGTACACGCCAGCATCGCGGGAACCGTGACCGAGATTACCGGAACTTACATCGAGATACGCGCGTAATGGCAAACAAGAACTCTATCGGGCTGATCGAGCTTTCTAGCGTGGCGGCGGGCATTCTGGCTGCCGATGCTATGCTGAAGGCGGCTGAGGTTGAACTGCTGCTGGCGCGGACGATTTGCTCGGGCAAGTACATGGCTATGGTGCGTGGGGATGTGGCGGCAGTGGAAGCCAGCGTTAGGGCTGGCGCGGCCGCGGGCGATTTTGCGGTAATAGACACTTTCGTCATCCCCAACGTAGATGAGCAAGTCTTTCCCGCCATCGCCGGCACCACGCGGGTGGAAAAGCTGGAGGCCTTGGGCATCATAGAATCTTTTTCAGTGGCCTCGCTCATCGAGGCTGCGGACGCCGCCGTGAAAGCGGCTAACGTGAAACTGATTGAGCTGCGGCTGGCCATGGCTTTGGGCGGCAAGGCCTATGTCAGCATGACCGGAGAGGTGGCTGCGGTGCAGGCCGCGGTGGCAGCCGGCGCGGCCGTGGTCGCCCACAAGGGTCTGCTGACCAACCAGGTGGTGATAGCCTCGCCACGGCCGGAGCTGCTGAGAGAAATGATTTGAGTTCGACGGGCGAAGTTGAGGGGGAAAACAAGACCAATGCGCAGGCGTAATTTTCTATGCGCAGCCGCGGGTAGCTTGGCGGCTAGCTTGGCCCGTGCCGCACCGGCTGCACAGCGCCCCAACATAGTTTTCATCCTGACCGACGACCTTGGCTGGGGCGATTTAAGCTGTTACGGCAATCAGCGTCTGAAGACACCCAACGTGGATCGCCTCGCCAGCCAGGGCACACTGTTCACCCAGTTCTACGTCAACGGCCCGGTGTGTTCTCCCAGTCGTGCGGCCTTCATGACTGGGCACTTTCCGGCCCGCCATCGCATGCACGGGCACCTGGCCACGCCCGAGGAAAACCAGCGTCGCGGCATGCCCAATTTCCTTGATCCGGCCGTTCCCACTGTGGCCGGCCTGCTCAAGAAGGCCGGCTATCGCACGGCGCATTTCGGCAAATGGCACTTGGGCTCGGGCCCGGGCGCACCCATGCCGGACGCCTATGGCATAGAGGTATCCAAGACGGTCAACTCGAATGACCCGCGGTGGAGAGAAGACAAGATACCTTACTTCCGGGCGCACTCAACCCGGCTCATAGTGGACGAGGCCCTCGAGTTCATCAAGCAGAACTTGGACCGCCCGTTTTATGTGAACCTGTGGACCTTGCTGCCGCACGCTACGCTGGATCCTACCAAAGAGCAACTGGAGCCGTTCCTGAAGCTCTCGCCGCAGACGGCATCGGGGCACCTGGGAGCTCATCAGATTTATTTCGCTTCGCTGCGGGACTTGGATACCCAGCTCGGGCGCCTGATTGACGAGCTCGACAAGCTCGGCCTGAAAGATAACACCTTGATCCTGTTTTCAAGCGATAACGGACCGGAGGACATACACATCCGCAACGCCAGCCACAGCGCCTTCGGCTCTCCCGGGCCCTTCCGCGGCCGCAAACGCAGCCTCTACGAGGGCGGCATACGTGTGCCCTTGATTGCGCGCTGGCCGGGAAAGGTTCCCGCGGGCCGCGTGGAGACGCGCTCGGTGCTCTCCGGAGTGGATTTTCTGCCCACTCTGTTGAAGATCGCCGGGCTGCCCGAAGACGCCACGCTCGGGCTGGACGGCGAAGACGTGAGCGATATCCTGTTCGGCGCCTCACGAGGTCGCCGCAAGCCTTTGTTCTGGGAGTGGCGGTTTACAATCGCGGGCTACAATATCAACCGCAGCCCCATGCTCGCCATTCGAGAAGGCGATTGGAAGCTGTTGCTCAACCCGGATTTCAGCCGCGTCGAGCTCTACGACATCCCGCGCGATCCAATGGAGTTGAACAACCTGGCCGACCGGCGCCCCGAACTGGTAAAGGATCTGGCTGCCAAGGTGCTGGCCTGGCAAAAGACGCTGCCGCCCGGCCCCATTGAGCCAGCGGCGGGCAAGAACGATTATCCATGGCCGAAGGACTAGCAGCCACCCGTGCGTCCGTACGGCCAGTGCTGCGGCTTCGGTTAGTTGAATTTCCTTCGGAGGCACTGTTATGAAGCCAGTCTCAACATTCTCACGCCGGCAATTGCTGGCTTCGGCTGCAACTGTCGTATTGCAACCGGCCTTGCGCGCTGCTTCGCGGCCGCCCAATGTGCTCTTCATAGCTTCTGATGACTTGAACACGTGCCTGAGCTGCTATGGGCATCCGCTCGTGCGCACGCCGAATTTAGACCGCATTGCGGCTCGCGGTGTGCGCTTCGACCGGGCCTACTGTCAGTACCCGCTTTGCAACCCCTCGCGCGCTTCCCTGATGACCGGTCTGGGCCCGGACACCACCACGGTCTACAACAACAGCCGCCATTTTCGGGAGGCTATCCCGGACGTGGTCACCCTGGGTCAGCTATTTCAAAAGAACGGCTATTTCAGCGCGCGGGTGGGCAAGATCTTCCACTACGGGGTGCCGGCTCAGATCGGCACCGACGGCCTAGACGATAAGCCCACTTGGAACCGGGTGGTGAATCCCTGCGGCGTGGATCACAGCAAGGAGGAGGCGCTGCTTACCAATTACACGCCCCAGCGAGGCCTGGGCTCGGCGGTTTGTTTCTACGCCTCCCCGGCGCAGGATGAGGAGCACACCGACGGCATGATAGCGCTGGAGGCCATACGCTTGATGGAGGAACACCGCAACGAGCCGTGGTTTCTGGCCGCCGGCTTTTACCGCCCTCACGTGCCCTGGATTGCACCGGTCAAGTACTTCGACCAGTACCCTCTGGCCCGCATTGAGCTGATTCCCTTCCGTGAGGACGAGATGCGCATCGCGCCCGAGCTGGCTTATTTCACCCGCCCCGCCCATTGGGGTATGAACGAGCAGCAGCGGCGCGAGGCCATGCGGGCCTACTACGCCTCCATCTCCTTTATGGACGCGCAGGTGGGCAAGCTGCTGGAAGCGCTGGCAAGGCTGCGCCTGGAGCAGAACACCGTGATCGTTTTTTGGAGCGACCACGGCTACCAGCTCGGCGAGCATGGCCAGTGGATGAAACAAACCTTGTTTGAAGCTGCGGCTAGGGTTCCCCTGATGATTTGCGGGCCGGGGGTTAGTGCGCGGGGACAGCTTTGCCGGCGCACGGTGGAACTGCTGGATTTGTACCCCACTCTGGCTGAGCTATGCAATTTGCGCGAAACGCCGCGCCTTTTGCACGGGCGCAGTCTAGGCCCGCTGTTGCGCGATCCTAAAGCGGCCTGGAATAAGGTAGCCGTCACCCAGGTGCAGCGCGCTTCCGGCCAGAAGGCCGTGATGGGCTACACGATCCGTACCGAACGTTACCGCTATACCTGGTGGGACGAGGGCAGAGTGGGAGAGGAGCTTTACGACTACCAGAAAGACCCGCGGGAGCTGGTCAACCTGGCCTCATCGGCTGAGGCCGCCCGTCTCAAGAAGGACTTGCAGCAGCAACTGGCTGCGATTTTAAAAGCGCGGGGCAAGAAGGCAAGCGCCTGAGGGATCCAGCTCACGCGCTTGCTGTTCGGTCTCCGGGACAGCGTAGCCCGCAAGAAGGCGCCGCCGAAAAGGGTGTGTAAGTGGCCTGTTAAGCTCGGCAGGCGTTGATGTCTATTCGCCCGCCGGTAGGCAGCCCGAGCAGCACACAAGCCAGTCCCTGGCCGTGGGCGGCGCCCGGCTGGCCATACGGGCGCCCGATTTCTGTATCCTGGTTTATCGCACTTGATCTGAAGTGCGCATCAAAGGAGGCCCATGCGAACTGCTCCGCGCAGCTTGCTGTTGGCGTTCTGTCTGGCGGCGCTGAGCGCTGCCCAGGATGAGTTCCGCCAGATCGAATCGCGGGTAACCGAGTTCACGCTGAGCAACGGGATGCAATTCTTGGTGCTGGAAAGACATAAGGCGCCAGTGGCTTCGTTTTTGACTTACGCCGACGTCGGTTCAGCCCAGGAGACCAAAGGCATCACCGGCCTGGCCCATCTTTTCGAACATATGGCCTTCAAAGGCACGGATAAGATCGGCACTAAGGATTACGTCCGGGAACGCGCTGCCCTGGAAAAGGTCGAGCAAGCCTATGCCGCCTTGAAGGAAGAGAAACGCAAGGGGTCCAAGGCCGATCCCGCCAGACTACAGCAGCTCGAGCAAGCCTTCCGGCAGGCCCAGCAGGAGGCGGGCAACTACGTAGTCCCAAATGAATTCGGCGAGGCCGTCGAGCGCGCTGGCGGTCGGCAGTTAAACGCCAGCACGGGCGCCGACCAAACCATGTACTTCTTCAGCCTTCCCTCCAATCAGACGGAGCTTTGGTTCTGGCTGGAGTCGGAACGCTTCCTGAATCCGGTATTTCGCGAGTTTTACAAGGAGCGCGACGTGGTCATGGAAGAGCGCCGTTTGATGGAGAGCCAGCCGGTGGGCCGCCTGCTGGAAGAGTTTCTGGCGGTGGCCTATAAAGCTCATCCTTACGGCGAGCCGGTGGTCGGTCACATGAGCGATCTGGAGAACCTGACCATGGCGGATGCTGCTGCTTTCTTCCGCAAGTATTACATCCCGAGCAACCTGGTGGCGGCGGTGGTGGGAGATGTGGATCCCCGGCAGATTCGCGAACTGGCCCAGCGTTACTTCGGACGCATCCCCAGCGCCCCCAAGCCGGAGCCGCTGCGCACCGTAGAGCCCCCGCAAGAAGCCGAAAGGCGCGTGACGCTTTGGCTGCGGGCGCAAAGGACGGTCCTGGTGGGCTACCACAAGCCCGACATCAACCACCCGGACGATGCGGTCTACGACGCCATCGGGAGCCTGTTAAGCGAGGGCCGCTCCTCGCGGCTTTATCGCGGCCTGGTGCGGGACCGCAAGGTGGCCACGCAGGTGGCCGGCTTTCCGGGCATGCCCGGCGAGAAGTATCCCGGCTTGTTCATTTTTTACGCGCTTACTGCGCCCGGGCGCAGCAATCAGGAGGTCGAAAAAGCCATCGAAGAAGAACTTGAGCGTCTTGTCAAGGAGCCGGTAAGCAAGGAAGAGCTGGACGGGGTAAAGCGGCGCGCGCGTGCCGCCTTGCTGCGCCAGCTTGAGGACAACCTGACGATGGCCATGCAGCTTGCGCGCATGCAGGCGCTAACCGGCGACTGGCGGAATCTGTTCAGGCACTTGGAAAAGATCAACGCCGTCACGCCGGAAGACATCCAGCGAGTGGCGAAGGTAACCTTCGTGCGGACCAACAAGACGGTGGGCGTCATCGAGCCCCTGGAAGCCCGGTAGGTGAACAATCATGCGACGAACAGCGTTGTTGATTTGCCTGATTCTGAATCTGTGGCCCGCGGCTGCGCTGGCTCAGATCCCCAAGAGTTACAAAGAGCTGAAATACCCGCCACTCAACCGAATCACACCGCCGGAGCCGGCGCGGTTCGAGCTGGCCAACGGGATGGCCATCTACTTGATCGAAGACCACGAGCTGCCCACCATAAGTGCGGCCGCCTTGATTCGTGTCGGTTCGCGCTGGGAACCGGCGGGCAAGGCAGGGCTGGCCACGATCGCCGGCAGCGTCATGCGTACGGGAGGCTCGGAGAAGTTTCCCGGGGATAGGCTGGATGAAGAGCTGGACCGGCTGGGCGCCACCGTGGAGACCAGCATCGGGGAGGATTCCGGCCGCGCCGTAATCTCGGTGCTCAAGGAGGACATCGAGCGCGGTCTGATCATTCTGGCCGATATCCTCCAGCACCCCGCTTTCCCCGAGGACAAAATAGAGCTGGCCAAGATCCAACAGCGCGATCGCATCGCCCGGCGCAATGACAACCCCAACGCCATTGTCTTCCGGGAATTTCGCCGCATCATCTACGGCAAGGACAGTCCCTATGCGCGCCAGCCCGAATACGACACCATAAACTCGATCACGCGCCAGGACTTGATCGCGTTCCACCGAGAGTTCTTCCAGCCCGAAAGCGTCATCCTGGCGGTATGGGGCGATTTCGCCACCGCCCGGATGCGCGCTCTGATCGAGAAGGCATTCGGCGACTGGCCTCGGGGCGGGCGTCCCAAACCCCCGGTGCCGCCGGTTGAACCAGGCGCCCGGAACCGCGCCGGCATTTACCAAATCGTCAAAGAGGACATGCCCAACAGTTGGGTGGCCATGGGGTTCCTGGCCGGCAGGCGCGACGACCCGGACTACTTCGCTTTGGAAGTGATGAACGAAATCCTGGGCGGCGGTTTCGCCTCGCGCTTGTTCAACAAGGTGCGCACCGAGCAGGGCCTGGCTTATACGGTCGGATCAAGCTGGCAGGCCGGTTGGGATCGGCCCGGCATTTTCACTGCCGTGGGCTCAACCAAGACCGAAACCACGGTCACCATCTTGCAATCCATGCGCAACGAGATCGAGCGCATGGCCCAGTCCGGCGTGACCGAGGAGGAGTTGGCGCGGGCCAAGGACTCCATTTTGAAAGGCTTTGCCTTCGAGTTCGACTCCACCGCCAAGATTGCGCAGCGGCTCATAACTTACGAATACTACGGCTACCCGCGTGATTATCTTCAGCGCTACCGCGACAATATCGAAAAGGTCACCAAAGAGGATGTGGCGCGCGTGGCCAGGCAGTACCTCAAGCCGGACCAGCTCGCCATACTCGTTTTGGGCAAGGAGAAAGGGTTCGAACCGCCTTTGGGCACCCTGGGCAAAGTGACGCCGGTGGACATCAGGATCCCTCCGCCCACTCGACCCTAGCTCGGTCTTGCCACGGCTGAGGACAAGGCCCGTGGCAAGTTGTCGAGCAAAGCTCGCGAAGCCATGGAGCAGACGGACCCCCTCGTCAAACTCCACGCTTTCTGACTTCGCCGGCGCGACGGTGCAAGCGCTAAAGCCGGCTGAGCCGGAAAGCATAGGCGTTCCCTCTGCTGCTTTCGAACTGGGCGCGCCTCAACGAACGTCTGAGCAGCCATGAGCCGGCTTCTAACGGATGGCGCGCAGCCACCCGTCCTGAGTGAGGAAGAACCCCAAATCGCCGGAGACGGCCGGGTGGCTTTCCATCGTCACGCCCCCGGCTTGTAGTCGCCACAGCAGCGTAGGGCGTTGATTGCGGCGCAGGTCCATTTGATACGCCGAGAGGAATGGGTGACTCAATGAACCGCAGAGCAATAGCCCGTCTTTGGCGATCACGGGTGGAGCCAGGCCGCCGGCGCCAGGCAAATCCCACAGCATCTGGCCGGTTTGCGCATCCAGCGCGTATAAGTGCGCGCCAAAAGGCCATTCGTACGCGTTTCCGAACACGCTAACCCAGACCAGTCCCGCTGCCGCCGCTGGCGTGACATTCGCAATGCGCGAGGGTGGGGCAATCCACTCCCAGACCTTCCTCCCAGTGCGCGCCTCCAAGGCCACAAACCGGCTGCCCAGTGCAGGGACAATCACTTTATCACCCACCACGGCGGGAGCGCCGGAATCCGGGCGTCCGCCCGCTTGATAAGGCCAGCCTGGAGGTGACCATGCCCACAGCACATGACCGTCATTGCGATCGAGCGCATAGTAATGGCCGTCCCAAGAACCCGTGTACACCGCATGTTCATCCACCGCAGGCGCTGAATAAATACCGCCGCCAAACCGCCTGCGCCACAACTCGGAGCCATCCTCCGCCCGCAAGCAAAAAAAGGTGCCGTCTGTGGTCCCGACATAAACTCGTCCGCCGTGACCCTCCGGAGAGGCCCAGACGCTGCCGAGACCGCGCTTCCATAATGGCTTCCCGGTGAGGATGTCCACGGCAGCGAAGCTCCCATCGCCCGTATATGATCCTACAAGCACCTTGCCTTGGTGCGCGGTCGGCGCAGCAGCAATGCGCCCGGAAGCCTCAAAGCGCCAAAGCTGCCGGCCACTCGCGGCCTCTATGGCTCGCACTATGTGGTCGGGACCGGCAGCAAATACCCTGCCACTTGCCACGATTACGGGCGCTTGCATGAGTTGCGGCGGCGAATCGCCAAGGGCTGTTTCCTCTCGGTGGTCCGCCGGTTCCACAAAGCGGCTCCGCCATTCCACGGAACCGTCACGCCAGCTGAGGGCCGTAAGAAATAGATCATTGGAGGCGGCGACCACGCCTGCTGAGTCGCCCGTGAGATCCGAGAATACGCCATGCCGGGTAATCTTTTTTCGCCACAGCAGAACCGCTTGTCGTCCCGCATCGCGGTAAGCCGCCACTTCGCCGCCAAGCGTTGCCACTGCGACCAGCGACCCATGCACAAATGGCCGGGCGCGTATCCAGTCCCCCACGGCAGCTTGCCAGCACACTTTGCCCGTGCTTGCCTCGATAGCGGAAAGTGTGCCGTCGGCTGCCCCGATGTACACGCGCCCGCCGGAAACGGCCGCGCGCGAGAAAAGCTGGTAGGCTCGGGGTTCACCGCCTGACAAGGCGCTGGACCATTTTAGTCTGCCCCCCGCAGCTTCGATAGCGTAAATCCTGCCGTCATTGGCCCCGAGGTAGACCGTACCATCCACTACTTCCGGCGCAGAGCGCCATGGCGCTCCAATCTGGTAACTCCAAGCGACGCGTTGTTCGCCCCAGACGTTGAGCGCCCACAGTGTGCCGCCCTCATCCGGGGCTAGCACCAGCCCGTCTATCATTGCGGGCTCGCTGGGCAAGCGACCGGTCGAAAATCTCCACCAAGTGCGGCCCGAGGGCAGAAACTTGAGGATCACACCACGCCCTTCGCGCGTGCGCATGGCAAACAGCGGCTCGCCTTTCGGAACCAGATGCGCAAACGTCCGCTCCGGCGGCTCCGCTTGAAGCCGGTGCTTCACAAGGCCCCTGGCCGGATCAACCAAGATCACATCCTCTGGGTGGCTCCCAGCCCCATACCTGATGACCACCGCCAGCCCGTTGGGAAGAAAGGTGACTCTTGAACCCGCCCGCGCCCCGCGCACAAACTCCGCTCGCTCGGTCCGCGCGACCCACAATTGCTTCCCTGTGCGCCGGTCGAAGCATCGCATCACTGCATCTGAACCGGGGGAAGCGATGAAGATGCGGCCCTCATGGATAGTTGCCGGCGCATCCCATTCCCAGCCTACCGCCACCCGCCAAACTTCAATGCCTTGGCGCGGCCCGCGTTCGGCGGTTGCCCCGCAGTGCAGCGGTGATCCGCCCAAGGAGGGCCAATCTGCACCAGGAGAAAACAGCGTAGCCGCCGCGCCGCCCGATACACCGCTCTCCGGCGGTCCTTTTTCGATGGAGCATAATGCGCGGACTGCTTCCTGAATCAGTTCACCTTGGCTCTTTTTTCGCAAAGCCGGGAAAACAAGCTGTTCCACGATGCTTTGGATCCGGTGCACTGGGCGGCCCTCGTTCAAAGCTTTCCAGTAACGCCGATGGGCTCCGCAGTCGTCCGCGAAGGCCCAGGCGCAAACTCCGGCGCCCGCGATACAAAGCCACCCGGCGGTTCTCCGTCGGCGCCTCATTTTTGAGCTACCCATCGGTTCTCGGCGAGCCTGCGGGCGATTTCTTTCCCAATCACCAGGGACGCGGCGGTGGTTGGGCTTGGAGCGATCAACGCACGTAACACATTGGCTCACCGTATGAACCAGACTTCCCATTTTGCTCCGAGGGTTCACTCGCCGGGCGACGGGCCGCGCTTGGGGAGCCTGACGAGCAACCAAGCCAGCAAGAGGAAAGCGGCCACAACCAGCCAGCCGCTGAGGGGCGCTGCAAGAAGCGGCTTTTCGGCCCTGATCACCCCCAGCAGCGAAGGAAAGCTGGGTTGAAGGGAGATTGCCGCCAGCACGATGCCCATGGTGGCTTCGCCCGCAACCAAGCCCGAGGCGATCATGAGACCACGCTCTTCAGCTTCGGCTCCCCGGCCCCGGGCAGAGGCCAGGCGGTCTGCTAGGCCTCGGATCAGCCCGCCCACAAAAATGGCGGCGACGGTCTTGAAAGGCAAATACATACCCACGGCCACCAGCATGGGAGAACGCGCGCCGCAAAGGATCAGTAGCACGCCGAGCGCAGCGCCGATCAGCAGCAATCCCCAAGCCATCTGCCCGCCCACGATGCCCTGCGCAAGCTGGGCCATCAAGCCCGCCTGCGGGGCAGGCAAATCCAACCCCCCAATGCCACCGCTTGCCCGGCTGGCCTCATCCAGCACGATGATAGGCGCCATCAAGAAAAAAGCCAGCGCAGCCACGGCTACGATCTCGACCAACTGCATCTTCCAGGGTGTACCACCCAGCAGGTGTCCGGCCTTCAGGTCCTGGGCGAGCGAGCCTGACACGCAGCAGGCGCAGCAGACCACCGCCGCCACGCCCAGCACCGCGGCTACGCCCTGTCCCCCTCTGACGCCCAGACCCAGCATCACCAGCGCCGCAATGACCAGGGCGGCCAGTGTCAGGCCGGACACTGGCTGGTTTGAGCTGCCCACTAATCCCACCAAGTAGGCGCCCACGGCTGATAAGAAGAAACCCGCCGCGAGCATGACCAGCGTAGCGGCAGCGGCGGGCATGGCCGCTCGGGTGAAGTGATAATAGATCACCAGGGTTGCGATCAGGCAAAACAAGAGGCCGGCCCATACCCAGCGGGGCGGGAGGTCGCGTTCCTCGCGTGTGACGGCCTCAGCCGCTGCTCGCCGGCGGCTACCGCGCACCAGGCTTTCCAGCGAGCTGCGAATTGAGCCGCGCATGGCGTACAGGGTGTAACTCGCAGCCACCAGCATCGCGCCCACCGCAATCGGGCGCACTATTTCTCGCCAAACCGTATAGGCCAGGGTGTCCCAACCGACGGGTCCACGGGCGCCGAGCCTGGAGAGCAAATCCGGGTCGAAGAACAGTAACAGCGGGATGAATACCCACCAGGCCAGCAAACCACCCGCCGCGTTTATGGCCGCTATGCGCGGTCCCACGATGAAGCCTATGCCTAAAAGGGCGGGCGACAGGCTCGGGGTGCTCCAAAAGATGCCGCCGCTCCGAGCTACCTCCGCCAGCGGCCGCTGGTCGAAATCGTAATGCCGCACCAGGGCGCGGGGGAAGCCGAAAAAGCCGCTGGCAGACTCCTTGAGTACAGGCAAACCGTGCTCGCTTTTGAGCAATTCCAGCAAAGCTGCTAGCCCCATGGCGCCGAAAAGCCGGCGCGAAGCCATTCCCGCAGCTTCGCCGGCACGCACGATCCCGGCGCTGGCTACGCTCTCAGGCCAGGGCAGGCCGGCCTCCACGCATAAGGGACGCCGTAGCAAGATAGCGAAGAAAACACCGGCCAGCCCGCCCGCCAGCAAGATGCAGGATCCTTCCCAATAGTGCGCGCTCAAGTTCTTCCACAAAGGTCCGCCGCCCGTGCGCACCATAGTGAAAGCCGGGATGGTAAAGATCGCTCCCGCCACCAGCGCTTCTCCTACCGAGGCTGCCGTGCGCGCAATGTTCTGTTCGAGAAGGCTACCGCGCAGACGCGGTAAGCGGAACACGGCTAGGGCAATGACCGCGGCAGGAATGGTGGCCGCCACCGTTTGACCGGCCTTCATGCCCAGATAGGCGTTGGCCGCGCCGAAAATGAACGCCAGTAACAGACCGAGAGCAGCGGCCTTGAAACTTAGCTCGCGTGGCGCTGCCGGCGAAGCCATAAATTACGAGACTAACAGGTCCGCCGGAACTCAGAAGTACTTGCCCGGTCCACGCCCTCGCCGTCCAGGTCCACCGCTGTGCCCACCCCCACGGCGCCACGCCGGCCAGCCGGCCTCGTCACGAAGCCGGATTGTTTGGCGCGTGTCCTCCAGTGTCACTGTCATTGCCCATAGCTCGTTGTTCTCGGAAGCCGGGCGAAAGCCTTTCACCGTGACCCGCTGGCCGGCCTTGGGATTGAAGTTGTTCTCCACCAAATACCGCATCGAGCCCAGCCACACCTTCCAGCTTTGCCCGCCCACCTCAACTTCGAGCGCCGGCATCCCTTGACCGAGCTCGGTGGCAACCTTTAGGATTCGACCGCGAATCTCGATCGGAGGCCGAGTGGCTATGGGAGCGCGGATTGAGGCTTGGGTCCAGGCCAGCAAGGGCATGAGCACCAGCGGCAACATTGCGGGGCGCATGGCCTCGGTCTACCTCCAGTTGACAGCGTAGCAAGGCCCATGCCAACTCGTTTGGCTTTGTTGTGAACCGATTCCAGCCGGCCCCTCCGCAAATCCTGCGCGTAAGTTCAGCTTGGGGCGCAACGCTTGCGCGGGCAAGCCGCGAGGCCGTGGCATAATTGTATTGCCTGCTTATCGAGACCATTGCGCGGGGGATCTCATGCGTACTCGGGCGCTAGCTATGCTGATTGCCGGCTTCCTCCCGGCCCTGGCATCCTCGCCTACCTGCAATGCCGTGTCCACCGCAGCCTTGCTGCGAGCCGAGGGTCTTACCGAGCCGCTGGGCGATATAGTGCTGAATTGCACGGGCGGCGCCCCGTTGGGCACGATCACGACCACCCTTACCGTTTTCGCGCCGGTCAACATTACCAACCGGCTCCACAGTGACCAGACGGTGGACGTCAAGCTTGAGGTGGATGGCGGCAGCGGATTTCAACCTTCCCCAACACCCGCGACGTTGATTTCGCCGTCCGCGGTGGCCTTCAACGGGGTCACGCTTAGGTTCTCAAGTGGCGGCACCGCGGCTTTACGGATCCGGAATCTGCGCATAGCTGCACACCAGTTGCCAGCCTCACTCAGCGGCCATCCTGTGCAGGTCTACATAGGGGCTTCCGGGCTTTCGATAACGGGCTCGCAAGCGAGCGCCGGCATTTCGGTGAGCGGCTTGCTGGCCAGCAGCTATATGAGCCGCGTACCGTGTGCCGGCTCCCCCTTGCCTGAGACGATCACTTTCAGCAACCTGATTCGCGCAGGCACGCGTTCTACCTCCATCCGCCTCACTGAGGGCGCAGCGAGCTCCTTTCGCGCCAGGGAGGCCGGTGAGGACAACGGCACGCGCTTTCTGGTGCGCTATGCGGGGGTTCCTGCCGGCGCCCGCCTCTTTGTGCCCGATGTTGTTGCGGGCTCGAGTGCTTTGCAACCCACCGCGGCGGGAGACATGGGTGCTCCTGCGGGCGGAGGGCGGTGGGCGCCTTCCGCCACCGGCTCGCTTTTGCTGGCCCGCGTAGCTGGGGCGGACTCGAGCGGGGCTGGCGGAACGCCCACATACCGGCCCGGCGGGCCGGGTTCCGATCCGCTGAGTTTTGACAGCGTCAGCGAGGTAGCTTTGGCGGGTGGCGCGGGTTATGTCGTCTATGAGGTGCTGGACGCCAACCCGCTCATACAGGAAAGTGCGCAAATACCCGTCTTCCTGGGTTTGTCTGCGCCGCCCGGAAGCCTGCTTGGCATCGCCAGTTGGACCGTCTCCTTGGCCCCCGTTTCAACCGTGAGCGTGGCCAGCTCTTCTGCCCCTGTGCCGCGCTTTGCTCAGGTGGCGCCGCCCCTAGACTGCACCGTGCTAGGCGATTGCAACGCGCCATACTTTCCCCGCCTGGTGGTTGAGGCCACACCCCCGCTGGAGTACTCGGCTGTATCGGGGGGCGGTCATCAAGTAGGCTACGTTCGGGTCGCTAACGAAGGCGGTGGAGTGCTGGTGTGGCGAGTGGTCGTGGTCTATCAGGACGGCTCGGGCTGGCTGCGCGTGGATCCGACCGAGGGCTTTGACAACGCCACCATCCGCGTGGATGCGCTGCCGGCCAATCTGGGGCCAGGGACGTATCGCGCCACGCTCACGGTTGACGCCGGTCCGCTGGCAGGCTCACGCAGCTTGCCGGTAACGCTGCGGGTGTCGCCGGCGCCGCCGCCTTCGCCGCCCCCTCCGCCTCCCCCACCCGCCGTTCAACCGCCCGTGATTGAGGCTATCACCAACGCCGCTTCTTTCCGCGCCGGCCCCATCGCGCCCGCGTCGCTGGTGACGATTTTCGGCTCTCGCCTGGCCGGCGCCAGTGTCGCGGTAAGCTTCGACGGGCTACCGGCACGTGTCTTCTACATCAGCGCCGGGCAACTGAATTTGCAAGCGCCGCCCGGGTTAGCGGGGCGTAGCTCGGCGCAAGTGGTGGTGACGGTGGACGGCGTGGCCAGCGCCGCCTTCAGCGTTCCGATCGCCCCGGTGGCGCCGGGGATCTTTGGTGTGCTCAACCAGGACAATACCCTCAACAGCAAGAGCAACCCGGCTGCGGTCGGCAGCATCATCCAGATCTTCGCCACCGGCCTGCCCGAGGACGGTCGCGGCGTGAGCGCCAAGATTCACGATCGGCTCGTCACTGCGCCCCTTTATGCTGGCCCGGCGCCAGGCCTGGCGGGTGTGCAACAAGTCAATGTTATTGTTCCTGCCGATCTGCCCGCCATGACTACGGAGGTACTGGTGTGCGCGGCCGGCGCGTGCAGCCCGCCGGTGCCTTTGGTGCTGGCGCGCTGAGCCCGGATCAGATGGATGGTTTCGCCTGTTCGGGGCTAGTCGCAGCCCGGCCCGCACCCAGGTGCTCGTAATTGAGCATCGCGTTAAACAGCAGGAAGAAGCTGCCTTGCGTCTGCTGGCGCCACATAGGATTGATGGCAAACAGCAGGGCATGCCCTTTGCCTACGGGCACGTCTATGACCGCCGGGCGATGAGCTAACTCGCGCCCTCCCGCCAGCATGCCCGCCACCAGCAGATCGCGCTCGTCGGCGAAGCGCAACACCACGCGGGGACGAGCCTCGGGCGGCGGAAGGAAGGGACGAATGGACTCCAATACTTCCTCCGGTATGGGAGGTTCCTCCCCTGGCCGTGGCTCCGGCCGCGGAGCAGGGGGAACGTAAGGTCTGCCCTGGGGGATGTCAGGATCATTCAGCGAACCACGCCCGCTCGGGCGGCCTCGCTGCTCATCAGCTCCCATCCCGCCGAACGTCATGCCCCCGGTGAGGCTGATCTGGAAGACGGGTGATTGGTTGAAGTAAACCGCCAGCTTGTCGTCGTAGCCGTAGGCAATCGGGCTACGCCGGTCCGCGAAGACAGCGTTATAGACGCCGCCGCGCGCTTGCAGTTCGCGGGTCTGCACGATCGAAACACCCTCGATCAATCCGTAGTCAATCAGGATCGAAGCGTTGTTCGCGATGGTAACGAACAGGCCTCCTTGCTCCATGAAGCGTTTCAAGTTCGCCAGGCCCTGCAAGCCCATGCCGCCGCGCATGTCCGGGGTCTGATCAGGCGAGGTGCCGATGTTGGGCGTCAGGGGGCTGGCTAACCACGGGATGGGCGCCCCGCGCATGGGGATGCCGTTAACAATGCGCTGGGCGGATCCCGGCGTAGGCCCGAAGATGATCACGTCGAAGCGCGAGCGCAGGTCCGCCGTGTCGCGGATTACCTGATCGGATATGTATTGGTAGGGAATTTGGAGCGTATCCAGAGCGATGCGGAACCACCCTTCGTTCTGGGTGTTGAGCCAGGTATGCACCAGGGCCACGCGCGGGGCGGCCAGCTCGTGCGTGGCCACCTTGGGCAGCTCAGCTACACCGTGAATCGTCAGGCCGAGATCTTCCGCAGCGGCTTGCAGGCGCGCCCTCAAATCGGCAGGATTGCCTTCCGCCTTGATGAGGAAAGATCCCGCCTTGAACTTCATGCCACCGCTTTCGAACGGCTCCTCGGCCGCGTGCATGCGCACCTCGCGCAAGCGGAAGCGGAAGGTGGCCAGCGTGTTATCCGTATTGTGGTTGATCAAATAGACGGAGGCCGGGTTGCTTCCCGTCAGCCGGCCTTGCAACCGCACCGGCCCTTTCAAGAGCGTGGCCGGCACCTTCAACACGGAGGCGTCGGTCACCCTGACGGTGCGCACGTTGCGCAACGCTCCCAGCGACCAGCCGGTGTCATCGTAAGGCCGCGTATCGGCGGGATTGTAGTACTGGGTGTCCAGCAGCATGTCGGCCATGCGGCTGTAAGGCTGGTCCATGCGAATAATGTAGCTGCCCGCAGGAAACTTCAATTTCTTGGCGTCCTTGCCTTGACCGGCCGCCGCTTCAAAATCGGCGTCGGCCCGGTGCACTTCTATGCCCTGAAGTTGAAGCAAGTTCACCAGGCTGGCGCACTCGGCTGGGCGCGGGTCGTCAGCCGGAATCACCCAGGCCGCCGGCCCCTCGTTGAAGGCCTTGGCCACCGATCGCTTGCTCTTCAAGTAAAAGTTCTCGAGAAAGCGTTCCTTGTCGCGAGCCACGAAATTCATGCCCAGCAGCAAGGCGCTCTGCTGGAGGTTGATGTTGTTGCGGATGGACCACTTGACTTTCTCCAGCGGCGGGTTGGGTCTGTACCAGGCGCGGGAGGTCTGGCTGGCGCGCACCGTACGCTCGAAGGTGTCCGCACCCCGCCCGCCGTAGGTTTCATAAAAGCGGCCGATGGAGTTATGACCGTTGGCTACGTAAAACATGTAATTGGCCGCCCAACCGTCGTAGAATCCGTGGGTCCACACGCCGGGCACGCCGCGCTTGGTCATCTCTCCCACTTCGTGATAGGCCAGCAGTTGCCACTCGTTGATCACGATCGGATCCAGCCAGGCGTTGTAGGGCCCCATGCCTGTGGAGATGTAGAGGAAGGGTACCGACTCGTGCAGATCGTGCAGCACCTGGGGATGCCACTCCAAGAAAGTCTTCATCATGATCCGGCTGAGCGCCAGTGACATGGCCATGCCGTCGCGGTTGTTATCGTGGGCCACGTACTTGCCCCAGTAAATGAGGTTGGGCGCCGGCTTGTCCGGGTTGGCCTTGCGATAGCGATACACATCTACTTGGCGGTCATGCCCATCCACCTCGACCAGCGGCGTGATCATCACGATCAGGTTCTTGCGTATGGTCTGGATAAAGGGCGACTCCGAGACTGCCAGCCGGTAGGCCAGCTCCATCAACATCTCGGGCGAGCCGGTTTCAGGAGAGTGGATGCTGCCCGTGGCCCAGTACATGGGCAGGCCTTCCCGGATGAGCTGCTGGGCCTCGGCCTCACTGAGCTTGCGCGGGTCGGCCAGGCGTGCGGTAATCTCCCGCAGGCGATCCAGCCGGGCCATGTTGGCTTCGTCGGAAATGACGGCCAAAATCATCTCGCGCCCCTCTTCGCTGCGGCCGATGGAGTAAACCTTCACTCGCGGAGAGGTCTTCTCCAGCGCTCGAAAGTAGTTGTAAATATCCTGTGAATAAGTCAGCTTTTCGGGTGTACCTATGACGTAGCCAAGTACCTTTTCCGGCGTTGGAACGGTATCGGAGGCCGGCAAGTGGTCGACCAGTTCGGTGAGGAAAAACGGCTCGGTGGTGTATTGCCTGATCTTGGCAGTGTAGCCTTCGTCAACTCTCTGGACGGCGACAGCGGGCTCGGTCTTGGGCGCCGGCTTGCGCTTTTGCGCGAGAGCGCCCGAAACCAGGAAACAGCATGCGGCCACAGCCGCTATCAGCGTGTAGAGCCTTCTCATACGCATCGGTTGCCTCGCAAAGCGTGCAATCACAGTTAAACCGGCTATCATAGCTGAATTTCACCCCCGTAATTTGGTGCTTGCGCGAGCCACCGTGCTACCCTGAGTCTTTGTCATGCTGGATGATGAATTCGGGCGCGGCTTAGGCCTGGCCTTATTGATGGCCGGGGCCGTGCTGGCCTCCCAGGGCCAGCCGGCCGCCACCGGCGAGCAATTGTTCCGGGCCGCTTGCGCCGCTTGTCATGGCGCCGACGGGCGAGGAGCGGAACGCTCCACGGTGGGCTTTGAAATCCCCTTGCCCGACTTCACCGATTGCAATTTCAACTCCCGCGAGTTGGTGGTTGACTGGGGCGCCATTGTACGCGGCGGCGGACCAGTGCGGGGTTTCTCCCAGATCATGCCCGCTTTCGATCAGGCCCTGCGCCGCGAGGAAATTGAGGCCGTGGTGGCTTACCTGCGCGGCTTCTGCCCCGATCCCGCCTGGCCCCGTGGGGAGCTGAATTTGCCCCGACCGCTTGTCACTTCCAAAGCCTTCCCGGAAGACGAGACAGTGCTTACCACCGCCATCCACGCCAAAGGCTCCCCCGCCATTACCAGCGAGATTGTTTACGAACGCCGGCTCAGCGCCGCCGATCAGGTGGAGGTGGCGGTACCCTTTCGCTTCAGCAACCCGGCTTGGGGAAACTGGGCGGGAGGCATCGGCGATATCGCCCTGGGCTACAAGCGCGTGCTTTTTCACAGCCGGCGGCGCGGCTCCATTTTGAGTTTGTCTGGTGAGGCCCTGTTGCCAACCGGAGATAAGGCCCGCGGCTTCGGCAAGGGCGTCACGGTGCTGGAGACTTTCGCGACTTACGCGCAAATCTTTGGCTTGGAAAACTTCTTCCAGTTCCAGGGCGGCTTCGAGCTGCCTACCCACACCGACGACGCGGGGCGGGCAGCTTTCTGGCGCACGGTGGTGGGCCGCGGCTTCAACGCAGGCGGCGACGGGCGCTACTGGGTTCCCATGGTGGAGCTGCTCGCCGACCGCGAGCTGGAGTCGGGCGCGGCGGTGGTGTGGGACGTGGTGCCTCAGATGCAATTCACCCTCAGCCGCCGGCGGCACATCAGGGCTAACCTGGGCGTTCGCATCCCCGTTAATGAGTCGGCCCACAGGCCGGTCCAGGTCATGTTTTACCTCCTCTGGGATCGCTTCGACGGAGGGCTGACGGACGGATGGTAACAGCGATGCTTACCAAGCATGGCAGGTGCTGGTTGGCTGGGGTGGCTTTCGCCGGCGCGCTGGTGGCGTCCCCGCCCCGCCCTCCCGAGGTTTTCCACACGCATGAGCGCTGTTTTGCCTGTCATAACCAACTGGCCGGGCCTGCGGGCCAGGACATCTCCTTCGGTTTCGAGTGGAGCGCCACCATGATGGCCAACTCGGCGCGCGACCCGTATTGGCAAGCGGGCGTGCGCCGCGAGACGCTGGATCACCCCTCCGCCGCCAGCGCTATCGAAGCCGAATGTTCGATCTGCCACATGCCCATGGCCCGCTACGAAGCTGTGCTGGCCGGCGGGCAAGGGCGTGTTTTTGCGCACACTAAGTTCGATCCCGGCTTGCGCGCTGACCGGCTGGCGGCCGACGGCGTTTCGTGCTCGCTTTGTCACCAGATCGCACCCGAGAAGCTTGGCACGCGCGAAAGCTTTGTGGGGCGTTTCGTGATTGCGGGAGCCACCGGCGGATTACGCACCGCCTTCGGCCCGGTGGCGGTGGATGCCGGTCGCGCTCGCATCATGAGCTCATCCTCAGGCTTCCGCCCCACGGAAGCCAAGCACATCCGCCATTCAGAATTATGCGCGAGCTGCCACACGTTGTTGACGCACTCCTTGGATGCAGCCGGCAAGCCCGTAGGCCAGTTTCCTGAACAGGTGCCGTATCTGGAGTGGCTGCACAGCGCTTATCGCGAGGCGATGAGCTGCCAAGCCTGTCACATGCCCTTGGTAAGGGGCCCGGCCCCGATCGCCTCCGTGCTGGTAAACCTCCGCGATGAGGTTTCCCGACACTCATTTCCGGGCGGCAATTTCTTCCTCCAGCGGCTGCTCAATCGCTTCCGGGGCGAGCTGGCGGTTAGCGCCTTGCCGGCGCAACTGGAGCGCTCGGCCGAGGGTACGATCGAGCATCTGGGACGCGAAGCCGCTCGCTTGACAATCGAAGACGCCGGCGTTCGAGAGAGTCGCTTGCAAGCTGTCATCCGAATTGAGAACCTGGCTGGACACAAACTGCCCACCGCTTACCCTTCGCGCCGCGCGTGGCTTCACGTCAAAGTAAGCGATGCCGGCGGGAGAATTCTGTTTGAATCCGGCGCTTTGAACCCTGACGGTTCTATCCAGGGCAACGACAACGACCTTGATCCTCGCCGCTATGAGCAGCATTACGAGGAGATCAGTTCGCCCGAGCAGGTGCAAATCTACGAAGCCATCATGGGCGATCCGAGCGGCGTGCCAACCACCGGACTGCTTACGGCAGTGCGCTACCTCAAGGACAATCGTCTGCTCCCCCGCGGCTTTGACAAGTCCTCGGCCGAAAAGGAGGTGGCCGTGTGGGGAACCGCCGTTGGGGATCGCGATTTCATCGGGGGAAGCGATCGGGTCCGGCTGGCAATAAAGCTGCCCGGCGAGCAGGGAAGCGTTCGGATCGAGGTCGCGCTCTGGTATCAGCCTGTTGCCTACCGTTGGGCCGCCAACCTGAGCGAGTACCAGGCATTCGAGCCGCAGCGCTTCTGGCGCTACTTCCGTTTGTTGGCCCAGGGCTCGGCGGTCAAGCTGGCTCAGGCGGTGCTGGTGCGATGAGACCGGCCGGCTTATGATAGGTGCGACGGCGCCTTGACTACGCTCAGCCATCTGGAATGTAGCTGTTGTCGCCGGCGCTACGAACCGGGGGCGGCAAACGCAGTCTGCGAGTGCGGCGGGGTACTGCTGGCGCAATACGATCTGGAACTGGCGCGCCGGAGTTGGAGCCGCGAGTGGATCCGTAACGGCCCCGCGAGCATATGGCGTTACGCGCCGCTGCTGCCAGTGCGCCAGCCGAGCGCGCTCACTTCGCTGGGCGAAGGCATGACGCCGCTGGTAGAGGCGACCAGGCTGGGCGAGCGACTGGGCTTGCCACTGCTTTGGATCAAGGACGAAGGCGTGCAACCCACCGGCTCGCTTAGGGACCGGGAGATGGCCTGTGCGGTTTCCATGGCCCGGGAGCTCGGCCGAGATCAGGTCGCCTTGTCGGGCGAAGCTGAGGCGGCGGTCTCGCTGGCGGCCTACGCCGCAGCAGCGGGCATCCGGGCCCACATTTTTCTGCCCACGGCGGCAGCGCAGGCAGCCTATACCGAGTGCATCGCGTACGGGGCGCAGGTCGTTGTGGCCGGTAGGGATCCAGCGAGTTGCGCGGAAGCGCTTGAGCAACAAGCTGGCCGGGCCGGCTGGCGGAACCTCAACCCATGGCGGGAGCCATTTCGCTTGGAGGGAGCCAAGACGCTGGCCTTCGAGCTGGCCGAGCAGTTTAACTGGAGGTGGCCGGACCTGATCGTCTGCCCCGTTCGCACCGGCGCAATCCTGGCGGGGATCTGGAAAGGGGTTGAGGAAATGGAGGCACTCGGGTGGGTAGCCGGAGCGCGCCCTCGTTTGATCGCGGCGTACCCAGGCGAGCAGCACCCCTCCCACTGCGCCTTGCCCGAGCTGGCCAGTAGGGCGGTTGAAGCCAGCGGGGGTGGGGTTGTCATAGCACACGGCGAGCTAATCGAGCCCGCTTTGGAGATGGCCGCGCTCGAAGGCATACTGCCTGCGGTGGATGCGGGGGCCTGCTTGGTTGTTCTGAGCCAGCTCGTAGCTGAGGGCGATCTGCGGCACAACGAGCGGATTGTGGTGGTGAACCCGGCCCAGGCTCGCAGGCACTTGGAATGCTACGCCAGGCGCTTGCCGCAGCCAAACCACGGCCCAGCCTCCAAACCTGGCGGTTTGATCACGCCGCGATGAGGCCTGCCGGCGGCTTAGAATCGGTGAAGGCGCAATGTTTCCCGATTTTTACGGCAACCGCGCGGTGGCGGAAGCCCTCTGGCAGGCGCTTCAGACGGGACGCATTCCGCAGACAATCCTGCTGGCTGGGCCACGCGGGGTTGGCAAGGCAACCCTAGCCCGCCGATTCGCTGCCTACTTGTTGGGGGATCCCCAAAAAATCGAGCAGGATGACCTTAGCCTTCCCCACAACGTTACCTACTTGCGGGAGCGCGAGAGCTGGCCGGCTGAAAGGCGGAACGAAGAACCTTTCCTGCTGGCCACTCATCCGGATTTCGTCACTTTCGCCCCGGATGGACCGCTGCGACAGATTTCCATCCACCAGATGCGCCTGCTTAAAGAGCTGGCTCAATACAGGCCACTGCGCGGGGACTACCGCGTCTTTCTTATTGACCAGTTAGACCGGGCCAGCGAACAGGCCGCCAACTCTTTGCTGAAAACGCTGGAGGAACCGCCGGCCCACTTGATCCTTATTGCCACCGCCGAGAATCCATACGAGCTGCTGCCAACCATCCGCTCGCGCTCCGTTATCTTTCACTTGGGCCCTCTGAGCCCCGAGGAAATGGCGCAGTTCGTGCGCGCCCGGGGCTTGAACGAGCCCGAACGCCGCGCGGCGCTGGCGCAGGGAAGCCCCGGCCTGGCTGTGTCGCTGGACCTGGAGGTATACGATCGCAGGCGCCAAGCCATGCTCACCTTGATCGAGGTCGCTGCCGCGCTGAAACCGTTTGCGAGCTGGATTGAGCAGAGCGAAGGGGCCGTCAGGCAAGAGAAACTGGAGGACCTACTGAGCGTTCTCTACGGGCTGCTCCGCGACTTGATGCTGTTGCAGCAGGGCGGGGAGACGTACGCTTTGCGCAACCGCGACATCCAAGAAAAACTGGAGAACCTGGCTGCCCGGCTGGATTTTGGCTGGCTCCGCCGCGCCGTGGCTCAAGCCGATGAAATAGCTGGCCTGATCCGCCGCAACATCCAGAAAAACCTGGCCTTGGACGCCTGGGTTTGGACGTTGCGGGCCGCTTGACTAAAGGCCTGTTTCCAGCTATCCCCGAGAAAAATCCTGCGCCAAGCCTACTAGTAATTTGCGGTGGGACGCGCGGCCAGCCATCGAAGCTTTCCCTACGTAGTAGCAGTCTTGCTGCTGCCGGCGTTGGCTGGGGCGCAAGCGCTGGTGCTGGAAATCCGCACGCTCGATGGCGAAGGCGCGGTCCAGCCCGCAGGCGGCCGCGTACGAGCGCCGTTTGCAGTGCTGGTAATGGACGAAACGGGGCGGCCGGTGGAGGGCGCGGCTGTAACTTTCCGGCTGCCTGAGGAAGGGGCCAGCGGGGTCTTCTCCAATGGCCTGAAAACCGAGGTTATGCGGACCGGCCCCGACGGCCGCGCAACGGTTCGAGAAGTCCGCTGGAACCGTGTTCCGGGACCGGTCCGCATACGCATTACCGCGCTCAAAGATCAAGCGCGAGCGGGCACCGTCGTGACTCAGTATATCGCAACTTCACCCGCTCGGTCTGCCTCGAGGAGCTCGTTACTTAGTCATGCTCATCGCCGGTGGCTCCGGATTGCGGTGGTTGCCGGTGGGGCGGCTGCGGTGGGGTTTGCCGTCGGCTATACGCGGGAGGGGACCGCTACCGGTCAGGCGGCGCCAGCGCCGCCGGTCAAGATTGGAGCACCCAGCATAAGCGTGGGGAGGCCATAGCCATGCGGCGTAGTGCGGTGTTGCTAATCGTGGCCGCCGCGGCTGCACTGGGGCAGGTCAAGCCGCCGCGCATCGGATTCTTCCAGGACGCGCAAAACCGACTGCGCCCGCTGTGGGGCTTGGCGGCAAACTTCATTGTCGGCGAGCCGCTCACGGAAGGAGTGATTTCGGCCGCTTGCTCCGGGCAATGGACGCTGGTCAAGCGTCAAGCGGAAGTGCTGTTACTGGATGAGGAGGGACAACTAGCCGCGCGCTGGGAGGCGCCCGCCGGGAGCGCCCGTTTTGCCTTCGATGCATTGGGCTACCCGGCGCTGGCATTTTTCGATACCACGCATCTGCTGTACCGCTTTCGCAGCCAGCAGTGGCAGCCGGTGATGGCGATCGAAGAAGAGCTGCTCAGCCTCGCTTTGCTCGACGCTGACCATGCAGCGGCAATCGTGCGCTCAGCGCCTGGCTTGAAACTCTTGAGGATTCTGCTGGATGGCGGGCAACTGGAAAGCGTTCTAGAGTGGCCTCGGGCTGAAACGGCCCTAATGACGGCTGAAGGCTGGCTGCTCGTCGCGCAAGGCGAGGAGCTGGTTTTGCTACGGGGCGAGGTCGCAACCCGGCTGCGATTGCCCGCCCCGGCCGAGACGTTTTATCAGCTAAGCCGCGATTGGGTGGCTATACGGCTCGAAGGCGATTCGGTGCTACGCGCCGTGCGCCTGCGCCCCGGCGAGCTTAGCCTGGATTGCCTGGCTGAGGTGGAGCCATGAGGCGATGGCTGGCTAGCTTGCTGTTAGCGCCAGCTTGCTTGCTGGCTCAGTTTCAGATTGTGCTGGTCTCGGGGGACACCGAGAGGCCAACCGGCGCCGTCGTGGATCTGGGCGCCATAGATGCCGGCGATTTGCTTGATGCGCGCTTCCGCTTGCGCAATCCGCAGGCCGCCGGGGCCGTTCTCGATTCGGTTGCCGTGGCCGGGGCTGGATTCTCGATTCCAGTGCCGCCGCCCCTGCCGGTGACAATCGCCGCCCGTGGCGCCCTTGATTTCGTCGTCCGCTTCGAGCCCCGCGCGCCGGGCGCCTTCAGCGCCGTGTTGACGGTCAACAGGACGTCCTTGATATTGCGGGCCATTGCCACGGCCGGGTTGATGTTGTGGCTGGAAGAAGGCGGGCAGCGCGTGAAGCTTGCCGCAGAAAGCACGGTGGACTTCGGATCCGTTGAGGTGGGCGCCGCGACCACGCGCCGATTCAGCATCCAAAATCCGGCGCAGACAAGGCTGGCACTGACCGAGTTGACGGTTACCGGGGAGGGGTTTCGCGGGCCAGACGTGCCGCACTTGCCGGTGGGGCTAGAGCCGGGCGCCTCGCAGGTCTTTGAGGTCGTTTTTTCGCCGCTGAGGGTGGGTGCGGCCGGCGGGCTGCTTAAGCTTAACGGGCGCTCGTTTCGCTTGAGCGGCCAGGGCTTGAATCCTGCTTTGCCCAAGCCGGAGATATTGCTGGACCCTCCTGCGCCTCGCAGCGGCCAGCAGGTGAAAGTGAAAGTCCGGCTGACTAGACCAGCGGCCTCTGCCGCCACCGGCGAGTTGAGCATTCGCTTCGAGCCGGCCACGCCGGGTGTTCCCGATGACGCCGCCATTGGCTTCTTGGCGCCCGCGGGGCGCGTGGTAAGCTTTTCGGTGGAGCGGGGAGCAGAGGAAGCTCTTTTTGCAGGACGTAGCGAAACGGTGATGCAAACGGGAACTACGGCGGGCAGGCTGGTGCTGACAGCGCGGCTGGGATCGCACGTCGAACAGGCGACCATCGTGCTGGCTGCTCAGCCTCCGGTAGTTGACGCAGTCAGGGTGGTGCGGAGCCGGACGGCGCTCGAACTGAATCTGGTGGGTTTCGACAACACCCGTTCAATTTCGGAGTTGAACTTTACGTTTTTCGATCGTGACGGCCGCGTCCTGGAGCCGGGTGCAATCAAAGTGGAAGCGAGCTCCGAGTTCAGCCGCTACTTTGCCGGCTCGACGTTGGGCGGCGTCTTTGCCTTGCGCGCCATCTTTCCTGTGAGCGGTGACGTCAACGTAGTAAGCGCGGTAGATATTGAGCTCACGAACGCGGCCGGACGCACGCGCATCAACCGTGTTTCTTTCTAAGCCCCCCGCCCGGACGGCATGAAACCGGTTGTGTTGACGATTGCGGGCTCGGATCCCTCCGGTGGGGCAGGCTTGCAAGCCGACCTGAAAACGTTTCACCAGTTCGGCGTTTACGGCGCGGCGGCCGTAACTTTGATCACGGTGCAAAACACGGTGAGTGTGACGCGCGTGGAATGCTTGCCGGCGGAACTTGTGCGCGAGCAAATCCGCGCGGTTCTCGAGGACATGACGCCTGCGGCGGGGAAAACCGGCGCGCTCGGGAACCGGGCGATTGTGGAGGCAGTGGCGGAGGCCGCCGCCGGTTTTGATTTTCCGCTGGTGGTTGACCCGGTGCTTTCAAGCACACACGGCGTTGGCTTGCTGGAACAACAAGCCCGGCAGATCCTGCTCGAGCGCTTGTTGCCGCGCGCCGCCCTGGTCACACCGAATTTGCAAGAGGCCAGTGTTCTGGTCGGGTTCGCGGTTGAGGACCTGGCCGGGATGCGACGAGCCGCCGAGGCTTTACTGAAGCTGGGCTGCCGCGCGGTACTCATCAAGGGCGGGCACCTGCCCTCGAGCGCGACCGACGTGCTGTGGGCCGAAGGACGGTTTTACGAGTTCTCTGCGCCCCGCATCGCAACCCACCACACGCACGGCAGCGGCTGCACTTACTCGGCAGCCATTGCCGCCGGCTTGGCGCGAGGGTTACCGCTGGTGGAGGCGGTGCAAATCGCGAAGGCTTTTGTTACCGAGGCCATCCGTACTCACCCGGGGCTCGGCCGGGGTGCTGGTCCTTTAAACCATCATGCCCGGACCGGGCTGCCGGAATGAGGCGCAGCGTGGTTTACAATGAAGCCAGCGCATGTCGCCGCGCGAGTTCGATCGGCTGGTCGAGCAGGCCCTGGAGAGGATCCCGCTTCGTTTTCGCCGGCGCTTGCGCAACGTGGCTTTTGTGGTTGAGGCGGAGCCGCCCCGCCCGGGCTTGCTCGGTCTTTACCAGGGCCGGCCGCTTACCCGCCGCAGCGTCAGCGACAGTTTCACACTTCCCGATCGCATTACCATTTACCAGGGCCCGCATGAGCGGATGGCGCGCAGCCGCACCCACCTGGTCCGCTTGCTGGAAGAAACCATCTGGCATGAGGTGGGGCATTATTTTGGCTTGAGCGAGGCGCAACTGCGGCGCGCGATGAGCCGCCGCGCGAGCCGGACCTCCCTTGCCAGCCGGAGCGACTAGCCCTTGATCACCGCCATCGGGCGCAGGCGGGCCACCTTGCGAGCCAGGCCGGCTGCGTGCACCACCTCGATGACCTCGTCCACATTCTTGTAAGCTTCGGGCACTTCTTCGAGTATGCCGTCGCGCGTCTCCGCACGCACCAGGATCCCTTGTTGCTCCAGCTTTTCTTGCACCTCGCGGGCATTGCGACCCTTGCGCGCCGCCGTGCGCGACATCAGGCGGCCCGCTCCGTGGCACACGCTCCCGAAGGTCTCCTGCATGGCGCGCTCCGTTCCTACCAGCACCCAGGACGCCGTACCCATGCTGCCCGGAATCAACACTGGCTGACCGATGGCGCGGTAGGCTGCCGGAATGTCGCGGTGTCCGGGCGGGAAGGCGCGCGTAGCCCCCTTGCGGTGCACCAGCACCCGTCGCTTTTCGCCGCCCACCTGGTGCACTTCTTCCTTGGCGATGTTGTGCGCGACGTCGTAGATCAGCTCGGCGCGCACGTCAGGCCCGAAAAGCTTTTCCAACGAGCCGCGTAAGAAATGCAGGATCACTTGGCGATTAGCCCAGGCGAAGTTGGCCGAGGCTCGCATGGCGGCCAGATAAGCCTGGCCTTCGGGCGAGCGCACAGGCACGCAGGCAAGCTGGCGATCCGGCAACGTGATTTGATAGCGCTTCATGGCGGCCCCCATCTCAGCCAGGTAATCCGTGCACACCTGGTGCCCCAGCCCGCGGGAGCCGCAATGGATCAGGACCGCGATCTGCCCCAACTCCAGCCCCATCACACGCGCCGCCTGCTCATCGTGAATCTGCTCGACCCACTGCACTTCCAGAAAGTGGTTGCCGCTGCCCACTGTGCCGAGCTGCGGCCGGCCCCGCTCCTTAGCCTTGGATGAGACCTTGCTTGGATCGGCACCCGGCAAGCAGCCTCCTTCCTCGGCGAATTCTGCATCGCGCTCGCTGCCATAGCCGTGACGGACTGCCCAGCGGGCGCCCTCTATCAGGACTTCATCCAGTTGCTGGTTGGAAAGGCGAATAGGGCCCTCGCTGCCCGTGCCGCAGGGAATGTCGCGGAAAAGCTGATTGACTACCTCGCGCAGGCGCGGGCGCACGTCCTTTTCGCTCAGGTTGGTGCGGACCAGGCGGACGCCGCAATTGATGTCGAAGCCAACGCCGCCCGGCGAAACCACGCCTTCTTCCAAATCGGTAGCCGCAACCCCGCCGATCGGGAAACCGTAGCCCTGGTGGATGTCCGGCATGGCCAGGCTGACGCCCACGATGCCGGGCAGCGTGGCCACGTTCATGGCCTGCTCCAGCGACTGGTCCTTGCTGATTTGCTCGATCAGCTCCTTGCTGGCGTAAATAACAACGTCGGTGCGCATGCCGCGCCGCTCATCGCGCGGAATCCGGAAGCGGTAACGATCGAGTGCCTCAATGTGCATGGCGCGGCCTCCTCCCCTTCAGATGTCTACGATGACTTGAGCGAACCAGCCGTCCGGGCGCTGCTCGACGACGAGCTGGTGATAGGTAACTCCCTTGATTAACAGCTTAGCGCGGTGGCGTTCCGGATTCCAAGGCTCGCCCCAAGCCTGGGCAGAGAGGTTTCGCGGGCTGATCTGGTTCACCTGGAAACGCTTCAGTATCAGGCGGCGAGCATCCAGCAGGAACAGGACTTCGCTCAGCCAGTTCACCATCAGCGACTCCCAGTCCCAGCCCTCCGCGGAAAGCTCACATGGCTGGCGCTCTTGCACGTCTTCAAGCTCGAAGGCCAGAGCGGACAAGGCCTCAGCGGCGCGGGCAAACAATTCCGCAGCGCTCGCCGCGCGCACCCGAAACCCGATGTCAGCCGTGTGTTCGAGCAGCTCAAACATCACCAGCAGTGGCCGGCTGTGGCGCGCGCTCTTCAGCCGCCAGTTCCTCAGTGGGGTCAATGTTCAGCCACAACAACGCACTGATGGCCAGCATAGCGGCCATCGGCCAGATCATGGCGTTGTAGCTGGCGAACCAGCGCACCAGGTAACCGAAGACCACCGAGGAAAGGAAAGAACCGATTTGCCCGGCTGTGTTCATAGCGCCGGTGACTGCTCCCGCGTACTTGCGGCCCACATCCAGGCAGACGGCCCAGGCCACCGGCAGCATGAAATCCGAACCGGCGTAGGCTAGCGCCAGCAGCACCACAGCCGCATACTTGTATGGGATCACCGCAGTGAGCACCATAAACAGTGAGGAAGCCCCCAATCCAATCATAGCCACTGTGCGCCGGCCCCATTTCAGTCCCAGCCGCTTGACCAGATGGTCGCTCACTAAACCCCCTGAAAGGTTGGCAACGGCGCCGCAAATGAACGGCAGCGGCGATAGCCAGGCCAGCTCTTGCGGCGTGTATCCACGCCCCTTGGCCAAGTAAGTATGTAGCCAGGACAGAAAGAAGTACGACCCCCAGCAATAGGCGTGGTACATGATCAGAAGGGTCCAGAACTGCCCCTTCACCAGAACCCGTCGCCAAGGCAGTCCGTGGTGGGTGCGGGTGGCAGCCTGGCCCTGCTCGATCTCCGCTATCTCGGCCGGGGAAACACCGGGCTTTTCGCGCGGGGTGTCGCGGAACCACCAAAACCACGCTGTGGCCCAGATTAACCCGATTACCCCGAAGGTCCAGAAGGAAGCGCGCCAGCCCCAGCGCAATTGTATGGGAATGACCAGCAGCGGCGACAGCGCTCCGCCGATTCGGCTGGCCATCCAGACGATACCCTGCGCGCGTGCCCGCTCAGTGGTCGGAAACCATCGGGAGATGGCTGAAGAGGCGTTGGGATAAGCGCCTGCCTCGCCCGCTCCGAACAGAAAGCGCACCGCCAGTAGCAGGAAGTAATTAGACACCGCGCCTGTCAAGCTGGTGAACGCTGACCACCAGACCACAATGCGCGTCAGCACCTTGCGCGCCCCGATGCGATCGCCCAGCGCGCCGGAGGGAATCTCGAAGGCGGCGTAGGCGATGGCAAAGACGCCCACCACCCACCCCCAGCGCTCCGGCGGAATGCCCAGGTCCTTTTGCATGGCGGGCCCGGCTACTGAAATGCAGACGCGGTCAATGTAAGTGATGATGGAAAGCATGAACAACATGCCTAGGACGCGGTGCCGGTATTTCATAGGCCGACAATTATCTCACACCCGAAGCCTGTTTGAGCGCCGGGGCAAGCTATAATCGCAAAGTGTCCTCTGCGCGCATGAGTTACGTCCGCTGGTGGACCCTGGCATTGCTGTTTTTCGCCACCACCATTTGTTATCTGGACCGAATCGTACTCTCCTTTTTGGCTACTGAAATTCGCAAGGACATCCATTTGCCCGATGAGATTTACGGCTACGTCACGGGCGCTTTCTCCTTCGCCTACATGGTGGGCTTTTTGTTTGCGGGCAAGTTTATTGACCGCTACGGCACGCGCATCGGCTATGCGGTGGCCATCACCTGGTGGTCCATCGCGGCGGCTTGCCACGCTCTGGCCAGAAGCGCATTTGGCTTGGGTTTCTGGAGGGCCATGCTGGGGCTAGGCGAATCGGGTAACTTTCCCGCCGCCATCAAATCCGTAGCGGAATGGTTCCCCAAGAAGGATCGCGCTTTCGCCACCGGCGTTTTCAATGCCGGCTCCAACGTGGCCGCCATGGCGGGGCCGCCGGTGCTGGTCTGGATGAACGCGCACTTCGGTTGGCGCGGCTGCTTTTTTATCACCGCCTCGTTGGGATTCATCTGGCTGGTGTTGTGGCTGCTCAGCTACCGGCCGCCCGAACTGCATCCCCAGGTGAGCCAGGCCGAGCTGGCTTACATCCGCAGTGACCCCGATGAAGCCCGCGAGCGTGATATCGGCTGGAAGGCAGCACTCGGCTACCGCGAGACCTGGGGCTTTGCCATCGCCAAGTTCTTGACTGATCCGGTGTGGTGGTTCTACCTGTGGTGGCTGCCCTTGTATTTGGCCGACATACGCAAGCTCACCCTGGCCCAAACCGGCTGGGCCTTGCCCGTGGTCTATTTAATGGCCGACCTGGGCAGCGTGAGCGGAGGCTGGCTGTCAGGATTTTTCCTGCGGCGGGGCTGGGCGCTTAGCCGGGCCCGCAAGACGGCTATGGCGTGCTGCGCCTGCGCCATGCCCATCGCGGCTACGGCTGTATTCATGCCTAGCGCCGTGCTCGCCATTGCGCTGGTCAGCGTGGCCACCGCTGCGCACCAGGGTTGGTCAGCCAATCTGTTCACGACCGTCTCCGATATCTTTCCCAAGCGTGCCGTAGCTTCGGTGGTGGGCATCGGGGGCTGCGCCGGAGCTCTGGGCGGCGTTCTGTTTTCCTCCGTGATTCCGGGGCACATCATCGCCCATTTCGGCTACAAGCCCGTTTTCGTTACCATGGGCTGCTTCCATTTGACTGCTTTGCTTTTTGTGCACCGGCTGATGGGGCGGATGGAAAAAGTTTCCGCGGCCTGAGGCGGCCTTCAGCTCAATTTCACGATGCGGTGTTGTTCGGCCGATTGGCGTGCCAGCAGCACAATGCGGTTAGCCCGCAAGATGTCCTCCAAGCTTAGGGCCGCCGGCCGGCCGTGATAGAGCGACTCAAGAAAGTCCACAAACAGGGAACGCTCAGCGGGCAGCTTCTCGATAAGGCGGGGCTTGCTGGTCTCTGAGACCACGGTCACGCCCGTGGCTGCCTGGTACTCGGCCACCCCTTTGGAGCCGGCCAGGCGCAGGCGGTCGTCGCCGTGGGTGGGCGCGGTCTGGGGTCGCAAATAGTCCATGTGCAAGGTGGCCGTGCCGCCGTTGTCCAGTCGGAACAGGGTTCCCGTCACGTTCTCCATGTCTCCCAGCTCCGGGAAGCGGAAGCGGGTCTGGAAGGATACGGCTTCCACCAGCTCCCTGCCGCTGGCCCAGCGCATCAGGTCCACCATGTGGATGCCGATCCAGGGAATGGTGCCGCCGTAAGTTTCGCGCTTATGATACCAGGGCGCCCTTTCGCCCAGCTTGTAGGATTTCTGGGCGTTGATCTGAGCCACCTCTCCGATCTCCCCGGAGGCGACGATCTCTTTCAAAGCCAGGTACGGGGGCGAAAACCGCATGGGGAGCAACATGCTCAGACGGACCCGGCTTCGCTTGAGCGCCTGCTCTATGCGGTCCAGCTCGTCCATCTCAATCGCCAGCGGCTTCTCGGCCACCACATGCAGCCCCCGTTCGATAGCGGCCAGGATGCGTTCGGCCCTTCCGCCGTTGGGACCGCAGACGGCAACCAAATCCAGTTGCTCTCGCTCGAGGAGACGGCGGTAATCGGTGTAGCGCCGCGCTTTGCTGATGAAGGGATTGCGCGCCGCGGCGACAGCCTTTTCATCCGGCTCCGCCACGGCTACCAGTTCGACATCCGGCAAGCGGGTAAGTGGGCGCAGGATCTCTCCGGTATGGCCCTCCATGCCGATGAGGGCGATGCGGATCCTGCGGTCAAAGCGGACGATCGGCTGCTGGCTTTGCACCAGGGCGCCAGCGAGCAATGTCCGCCGGCTGACGTACTTCATGGGGATGCCCATGCTCGAATTCTGCCACAGCGCAGAGCCACCCGCATCAACCCGCCCCGCCCGTATCCTCGGCCGAAATCTCAAGATAAAACTGCACGATGCGCCGGCTCAGTTCGGCGGCGGGAATTTCGTACGCGTCGCTTTGAACCAGACTGCGCAAGTGTTCTAGGCGGGCCGGCGGCAGACCGCACAGTAGCAAGGCCTGCGAAAGGCGGGATAGATACACTCGGTCCGCGCCGTCCTCTGCGCGAAATTCCTCAGCCGGCTTCTCTGCCGGCCCAGCCGGGCCCGTGGGAGGGACCCGGTGCCAGGACGAATCTCCGATTCGCATGCAGCGCTGCTAGTAATCTTACCTTTTTATCGGCCTCATGGCAAGCGGTTTTAAGCGCGGGCCCTGCAATTCAGACACTGCGCAGCGCTCGTCGGCGCCGGCGGCGTTTGGAATGAGCAGGTGTGGCCGAAAAACGGCGAGAGCCGCGGGTAGGACGTTTATGAAAGGGGCAACTCGTGAGGCGGGCCGTCGCCAAGGACGCAACCATGCCTAACCAAGGGCTCGGCAAAGTCACCCCCCTTGGGCCAAGGCGCGCGGCGCGAAAGGGAACCTCCGAGTAAGTTCGGCTCGAGAATCAGGGGGCGCTCGCGGCTGGCCTGACTGGGCTTGGGGGCCAAGGGCGGTCTCGCTTGCTTCATGTTGTATACCTGAAAAACATAAACAAGGCAAGATGTTTTTTCCAAAAAACGACCCGGCGCGGAAAATTTTCCCGGCTACCCGGTGGGTCAGCCAGCAATTGGCCGAACCCTGCTAGCAGTAGGCGGAATGGGCAGGCAAAGACAGTGGTTGGGGCCTTACGTTAGCCGGAAGGAGCTTTGTAACGGTGGCCTTGGGCTACCCCAGAACACCTCATCAGGCGTGGCTTGCCCTCTCAGAGCAGCGACAAGGCCCATTGCGGGTGCAGGTCCTCGCGTCGGCCCGAGGCGCAGCGGCAATCGGACCAACCACAGGCGCGGCGGCGCTCGATGAAGGCTCCGGGCAGCATGTCGCGCAGGGTGAGCAGACCGCGCACCAGCCGACCGCGCAGTTCGAGTTCAGGGTCCTAGGCCATGCTCTTGGCTGATCACAACTGACGTGTCAGATCAACCCCGTCCTTACGCTTCCCTCACTTTTGCAAAAATCACCCTCGAACTCGCCGCCCGGCGAACGCACTGGGTAGGCTACGACTTACGCCCGGAGCTCAAAGGAGTTTGGGAAGTTGCTCTCTGCGCGTCCAGCATTCTGCGGCGCAACACGCGGGTCCTCGCCCGGCCGCCCCAAGCCCAGCGATCTTTCCCCTCTTTCCTACTACCGAGAGACCCGCGGGCTGCCATTCGACTGCTGGGGCTAAGGTTGCCCAGCCGCATTAATAATGACCGAGTAGATACGCTCGAGGTCGTCGCTCGAATAATACTCGATCTCTATCATCCCCCTGTCTGCTCCGCGGCTAACTAGCCTCACTCGGGTGCCCAACACCCGCTCCATTTCGCGAACCGCGGCCATTACGTTGGGATCGCTTAGCGGTTCGGGGACCGACTTGGGCTCGCGCGAGCGCGTCATACGCTGAACCATCCGCTCAACTTGCCTTACCGACAAGCCCTGCGAGCTTGCTTTTTCGGCTAGCTGACGTTGAAGCTGCGGATCAGGTATGCCCAAAATCGCCCGCGCGTGCCCCATCGAAAGGCGGTGTTCCGCTACCAGCAGTTGCACGTCCTCCGGCAGGCGCAGCAGGCGAAGCATATTGGTGATCGTGGTCCGGTCCTTGCCCGTCCGCTGAGCGATCTGCTCATGGCTCAGGCCCAGCTCATGCGCAAGCCTTTCGAACGCCCTTGCGACCTCGATCGGGTTCAGGTCCTCCCGCTGGATGTTCTCCACCAGCGTGAACTCGAGCAGCCGCTCGTCGGGAACCTCCTGCACGATTACCGGGACGCTGGTCAGGCCAGCCATTTTGGCGGCCCGCCAGCGCCGTTCGCCGGCCACTAATTGGTAACGCGATCCGTAGGGCCGGACAAGCAACGGCTGCAAGATGCCGTGCGTCCTGATTGAAGCAGCCAGCTCCTCCAATTTCTCCGGAGAGAACGCCGAGCGGGGCTGCACCGGGTTGGGATCAATGAGATCAATAGGCACTTGCTGCGGCCCGCCCGATGCCTGAGCAGCCTGCTGGGGCACCCGCGACGGGATGTCCCGAGGCTGAATCAGTGCCGTCAAACCCCTACCAAGAGCCCTGCGCGGACCGACGGTGGGTTTGCTCATTCTCCAGAATCTCCTTGGCTAACTTGATGTACGCCTCCGCTCCCCGGGAGCGGATGTCATAGACGATAATCGGCTGGCCATGGCTAGGCGCCTCTGCCAGGCGAATGCTCCGCGGAATCACCGTGCGAAACACCTCGTCACCGAAGAACTCCCTGAGATCCTCCGCAACCTGCCGCGTCAGATTGGTGCGATCATCGTACATTGTCAGCAAAATGCCCTCGATGGCTAATGGGTGCCCGAACGCTTCCCGTACTCGGTCAATTGTATCCATCAATTCGGAAATACCCTCCAGGGCGAAGAACTCGCATTGAATCGGAATCAGTACTGAATCGGCGGCAATGAGCGCGTTCAGGGTGAGCAAGTCTAGCGCTGGGGGGCAGTCCAAAAGGATGTAGTCATATCGGGGGCGCAAGGAAACCAGCCGGTCGGCCAGCCGGAACTCGCGCCGGTCAACATCAACGAGCTCAAGGTTAGCTCCTACCAGGTTTTTGTCAGCGGGCACCAAATCTAGTCCATCGAATCCGGTGGGCACCACCACCGCCGCGAGCTCCGCATCCCCCAACAGCGCGTCGTAAAGGGTACGCATACCGGCTTGTTTGGCTACGCCCAATCCGGTGGTCGAATTGCCCTGCGGATCGGTGTCCACGACTAGCACCTTCAGATCGTTTGCTGCCAGCGAGGCCCCAAGGTTGATGGCCGTGGTGGTCTTGCCTACCCCTCCCTTTTGGTTGGCGATGGCTATGATCTTTCCCATTGCTGGCCCTTTAAGGTGATCCTATCACGGTCTCGCACTAGGTGCGCGTTCTGGTGGACGCCGCGATTGGGCACGCCATGCGGAAAAAACCTGCTGTCCTTGCCGCGCTGCTGCGAGCCCGTGCGGGCTGGGCCCCACCAAACTCCGGCGGCTCATGCGGGACACACAAGGGGCCCCACCGTTTCACGTGGAACCTACTCTAGCTTACCCGAACTCCCCAAGCACCAACACCCTGCCCGCCCGGGCCGGCACAGCAACCACATCAAGCGATTTCCACCCAGGCAGGGTCGCCAACTGGGCAGCCACGTGCTCCCCAGTTACCGTGGCAAACATCGGCGCCAACATACGCGCGCCCTTAGCAACCGCTACAGAGTTTACAGCGCGTGATACTACGATGTCGAACTTTTCCCCCAATCCCTCTGCGCGGCCCCAGTGGACCGCCACGTTCGTCCACCCACGCGTCGCCTCCTTCAAGAAGGCAACCTTCTTGGCGCGCGCTTCGACCAGCCATACAAAGCACTCGGGCCGCACGACGGCAATCGGGATGCCAGGAAAGCCCGCACCCGAACCCCAATCTAGCACCCTCCTCACCCATTCGGGAAGCCGCCAGGCCATAAAGAGGGATTCGGCGTAGTGGACAACTACGGCTTTTCGAAACTCCGCAACCGAGGTCAGATTGAGCGCCCGGTTCCACCGCTGGAGCAGCAGGTAATGACCCGCCAGTTGCTCTGCTTGGGCGGCCGTCAGCGACAACCTACACCCCAGCGCCCTCGCGAGCGCTTCTCGGAACGCCCCCGCTAAATCCCCCATCTACCAGTGCCGCGTTCCACCCGGCGATTCAGGTGAGCACCCGCCGCCGGCAAGGCTCAGCGGGCCGCGAGCAAAGCGCGCAGGTGCCGGGCACGCTCTGGGGAGCGCAGTTGCCGTAACGCCTTCGCTTCGATCTGCCTGATACGCTCTCTGGTTACGTCGAACTCCTGACCAATCTCTTCGAGCGTATGCTCCCGCTCGCAACCGATCCCGAACCTCAGCCGGATTACTTTTTCCTCCTTCGGGGAGAGCGTCCTTAAGACGGCAGCGGTCTCCTCGCGTACGTTGGCCTCGACCACAGCCTCGATGGGCGAGCCCACCCACCGATCCTCGATAAGATCCCCTAAGGCTGATTCGCCATCCCTACCCACCGGCGTCTCAAGCGAAACAGGGTCCCGGGAAATCGTCTTAAGCTTCTGAACCTTTTCCACCGATATGTCCATCCTCCGGCCGATCTCTTCATTGGTAGGCGCCCGGCCGAGCTCCTTCTCCAGCTCACGGTTGGCCCGGAGGAACTTGTTCATGCTCTCATTCATGTGCACGGGTATCCGGATGGTCCGCGACTGATCCGCAATAGCTCGCGTGATAGCCTGACGGATCCACCAAGTCGCGTAAGTGGAGAACTTGTACCCCCGGCGGTACTCGAACTTGTCGGCGGCCCGCATCAGGCCGATATTGCCCTCTTGAATGAGATCCAGCAAATGCAGGCCCCTGTTGACGTACTTCTTCGCCACCGAGACCACCAAACGCAAGTTGGCTTCCACCAAATCCTTCTTCGCCTTCTCCGCCTCCGTCTCCCCTTGACGGACCACCTGCAAAGTATGCCGGAGTTCCGCCACAGTGGCCCCGGCTTGCTGCTCCCGTCTCCGGATTTCTCGCTTGATTTCCTTGATCTTGGCTTCCACGTTCGGCAAGCCCTCGTGGCGCTTCAATTGAGCCTCAAGCTGCGAGATTTCCTGCACGCACCGTTCTATCTCCTTCGCGAAGTCACACCACTTCTGAGGCAATAACGGCAGCTTCCGAATAGCCAACGAGGTCTTCACTCGCGCTCGCGCGAGCTTGCCCAACAGCCGCCGCCGCGCCTTCTTGCTCGAGGCGGGCAGCCCATGAAGCTTTTCCGCCAACTGCTCCTGCTGGCGGTAAGCGGCTGCCACCTCCGCAAACATCTGCCGGATTTCGGCCCGCCGCTCTTGATCCGCTCCAGCTTCTTCGCCCACCTCGCCCAGCTCCACCCAGTCGTTCAGCTCCTCAGCTCCCTTCGCGATGCGTTCGGCCAACTGGGCGACCATTTGCTGAATTAAGGGTGACCGGCTGATCGCTCTCTGCATCCGGAGCTTCCCACGCTCCATGCGTCGCGCCAAGTCAACCTCGCCCTCGCGCGTCAACAGCGGCACGGCGCCCATCTCGCGCAGATACACGCGGACGGGATCGTCCGTGTAAATTGATTCCTCGACCTGCTGAAGCGATTGATAATCCTCGAGTTCCTCGCCCTCGAAGAAACGGGCGTCCTCATCGAAACTCAACCCGAGGGCATCTTGCGTCTCAGCAAGAAAACGATCGTCGAACTGCTCTACCAAGCTCACCTCTCGAGCACAGCCACGCCCCTCAATGCCGCCCTCCGGCGGACGGCGTGGCATAGTGGTAATCGATGCGTGTAATCGGCCTTGCGGCGGAAAGCAAAGTCCGGCACCGCCGCCCACTATTAATCATATCACCTTTCGAGACCTAAAGTAAGCCCCAAAATTTTGATGCAGCCCCACGGACCCGCGTTGCCGGAAAAACCCGTACGGGCTCCCTCCGACCCCGTCCATGGCCGGACTCTCCTCATCCCCGGCGCTGGCGCATCAGGCTCTTAAGCTCATTAAAGAAGGCTTCCTCGTCCTGAAAGTTTCGGTAAACGGATGCAAACCTAACATAAGCGATCTTGTCTAGGTTCCGAAGCCGCTCCATAAGCATCTCGCCGATTTCCGCGCTGGAGATCTCACGATCCGGGCTCTCCATCAGACGCGCCTCAACCTCGTCCACCAACTCAGCCAGCTTCGCCATGCTCACCGGCCGTTTCTCACAAGCCTTCAGCAAACCAGTTAGTACCTTCTGCCGATCAAACTTCTCTCGCCGGCCATCCTTCTTGATCACCATATAGGGAATCTCGTCCACGCGCTCGTAGGTCGTGAACCGACGCTCGCATGCCAGGCACTGCCGACGCCGCCTGATCACGTCACCCTCTTTGCTTTCGCGCGAGTCAACCACTTTATCCTCACGGTGACCACAGAAGGGGCAGATCAAGAAACCACCTCTATTTCCAACCTGTTGGCTTTGAGGCAGTTAATGCCCAAAGCCAGGGCCACGGCCAAACCGACGGGCACGATCACTACAAACGTCGTCGCCCAGTACACCACCGCCAAACCCGCCGCCACCTCCAGAGGAGCTCCAAATACCTCTCGCAACACAACCGCCGTAGCAACTTGGACCCCCCCGCCTAATGCAGGCAGTTGGATAATGCTGCCCAGCGAAGCCAAACCCATGAACGTCACCAAATCCCCAGCCCCCAAACTCGCCGTCCACGCGGAGGCGCGGAACAAACACCAGTAGGCGGCGCCAATCAGCAGCCACTCCACACCGGTCAAACCGGCTATCAGAACCTGGGCGCCGACCCCACGAAGGCATCCGAAGCCTTCCAGAAACTGAGCCACCACCTTCTCAACCTTGGGGTATTGCTTCGTAGGCAAAATCCCCAGGCTCCCCAACAATCTCCGCTGCACAGCCTCGGGGAACCACGCCGCCAACACCATCACACCCACGCAGCACCCGGCCACCACCGCCAGCACCAAACCCATACGCCCGATAACCCACCCCGTGCTGACGCCCAACGCATAGCCCTCACTCCCAACTCGCTCGACCGCCAAGCCTACCATGAACAAGACCGCAATCAAGTCATAAAGTCTTTCCAGCGTCCACACGCCTAACTGCGAGGACAGCGGCACCCGCTCCCTCACAGCAATCAAGTACGGGCGGACGATCTCTCCGGCTCGCCCCAATAGGACCACCGCAGCGAATCCAACCGCCGTGGCGGCAACTAAGTTCCACAGCCCGGGCCGGTCCTTTACTCCGCGCATCATCGCCCCCCAGCGCAACGCCCTGATGAGGTACGTCAGCAGGGCCAAGCACGCACCCAGACCCAACCACCGCCAATCCAGCCCAGCGACGCTCTCCCGGAATAGTTGCCACTTAAAACCACCAGCGTGCCACCGGGCGTAGGCTATGCAACCCGCGGCCAATGCCAAGCCGACGAGGACCAGTTGCCACCCAGGCTGCCCCCTCCTTCCAAGACCAAGCCGCCACCACCCCCCAAAGCCACCGCCCCATCCCCTCTCGACCCGCTGGAGGCCCCGCCCCTCGGCCTGAGCCGTCCCGGTTAGAATGTGTGCAGGCATGTTGGGAGCTGCTCCGTCCGCGCACTGCTGCGGCACCCCGGCCTCCTTAATTTATCTTGGCTTTGGGTGAACTTTCCATGATAAATCCGCGTTGCATTCAGTGGGAGGCCGGTGCCGCCAACAAAGGGCGACGCCCTAAGGCAGCCCCGCCCTCCCAGAGGACCATACGTGGCGGTCCACTCGATGACGCTACCGGCAACAATCTTGCGGGACGCGGCCAGGGCGACTCTGGCTCCCACCAAGCGATTGGCAGACAGGGTGGCTAGCAGCTTGGACCAAGATCTCCCTATTATCGAGAGGTGCCTGAAAGGGGATGAAGCAGCGTGGGAGCACCTCATCAAGAGCTACACCCGCCATGTTTACGCCTTGTGCTATCGCTTCACTGGCAGTGGCAGCGAGGCTCAGGACCTCACGCAGGAAGTCTTCTTGCGCGTGTTCAGCACCCTGCGAAGCTTCCGCGCCGGACAGGGCACCTTCGCCGTCTGGCTCACGCGGCTAGCGCGCAACCTTCTCATTGACCATTACCGTCGCAGCAAGTTGCAGCGGCTTTCTGACCCGCTGGAAGAGCAGTTGCCAAAGCTGGAAGACCAAGCCCACGCGGCCTCTCGCACCGACCATCTGCTTGCCGGGCGTGAAGCCAGCGAAGTACTGCAAACCGCACTGGCCAAGCTTTCCCCCGAGCTGCGAGAAACCGCCATCCTGCGCGACCTCCAAGGCTTGGAGTACCGCGAGATAGCGGCAGTCTTGAAGGTCCCCGAGGGCACTGTGAAATCCAGATTGAACCGCGGCCGCGCGGAGCTGGCCCGAACGCTCAGGCGCTATGGGGTACTGCCATGAAATGCGCAGAACTGGAAGGCCTCATCTGCGACTATGTGGAAGCCACGCTGAGCGCCGTGGAGCGCCAGTTGGTCGAGGCTCACCTCCAAAGCTGCGAAGCTTGCCGCGCGCTCGTCCGAGACGCCCGCGCTGCGCTAGCCTTCACGAGGAAGGCACCGCCAGTTGAACCCCCGCCGGAGCTGCTTACCCGGTTGCTCTTCTTAGTCCCTTCGCACTGTGATCCAGGCGCCGCGCAGGCCAGCGGCGCCCGCGCCCGCGTCGCTGCTTGGTTTCGCCCCATCCTCCAGCCGCGTTTTGCGATGGGGATGGCGATGACCATTCTCTCGGTTTCCATTGTGGCTCGAGTCGCGGGAATCACTCCACGGCAGCTAACTCCTACAGACCTGCATCCCGCCAGGGTGTGGCAAGCGGTGGACGACAAGGTACACCGGGTCTGCGAACGGGTCCGAAAATTCTATCTGAGCCTGCGCCTGGTCTACGAAATTCAGACCCAACTGCACGAATGGTCGCAACAACTGCGCGAACAGGACGCGGCGGCCGCGGCTCGCGACAGCGATGCTCCTGTGCTCCCGAGTCGCGGCCCCGAGTCGAACGGGTTCCCCTTATCACAAGACCAAGCCGAGCCAAAGGCTAAAGGAGGTACCAAGCAATGAACTGCGCCAACCATCCTGAAATTCCCGCGGTTGCCTACTGCCGCACGTGCGGCAAGCCGCTTTGCAGTGCTTGCCAGCGGCCTGCGCAAGGAACCATCTTTTGCGCGGAGCACGCGCCTTCGCCGTCAACCAGCCCTCCTGCCCCCGTTAACCCCGCAGGGAGCTCGCCGGCTGCTGCATTTCTGCTCGGATTGATTCCCGGTGTGGGCGCCATATACAACGGCCAGTATGCCAAAGGGCTGATCCACGTGGTCATCTTTGGCTTGCTGGTCAGCCTCGCTGCCTCGCACAACTTCGAGGCCTTGGAACCACTTATTGGGCTGCTGATTGCCGGCTTTTACCTCTACATGCCGTTTGAAGCCTACCACACGGCCAAGCGGCGACAGTTGGGCCAGCCGGTGGATGAGTTTTCCAGCCTTGTCCCCATGCAGGCCCCGACCGCTCCCTTCCCTACCGGCCCCGTGCTCCTGATTGCACTCGGGGTGTTGTTCCTCTTGCACAACTTGGATCTCCTGCGCTTTGAACGCATTTTACGCTACTGGCCCGTTTTGTTGATCGCGCTGGGGGTCCACATGCTCTGCGCCCGCCTCGGCTGTCGAGTGCGCCCGAACAAGCACAACCAGGAGGCCAGCCATGAACGCCACTAGGGCCGCCTTGCTGGGGGCCATAAGAGGGCCCATCATGTTAATTACCCTTGGGGCCCTGTTCCTTTGGGATCAATCCGGCGGCAAGTCCTTCGGCCGGACCTTCCCCCTGTTGCTCATAGTTTACGGAGTCCTCAAGCTGCTCGAGCACTTGACGGCTGGCACACGGGGAGGCGCTTGATGAAACCGCAATCCGTGATAGGTCCGTTGCTTCTAATCGGGCTCGGTGCCGTACTTCTGGCCAACACACTTCGCCCGGAGCTGCCGTGGTTGGAACTGTGCGCAAGCTACTGGCCCGCGTTACTCATCTTGTGGGGTGCACTGCGCCTGTTGGAGCTGCTCGTATGGAACTGGAAAAAGCGTCCCCTGCCGACGCACGGCCTCTCCGGTGGCGAGTGGGCGGTGGTAATACTGATATGCCTGGTCGGCTCGGGTTTGCACGCCGCCACCCGTTATCGTCCCTGGGATCGCTTCAGCGTTCTCATCGGAAAACGTGCTGATTGGTTCGGCCACACTCACGAGTTTCCGCTCCCCGAGCAACGCCGTCCCAGCCCTCAAGCGCCGCACATCGTGATCGAAAACCTGCGCGGGGCCGTGCGCGTGGCGGGCGGCGGGGCTGCACAAATTAGCGTGAGCGGCGTCAAGAGGATCCGCGCGCTTGAAGCGGCCGCGGCTGCGGCAGCCAACGAGCAAAGCCCGCTTGAAATAGCCACCAACGACGACGTAATCGTGGTGCGCACGAATCTGGATCGCCTGCCGGCAAACCACAGGGCGGCGTGCGATCTGGAGCTTACCATCCCTCGTGCAGCCGCTCTGGAGGTGCGAGGCAGGGAAGGTGACTTGGAGGTCAGGGGGCTGGAAGGAACAGTGCAACTGAGCAGCGATAGTGCGGAAGTGCGCCTGGAAGACATCGGCGGCCGGGTCACCGTCCGCCTGCGGCGCTCGAGCCTGATCCGTGCGGTGAATCTGAGAAACTCCCTGGAGATCCTCGGGGGCCGGGGGCGCGACCTTCACATAGAGAACGTGGCAGGCGCCGTTAGAGTAGAGGGCGAGTACTTTGGCGAGCAACGCTTCGCCGGCCTGGCTGGCACTCTGTCCGTTGACAGCGCCCGAGCCAGCCTGAGGGTCGAGCAAGTCCCAGGTCACCTCGAGCTGGATCTAGGAAAGCTCGAAGGCGCCAATCTCGGTGGGCCGGTGCGTTTCCGGAGCGTGCGCGCCTGCGACGTGGAACTCGAGGCGTTCAGCCACGGCGCAGAAATCCGCCTGGACAGGGGCGACGTCCGCCTAAGACCAGCCATAACCCCTTTGGGCGCCCTTCAGGTGCGAACCGACGCCGGCGACATTGAGCTCGCCTTACCCGAGAATGCAGCCTTTCAACTGCGCGCCCGAACCGCCCGCGGCAGTGCCGAAAACCTTTTTGGTCCCGCCATAAAACATGAGCCGGAAGGCACGCGGGGCGCCTTGCTTCAAGGAGGGAGCGGGGGCGGGCCCCTCTTGGCGATGGAAACATCCCGCGGTCGGATTGTAGTGCTCAAGGACACCGGCCAGCCGCTTTCCAGTTCCAAAGTCAATCGGCGTCCGGACAAGGAACCGCGCCAGGAGGAAATTGGGCTGCCCGTGCAGCGCCATTAAGCTTCGCGCTTGGGGTCTCGCAGCGAGTCTATCCTTATGCGGTAGGATGGAACGCATGAATCGGCGTGGTTTCCTTGGCATCTCCGTCGCCGCCGCGCTAGGCGAGCAACACGCCGAGGCTGCGCTCGCCCTGGCGCCGCGGCCGCAAGCATCGCACTCACCCGCACCGCGGGGGCCCATGAAAGCAGGCACCCAGCACGGCGACTCGGACGAAGTTCTCCGTGTTCTGGCCGCATTCGGCGTGAACCACATTTGTGGCAGCTTGCCCTCGCGCCGACTGGATCAGGCTTGGAGCGTGGAGGCGCTAAGCCGCCTGCGCGAACGCGTGGAGTCCTTCGGCATCAACCTCGAAATGCTGCCCCTGCCGCTGAGCTCCGTCTACATCACGCGGGCCGAGCATCCGAACATAATGCTGGGGAAGAGTCCAGAGCGCGACCGCGAGATTGACGATATCTGCCAAATGATCCGCAATGCCTCACGAGCGGGCATCCCAGCTCTCAAGTACAACCTCACCATCCTCGGGGTAGTCCGCACGGCCCCCACCCGCGGCCGGGGCGGCGCCCTCTACAGCACCTTCGTCTACGAGCAGGCCCGCCAGGACCCGCCGCTTACAGAGGCCGGCCCGGTAAGCGCCGAGCAAATGTGGGAACGAATCACCTACTTCCTCAAGCGCGTCGTCCCGGTGGCCGAGGAGTACAAAGTTCGCCTCGCCTGCCACCCTCATGACCCTGGCATGCCGGCCGATAAAGGTTTCCGCGGCGTGCACCGAGTCCTGGGGAGCGTGGAGGGCCTCAAGCGCTTCATTGAGATCGTGCCCAGTCCCTATCATGGGTTAAACTTCTGCCAGGGCACTGTGGCGGAGATGCTCGAAAACCCTGCCCAACAGATCTTTGACGTTATCCGCTACTTCGGCCAACGCAAGAAAATCTTCAACGTGCACTTCCGCAACATCCGCGGCCGGTTCCTGAACTTTCAGGAGACCTTTCCTGACGATGGCGACATTGACATGATCCGCGCCCTGAGGGTTTACAAAGAGGTGGGCTACGACGGCATGATCATGCCCGACCACGTGCCCCGCATCGAAGGAGACGTGGGCAGTCGCCAGGCTTTCGCCTATGCCTTCGGGTACATACAGGCGCTCATCCAGTTGGTCAATTCCGAAGGCTGACAAAGCAACTTCCGGCTAGGTTACGATGCGCGTCTAAGTATGATCGGCGCCGAGAACTGCTTTCCCATGCGTTGGCCTCCGGGCTGGCGCGACCCTTCGTTTCTGGACTTGCTCAAGGATACGCCCATCAACTGCCTGCTGATTCCGGCCGCTGAGCCTGACCTGTCCGCTGTCCGCCAGCAAGCCCGCAGAGTGGGCTTCACCTGCTTGAGTCCGGCATCGCCGGAAGGCTCCTCAGGCAGCCTGGAACAATTACCTTTGATTCCCCGTTCCGCCTTGAGTTGGCAAGCCCCGCCTAAGGTTCTCGCGGTTTCTGAGTGCGTGTGGCCGGCAATTGTGGCTGGCACGAACGCTTTGGCCGGGCCTACTGGCGTCCCTTGGGTGGACTCGAACGGCTGGTTCTGCCAGCTTGTGCGCGCGCTGGCACCAACCAGCACCTTCTGGCTGGCATACGAACCACCTGCCGACAAGTTGCTTACACCCCAGTCATACGCGCTCGCCGCTGCCGACGCCGAAGCTCACGGCGCCCGCTGGGTAATCAGCTTGGATGCCGCCACCGCCGCCGACGTCACGTACGCCAAAGCAGCCCTGCGCGCCATCTCGCAAGTGTTAAGCTTCTTTAGCGCCCACAGAGCCTGGAGGCAGTTCCGGCCCTGCGCAGCCGTAGGCGTGCTTTCCGATTTTTCGGGCAACAATCGCGAGCTGGCCGAAGAACTGCTGAATCTGCTTTCTCGCCGCCACCTGCCCTTCCGCGTTCTCCCTAAATCGTCCCAGGGCGAGGCTCCGCTTAATGGCTTGAAAGCGATTGTCTATCCGGACGCCTCAATGCCCCCCGCTCCGCTGCGCAACCATCTGCTGGACTTCGTCCGGGCCGGCGGTCTACTGGTTACCGGCCCCCAGTGGGAGCTAGATGAAGGGTCACCCGGACCGGAAGATGTCTACCGCCGCTTCCGCGTGTTTAATGCTGGCAGGGGACGCCTCGCCATTGCCAAGGAAGAACTGAGCGATCCGTATTTGCTCGCCCTCGATACCCACTTGCTGCTCGGGACGCGCGCATGATCTGATCCGGCTCTGGAACGGGGGTTCGCTCAACGTCTATTACGCAGCATCTCCGGACAGCAAGCGGGCTTTGGTACAACTGATCAACTACGCCACTCGCCGCCCTGCTCATCCGGTCACTGTGGGCCTAGCCAGGCGTTATCGCCAGGCGCGCTGGTGGGAAATAGGCAACGAGCAGCCACGCGCGCTTGAGATAGCGCCGGCTTCACAAGGTATCGAGCTGCCACTACCCGAGTTTGACATCTGCGCTGCCATCGAACTGGAGGCCTGAGGGCATGCAGAACCAAATGAGCCGTCGTCAATTGCTCGCCGGGCTGGCCGGAGCCTTGCCCCTGAGCGAGCAGCGCGCTGCCCCCGCCGCCCCGGTAGCAGTAGCACGTTGCCGGCGATACGGCATCGAGGTAGCTCACGTGTTAGCCAAGCTTTTCGACCAGCTAGGCGGGCTGGGGCGCTTAGTCACGGGCAAGACAGTAGCCATCAAGCTCAATTTGACGGGTAGTCCCAGCTACCGCATGGGCCATCGCCCGCTGGGCATGGCTCAATGGGTGCACCAGGACATAATCGCCGCCACCATCACACTGCTGGCTAAAGCCGGTGCTCGCCGGATACGACTCCTGGAAAGCCCTTGGTCAACGGCGGAGCCGCTGGAAGAATACATGTTCGCTGCCAATTGGGATCCACAAGTTCTGGCTGCTGCCGGATCCCGCGTGGAATTCGAAAATACGAATTATCTGGGACGCCACAAAGAGTACGCGCGATTCCCGGTACCAGGGGGCGGCTGGATTTACCCGGCCTACGATCTCAGTCCCGCCTACCGGGATTGCGATGTGTTCGTCTCGCTTGCCAAGCTCAAGGAACACGCCACTACCGGCGTTACTTTGACGCTTAAGAACTGCTTCGGCAATGCGCCGTGCACCATCTATGGCGACGGCGCGCCGGAAGACGAACCAAGCCGTTTCCCCCGCGGCGGGCGCACCATTTTTCACAGAGGCCACCGCCAGCCTCCCAAGAGCTGCCCCCAGGAAATTGATCCCCGTTCTCCTCGCGAAGACGGCTATAGGGTCCCCAGGATAGTGGCCGAGCTAGTGGCCGCAAGGCCCATAGATCTAGCCATCATTGACGGCATTGAATCTATGGCGGGCGGCGAGGGACCCTGGATACGCGGCGTGCGTCCAATCAGCCCTGGGTTACTAATCGCAGGGACGAACCCTGTCTCGACCGACGCAGTGGCCATGGCGCTAATGGGCTTCGACCCCATGGCCGAGCGGGGAACGCCGCCCTTCGAACGCTGCGATAACACCCTGCGCCTGGCTGAAGAGCTAGGCGTCGGCACACGAGACCTCCGGCGCATCGAGGTGCGCGGCGCCAGCATCGCCGAGGCCGCCTGCCGCTTCCGCTCCCAAGCACCTACCAGGCAACCTCAATCTCGTAAAAATCCGAGCCGCCGCGCGGATCGCTGATTTCGAAGACCAGCCGATAACCGTTGCGTGCCGAGGGAAACTCGACTATCTCCACGCGGCCGCGACCGCGCAGCTTGCGCACAGTAGCTTGCGGGAGGTCCCGTGAAGGCAGGCTGCGGGAAAACTGTGCCTGCTCGCGTTCGAGCGGGGCGCCGCTAATCACCTCAGCCACGGCCTGCGAGCCTCGCACCACCACCCGCACTTGCCCGTCCACCTGCCCCGACCATATCATCCCCCGGCGCGCTATCGGCAGCTCATCTCGCCTCGGGCGACTCCAGCTCAGGACAAAACTGTAATCTCCAGGACCGCCCTGGGGGTCGCGAATCAGCACCCGCGCCGTGAATTCGTTCTCCTCGCGCGGCTGCTCGAGCAGACGCACCTCCCCACGGCCTTGCTTCTCCTCCAAACTGACCAGCACTCGCTGATTGGGCAAGGCATGGGTGAAGCGAAAACGCTCGCGTGTCACCGGCCCTCCTTGCGTAACCTCGGCTTCGCATGTGTCGCGCCGGCAGCTAATGATCGCCTCGCCGTCCACGCGACCGCTCCACCACAGCCGCTCGGTTCCCGGCAAAAGCCCCGTGGTTGTGCCCGGCCAGGCTCGCGGCTCGCCCGTCCAATAAAAGCCCAATGAGTAAAACGAGCTGCCGCCCTGGTGGTCATCAATCTCGACGCTAAGGGTAAAGTTGTTCTCGGGGCGAGGCTGCTCTATGATGCGCACCCGGCCCCGTCCCTCGATCACTTCCAAGCGCACGTTCTGACGGCGCTCAGGCAGGCGTTCAAAGAAACTGGCTCGCTGCCTTTGCACGGGGAGCCCGCGCACTTCTTCCACGTCCACCTGGCTACCGCGCACGCGCAGTATGCTGACGCCGTCCACTTGTCCCTGCCAGATTAACTGCGGCTGTTCCTGCCCAGGCACCAGCAGCGCTGCGCAAAACATCAAGCTCAAACGAACCGCCCTGTGCATCCACCGGTTTCCCGAGATCCCATCATATTACGGCCCCGGCCGCCCGCAGAAAATAAAAACCTGCTCGAAGCACCGGGCTAGACGCTTCGTCTGACTTCAGCGGTACGCTGCGCGCAAAGGTCGCTATGATCGAAGTCGAACAATTGCGCAAGAGCTACGGCGAGCTGGCGGCCGTGGACGAGTTTTCCTTTACCGTCAAACCGCGGGAAATCTTTGGCCTGCTCGGTCCCAACAGGGCCGGCAAGACGATCACCATAAGCTGCATCTCAGGGCTGCTGCTGGTGGCCGCTTGAGATCACCCCGCTGTGGGCACAACGGCTAGCCCTCTTGCTGCCCACAGGATGGGCCCTGCATGCCTTGCACAACCTCGTCAGCTTCGGCCAGCCGGCCGGCGCCACTCTGTCCCACCTGACAATAACTGACGCTGCCGCCGTGCTAGCCGGCTGGCTCGCCGCCCGCAGCTTCCGTTTCCGATAAGCCGCGGTCTGACTGCTTACTCGACCACCACCTTGGCCCCTTTAGCCTCCGCCCGCGAAAGCTGGGCGATGCGCTCGTCAATCAGGGAACGCACCGCCTTGAGAAACTCAATACGCGAATTGCGCAGATGCTGCCGTGCCGGTTCGGGCAACCGGAAGAGGTTCTCAATCAGCCGCTGCACCTCGTGGCAGAGGCACGTACAGGTATGAGGAGCCGCGGCAGGGGTAGTCTCGACAGCCGGGGTCTGGTTCATCCTTGCACCTCCTCATTCATTTCTATAGTCAGTACGCCGTTTTCCAACCGGGCGCGCTTGGGCCTGAGAGCGCTCATCGAGGTAGGCAGCCCTATATGGCGACGCAACGCGCCCACCTCAATCACCAGCTCATCGCCCTTCTTGAACAGGCCTATCTCGCCGCGCGTGGCGAAGGGCAGCAACACGCGCACTTCGTACAAGCCATCCCGCTTGTGGAAACTGTAGGGCCGGTCGCGGCGGTAGACGCCAGCGGGATCCTCGCCTTCCCCGTAGAGCACCCGCGCCAGTTCCTGGAGGCGTTCCAGCCCCAGGACCTCGTGGCAGAACAAGGGGATCCGGCGCACGGGCACAGGCGCGAAGTACTCTTCGATCTCGGCGAGGATAGCGGCCTGAGACTGCCTCCATTCGTTGAACCAGCCGTCGCTGACTGCGTCGGGCAAAACGCGATTCACGATCACCATGTCCACCGTCAGCCCGTGCAGGGAAAAATACACGAAGGCCCGTTGGGTCTCGCGCAGGACCATCTTCTCAGGGTTGGTCACCAGCCGCACGCTGGTGACTTCCGGATTCTCCAGCAGCTCGTCCACACCTTCCAAGCGCTCAAACAGCCTCTGAATGTTGACGAAGTAGCTGTCGGAAGGCATTTCGAAAGGCGCCACCCGATTAGCGATGGGGCGCACGGCCTTAAGCAAACTGCGCTGGAAGGGGAAAATGTGTTTCATGTACCAATCCAGCGTGGTGGGCATGCTCACAAAGCGCATCGATTCCGCGGTCGGGGCCGCATCCAGCACGATGACGTCATAGCGCCGTTCGCGCCGGTACTGGTTGACGTACATCATGGCCGTGAGCTCTTCCATGCCGGGCAAAATCGCCAGCTCCTCAGCCTCCACGTCGCTGATGCCGGTGGTGCGCAGCACCGAGATTATGTAGGATGAGATTTCCTTCCAGTGCCGCTTGATCTCCTTCTGGATGTTGACCTCTTGTATGAACAGCCGTTCCGCCACCGGAAAAGGCTCGGCGGTCTGGCCGCTGAACAAATCCACGCCCAGATCGAAAGAATCCGCCAGGCTGTGTGCGGGATCAACGCTCATCACCAGCGTGCGGTAGCCCAGTTGGGCGAGGCGAACCCCGGTGGCCGCCGCCAGGCTGGTCTTGCCCACGCCCCCCTTGCCACTGTACAAGAGCACCCGCATACTTTAATTGTACGGAAACGTCCGGCAGGCAGCTTTCGTTATAAATTAGTGGGCAGGGGCGCAAGTTGGGAGGCGCCCGAAGGGGGTAGACGCTGCTGGCTTGCGCCCGGTAGCCGTCAAAGCAATCCAACATCCGGAGGTGAATCGAGATGCGTGCCAAGTACTTGATCGCCATCCTGTTGGTTTGCACGAGCCTGCTGCTGGCCAAGACCTACACCATCACCCTCTCCGAGGTGGCCAAGATCGGCAACACCGAGCTGAAACCAGGCAGTTACGCCCTGAAGCTGGAGGGCGACAAGGCGATCTTCCTGGATCGGGCTCGCAAGCCGATCGTGGAGACTCCGGTGAAGGTGGAGAGCGCCGCTCGCAAGTACGATTCCACGGCCATCGAGTTTCGCAAGGAGAGCGGCGCTGCCCGCATCCAGGCTATCTCGCTAGGCGGCAGCAAGACCAAGCTGGTTTTCGAGTGATTCGAACTACCTCAGACAGGGCCGGCCCTTGCGGCCGGCTCTTTTTTTTCAAGCCGCCCCGCTGGACCGGTGCACCGCGGCGGTAGAATGAGGGTAAAGCCCCGGTTATGCTCGACGCCATCCTGGCCAAAATATTCGGCACCAAGAACGAGCGCGAGCTGAAGCGCTTGCGCCCGTTGGTGGTCGCCATCAACGAGCTGGAGCCCGCCATGCGCCGGCTCTCTGACGAGGAGCTGGCCGCTAAGACCGCTGAGTTCAAGCAGAGACTGGCCCAAGGGGCGACGCTCGATGACCTGCTCATCGAGGCCTTCGCCGTCGTCCGGGAGGTCGCCCGCCGCACCCTCAACATGCGACATTTCGACGTGCAGTTGATCGGCGGCATGGTATTGCATCAGGGCAAGATCGCCGAGATGAAGACCGGCGAGGGCAAGACCCTGGTAGCCACTTTGCCCGCCTACTTGAACGCGCTTGAGGGCAAGGGCGTTCACATCGTCACCGTGAACGACTATTTGGCCAAGCGCGATGCGGAGTGGATGGGCCAGATCTACCGCTTTCTGGGCCTGTCGGTAGGCGTGATCGTACATGATCTGGACGATGAGGAACGGCGCCGCGCTTACGCCTGCGACATCACCTACGGCACCAACAACGAGTTCGGCTTCGATTATCTGCGCGACAACATGAAGTTTCGCCTGGAGGACTGCGTCCAGCGCGGGCACAACTACGCCATCGTGGACGAAGTGGACTCAATCCTTATCGACGAGGCGCGCACACCGCTGATTATTTCCGGGCCCAGCGAAGAATCCACCGACAAGTATTACAAGATCAACCGCATCATCCCCAAGCTGGTGCGCGGCGAGGTTATCAAAGGCAAGGAACCGGGCGAGGTCTATACCACCGGGGATTACACGGTGGACGAGAAGGCGCGCACGGTGGCTCTCACCGAGGAAGGCGTAGCCAAGGTCGAGAAACTGCTCGGCATCGGCAACCTTTACGATCCGGCCAACATAGAGATCAACCATCACGTGCAGCAAGCCCTGCGGGCCCATGTGCTGTTCCACCGGGACAAGGACTACGTCGTCAAGGACGGCCAGGTGATCATAGTGGACGAATTCACGGGTCGGCTGATGCCGGGACGGCGCTGGAGCGATGGCTTGCACCAGGCCATTGAAGCCAAGGAAGGGGTCCGCATCGAGCGCGAGAACCAAACGCTGGCCACCATCACCTTCCAGAACTACTTCCGCATGTACAAGAAGCTGGCCGGCATGACGGGCACCGCGGAGACTGAAGCGGCCGAGTTCGAAAAAATCTACAAGCTGGAAGTGGTGGTGATCCCGACCAACCGGCCCCTGATCCGCATCGAGTATCCCGACATCGTCTATCGTACCGAAGAGGAAAAGTTCCGCAACGCGGCCAAAGAAATCAAGGCCTGCTACGAGCGGGGCCAGCCCGTTTTGGTGGGCACCATCTCGGTAGAGAAATCCGAGAAACTCTCGAACATTCTCAAGCGCATGGGCGTCAAGCACGAGGTGCTTAACGCCAAGCATCACGAGCGCGAGGCTTACATTGTCGCACAGGCCGGCCGCAAGGGCGCCGTGACGGTCTCAACCAACATGGCCGGCCGCGGTACGGACATTCTGCTGGGCGGCAATCCCGAATTCATGACCAAGGAAGCCTGCCTCAAGGATCGCCTGGCCGAGCCGCTGCCCAAGGGGCAGGAAGCCTACGTCAGCGATCAGCACTATTACTATTTCCAGCATCAGGGGCAGTTCTACCGCGTGCCCCGTCCCAAGTGGGACGAAATCTTCGCCCGCTACAAGGCCCAATGCGACCGCGAACACGACGAAGTGGTGGCTTTGGGCGGCCTGCACATAGTGGGTACCGAGCGCCACGAGGCTCGCCGCATTGACAACCAGCTCCGCGGACGCGCCGGGCGCCAGGGTGATCCAGGTAGCTCGCGCTTTTATCTGTCCTTGCAGGACGACCTGCTGCGCATTTTCGGCGGCGAGCGAATTCAGAACCTTATGCTCCGCCTGGGCATGGAAGAAGACGTGCCCATCGAATCCAAGCTCATCACCCGCCGCATCGCGGCCGCACAGAAGGCGGTCGAAGCCCAGAATTTCGCCGCTCGCAAGCACTTGCTTGAATACGACGACGTCATGAACAAGCAGCGCATAGCCATCTACGGCTGGCGCAGACAATTGCTGGAGGGACAGGACCAGCGCGAGCGAATCCTGGAGATGATCCGCGGGATCGTGGCTTCCTTTATAGACCGCCGCTGCCCCGAGAAAACCCACCCCTCCACCTGGGACTGGGAGGGACTGCAAACCGACATTAACAGTCAATTCGGTTACCGCATTAACCCGGCCGAGCTGCAAAACTTGCGGCGGGAAGCACTCGAGGAAGCCATTTACCAGCGTCTGGTGCAGCGGTACGAGGAGAAAGAGCGCCTGGTGGGCCCCGAAGTCCTGCGCCAGGTCGAGCGCTTGATCATGCTGCACGTCATAGACAACCAGTGGAAGGACCACTTGCTCTCAATGGACCACCTCAGGGAGGGCATCGGCCTGCGGGGCTACGGCCAGAAAGATCCCCTGGTGGAGTACAAGAAGGAGTCCTTCCTGTTATTCCAGGAGATGTGGGACCGCATCGAGGACGAGACCATCCGCTACCTGTTCTTCCTTCAGCCCAGCGAGGGCGGTCGGCCCCAGCTTCCTTTCGCAGCCGAAGAGGAGGAAGAAGAAGTAGTCGAGGAACCCGAACCGGTGGCGGTGACCGCGGCTCAGCGACGTGCCGCTCAAGCCGCGGTGGAAGACTTCACGCGCAACATACAACGCAAGAAAGAGCGTGAGTTGGCCGAGTTGCAGTTTGTGGGCGCTGGCAGCACGGGCGGCAAAACCGTAGTCAAAGGACGCAAAGTGGGCAGGAACGATCCCTGCCCGTGCGGGAGCGGGAAAAAATACAAAAAATGCTGCGGAGCTTGACAGCGGCTTCAGGCATTGCCTTCCTGGTCAGCACGGTCGGCGCGCGGGCGCAAAGCGCCTTATGGCCGGAGCAATTCGGCCAATACCAAAAGGTGTCCTCTCGCGCCATGGCATTGACGGACCGCCCAGTCTGGGAAGAGTACGGTTTGCAGCAGGCTGAAGAGGCCGACTACAGCTCGGGCACGGACAAGTTCCGCGCCAGGGCTTACAGAATGAAGGACCCCACCGGCGCCATGGCTGCTTTTCAGTGGCAGCGACCACCCGGAGCACAGCCCTCCAAGCTGGCCAACTTGGCGGTGGAGACAACGGATGGAGCCATGCTCGCCTACGGCAACTATCTGTTCGAGTTTCGCGGGTACAAACCCCAAGCTACCGAACTTGCAGCGCTTTTCGATCGGCTGCCGCGCTTGGACCAATCCGCCCTGCCTACCCTGCCTGGATACCTGCCCTCCAAAGACTTAGTGGCCAACTCGGAGCGCTACGTAACCGGTCCAGAATCCTTGGCCAAATTTGCACCCGGCATACCGCCTTCGGTAGCAGCGTTCCACTTGGGGGCCGAAGCCCAGCTCGGCCGCTACCATACTGGCAGGGCAGACATGGAGCTGGCCATTTTTTCCTACCCTACGCCACAGTTGGCCCGGGAGCGCACGGAGGCCTTCCGCAAGCTAGCCGGGGCCATGGTGAAGCGAGCCGGGCCGCTGGTGGCAGTGGTGCTGGCGCCCAAGGATCCCGACGCCGCGGAAAGGCTTTTATCTGCCGTAAGGTACGAAGCCGAGCTGACGCTCAGCCAGTATGTGCCAACGCGGCGGGACCTGTGGTGGGACCTGCTGCTAAACATTTTCTTGCTGATCGGTATCCTCTTGATTTTCTGTGCGATAGCAGGGCTGGCCGTGGCCGGCTGGCGCATACGCCGGCCGGCAGGCGAGCCGATGATCATGCTCCATCTGGAAGATCGGCGCTGAGAACGGCTGCGACGCTTACAGGGCGTATTTTCTGCGGATTAGAGCGGATGAGCGGCCTCATAAGGTGCCCAAGCCAGCCGACAGGGCCCAGCCGGCCGATCCGCTCTGGTCCAATAATCCTCTGAATCTCAAAGGGTTGCAACAACAGTCAAGCGCCGCGCATTTCCTCTTGATTTAAAAGCCGGCCTGGAATAATATGCAAATCACGAACGGGTTTTTGGCGGTTGCGTTTCCGTCAAAGCCGATTCTCCCAACAGAGCCGGCCCTGCCTGAGCGGGGCAAAGATGCCTGCCTTTTAAGAGGTGGGCATTTTTCTTTTTCACCTGAAGCGTTCCTTTGCGCCGCCCAGAGCTGCGTTTGCCCATTTACCGCGTTTAACTTGAGCTTGAGCGAGGCCAGTTGCTAATCTAATAAAGGCTCAGGGTCATGTACGTAGATAGCTCACGCAGAACCGTCAAGACTTTCCAGCGCCCAAGGGTTCCCAAACAGACCGCCTCGCTGCCGAATCCACACCACCTGCTCGAAGACTTGCTCAGTAATCCGATCATCCGCAAGCTACTAGGCTGGATGACCAAGGCTGGGCCGGACGGCAAGTGCTTTTTCGAACGCCTTTGCGAGAACTATGATCGCGACTGGCGCCTGGCAACTTGGTTGATTGATCTGGGCCTCAGGCGGGCGGGATTGGACAAGGAAACCATGAAGTTCAAGCTGTTCCATCACCCGCCCACCGTACGCGCGCTGGCGCTGACAGCTCGGAGTATCGCCCACTACGGCCTGACGACCCCGCAACGTTTCGTAGCCCCTTTGTTCGTGGTCTGGAATTTTACCCAGGCCTGTAACCTCAGTTGCGAGCACTGCTACCAAAACTCGCGCCATAAGCCCGACGCCGATGAACTGACTCTTAAAGAAAAGATCTACCTGGTGGACCAATTGGCGGATAACTTCGTGCCTTTCCTAGCCATCGCGGGAGGCGAACCGCTGGTGCACCGGGATCTGTTTCCCGTGCTGGAACACGCTCACCGGCGAGGCATTCATCTAACCATAGCCACCAACGGGACCCTGCTCAAGCCAGAGACGGCGGCACGCTTGAAAGAGGTGGGCGTCAAGTATATCGAGGTTTCGATTGACAGCCTCGACCCCGCCGAGCACGATGCCTTCCGGGGCCAGAAGGGGGCTTGGGCCCGCGCCGTGCAGGGCATAAAGAACTCGGTCGCCGCCGGCATCCGCACGGGTCTGGCCACCTGCTTCACCCGCCACACAGTGCACCGCGTGGACGAGATGGTCCAGTTCGCCATTGACCTGGGCTGCAAGACCTTTTCGCACTTCAATTTTATTCCCGTGGGCCGGGGCCGGGACATAGTAGACGTTGACCTCACCCCCAGCCAGCGGGAGCTGTTAATGCGCCGGCTTACGCATCACTTGCAGCAAGGCTACATCAACGTCATTTCCACTGCCCCGCAGTTCGGGCGCTCCTGCGTCATTTACGGCTGGCAGGATGGAGTGTTTGCCACCGGGCACGCCGGGCGCGGCGAGGGCCGCAAGACGATGGTGCTTTCCCGCTACATCGGCGGCTGCGGAGCAGGGCGATGCTACTGCTCAGTCCAACCGAACGGGAATATAACGCCTTGCGTGTACATGTCTTCGCAAAAGGTGGGCAACATTCGTGAGGCCCCGCTAGCGGAAATTTGGAACAACCGTTTGTTCCACGTGCTCTCGGACCGGGAAGACCGCGGCGATCACTGTGGCGTGTGCGATTATCGCAATTACTGCGGAGGCTGTCGCGCCAGGGCGCTGGCTTATACCGGCGACGTCACCGCCGGCGATCCCGGTTGCTCGTTCAATTACCACCTCTGGAATGAGATCTCGGCTGCGGCACCGGAGGCTCTTTTGATCCTCAATCAGACTGTTGCAGGCGGGGACAACGGCCGCGAGGCCGTGATGGCGGCGCCGGAACGTCAATGGGAGCCACGCTGATGCCCGCAGCCGAATGGATAGCTTTAGCGAGCCTGCTGGTTGCCGTCGTTAGTTTCTGGCGCTGGCAGCGCTGGAAGGCGAGAGCGCGGAGCAGGCAACAAGACGTAGAAGTCTGGCGGGAAGCCCTGCGTGCCGTGGCCTTTGAAAGCACCAACGCGTTGAACGCCATCCGAGCGCATTTGAACGACTTCCGCCAAGTCAATCCCGAAGTGAACATGCCCGAACATCTCAACGAGATTGCCGAGGGCACCCGGCGCATCGCGCGTGTCTTGGAGATTGCCGAGGATCCACACACCTGGTACCGCGAAAATCGGGCCAGGCCCAAGCGAGCCACGCCGGTAGGCACTACCGAGTTTGCCGCACCCATGGTGGGGGAGCGCGAGGTCAACTGAAGTCGTAACAACCTTCAGCGCGGAGCTAAAAGTGCGGGTCGGGACCGCCGATTAACAAATAACCGGTCCGCGCCATGCCAATTCTGCGCTCAATCATCAATGTAAGTTCCCGCTTGGGCAAGCGCAACGGATTTGCGGCCGCGCAACTGTTGGGGCCAATCGCCGAACATGTAAACGCCATAATCTGGACGACCGACCGGCGGCTACGCTTCACCTCCGCTTTCGGCCGGCCCATACCGGAAATTGGGTTTAATCCTCATCGAATCATAGGATTAAGCTTGCTTGAGTGCTTCAAGAACACTGAGCCGGACTCCCTGCCTATTGCCGCCCACCGCGCCGCCCTCGAAGGCGCCCCGCAGAGCTACGAGTTCCGAGCGGGCGATCGTTTGTTTGACTGCCACCTGAGCCCGCTGCGGAGCCAGTCGGGTGCGGTGCAAGGCGTGCTCGGCCTGGCAGTGGACATCACAGAGCGCGAGCTGGCCGAGCGGACCCGGCTGGCCACCGAGCAACGCTATAGAGAGCTGATTGAAGAGGCCCCGGACGTCATCTTCGCCCTGGACCTCAATGGAAATCTCATTTCGTTAAACAAAGCGGCGGAGCGCATCACCGGCTACCGGCGCCACGAACTGCTGGGCAGAAACATTGCCGGCTTGCTGGAGCCGGAGGCAGCACGCCAGGTCACCGAGCGCATCCAGCGGGCGCTGGGAGGAGAGACCAGCGCCGAGTTCGAGCTGCCCATACGGACCAAGAGCGGCCAGCGCTTGATCTTGGAGGTAAGCGCCCGGCTGCAATTCACCCACGGCCGGCCGAGCGGCATACAGGGCATCGGGCGCGACGTGACCGAACGCAAGCGCCTCGAGGCGGAGCTGCGTGAAAGGCAGCGGATGGAGGCCGTGGCTGAGCTGGCGGGCGGGGTGGCCCACGAATTCAACAACCTCTTGACAGCCATCCTCGGCTACGCCGACCTGTTGGTCTCACAATCCGCGCCGGGAGAACTTGTGCATGAGGCCGCCGAGGTCATCCAACGGGCGGCTGAGCGCGCGCAGCAGTTGTCAACCCGCCTGTTAGGTTTTGCACGCCGAGGCAAGCAGCAAAACCTCCTGCTGGACCTGCACGAGCTCGTAAGGGAAGTCAAGGCGCTGCTCGATGACACCTTACCCAAGAACATCACAGTGTTGCTGCGGACGGAAGCGCCCAACTCGATAGTCAAAGGAGATCCGGGCCAGCTCCACCAGGCATTCATAGATTTGGCTCTGTACGCACGAGACTCCATGCCAAAGGGGGGAACGCTCACCTTCCACACCGAGGGGGTGACGCTGGACGCGGAAACTTTTCGGAAGCTCGGCGCCGCGGCTCCCGGCCCTCACATCAAGATCTCGGTCTCCGACAGCGGCGAGGGGATTCCCGCCGAGATCCTCCCGCACCTTTTCAAGCCTTTGCTGCTTGCCAAAGAACAACAAGGCACCGCAGGGCTGGGCTTGGCCGTGGTCTACGGGATCGTCAAGAACCATGGCGGCGCCATTCAGGTCAGCAGCGGCCCCGGCTCGGGGACCACCTTCGAAATCTACCTGCCCCTGGCCAAAGAAGACCTTGCCAAACAAGCTCAGCCTCTGCACGCCGCGGCGCGTGCCGGCTCGGGGGCGATCTTGATCATTGATGACGAAATGGTGGTGGGCCAGACGCTGGTGCGTTTGCTAGAGCGCCTGGGATACACCGCGATCGCCGTCTGTGAGCCGGAACAAGCCGTCGAGGCTTTCCGCCGCGATCCACAGGCTTTCGATCTGGTGATTCTGGATGTGGTTATGCCCGGCCTGGGCGGCGAGCAGTGTTTCCGCCGCTTGCGCGCGATTCGTCCCGACACGCCGATCATCCTCACCAGCGGTTATGCACAAGACGAAACCACACGGCGGCTGCTAGAAGCAGGAGCGTCCCGGTTCCTGCCCAAGCCTTTCCATCTGGCGCAACTGGCCGAAGCGATAAGCAGAATTCTTGGCTAAACACGCCAACCGGAGCTTGGGAGGCGGCGGGCTGGGGAAGGGTTGCGCTGGGCCGCATGCTCGTATGATCATAGGGTGATGAGGCTTTCACGCCTGGAGGCAATCTTCCGGGCCCTAGCTGACGCCAATCGGCTCCGTATCCTCGGGCTGTTGCTTCATGGGGAGCGCTGCGTGTGCGAGATCCAGGCTTCGCTGGGCTTGACTCAATCCAATGTTTCCCGGCACCTGAGCTACCTGAAGCATTCGGGGCTGGTTTCGGATGAACGACGGGGAGCTCGAGTGTTCTACCGCTTGTCGGAGCAGGCACGCGCAGAGGCCGGCGCCTTGCTCGAGTTCCTGCGCGGCCCGCTTTCCGGCCAGCAGCGCCGGCGGGCAGGCAGCGTCCAGGCGCGAAGGCAGCGCCGTGCCCGGCAGGCCGTAACGGAGGCCGTATGAATCAAACCCTCGTTCTGGCCGCTGGCCTTTTCGTTCTGGCGATGGCGTCTGGCATGCTGGGTCTCGGCGTCGCCTTCGCGGCGGTCCCGTTTCTGGGGCTGTTCCTACCGGACCTGGTTCATCAGGTGCAGCCGCTCAGTCTTGTCCTGAACGGACTCACCGGCCTGGCTTCCACGTTCGGCTTTGCCCGGAGCGGTTACGTGGAGTGGCAACGGGCCGGGATCCTGGCCTTAGTGACCACAGTGTTCGCTCCCCTGGGCGCGCTGGCAGCGCAGCACGTCCCCCAGTTCTACATCTGGCTGGTCTACTTTGCCTCCGTCCTATACCTGGCGTGGCGTCTGTTTCGCCCCGTAGCGCCTCGACCGGGCGCTGAAAACTATCGCGGCGCATTGCTTTTGGCGGCGCCGATTTCGATCCTCAGTGGCCTGCTGGGCGTGGGTCCGGGATTCTTGTTGCTACCCACGCTCATCCTGGTGGGCTTCGAGCCCAAGAAGGCGGCTGGAATGAACGCCCTGGCCATCACACCCCCTTCCTTCTCAGCTCTGATACCGCACCTGAACACCGCGCGCGTGAACTTGTCTTTGGCGGTGCCGCTGGTGATCACCGGGGTGATCGGATCCTTCGCGGGCGCCCGAATCACCAGCGTGTACGTGCCCAGCGGGCGGCTCAGGCAGTTCTTTGGCATCTTAATCGTAGTTATGACGCTCTACAAGGTCTACACGCTGGTGGGTTGAGATGGACTGGTCTACGGAATGGACGCGGCGCCGGATTTTGGGCGCTTTGAGTGTCGCGGCCGCCGGCCGCGGGGTACCGGCTGGAGAAGGCGCAACGGACCAAACGCCGGATTGGTTCTACCCGGAGTGGGCGGCGCTCACCGCGGTAATGGTATTGGTACGCGCTGCGCACGGTCCCGCGCCACGAAATCGCAACCTGGCTGCGCGAGAGCTGGTGGTTCGTGCGGATCATATTTCCGCTCTTGCTGGCCGGGGTTTTTCTGGTGGGCGTGATCGGCAAGCTGCTGCCTGAGGAGTGGATCCGGACGTGGTTGGGAGGGGGTAGTCTGCGCGCTTCGTTCCTGGCCACCCTGATCGGGGCCATCAGCTATTTCGCGACAATGACCGAGGCGCCTTTCGTGGACACGCTCATGAAGCTCGGCATGGGCTCGGGGCCTGGGCTGGCATTGCTGCTGACCGGCCCGGGCTTGAGCTTACCCAACTGGCTGGCCATTGCGCGCGTTTTCGGAGTGCGCAAAGCCGCGGTTTACGTCGGCACGATCATGGTGCTGGGCACGGCGGTGGGATGGTTTTTCGGAAATTTCATCTTTGCGAGGTAACGCCATGAAAATTCAAGTTGCCGGACCTGGGTGCAGCCGTTGCCAGGCTACAGAGCGCAATGTCATCAACGCATGCGCAGAGCTGGACCTGGCAGCCGATATTTCGCACGTTTACGATCCCCGGGAGTACGTGGCACTCGGCGTGCGTGTAACGCCGGCGGTCATCGTGGACGGCAAGATCGTCGTCTCCGGCCGCGTGCCCACGGTCGAGGAGCTGAAGACGCTGCTCAAGCAGGCTGGCGCCTGATCAGCCAAGAACGTTTGCCTGCCGACCAAACGGCAGCTTCCGATTTCGGCTCTCAAGCCAAGCGGCTGGCGGGCAGCGAAGCACGCAGCCGGAGCGGCGCGGTCCGCGTGTGGGATAATTTCTGGGGAGGTCTGGTCTTCGTATGAAGCTGAGGGTTTTTCTTCTAGCGCTTCTGCTCGCTATGGCAACCGCGCCCATCCCCGCCCAGGTGGTCAGCGCCACGCTGAGCGGCACGGTGCGTGATCCGGCGGGCTCAGTCATACCAAACGCTCAAGTAACCCTGACTAATCAAGCCACGGGGGTCCTCCAAAAATCGGCTTCCAACGAAGCCGGCTTGTTCGTTTTCTCCAGTGTCCTTCCGGGCACCTACACCCTGGAGGTATCCGCCAGCGGCTTCCGCACCTACCAGGTGCGCGACATCACGCTCACCGCCAACGAGCGCCGCTCGCTGGGCGACATCACGCTGCAAGTCGGTCAGCTCACCGAACGCATCGAAGTGACGGCAGAAGTTACACCCATTCAAACGGCTTCCAGCGAACGGGCCGGCCTGGTAAGCGGCGATCAGGTCCTGAACCTCGCCATCAAAGGCCGTGATTTCCTCGGCCTGCTGTCCACCCTGCCCGGCATCGTGGACACGCGCGTGGGCGCCCGCGAGATCGTGATGACGGGCAATGTGCTCCAGGGCCTGCACATCAACGGCGGGCGCGAAACCTCAATCATGTATGCCCTGGACGGCATCTCGGCGGTGGACACCGGCTCGAACACCAGCGTGCACAACGAGCCCAACATGGACGCCATCGCCGAGGTCAAAGTCCTCACCTCTAATTACCAAGCCGAGTACGGCCGCAACAGCGCGGGCACCATCAACGTGATCATCAAGAGCGGTACGCGCGATTTCCACGGCAGCGCCTACTGGTACTACCGTCACGAAACCCTCAACGCCAACGGCTTCTTCCAGAATCGCACCGGGACGCCCAAGCCGCTTTATCGGTTCAACAGCGGCGGCTATTCTGTCGGCGGCCCGTTCTACATTCCGGGCAAGTTCAACACCAACCGCGACAAGCTGTTTTTCTTCTTCTCGCAGGAGTACGTGCGGCGCCGCCTGTATCCCGGCGTACGTTTCGTCACCACGCCCACCGCTATGCAGCGCAACGGCGATTTCTCGGACACGCGCGATTTGAACGGGGCCCTTATCCCCATCCGCGACCCGCTCACCGCGCAGCCCTTCCCGGGCAACGTCGTTCCCAAGACGCGCATCAATAGCCTGGGTCAGGCCATCCTTAATTTCTACCCCCTGCCCAACTACACGGAGACTGATCCTGCGCTGCGCTACGCCCGCAACTACCGCTCCAACGTCAGCGGGCGCAACCCCAGGCGGCAGGACGTCTACCGCGTGGACTACAGCATTACGCCCACCCTCAGCATGTACGTACGCGGCATCACTGACCACGACCACGAATACTGGCCCTACGGCTCATGGGTGGCGGGGGATGTCAACTACGATTTAGTGGATATCTTTCGCCCGCAGCGCGGCCGCGGCGGCGTGCTCAACCTCACCAAGCTGTTCGGCCCCTCCATGGTGAACGAGTTCACCATGGGCGCCACCACCCGCGGTCAAACCTTCAACCCGGTGGACAAGAGCAAGGTGGCGCGCAGCCGGATGGGCAACATCGGCCAGTGGTACCCGGCTTCCAACGAATCGGGCGCCATTCCCAACGTGACCTTCGGCGGCGTGCCCAACTACATCAACTGCTCGCTGGGCAACATTCCCTACACCAACGAGAATCCAGTCTTTACCTTCGCCGATAACCTGAGCAAGGTCGTCGGGCGCCAGACGCTGAAGTTCGGCGTTTACATCGAGCGCATGCGCAAGGACGAAGTGGGCAGCCCCAACACGCGCGGCGCATTCAGCTTCGGGCGCAACGTCAACAACCCGTTCGACGCCAACTACGCCTTCGCCAATGCGCTGCTCGGCTACTTCGAAAGCTACGCCGAGGGCACCTTCCGGCCTTACTCTCACTACCGCTACACGCAGGTGGAGTGGTACGCACAGACCTCGTGGAAGGCTACCCGCCGGCTTACCTTGGAGATCGGGGCGCGCTTCTACAACATGCCTTCGGCCCATGACGAGCGCTTCGCCATCACCACTTTCGATCCCTCGCGCTACGATCCCAAGACGGTGGCCGCGCTGATCTGGCCCGGCCGCGACCCCAGCGGGCGTCGCGCGGGCGTGGACCTGCGTACGGGTCAGATCTACCCCGTGCCTTATATCGGGCTGTTCGTACCCGGCTCGGGCAATACAGCACCTGGAATGGTGGTGGGCGGCAAGGGCTTCAATCCCAAGCTTTACGACACGCCGCGCGTAGCTTTCGGTCCGCGTTTCGGCTTCGCCTGGGACCCGCGCGGCAACGGCAAGATGGCGGTGCGCGGCGGTTTCGGCGTCTTCTACGACCGTCCTCAGGGCAACGTTTATTCGGGCACGAACGGCCAGCCGCCGGTGGCTTACACGCCCACGCTTTACTTCAGCAGCCTCGACACTTTCCTGCAAGCCCAGGGAACCTACGGACCCAGCAGCGTGAACGCTCCTCAGGTGGGCCGCCAGCCGCTGCCGCGGGTGATGAACTACAGCCTCAGCATCCAGCGCGACATCGGCTTCAATACGGTCATTGACGTGGCTTACGTGGGCAGCGCCGGCCGGCACCTGCTCTATGTGCGCAACATCAACGCGATTCCGATGTACTCGCGTTTCGATCCGGCCAATCTGGACCGCACCACCAACAGCCCGCTGCCGGACAACTTTTTCCGGCCTTATTTGGGCATGAGCACCATCAACGTGCGCGGCTTCGGCGCCACCTCGAACTACAACTCCTTGCAGGTGACCGCCAACCGGCGCATGTCCCGCGGGATCCAATTCGGCGCCGCCTACACCTTTTCGAAGGCGCTGGGGGTGGGCGCGGGTGACTTCGACGGCGTCAGCCCGTATTTCTCGATGCGCCAGCGCAACTACGGGCTGCTTAGCTACGATGCCACCCACGTGCTCAGCATAAACTACACCTGGAACCTTCCCAACCCGGCGCCGGACATCAAACCAGTCAGCCTGATTCTGGGCAACTGGCAGATCTCCGGCATCACTTCCTTCCAGTCGGGCTTCCCCTTTACGCCGGGCTTCTCAACCACCGACGCGGTTGATCTGACCGGCTCCAATGAGGGCGCACGAATTACCGTCCTGGGCAATCCGCGGCTACCCAAGAGCGAGCGCACCTTCTACCGCAACTTCAAGACCGAGATGTTCGCCCGCACACCCGCGCGCGATTTCGGCAACGCCGGCATCGGACTGCTGCGCGGTCCCGGCATTAACAACTGGGACATTGCGGTTTCCAAGCGCGTGCCGGTGGCGGCCGAGCAGCGCTACTTCCAGTTCCGGGCGGAGTTCTATAACGCCTGGAACCACACGCAGTTTTCCAGCATTGACAGCGGCGCGCGTTTCAACCCGCAGGGCCAGCAGATCAACGCTAACTTCGGCGCTTACAACGGCGCCCGCGATCCACGCCGCATCCAGCTCTCGCTGCGGTTTATGTTCTAGAGGCGGCTTGGTCGGCGGGGACGGGGTGCGGTGCACTCCCGTCCCCACCGCAAGCAAGCGGTCACAGCTATTTCCTGATCAGCCAGACCTCGGAGACCTGACAGCCCCGTCCGTTGCCCCCCAGACCCGGCTCCTGATGCCAGCTCAACCATAGCTCGCCGTCGGCGGTAGCTTGCGGCGGGATGTCGAACTCGAGCGGGCGGAAGGGGAAAGGCTTCTCAATCAGGGGATGGACCTCGTACTTATCGTCGGCGAGCAGGCGGATGCGCCGCTTGATCGCATCGCCTCCGTAGACCACACGCAGGCGGTACCGCGCCGTCGGATCCAGGTGGGTGTAATGCATGCGCAAGGGCGCATCGAAAAGGGCCTCAGCATGATCGCGCCAGGAAGTACGCAGCGAGGCTCGCGGGGCGAAACCCACCAAAGCCGAGCGGCGGAAGTCGGGATCTTCCTCAAAACCCGGCCCGCGCACCAGATGGGGCTGGGCCGCCAGATTGCCCAGATCGTCGTAAAAGCCGCCTGGGCCAGGATTCGTCCAATTCACGATTTCCTCGATGGCCCTCAAGCGCTCGGCTTCGCTTCCCAACTTACGAATCTCAGCGAAGCGTTCCTTCAGCCAGGGCCGGTTGTTCAAGGGCACGTCAATCGAATCCAGATTGGCGCCCCGCTCGACCGCGATGGCCTGGTAGCGCGGCACGCTCAACTGCATGCGGATGCTCTGGAACAACGCCTCCGCCAACTCGAACACGCGAGCGCGCCAGGCGGAATGCGGGCCCGGCCGGTCGGCTTGATCGAGAATTCGCTCAGCCTCCGCCAACGCTTCCACCGAACCCCGGCGCGGGGCTTCGCGCAGCACTCCCATGGCCTCTTCTTCGAGAGCCGCTTCGCGAATCAGCCGATTGCGCAGGCAGGCATCATAATAAGCGCGATAGAGCGCCATTTGAAAGCGCCAATTGGCCAGCTCTTGCGGCGTGGCGCCTCTTTCCAGGTCCTGGAACTGGGCCAGGGTGGCATAGACGCCGGCGTTGGTGGCTAGCGGTCCTTGCCAGTTGCGCTCCAGCGCCAGCAAGCCTTGAGCGAAGGCGTCCTCCCAGCGCTCGCCGATGAAATAGCGCGCGTACTCGCGCAATATCGCCCCTACGTCGGCCTCTGGATCCCAACCCAGGGCGCTCCAGATGATCTTATTGACGTCGTCATTGCAGCCCTCCGAGTAGGTGACGAACCCGTCGGTGTGGGGCCGCGCCAGGCGAAAAATGCGCGCATGCCCCAGCGGACGAGGGTTGATCACTTCGCGCCCTTCGGTTAGCGCGAAAGCTACGTCCCAGTCGGGGACCGGATACTGGCAGTGGCGGCTGTGCGTAATATCGGGGTAATCGCGGATGGGATAGCGCTTGGGCACCCGTGCGCGCAGTTCGGCCAGGCTGATGCGGATCTGGGGTCCGGCAGCGATCCCAGTCAACCATGTCGGCTCATCCTTAAGGATCGCGAAAAACTCATCCAGCCAGGCCTGGCTGAAGCTCTGCGGGGAGACCCACATGCCCGCCCGGGGATGGTAGCGCCGAAGGTTGGCAGCCTGCTTTTCCAGCAGGGCCATCAAATACTTGGGCTCCGTGTGACCGGGGTCACCGCCGGGCACGAACACGTGGTCAATGCGCGGAAGCTGCCGGAAAACTTCCCCCCATTCCTTCAAAGCAAACTCAACTGTGGCGGGATCCGAGTAATCCTTGTCAAGCGCCGGATACCAGATCCATACATCGAGGCCGTATTCATTGGCCAGACGCGACATTTCGATCATCATGCGCATCGGCGGCAGGGGAAAATGCGGGCTGTCGGGGGCATCATCGGAGCGGGGCGGAATCAGCTCGATAGCATTGGTGCCGAAAACGGCCAGGTCCCGGATATACTGCTCCCACATCGGCACCGTCCAACCGTCGTAAGAGTTCGTCTTGGGGCGGTAGCCGAGTTGATGCCCGCGCAGTTTGACGGCGGGGGCAGTGGCGAGGCGCAGGCCAGCATCCAGGCTCACCGAACCTTTCTTCATGCGCAGCAACCGCAGTAAGCGCCCCACGCCGAACAGCACCCCGCGCGAGTCGTTGCCGACCACGAACACCGCCGGCATCCCGGAGGCCTCCCCGGTCCAAAGCCGATAGCCCTCAGCACCGGTGGGCGCAGCCGGCTCGTTCTGGTAACGGCCCCGAAACTCCGCCAGCGAAGCCGCCGGAGTCACTACCACCACAGGCCCGGCGCTGGTCGGCCACTGCCGCCTGACCGGCCAGCGAATGCCAGTCCGCTTCTCGATCTCCTCGACTAGCATCGTCACCGCCTTCTGCTCTGGCCCGGCCAGCTTGGGCGGAGTGACCACTACGGCTTGGTTCAAGTTCAGTGCTGCTACCAACAAAGCCAACATGATCCACCTCAGGCCGAGTACTTGACAGCCAGCTCACGCAACCGCTTCAACAGGCGAGGGACGGCAGTTTCCGCCGGCTCCTTGGCTTCGTATTCCAGCGCCAGATAACCGCGGTAGCCCGCACGGGCAAACATGGAAAAGATGCGATCCCAATCGGATTCGATCACGCGCCCGGCTTCGTCGCGGATCTGGCTCTTGACCTGTGCGTTGACAGCATAGGGCAGGCACATCTCTATCTGCCGGTAGACGTCGCTGCGGAAGTTGCCCGTGTCCAGGTTGATGCCCACCCAAGGCGAGTTAACCTGGTTAACGATCTTGATGATGGTTTCGGCGCGCTCGGTGATGCCGCCGTGGTTTTCCAAGCCCAATATGACGCCTTTGCGCCCCGCGTATTCGGCCGCTTGCGCCAGCACTTCCGCCGCCCAACCGGCAGCCTGCGCCTCGCTAGCGCCCTGGGGTACGCGGCCCCCGAAAACGCGGATGTGGCCCGCGCCCAAACTGGCAGCCACATCAACCCATTTCTTGACCTCTTCTACCTCTTTGCGGCGAAGCTCCGGCGTGGAGCGGGTCATCTCGGTGCGCACTGCGATGCTGTAAATTTCCACCGCATTACGGTAGGCCAGGCGCTTCAGATTGACCAGCCACGACTCGCTCAGCGGTTCAGGGAACCAGTAAACCGTCAAATCCAGGCCGTCCACTTCGTGCTCGACGGCATAGCGGACCAGCCCTTCGTAAGTCATTTTCCCAGCCTTCAGGGCCTCCCGAAAGCTATAAGCACAAATGGCCGTGCGCAGGCGGGCCTTGCCGGGCGCGGCTTTTTCAATCTGCGTGGAAAAGGCTATGGTGGGCAGCATGGCAAGCATTTGGCGGCGGTTCATAGATGAATCTCCTTTCGGTAAGACCCTGATTATAACCCGCGGCGGATTTCGATCCGGTTCGATCGCCAAGCCCCGCCCAAGATCTTTAGAAGCCGCTGCAAGGGGAAGCTCGCAAGAGCGATACTCGGTTTGATGTCCGAAACCAGGAGGATTGGCAAATGACACGGCGGAACTTTTTCTGGATGCCGCTGGCGGGTACGGCCCCATTGGCTGCGGTGCAGGGCGACCCGGGTGCGCCTAAGGCTGCCTTAGAACGTTGGAAGGACATGCGATTCGGCATGTTCATTCACTGGGGACCGGTCAGTATCCTCGGTACCGAGATCGGTTGGTCGCGCGGGGGTGAGCGGCGGGGCTCCAGGCCGACATGGAAGCCGGGCCCGGTCCCGGTGGAAGTCTACGACAACCTCTATCGCATGTTCAACCCCGTCAAGTTCAACCCCGACGAGTGGGTGCAACTGGCCCGGGAGGCGGGCATGAAATACATGGTCTTCACGAGCAAGCACCACGACGGGTTTTGCAACTTTGATTCTCGCTTGACCGACTACAAGATCACCAGCCCCAAGTGTCCCTATGGCAAGGACATCGTGCGCATGCTCGCAGACGCCTGCCATCGAGGTGGCATCGCCTGGGGCGTTTATTACTCGCAGCCGGACTGGCATCATCCGGACTACCTGAATGGGCCCGCCCATGCCCGCTACATCGAGTACTGCCACGGGCAGGTCCGCGAACTGCTGGCCAACTACGGACCCACATCGGTATGGTTCTTCGACGGGCTGGGCCGGCCGCCCGAAGATTGGGACGCTCCCCGGCTCATCCGCATGATGCGCGAGATGGAACCCGAGATCATCATCAACAACCGCGCTGGCATCCCGGCTGACTACGATACTCCCGAACAGCGGTTGGGCAGGTTCCAAAACCAGCGCGCCTGGGAAACCTGCGCCACACTGGGTTCGCAATGGGCCTACAAACGCGAGGACCCTCCCAAGCCGCTGGAGGTCTGCCTGCGCATGCTGATCTGCTGCGCGATCCGAGACGGCAACCTGCTGTTGAACGTGGGACCGCGGCCGGACGGCTTGATCGAGGACTCGCATGCGGCGCGCCTGCGCGAAATGGGCGCTTTCCTCAGCAAGTACGGCGAAAGCATTTACGCCACGCGGGGAGGGCCGTTTGTGGCTCCGGATGAAGACAAGGTCCCGGAGAAGGGGCAGGGGCTGACTTTGCCCGGCGGGCGCTGGTGGGGCGGCAGCACTTACAAAGGAAACGTCATTTACCTGCACATCTTGCGCTGGCCCACGGAAAAGCTGCAATTGCCGCCCCTGCCGCGCAAGATCATCCGCCACACGGTGTTGAAGGGCGGGCGGGCCCGGCTGACGCAGAGCGCGACTGCGCTCGAGGTGAGCGTGCCCGAGCCGCAGCGAGACCCCCTGGACACGATAATCAAGCTGGAATTGGACGGACCTGCCGCCGACATACCCGTTTTGCGGCAGCCTTAGGGGAGTCAGATTGACTTGACCTCCAAAGAGCGGGTTCTCAAGAACTACACCTTCCAGCCCGTTGATCGCTTCACGATCGACTTCTGCGCCGAGTCTAAGGTCTACGAGCTGCTGCGCAACTACTACGGCGTGCCGGACGACTTGGCCCTCATGGAGAGGCTCCATGTGGATTTCAGGTATCCGAAGCCGAACTGGATCGGCTTCCCTCTAATAGACGAACAAGGACGGCGCACGGACTACTTCGGCATTCCGCGGGCGGGAGTGGGCGACTTCGGATATCCCCTGGAGCACCCTCTCGCCCACGTCAATTCAGTGGCGGAGCTGGACGCTTACCCAAAGTGGCCCTCGCCGGATATGTGGGACTACGAGCAGTACGCCGAGGATTGCGCCCGCTTCGAGGACTACGCCGTGCTGGGCGGCGTTTGGGGTTGGTTCTTTGAGGCGGCGTGCGATCTGGTGGGTATGGAGCGCTTTTTCCTGCTCATGTATGATAACCCCAGGCTGGCCCACGCCATCTTGGAACGCATCGTCAGCTTCATGGAGCGCACCTCGGAAATCATGTTCCAGAAAGCCGGGCGCTACATTGATATTTGCTTCACCGGGGACGACTACGGCTTCCAGAGCGGTCCCATGATGAGCCCGGCCATGTTCGAGGAGTTCGTGCGGCCCTACCTACAACGCATCTACGACGTGGGCCGCCGCCACGGTAAGCTGATCATGCACCATTCTTGCGGCAGCGTAGCCCGCTGGATTCCTACGCTGATGGAGATGGGCCTGAACATCCTGGAACCCATCCAGGTCAGGGCGGCTGGAATGGATCCCCGCCGGCTGGCCGAACAATACGGCGGCCGCCTTTGTTTTCACGGCTCCATAGACACCCAGTACACACTGCCTTTCGGCACCCCTGAGGATGTTCGCCGGGAAGTGCGGGAGCGGGTGGAAACCTTCCGCCCCTACGGCGGCTTCACCATCGCGCCGTCCCAGCACTTGCTGGCCGACATACCGCTTGAGAACATCGTCGCCATGTATGAGGCGGCTTGGGAATACGCCTGGCTCTGAGGGCCGCCTGCGATCGGGGCGTGCGGTTCTGTGTTATCCTAAGAAACGGAAATAGAAGGACGGAGATAGAGGTTAACAGGTAAGGAGCACCCACGCGAGGATGGCCCTGGCTACGGAGCAGAAAAACCAGCTAATAGCCGAATATCGCATTCACCGCACCGACACCGGTTCGCCGGAAGTGCAGGTGGCGCTTCTGACGCGACGAATCGCTGACCTGACCGAGCATTTGAAGACCCACCGCAAAGATCACCATTCCCGCCGGGGTTTGTTGATGTTGGTTGCGCAGCGCCGGCGGCTTCTCGATTACCTGAGGCGATGCAGCCCAGAGCGCTACCAAAACCTGATCGAGCGGTTGGGAATTCGCCGCTGACGCGGTACTCGTCATCCTGGCGAGCGGTTGCCTGGTGCGGCCGCCCGCTGGTGCACTGCTTTGCTTATCGCCAAGGCCGCATACCTACATGGGTCCAACCACTCCAATCTCCACCTCCGGCGCGTGAACAGCCCGGAACAATAGCCGGCGGCAGAGCCGGGATTGGAGGCATCCCTAAATGGTGCACACTGCGGAAATTGACTTGGGGACGACAAAGATCGTCCTGGAGACCGGCCGCGTGGCGAAGCAGGCAAACGGCGCCGTGCTCGTACACAGCGGCGACGGCGTGGTGCTGGTCAGCGCCTGCGCGTCTGCGGAGCCGAAGGCGGGAGCGACGTTTTTCCCCCTCACGGTAGACTACCGCGAGTATACTTACGCAGCCGGCAAAATACCCGGCGGCTTCATCAAGCGCGAAGGCCGCCCTTCCGAGAAAGAGATCCTCACAGCACGGCTGATTGACCGGCCCATCCGGCCACTGTTCCCCGAGGGCTACACCAACGAGGTGCAGATCATCGGCATGGTGCTGTCGGCGGACCCCAAGCGAGACCCCGACACGCTGGCCATCGTGGGGGCCGCGGCTGCTTTGGCTGTCTCGGACATCCCCTTCCCAGAGGTGCTGGGGGCGGTCCGCGTGGCGCTGGTGGATGGCAAGCTGATCGCCAATCCGCTTTATGAAGAGGCCAAGGATGCCAAGCTGAACATCGTGGTGGCAGGTACAGAGGCCGGCATCGTCATGGTGGAGGCCGGCGGGCAAGCGGCCACCGAGGAAGAAGTGTTGCAGGCTATCCAATTCGGCCACGAGTGCTGCCTGAAGATCATCGCCGGCATACGGGAACTGGCCGAGCGGGCAGGCAAGCCCAAACGTACGTTCGTCCCGCCGCCCTTCAACCAGGAACTTTACGAGCAACTCAGCCAGCAATACCGAGCCGAGCTCAGCGAGGCCATGGATACCTCCAAGTACCCCAAATTGGAGAGCTATTCCCGGGTGGAGGCCTTGCGCAAGCGGGCAGTCGAAGCCGCCCCGGAAGAGCTACAAGAGGAAACCGGCCGCCTATTTGACCGGCTCAAGGAGCGAATCTTCCGGGATCAGGTGCTGGTTGAACGCCGGCGACCCGACGGCCGAGCTTTTGACGAAATCCGCAAGATTGATATCGAGGTAGGCGTGCTGCCCCGCGTGCACGGCTCGGCCCTATTCACGCGTGGGGAGACCCAAGCGCTGGTCACCGTTACCCTGGGCACCAAGGAGGACCAACAGCGGCTGGAACTGCTGGATCCCTCGGAAACCTACAAGCGCTTCATGCTTCACTACAATTTCCCGCCTTTCAGCGTCGGGGAGACGGGGTTCCTACGCGGGCCCAGCCGCCGCGAAATCGGGCATGGCGCCTTGGCCGAGCGGGCGCTGAGCGCCGTAATCCCGGACGAAAGCGTCTTCCCTTACACGCTGCGAGTGGTCAGCGACATCCTGGAATCCAACGGCTCTAGCTCGATGGCCACCGTCTGCGGCGCCAGCCTGGCCCTGATGGACGCCGGGGTGCCTACCGTGGCTGCCGTGGCTGGCGTGGCCATGGGATTGGTTAAAGAAGACGACCGCTACGCCATCCTGACCGACATCGCCGGCGCCGAGGATCACTACGGCGACATGGACTTCAAGGTGGCCGGGACCGCCGAAGGCATCACCGCCCTGCAAATGGACATCAAGATCCCCAACGTCAGCCTGGAGCTGATGCGGGCAGCCCTGGAGCAAGCACGCCAAGCACGCTTGCAGATCCTGGCCAAGATGCAATCGGTACTGGCGGCGCCGCGTTCGGCGCTGTCGCCTTACGCCCCGCGCATCTTCACCATGACAATTCCGCAGGAAAAGATCCGCGAGGTGATCGGCCCGGGCGGCAAAGTCATCCGCGGCATCATTGACCAAACCGGTGTGAAGATTGACGTGGAGGATGACGGCACCGTCAACATTTATTCGGCTGACGAAGCCGCCGCAGAGAAGGCGCGACAGATGGTAGCCGAAATCGCCGCCGTAGCCGAAGTAGGCAAGACGTATTTGGGCAAGGTGGTGCGGCTGGTGGATTTCGGGGCTTTCGTCGAGATCTTCCCCGGTACCGACGGGCTGCTGCACATCAGCGAGATTTCGGAGAACCGCATCCGCAACGTGCGCGATGAGTTGCGCGAGGGCGATCAGATTCTAGTTAAAGTCCTCTCGGTCGAGGGCAACCGGATCAAGCTAAGCCGTAAGGCGGTTCTGCGGGAGCAGCGCGAGAAGCTGCTGAAAGTGAGCCGGCATTGAGCGGCCGGCTCAAGCCCGCAAGGCTGCCAGCACGCCGCGCATATAAGCGAAAGATTTGGCCATGCCCACAAAGGGGTCGTCGGCCTCAATTTCATATTCGAGGTTGACGCTGCCCCGGTAGTTCATGCGCTTCAGCTCGCGGAAGATCGCCACTATAGGCAGCACGCCCTCACCCACCGGGCAATCTGCCCCGCGTTTGCTGGTATCGCGCAGATCCTTGATGTGCAAATCGAGCAGGCGGCGGCCGGCACGACGGATGGATTCCACCGGATCCGTGCCCGTGCGGGCCGTGTGGCCGACATCAATGCAAAGGCCCACGCGTGGGTCCATGCCTTGCACGGCCTCCAGCGCCGATTCCGGCGTGGGGAAATGCTTGTCCTCAGGGCCGTGGTTGTGGATGGCCACTTTGATGTCGTACTGTTTGACAAAGCGCTCGATGCGCGGCAGCGTCTGCCGGGTGGGTGCAATCACCATCAGGGGCATGCCGCAGTCGCGGGCGTAATCGAAATAGAAGCGGATATCGGCGTCGTCGTCCTTTTGAAGGGAGATGGTGCCGCCGCCCACGATCACCAGCCCGGCCTCCTCAAACTCCTTGCGGCCAGCTACTCGCTCGGCAGGCGAGTCGGCGTAACGCAGATGAAACTCCTTGATGCATACGTAGCGCACACCCAACTTCTTGATGATCGCGATGGCCTGGGTGCGGGAGAACTTGCGCAGTGAGTAGCTGGCCACGCCCAGCCTCAAGTCCTCGGCTGGCGCACCCGCCAGACGAGCGGCATCAAGCGCCGCCAGCATACCAGGGATGAACTCGCGTCGGGTAGTCATAGCTGTCTCCAAGCTTGTAGTTTAGCGAGGATCCTTGGGCCTGGAGAGCCGCGACATAATTAAAAGGTTACGCGCCATGATTCACGAAATCCTGGCCGTGGGCCCGCTGGCCTGCAATTGCTCAATATTCGGGGACGAAAACAGTCGCGAAGCCATCGTAGTTGACCCCGGCGACGACGTCGAGGAAATTGCGCGTCTGCTGGCCCGGCACGGCTTGCGTGCGATTGCCATCGTCATCACGCACGCCCACATTGACCACATCGGCGGGGCGCATCAGCTCAAGGAGCTCACGGGCGCTCCGGTCTACCTGAACGAAAACGATCTGCCCATTTACGAGCAGCTAGAAACGCAAGCTGCCTGGCTGGGCCTGGCCCCGCCCGCGCGTGTTCGCATTGATCACGGCCTGGCCGAAGGGGAGAGACTCCGGCTGGGCGGGTCCAGCTTCGAAGTTCTCCACACGCCCGGGCACACGCCGGGCAGCGTGTGTTTGTGGATTCCGGCAGCCAACAAACTCGTGGCCGGCGACACCTTGTTCCGCGATTCCATCGGTCGCACCGATCTGCCGGGCGGGGATCCTGAGGGCATCCTGCGCTCGATCCGGGATAAGCTGCTCGTGCTGCCCGAGGAAACCTTCGTTATCCCCGGCCACGGCCCTACCACCACGCTGGGGCGGGAACGCGAGCACAATTTTTTCTTGCAGCGATTGTAAGCGCGAGGCCCGCTCAGCTTTCTTCCATGAACCGGTAGGCGATCATGTGGCAGACGACCAGATGTGCGTCCTCGATACGGCCCATGTGCGGCTCGGGTACGTGGATGGTGAGCTGGGCCAGCGGCGCCAGGCGTCCTCCGTCACGGCCGGTGAGAGCCAGCGTGCGGCAGCCGATCGAATTGCCGTACTCGATCGCCCGCAGCACATTGGCTGAGTTGCCCGAACCGCTAATGCCCACCACGAGGTCTCCCGGCTGGGCGAAGTTCTTCAGTTGCTCCACAAAAACCGCTTCGTAGCTGACGTCATTGGCATAGGCGGTGAGGGTGGAAACCGAGTCGGTGAGGGCCAGAATCCGGAAGCGCCGCGGGCGGCCGTAGCTGGCGCCCTTTACCATGTCGGTAACGAAATGCGACGCCGTGGCGGCGCTGCCCCCGTTTCCGCAAACAAACACTTGCCGGCCTTGCTCGCGAGCCTCCCGGAGCCAGGCGATGGCTTGCTCCACTTTCTCCAAGTCAATCTTGCTCAACGCTTCCAGCAGCGCCTTCAGGTATGCAGCCGCTTGATTCATAACTTCCTCGCCAAAGCCAGCGCGCCGTAAAGCACGCTGTCATCACCCAAGGCCGCCGGGACCACGTCAATCCGGGCCCGCGACCAATCCGTGATTTGCCGCCGCAGTTCCGCGCGCAGCGGACCAAACAAGGCTTCGCCCGCCTTACTGATACCGCCGCCGATGACGATGCGCGCTGGGTTCAGCAGCATGATGCAAGCCTTCAAACCCAGCGCCAGATCCACTACGTAGCGGCGTACGAAGTCGGCATCGTTGAACAGCTCGTGCGCGGGCCGGCCGTAGTCCGGTTCCATCCAAATCCCCGCACACATGCGCTCCAAGCAGCCATAGGCGCCGCAAAGACACTGCGGGCCGCCGGGGCGCACTGTCATATGCCCGATTTCTCCCGCGTAGGAATCCGCCCCCCGGTATATCTCGCCGTTAATAATGACGCCGCCGCCGATGCCGGTAGAAATCGTCATGTAAAAAAGCGGATCAAAGCCCACGCCCGCTCCGTAGACCGCCTCACCCAGCGCGCCCACGTTGGCGTCGTTGTCCATCAGGGCGGGCAGCCCCAGCTCCGCGCGTATCCATTCCGAGAGCGGGAAATCCTGCCAGCCACCCACGTGCGTGGATAGTGCCACGCGCTGCGTGGCAAAGTTGACCGGTCCCCCGAAGCCAACACCGCAACGGTCCAGTCTCCAGTGGCGCCGCCACTCGGAGAGGATGCTGCGGATCTGCGCCAGCATCCAGTCCCGGCCGCCTTCGCGATCGGTAGCGCGCGAGTGGCGCTCGACCATGCGCTCGCCTTCGAACAGCGCCACGGAAAACTTTGTGCCGCCGACGTCAACCGCCACGGTGTTCATGCACCCGCCGCCTCCGCCGCCAGGACTTCTTCCGGAGATGCCGTCCCGGTCCCCTTCTTCATGATGGTGACCGAGGCCACCAGGTTCCCAAAGCGCACGGCCGCCAGGGGATCGCGGGTGACGGCCAGGGCCAGCGCTGCGCCGGCCGAGAAGCTATCGCCGGCCCCGCAAATGTCCACCGGCTTTTCGATCTTCCGGGTGGGCACGGGCACCTCACCATTCTCGTTTACCACCAGTGCCCCCTCGCCGCCGCGGGTGACGATCAGCAGCGGGCTCTGCACATGAACGCGGAGGCGCTGGTAGTCCACCGTTCCAAACAAGCGCAAGCAGGCGGTGTCGGCTTCCTGTTGATTGGGCTTCAGGATCAGCTTGCGGAACTCATGGATGCGCAGGCGAGAATCCGCCCAAACCACCTTGGCAGGGTGTCGCTCGGCCAGCTCGGCGAGCAAGTCCCGCATGGCCGGCGTCACCACAGCCGCTTGCCCGGTCTCGGCCTGATCCGCCACCAGCACCACATCGCACCCGCCGAAAGCCTCCCTTAAAGCCGCCAACAGCTTGCGTTCGACAGCCTGGGGGAGCGGGTGCTGGTTGATGAAATCCACGCGGGGCTGATCCTCTATGCCCGTCTGCCGGTTGATCAGCTTGGTGTAGGTGAAGGTGGGCAGCCCTGGCTCACACAGCAGCAAATCGGTTGAGACGCCGCGCTGGCGCAAGGCGCGCAGCAGCTCGTACCCGAATCCGTCGTCCCCGACCACGCCCAACACTTGGATTCGCCCGCAACCCAAAGCAGCCAGATTGTTAGTGACCGTGCCGCCTGCTCCCGGGGTGACCTCGGTCCCCACCACGGCGATGCGCGGAATCCCGGTTTCACGGGAGGGCTCGGCGGCGGCTGGATCATAGGTGCACCAGCGGTCCAAACAGATATCACCTACCACCAGCGCGGATAACTCGGAGAACCGGGCCAAAATGTCGCGCGTCCTCATAGCTCCTCCTGCCCCAGCAGCCGCCACAGGGCGGGGATGGTTGCCCGATGATCGCCGCAGAAGTAAAAGCTCTCGCCTCCGTCAGCCACCGTGCGCACCAGGATGGTCTTGTGCGGCCTGAAATAATAGCCCGGATCCGTTTTGGGCAGTTCCCGATGAGGATCGCCCCGGATGGGCAGCAAATCAAAAACGGCGGTAGTGAACTCCCGAATGTGACGACCTTCCTGATGAGCCACGTTGCGCGCCATGGCCAGGGCCTTGAGATAAACTTCAGGACCCATCACTGCCGAGCCGAAAACCATCATGACGCCACCCTCCAGGCGCTCCACGCTGCGGGCAAAGATCAGGAAATCGCGATAGCTGGCTTCCCCCAAAGCAGCCCCGTCGCAGTTGGGGTGCTCGTGGATGATGTCGTAGCCGATGCCTACGTGAACGGTGGCGGGTACCGAAAGGCGGTAGGCGGCCGCCAGCAGGCTCAGATCGCGGTAAGGAAAATCGCTCGCCAGAATGCGCCGGCCCACGTTCTCGCCCAAGCCCAGCCCGAGCCTGGCCGCCTCCCGTATCCAATCATTCAGCTCGCCGGTCTCTTGCCAGAGCCCGAACTGCCCCTCGCGTATGTACCGTGCAACGCTTTCCGTAGTGGCGCCGATGCGCGCCAGTTCGTAATCGTGAATGGCTCCTGCGCCGTTCAACGCCAGATGATCCAGCCAGCCGCGCTCCAGCAAGTCAATCAAGTGGCGGCTGACGCCCGCGCGTATGACGTGTGCCCCCATCATGAGTATGCGGGCAGCGCCCTGCGCACGAGCCCTGCGCAGGCGCTGGGCCAGCACAGGCAGGGCAGGATGTTGGAAAGGAGGCGCCGGATCTTCCAGGCGCAACCAGTGGGTAACATCCAGATCGTGCTTGCGCTCGGCTAGGGGCTTGAGCACCAGCCGGGAACGATCGAACAAGGGGTATTTCGATCCCGTCATGATTCGAACAGCGCCTTCAGCAATTCATCCAGACACAAGTAGTTAGCAATGATGAAATCAGCGCCCACGCCGATGAGTCGGCGCCGCTTCCACTGGTCCACCTGCTTGCATTCCGGCTCGTCAGTCGCCACGCCCACGGCGACCCCGCCCACCGCTTTGACGTTCTCTATTTCCACATAGCCGTCGCCGAAGCCCAACAGGTCATCGCCGCGGCATTCCGAGGCCTCGATCATGCGGCGGATGAGGATCTCCTTGGAGAAACTCTTGTAATCATCGAGAGCGCCCCAAACGCCACCATCGAAGTAGCGTTCGATATCGAGCAGCCGGGCCTCTTCCTGGGCATATTCCTGATCGGTTCCACTAGCCAGATACATTTTCATGCCCCGCTGTTTCAACGCCTCCAGCAAGGCCCGTGCCCCCGGCACCAGATATTGATCCGGCGCAGCCCGGCCCGTCCGCAGCGCCTCCCGGCGGTCTTTGATCTTCTCGTGCAGCCGCGCCAAATACATTTTCTTGTACGCCAGCGGATCTAGAGGCTTGCCGCCTCGCAGCTCCACCTGTCGGGCCAGCTCGATCATCTGGTAAATGGTCTGCTTGCCCGTCAGCCGCGCCACGTAATCCTCCACCAGGGCGCGCAACTCCTCCTCGCTTTCCCCCGTCTTGAGCTCGCTCAGTATCTCCACCATCATGGGCACCATCACGTTCACCCAGCCGGAGCGAATGAGCGAAAGAGTGCCGTCAAAATCAAACAAAACCACCCGGGCGTTGCGCGCCGACACGCCCGGGCGAACGCGTTCGAGCATGAGCATTCTATTGTGCCATGAGGCAAACGTGCGGTGCCTGTTGTTATGCTCCCAGTGATGGGAGAAGGCCTGGGGCCTCGCGAGGTGGAAATCAAGCTGGCCGTGCGCAGCGCCGCTTGGGCCAGACGGCAACTGGCCAGCAAGGGCTTCCGAAGCTTGCACAAGCGGACATTGCAACGCGACGTGGTTCTGGATTCCCCTACGGGGACGCTCCGCCGAGCCGGCGCCCTGCTCAGGCTGCGGCGGGCCGGCGGGGCGGCTTGGATTACCTATAAAGGCCCGGCAGCACCCGGACGCCACAAGAACCGGGAAGAGCTCGAACTGCGTTTGAGCGCCCGTGCGGCCGCCCAGCTTGAGCAAATTCTCGGCCGCCTGGGTTTCAGGGCGGTTTTTCGCTATGAGAAGTACCGCACGGAATTCGGGCAGGCAGGCCGGTCCGGCGTGGTTGCGCTGGATGAGACGCCTATCGGGGTCTTTCTGGAGCTGGAGGGAACCCCGCGTTGGATAGATCGCACTGCGCGCAAGTTGGGGTTCACTGAGTCCCACTACATCACAGCCACCTACGCAGAACTTTATCTGGAAGACTGCCGCCGGCGGGGGCACAAACCGGCTGACATGCTGTTCGCCACGGCCGGCTAAGAACAGGCAGGTTCACTAAGCAGGCCGGTGGGCCGGCCTGAGCGGGCGCCCTGTAACCTTGTTGAGTGCTCCCGCATCTATTGGGGCGGAAGGCCCGAAAAACCGGGCCGCAGGTCGGCGCCCCAGCCGACCGATCCGAGCTGACATTCCCCACGCGCCGGTGCGGTCGGTGGTGTGTCCCTACCGCCACAGGCGGCCCGGGCACGGGGAATGATGCGCAAAGGAGGTGGATAGGCTATGCTGCTGACTCCCGATTTCGTAACCGACGTTCGCCAGACCCTGGAGAGCTTCCGCCGTTCGATTGACCAGTTCTTCGACAGCTTCTATGGCGCCGCCCGCAGGGGTAGCACTGACGAGTGGGTGTTCAGCCCGGCGCTTGAGTCCGGCTGGACCGACGATCATTTGAATCTGCGCGTCATCCTGCCGGGCGTCTCCGAAAAGGATCTGAAAGTCAGCGTCCAGGGCAACACCCTCGTCGTCGAGGGTGAGCGCAAGCCACCCAAGGACTTTGGCAAGGAGGGCTACGTTTACACCCAGATCCCCTACGGGCGATTCGAGCGCGTCATTGACCTGCCCAACGGGTTGGATCTGGAGAAACTGACCGCGGTGTTGCATGACGGTGTGCTTGACATCCAGATCCCGCTCACCACCGCCATGAAGCCGCGCCAGATCCCGATCCGAACTGAGGAACGAAAGGCCATCGCCGCGTAAGCGGCTTGGGGCGCGGGCCTTGTTCAGGGAAACGGGCCCGCGCCCTTGTTGTTTTTCACTCGGACCGCGCCACCGCTCGAGCCAGCAGGGCTTCCAACTCGCTGCGGTCCAGGGTTTCCTTGCGGATCAACTCCTCCACCACGCGATCCATGTCCTCACGCCGCTCCAGCAAGATCTGCTTGACGCGCGCGTAACTGGCGTCCATCACGCGGCGCACCTCGGCGTCAATTTGCTCGGCCGTGCGCTCGCTGTAGTTGCGTTCCTCCCCGGCCAGCCCGGCGGGCAAAAACCGCCCTTGGTGGGCGCGTCCGTAAGTGAGCAAACCAAGCTGCTCGCTCATGCCGAAGCGCGTCACCATCTGGCGCACCAGCTCGGAGGCTCGCTCCAAGTCATCCGCGGCGCCCGTAGATATCACGCCCTCGTAAACGATGTCCTCAGCGGCACGCCCGCCGAGCAGCACTGCCACGCGATCTTCCAGTTCAGGGCGCGTCAACAGGCATTTTTCTTGGGTGGGCAGTTGCAAGGTGTGGCCCAACGCTCCGATCGAGCGGGGGATGATCGAGATGCGGTGAACGGGGTCGGCATGAGGCACCGAGAGCGCCACCAATGCATGGCCCACTTCGTGGTAAGCCACCCGCTGCTTTTCCTCGCAACTCAAGCAGCGGCTCTTCTTTTCCAGGCCCAGCAGGACACGGTCAATGGCTTCTTCCAGATCTCGCATCTCCACCTGCTCGGCCCCGCGCCGCGCCGCCAGCAAGGCGGCTTCGTTGATGATGTTGGCCAGGTCAGCGCCCACCATTCCCGGGGTGCGCGCGGCCACGGTTTCCAGGTTCACTTCGGGCGAGAGCTTGATCTTGCGCGCGTGCACGCGCAGGATGTCCACGCGGCCTTTCAAGTCGGGACGGTCCACCACCACGTGCCGGTCGAAGCGCCCGGCTCGCAGCAGGGCTGGATCGAGGATCTCCGGGCGGTTGGTGGCCGCCATGATGATGACGCCTTTGGAGGAATCAAAGCCGTCCATTTCCACCAACAACTGGTTCAAGGTTTGCTCTTGCTCACTGTGGCTGAAGACGACCCCGCCGGCGGCGCGCGAGCGACCCAGGGCGTCTAACTCATCAATGAAAACGATGCAGGGCGCCTTCTGTTTGGCTTGCTCGAAAAGGTCGCGCACGCGGGCCGCTCCCAAGCCCACGAACATCTCGACGAACTCCGAACCCGAGATGGAAAAGAAAGGTACGCCGGCCTCGCCCGCCACGGCGCGGGCCAGCAGCGTCTTGCCCGTGCCCGGCGGTCCCACCAGCAACACGCCTTTAGGGATGCGCCCTCCCAGCTTCTGATACTTGGTGGGGTTCTTCAGAAAATCCACCACCTCCACCAGCTCGTTGCGCGCTTCATCCACCCCCGCCACATCAGCGAACGTGACGCCGATGCGGCTTGATTCATCGTAAATCTTGGCCCGGTTCCGGCCCAGGCTCAGCGGCCCGCTGGTCTGGCCGACACGCCACATTCCGTAGGCGTAAATCAAGAACAGAACGCCGATGGGCAGGACCCAGGAAAGCAGAAATTCGATCCACCAAGGGCGGATTTGGATGCGCCCGGAAATTTTCACGTTGCGCGCCTCCAGTTCGCGCACCAGAGGCGTTTCATCAATCCCGGGCAGGCGCGTCGCCACCAGCAGAACGGGCCTGGCCTTGCCCGGCTCTTGCTTGGGCACACCGATGAGCTGGCGTTCAGTGATGCTGACCTCGACCAGCCGGTCGGCTTTCACTGCGGCCACAAACTCGCTGTAAGAGACAGTCTTGGGCTGCGGAGCCACCAGGAGCATCTGGAAAGAGTACAAAGCCAGGGCGGCCGCGATCATGTAAATCAGCGAGAAGCGCCATTTTTGTTTTTGGTGCTTGTCCATAGCCGGCATCCTCCCCGGGGCCAACCGGCCCCGCTAGCTATAAGCATAATCCTCTCGCGGGCTGCCCCTCGGCGTGATGATAGTCTTAGAAGCATGGGGGTGCTGCTCGGGCTGGAGGCCGGCGAACTCGCCGCCTTACTGGGCGCCGGCGAGCCTGCTTACAGGGCCAGACAGCTTTACGAGGCTATCTACCGCCGCGGTATCCAAGATTTGGCGGCCATCACGAACCTGCCCGCGTCGCTGCGCCAGCGACTGGCTGCCGAGCACCGTTTGGGATGGCCCGAAATCGAGCACGTTTACGCCTCTGAAGACGGCACATCCCGCTACCTGCTGCGCTTGCAGGACGGCCTCCGCATCGAGGCCGTCTACATGCCGGAGCCCGGCCGCACCACCTTGTGCGTCTCGACTCAGGTGGGTTGCCCGGTGGGGTGCCGATTCTGCATGACTGCCCGGCTGGGCTTGGAACGGGATTTGACCGCGGGCGAAATCGTAGGGCAAGTAATCTTGCTGGCCCGGCGGCACGGCATCGAGGTCGGCCGGGAGCGGCTGAATGTTGTCTTCATGGGCCAGGGTGAGCCATTGCTCAACCTTGACAACGTCCTCAAAGCCACTCGCCTACTGGTGGATCCGCGGGGTTGGGGCATGTCCCCGCGGCGGCTCACCCTCTCCACAGTGGGCATTGTGCCGAAGATCTATGAGCTCGCCCAAGCGCAGGTGCGCCCGAAACTTGCCGTCTCCCTACACGCCACGCGGGATGAGGTTCGCGAGCAGCTTGTGCCTCTCGCCCGCAAATATCCCTTGGCGCAGCTCATCGAGGCCTGCCGCGCTTACCCGCTGCGAAGCTGGGAAACTCTTACCATCGAGTACCTTCTCATCAAAGACCTTAACGATTCCGACGAGGACGCGCGCCGCCTGGCCAGGCTGGTAGCCCCACTGCGAGCCAAGGTGAATCTTATTCGGCTGAATCCCGGGCCAGAGATCCCCTTCCAGCCGCCTGAGCCCGCGCGCGTGCTGGCCTTTCAAACCATCGTGCGCAAAGCAGTCCCTTGTTTTGTCCGCCGATCACGAGGCCAGGACATCTTTGCCGCCTGCGGCCAACTCCGCCGCATGCATCTGAGCCAAGCTGACTCCAGCCGCTCTCAGGCCTGAGCTTTGATTTCCACCTTAGCCAGCCGCTCGGTAAATCGCACGATGCCGGAATGATCCAGATCTCCCTCGCCCTCGTTGATCAGCGCCGCCAGCATCTGCTGCACCAAGCTAGTCACGGGCAAGGGCACGCTCAAGGATTCGGCAGCGTTCAGGGCATTGCGCAGATCTTTGTAATGCAGCCGGATGCGAAAGCCTGGCTTGAAATTGCGGCTGAGGATCATGGGAGCTTTAGCGTTCAGCACCGCGCTGCCTGCCAGGCCACCCTTGACCGCGTTGAATACGACCTCCGGATCAACGCCGGCCTTCGCCGCCAGTGCCAGCGCCTCGCCGACGGCAGCGATGTTGACCGCCACCATGATCTGGTTAGCGAGCTTGGTGATGTTGCCAGCGCCCACCGGCCCGGTGAGTGTGATGGTCTTGCCCATAGCCTGAAAGATGGGCAGCATCTTCTGAAAAGTGGTCGCTTCGCCGCCGACCATAATGGCCAGTGTGGCGTTGATGGCGCCAGGCTCGCCTCCGGAGACCGGCGCGTCGAGGAACTCCACGCCGCGCTTGCTGCACTCGGCCCCCACCTTGCGCGCCACCACCGGGCTGATCGAACTCATGTCCACCACAATCAGCCCGGGCCGCGCCGCTTCCAGTACGCCCTCAGGCCCCAGAATCACTTGCTCTACTTCCGGACCGTCGGGCAGCATCGTGATAACCATGTCTGTACGCGCGGCCACGTCCCTCGGCGAAAGCCCTCGCGCGGCCCCCTCGCTTGCCAGCTCTGCCATCGGTTCCGGGCGAATGTCAAAAACCACCAGCTCGTGTCCCGCCTTCATCAAGTTGCGAGACATGGGCTTGCCCATAATGCCTAAACCGATGAATCCAATCTTTGCCACTTTCGTTCTCCTTTCCCGAAACTTGATTTTAGGGCGCCGGATGAGCTGCCAGCCACGCATCCAGCTCACGAGCTGCACGCGCGCCTTCCGCCACCGCTTGCACAACTGTGGTCCCCCCGTTTACTATGTCTCCGGCGGCGAAGACGCCCGGGCGAGTAGTCTCCAGCGTGCCCGGTCGCGTCCAGATGAGCCCGCGCTCGAAACGCACGCCCGTTAAAGCTGCCACCAATTCCTCGCCAACTTGTTGCCCTATGGCTTCCACCACCAAATCGGCCGGCAACAGATGCTCGGTACCCGGAATGGGCTCGGGGCTTCGGCGTCCGTCCGGCCCCGGCTTGCCCAAACTAGTTCGCACCACGCGCACTCCTACCAGTCGGCCTAGCGGATCGCTTACGTATTCAAGCGGCTGAGTCAGGATCAGGAAGTGCACTCCTGCCGCCACGGCGTGCTTGCGCTCCTCAGGCCAGGCCGGCATTTCCACAAACGAGCGCCGATAAACTACGAAGACCTCCGACGCTCCGGCTCGCTTGGCGCACACGGCGGCATCAATTGCAGTATTGCCTCCTCCTAGCACCAAGACGGTACCCGAGACTATCTGGCCTTGTTTTACGTTCCGCAAGAACTCCAGCGCACCTATTACACCTACTTTGGGGCGAGCCGTCCCGGGCAGTTCAATAGAGCGATTCAGACCGAGGGCTATCACGGCCCCCTCATAGCCTTCGCGCAAGACGTCGTCGAGGGTGTAACCGGGACCTAATTCCACGCCCCGGCGATGCTCGACGGCGCCACTTGAGCCTAGCACCGCCTCCACTTCCCGCTCCAGCACGCCTTCGGGCAAACGCTCGGTCGGGATGGTCTCCCGGGCCACGCCGCCGGGCATTCGCGCCCGATCCATTAGAGTTACGCGGTGGCCCACGCTAGCCAGCGTAGCCGCAGCCGCCACACCTGCCGCGCCTGCACCTAACACCACCACGCGCCGCCCGTTGGCCGGCGCCAGCCTGGGCTCGGCCGCCCAGCCTTCCTCAATTGCCTTCCAACTCACCCAGCGTTGCAGGTGCCGGATAGGAACCGCTTCCTTATAATGCCGGTTGATGCACGCGGATTCACAAAGCGTCTCGGCGGGGCAGACAAAGCCGCACACTGCGGTCAACACGTTGGCTTCGCGCAGCGTTTCGTAAGCCTGGCGGAAGCGGCCTTGGGCAATCTCGCGGATGAACTTAGGTATATTGATGCGGGCCGGACAGCGAGCCACGCACGTGGGATCGTTGCACTCCAGGCAGGTCTTGGCCATGGCCTGGATGGTATCCAGGGCATCGGCGCGCCCGGCCTTATAGATCGGCTCGTAAATGGCCGCATCGCGAGGCACGCACCCGGTGCGGCCTCCGTCGCGCATGATCTGCGTGCAAGCTGAACAGGCCACGCAAACTCGCAAAGGATCAAGGGAACCGTACCGGGCCAGATCGCGAGCAAAGTCCGGGTAGGCAAAAGCCATGCGTCCCAGCCCCACTAGCGAAACCCAGCCATTGCGCACGCTGGCGGCGGCTACGTAAGGGAAGAACTGCCGCAACCACGAGTAGCCAGCCCCGATCACCGGCCAGCCCGGAAACTCCTGTTGGATCCTACGAACGATGCCCACGAAGCGCGCCACGCCATAGAGAGGATGCTCGGCAGGGATCGGAGCTCCCACCGTAGGCAGATCCAGGGGGCGGTTGACGTGGGGATTGTAATAAGGGTTGCCCACGGTGATGTTGACCAGGGGCGCCCCCTGGCTTTTCAGGAACCGCACCAGCTCGATGGGCTCGCTCAGATCAGGCTTGGAAGGATCTTCGCGATCCACCCCGAAGCCGTAAGGATAAGCCATGGCGTCGTAGGCATTCATGCGCGAAGTCACCATCAAGCCCGGCGCCGCATCGCGAATTTTCAGGACGATGTTGCGGAACAAGCGGGTGCGATTCTCAAAAGAGCCGCCGTAGCGGCCCGGCCGCGTGTGCGAAGCGTGCAACTCAGAGATCAGGTAACGGTGGCAAGCCTTGATGTCCACCGCATCAAAGCCGGCCCGCCAGGCGCAGAGTGCGGCCTCGACGTAACGATCTTCCAGCCGTTCCAGCTCCTCATCGCTGATCAGGGGATAATCCGGAGGCAAATTGTGCATCGGATCCAGATACGGGGAGTGGTGAGCGATGATTGGAGCAGGCTTGCGCCCCGGCTTGCTGTAGCGGCCCGAGTGCGTCAGTTGCAGTACCAGCAACGGGCGGTGACCGCACGCCTCACGCGCCACTTTCAGCGTCTCAGCCACCAGTGCGGCAAACTCGCGGACGGTGCCTTCGTGAATCCACAGTTGACGTGGGTTAGCGCGCGACTCCGGCGTTACGGCGGTCGCCTCAAACCATAGCAGGCCCGCGCCCCCGGCAGCGAAGCGCCGGTAGCGACGCCAGGTAAGCTCATCCGGGGCGCCGTCTTCGCGCCCATCACAACCTTCCATAGGCTGCACCGCCAGCCGGTTAGGCAGCCGGAATCCGCCCACCTCGAGGGGTTCCAGCAGCGGGCTAACGTCCCGGCTGACTTCAAGCTCGAGACCCAGCTCCTCGATCCGCCGGGACAATTCCTCCAAGGAGTGAAATCCGAAGCGCTCGTGACGATCAATTGGCACCAACACTGATTATAGACCGCAGGCGCCGTTCGACCCGTCTGGCTGCCGCACCACGTTCTATAATGGCGGCGATGTGCAAGAAGCTCGCGCTTACGCTGGTTACTGCCATGAGTGCTTCATCTGCCGTACGCATCGAGAAAACTGCCTACCAGGGCTGGGCTAACTGCTATCGCATGAGCAACGGCCGCATAGAGCTGGTGGTCACCGGGGATGTGGGCCCGCGTATCATCCGCTGCGGCTTTGTAGGGGGACGCAATCTGTTCAAGGAGTTCCCGGAGCAGCTCGGCAAGAGCGGTGAGCGAGAGTTCCAGCTTCGCGGGGGCCACCGGTTGTGGGTAGCGCCGGAGAGGCTGGAGACGACCTGGGCGCCGGACAACGCACCGGTGAAGATACAGGTGGGCGAGGACACTTTGTGGGCCACGGCGCCGGTAGAGGTGGGGACGGGCTTGGAGAAACAAATCATTGTGAAAATGTCGGACTCCGAAGACCACCTCCAACTCATCCACCGCATACGCAACACCAATCCCTGGGCAATCAGCTTCGCCCCCTGGGCCCTGACCATGATGGCGCCCGGCGGTACGGCCATCACCGGCTTTCCCCCGCGCGGCAAGCATCCCGAAGTTCTGCTGCCCACTAATCCCCTGGTGATGTGGGCCTACACCGATCTGTCGGATCCGCGCTGGAAGTTCTTCCAGAAGTACCTGCTGCTCCGGCAAGATCCCAAGCAAGCCGCCCCGCAGAAAATCGGCCTGTTCAACCCGCACACCTGGGCCGCCTACTGGCTTGAGGGCGAGTTATTCTTCAAGCAAGCCACCGCCGAGCGGGCTGCCGAATACCCGGATTTCGGCTGCTCGCTTGAAATCTTCACCAACGATCAGTTCCTGGAGCTGGAAACGCTGGGACCCCTGAAAGCGGTCGAACCGGGCGGCTCGGTCGAGCACCGCGAGCAATGGCGCTTGCTCCGCGGGGTACGTCTGAGCGAGTGGAGCCAGGACGAGCTGGACCGTGTGCTGGCGCCGGTGCTGAAACCCTGAGCTCGTGGCTCAGCGCAACAGATTCGCCATCGCCGTAATGATGGTGGCGTTGGTGAAGTCAATCAGGAAAGCACCCACCAAAGAGACCACCAGAATGGCGCGCGGCGCCGGCCCGTACTTTTCCACCAGCACAGCCATACCAGCCAGCGCGTTAGCCGTGGTGCCCAGCATGAACCCGCAGTAGCCGCCCGCCATTACGGCGGCCTCGAAATCGCGCTTCATCCAACCGAATACTGTCAGCACGCTCAGCCCCCACACCAGGATGACCTGAGCAAGCAGGATCACCAGCATGGGCACAGCCAAGTGCACCAGTTCCCACAATCGCAATCCGAGCAGCGCCATCACGATAAACAAATTCAGGGCGATGTTGCCAATATCGTCAATGTGGTGCTGGGCAAGGTCCGCAAAGCGCAGCTTGTCGTTGAGGTTGCGCAGCAGGGCCGCCACCAGCATAGCCCCTATGTAGGCCGGCAACACCAACCCCAGGCGCTGGATGCCCACACTGACCAAACTGCCGGCGCCCATGGCCACCGCCACAGCGATGACGTTGTCCATCAAGGAGGCCCGCTCCCCGGAGCGTGCTCCTTCCCAGGCCTGCGCATGCCTCTCGGGCGGGTCGCTCCGATAAGCCACCGCTTCCAGCGACAAGCTCACCGCCGGAGCCGGATGCAAGCGGCGTGCCTCGATCAAACGCCCTCCCACGAATCCGGCCAGCAAGCCTCCGGCCACGATCCCGAACATGGCCGCTGCTATTCCAAGGTCAGTGGCGCCGCGCAAGCCCAATTGCTCGAAGGTCTGCCCGAAAGCCAGAGCCGTGGCCGGTCCTCCGGCCATGGTTACTGAGCCACAAACCAGTCCCGCCAGCGGATGGATGGCGAAAGCTTTCGCCAGGGCGACGCCGAGCAGATTCTCCAAGACCACCCCCAGCGTCGCCACCCCCCAGAACGACAGCACCTGCACGCCTCCCTCACGGACCAGGCGCCAACTCGCTCGCAAGCCCACCGTAGTAAAAAAGGCCACCATCAAGATGTCACGGAGGGCGAGATCGAAGTCCACATTGAGGTAGCGGTCGCGCAGGGCAAGGGTAGCAAGCGCGTAAATGAAGCCACCGAGCACGCTGGCGGGGATGTTCAGCCAGTCCAGCCACCGCACCTTCTTCTTGAGCCACACCCCCAGCACCACCCCCAGCGAGGCCAGGGCCAGCGCTTGGACAGCGTTGACTTTGACCGTGGCGACCATCGGGCGCGCATCCATTCTCCCAACAGCACAAAGCCCCGCGCAATGCCGCCTCCCCATGAATCCTCGGGCGGCGCGCCGCATCCAATACAACAGGAGCCAAGTGCAGGACATAATCTTGGGAGAGGAGCAATTCTGATGAAGACAGTGCTGCTGGTTATGCCGCTGGCGGCGACGCTCGCCGTCGCGCAATACAAGTACGAGCCTGCGGGTCCGCCACCGGAAGAACTGACCCCCGCTATTCGCGATGCCTTGCAGAAGACCGGCCACAGGATTCTAACTGCTGACGGCAAGGTCTACGCCGAGCTGTGGTTCCGCGCCCAGGCGCCTTCCGGTCCTCCCAGCAACGAAGAAAACGTCTCGTTGACCACCATACCCCACGGGAGCTTGGTGGGCGCAATCCGTTTCCCCGGCCGGGGCAGCGATCGGCGCGGCCAAGCCATAAAGCCCGGCGTGTACACCTTGCGCCTCGCCTACTACCCGCTGGATGGCGCGCATCAGGGCGTGGCGCCGCAGCGAGACTTTCTGAAAATTATCCCTGCCGCCGAAGACAAGGATCTCAACGCCACCCCGACCTACGAGCAGTTGGTGGCCATGAGCAATAAAGCCTCGGGAACCTCGCATCCTGCCATTTTGGGTGTATGGAAGTTAGACAAAGCTGAGCCGGCGGGCTTGAAACAGGTCGAAGCAGACTGGGTGCTGTACGCCGCCATTGGCGATATCCCGATTGCCGTCATCGTAGTGGGGGTCCATCAAGGCTGAGCGAGCCGTGGGGCAACGATTTGCTATGCTTAGTCCGTAGCGCCCCACCATGCGCCAGATAAGCTATACGACACCGCACGGCATTGTTGTCACCCGCACCGTCTCGCGGCTGCCCTTTCGCAAGGGTTTGGAACATCTGCTTTACCAGTTGGATGAGTACCGCGGTTTTTACTTATCCTCTGGGTACGAGTACCCGGGGCGCTATTCTCGCTGGGACATCGCTTCGGTGCGGCCGCCGCTGGAAATATTGGCCTGGGGCCGGCGGGTCCAGTTTCGCCCCCTGAATCAACGGGGCCGCAGGCTGGTAGAGATGTTGCATCGTGTGCTGGCCGGCCATCCCCACTGGGATGAGCTGGAGCTTGCCGAGGAAGGGTTGGTGGGCCGGCTGAAGCCGCTTCCGCCTCTGTTCGCCGAGGAAGAGCGCAGCAAGCAGCCCTCGGCCTTCTCAATTCTGCGCGCCTTGATCGAAGAATTCCGCTATCCCAGGGACACACGGCTGGCGCTGGTGGGGGCTTTCGGCTATGACTTGCTGTTCCAGTTCGACCCCATCGAGCTGAAGCTCCCGCGGGGCGGGCAAAAAGACCTGCACCTGTTCCTGTGCGACGACATCTACTTCATGGATCGCAAGCGGGAGTTGATCGAGCGTTTTCAGTACGAGTTCGACTGCCAGGGACTCTCCACGCGGGGATTAGAACGGAGCGGGGAGCGGCTGGCTGCGCCCGCCGAAACCAAGATCGGCGAGATTGTTTCCGACCTCTCTCCGCAGGAATACATGGACAAGGTTCAGCGAGTCCGGGAGGGCATGCGGCGCGGCGATTACTATGAAGTCGTCCTCCGGCGCACCTTTCGCGCTCCTTATTCGGGCCCGCCCTCACTGCTGTTCCGGCGCTTGCAACTGGCCAGCCCCAGTCCTTACGAGTTCTTCCTCCAGTTCGGAGACGAACAGTTGATCGGAGCCTCGCCGGAAATGTTCGTGCGGGTGGAAGGGCGCCGCATAGAGACCTGTCCCATCTCCGGCACCGCTCGCCGCACTGGAGACCCGCTGCGCGATGCCGAGGCCATTCGCGAGCTGCTGAATTCGCTCAAGGAAGAATCCGAGCTGACGATGTGCACGGACGTGGATCGCAACGACAAATCGCGCGTCTCCGTCCCCGGCTCGGTGCGAGTGATCGGGCGGCGCCTGATCGAGTCCTACGCCGGTGTGTTTCACACTGTGGATCACGTGGAAAGTACCTTGGCGCCCGGCTTTGATTCGCTGGACGCTTTTCTGAGCCACATGTGGGCGGTTACCGTCATCGGCGCCCCCAAGAAAGCTGCCGCCCAGGCCATCGAGGACCTGGAGAAAGATGCACGGGGCTGGTACGGCGGCGCCGTGGGCATGATCCTGCTTAACGGCGACATCAACACGGGCATCCTCATACGGACCGTCCACCTCAAGGACGGAGTGGCTTCCTACCCCACAGGCGCCACGCTGCTTTACGATTCGATTCCCGAGCGCGAAGAGTTGGAGACGCGCCTCAAGGCGACCGGCTTCTTCCACGCTCTCCAGCCTCCCGAGCACGCGCCGGCGGCAGCGCCCGGCCCCCGGCCCGGCGAGGGCGTGCGCATGCTGCTGGTAGACAACGAGGATTGCTTCATACATACCCTGGCCAATTACGCACGCCAGACCGGCGCCGAGGTGATCACCTACCGGGCAGGCTTCCCTCTGGAGCTGATTCGCAAGATCAAGCCCGATCTCATTCTCATCTCACCGGGCCCAGGGCGGCCGGAGGATTTCGGCCTGCCCGAGCTGGTTCGCTACGCGGCCGCCGAGGGCGTACCCGTGTTCGGCGTATGCCTGGGGCTGGAAGGAATAGTAGAGGCTTTCGGCGGCGAGCTCGGAGTGCTGGACTATCCCATGCACGGCAAGCCATCGCGCATCAGACACGACGGCCGCGGCGTCTTCACCGGCCTGCCGGAAGAATTTCAAGCCGGGCGCTACCACTCCCTTTATGCCCGCAGCGACAAGCTGCCCGACTGCCTGGAGATTACCGCCAGGTCCGAAGACGGCGTCATCATGGGCGTCCGTCACCGCGAGCTACCTATCGAAGCCGTCCAGTTTCACCCGGAATCCATACTTACCCTGGACGGCGATTGCGGTCTCCGCATGATCGAAAACGCAGTGCGGCTTTACGGGCGTCGCAAGGCGAGCGAGCGAAGCTGAATTGGCGCGCGTACTCGTGGTGGGTGGCGGCCTGGCGGGGATGGCCGCGGCGGTCGGACTCGAGAGCATCGGATTTGAAGTCGAGCTGTACGAGGCGCGCCGGCATTTGGGCGGCCGGGCCAGCTCTTTTCCAATCGAAAAAGGATCCGCGCTCATTGACAACTGCCCGCACGTGCTGCTCGGCTGCTGCCGCAACCTGTTGGACTTTTACCAGCGCCTGGGCGTCCTGAACCGCATAAGGTTTTACGAGCAAATCCACTTTGTAGAGCCCGGCGGCCGCGTCTCTACGCTGCGCGGCGGTCGTGGCGGGCGCCTGGCTTCGTTGCTGCGCCTGCGCTTTCTCGGACTCAACGACAAGCTGGCTCTGATGCGGGCCCTGGTTACCGTGCGCCGCGAATACCGGCAAAGAGGCGACCTTGATAGCATCACCATGCTGGACTGGCTCCGTCAGCACCGGCAGGGGAAGACCGTTACACAAGCTTTCTGGCGACCTCTGCTCATCAGCGCCCTCAATGAAGAACCGGACCGTACGGCTGCGCGGTACGGGCTTCAGGTGCTTTGGCTAGCATTGCTGGCAAGCCCAGACGGAGGTCGCATGGGAGTGCCGGCGGTCACTCTGGCGGAATTGTACCCCGAGGTGCACTGGCACGGCCCCGGACGCATCGCACTCCGGCTGGGTGAGCGGGTGGAAAAGATTGTCTTCGCAGGGGACAGAGTCGAAGCCGTAATTGCCGGGAGCTGCCTGCGCCAGGCCGACTACTACGTGTTGGCTGTCCCTTGGTACGTAGCCGCCGCCCTAGCGCCCCCGCTCCACTTGGAAGTCGGGCGTTTTGAAGCCTCGCCCATCACTGCCATTCACCTATGGCTTGACCGCCCGGTGACGTGCCTACCCCAAGCCGCGCTGCTGGGGCGCAATCTCCAGTGGGTATTCACTAGAGACGAGGGGCGCTACTTGCTGTGTGTCGTGAGCGCCTCGCGCGGACTGATCGCTCTCCCGCATGAGCGGATCGTGCGGCTGGCCTTGGCTGAGCTAGCCGAGTTCTTCCCTGCCGCGCGCGAGGCCAACGTGGAAGGGCACAAGGTAGTCACTGTAGCGCGCGCCACTTTCTCACCCAAGCCGTCAGTGGAAGCAGCACGTCCGGCCGCGCGAACGCGCATCAGGAACCTGTTTCTGGCAGGCGACTGGACTCGCAGCGGTTGGCCGGCCACCATGGAGGGCGCCGTGCGCAGCGGCTATCTGGCCGCGGAAGCGGTCGCAGCAGCCGCGGGCCGCAACGCCCGCTTGCTCATCCCGGACCCAGCGCCGTGAGTCAGAAATGCTCCCAGTGCAGCACTTCGGCTAGCGAGCGTTTTGAGGAGCGTAGTGGCTGACCCTCGGCGGGCAGCCCGACTGCAACCATACTAACGAGCTTGTAACCCTTGGGGACGCCCAGCAGGGATAGTACGCGCTCCGCGTACGGCTTCTTATCTCCCGCCACCCAGCAAGCGCCCAACCCCAGCGCATGCGCGGCCACCAATAGATTTTGCGTCGCCGCGCTGCCGTCTTCCAAATAGTACTTGGTCTCCCTGGCCGCCACTACTATGCAAGCCGGAGCCTCGGCAATGAAGCGGCCGTGGTCCGCCAGATCCGCCAGAGCACGGCGCATCTTGCTATCCCGAACCACGATGAACTCCCAGGGCTGGACATTATTTCCGCTTGGGGCCAGCCGAGCGCAATCAACCAACTCCCGCAAGATCTCTTCACTGATCGGATCAGGACGAAAACTGCGAATCGAGCGTCGCGTTTTCAAAGCCTCGATGGCGTCCATATTGTCTCTCCAAGCAAACATCCTACGACGGAGCCTCGCGCCGGCGGGGCATGTCGCCTTGCCGACCCGCAACCAGCGCCATTATGCTGGGGAAGGTGCGTTTCCGTTTGCCGAGCGCGGCCCAGCGTATCGCCGCGGCTGGTCCGCTAGACGGTCTGCCGGAACCACTGCGCCGTGCGTTCGAGCCAGGGGAGGATTTTCATCCGCTGCCCGAGCCGGGGCCGCACGACTGGCTGGCTCATCATGTGGAGACGGGGCAAACTTTCGATCAGTTCCTAGCCTCCGGGCCGCGAACCCCTCAACCGGGCAGGAACGTGCTTTATTTGCAGCCCCTGGGCGATTTCCCGGTCCGGCAATCACCCGGACTGGATCAGTTGCGCAGATTCGCTGCCGCCTTCTTCATGCTGAGTGTGCGCTTGTTGCCGCCCGTGGACCCAGCCAGCACGCGCATAACACAGCGCCGCAACCCTTGGACCGGGCACGTGCAGTGGTTGACGGGCGACTTGCTAGAGCTACTCCGCCGCCAGATGCCCGCCGACGCTTTCGCCTTGCTCGGTATTACTATGACGGACCTCTACCCGGAACCCAGTTGGAACTTTGTCTTCGGGCAGGCCTGGGTAAGCCAGCGCGTGGGCGTTTACAGCTTCGCGCGATACGACCCGGAGTTTTACGGCCAGCCTCGGCGGAGCGACTGGATGCAGCTACTGTTGCGGCGCAGCATCAAAGTACTGGCCCATGAGACGGCACACATGTTCGGGCTGGCTCATTGCATCTGGTACCGCTGCTTGATGAACGGCTCCAACCACCTCGAAGAATCCGACGCGCGGCCGCTGCACTTATGCCCGGTGGATCTGCGCAAGCTGCACTGGAGCATCGGCTTCGATATTGCTGAACGCTACCGGCGCTTGCTGGCTTTTTATCGCAGCGCCGGATTCGAAGACCAGGCGCGCTGGGTTGAGCGACGCCTGGCGCACCTCGAGGGTCGCGCCGCTGGCCGTTAACATGGCTGACGCCATCAGCCCAGCTTGTAAGGCGCCCGGTAGCGATAGTGCAGGTAGCGGTTGGCGGCCTCGTTGTTGGTGAAGCGCTCAGCTTTAGGGTCCCACTCCAGGTAACTCTTGGTCTTCAGCGCAATGTTGCCGATCAGCGTGGCGGCCGTGGAGAGGTGACCAGTCAGAATGTCGCAATTGCACTTGGCGCGGCTCTTGACGCAATCCAGGAAATTGCGGGCGTGGAAGCGAGTGTCAGCGCTCCCTTTGGCGCTGCGCGCCTGCATGACCGGCTTGTGTGAAGGTCGCCAGGCGCGCTCGCGGCTGCGGTCCACCGGAGTCCGCGCGGGAACTTCCACGCTGGCCTGGGTCTCGGGCACCACCTCCCAGCGATTACCGTGGATGTACATGGTCCCGTTGGTTCCCCGGAGCTCCATCTCCGCATTTTGAAGGTTGCCGGGGGCGGCATTACAGTTGTACTGGCAAAAGACAACCAGGGTGGGCCCGGGAAACTCCCACAAGACTTCCAGCGTGTCGGGGATCTCGCGATTGTCCTTGATGGCATACTTACCGCCCAGGGCCGTGACTGCCCGCGGCGCGTCCTGCCCCAGGCACCAGCGGAGCATGTCTATGTAGTGAACCCCGAAATTAGTAAGCTGGCCGCCTGAATAATGGTAGAACCAGCGAAACCGATAATAAGTGCGGTTCTTGTTGTAAGGAACCTTGGGGGCTGGGCCGAGCCACTGGTCCCACTCCCATTCGCTGGGGGGCGGCTCATCGGGAGGATTGCCAATGCCCAGCGGCCACTCGTTCAGGATGTGGTAGCCTTTAGCGACGGTCACGTGCCCGATGCCCCCGGAGCGCACGAAATCAGCCGCCTCTTTCAAGAAGGCCGCAGATCGCCGGTGGATGCCCACCTGGGTGACTCGCTTGGTGCGTTCGGCTACCTCCACCATGCGCCGGCCTTCCACCACCGTGAGCGAAAGTGGCTTCTCCACATAAACGTCCTTACCCGCATTGCAGGCATCAATGAACATGATGGCGTGCCAATGGTCCGGCGTGGCGATAACCACCGCGTCAACTTCCTTATCTTCAAGCAGCTTGCGGTAATCTTTGTACTTGCGGGGACTGGCTCCTGATTTCTTTACCGCCAGGTCCATGTAGTCCTCGCGCAGATCGCACACTGCCACGGTCTGCTGATCCGCGTATTCAAGGAACGCCTCATGGACCTGATCGCCCCGGTTGCCCAAGCCGATGTAACCCAAGCCCACGCGGTCGTTGGCGCCCAGAATCCGGGAATAACTCAGCGCCGTGACCAGGCCTGCACGGCGTGTGAAGTCGCGTCGGGAATACTCGCCCATGCCTTGTGCTCCTCGATCTCTATATGCTAGCCAAAAAAACGCTGCCCCCGGGGCTGCTACTTCCCCAGGACGCGGGCGATGATGCTTTCGCGCTCCCCGCGCTCCCAAGCCTGGTAAATCTCCTGTTCCGGCACACCGGCCAGGCGGCCCACAAGCAGGAAAGCCGGCAAAGCATGGGCCAAGGTTTTCCAGCGGGCAGTTTCGACCAGCGAATGCAAAGCCCGTTCGCGGATACGTTGCAGGAGACGGGGATCGCGATCCTCGGTGAGGTTGACCAGCACCGAAGCCGCGCGGTAACGATCGCTCCAGACGATCGAGTTCAGCAGCTCGATCAACCAGGTGGGCTCCACGCGCAAGCCAAGCTCCGGATCGCTTCGCGCCAGCACGGCAATTGCCGCCAGCGCCCGCATGGCGTTAGCTCGCACGCCTTCGTCGGCATCCCGGATGGCGTACTGCAAATCCTCAATCACGCCTCGGGCCCGCGGGGCGTAGCCGAGCAAGTAAGCCGCCATAGCACGCTGATCGGCATACATCGAGTTGCGAAGCACCTGGCGCAGAACGGGCAGGTTAGCCGGGGCCAGCTCACGGAATTTCTCCTGGAACGCGCGGGTGGCCGGGTCCGCCGAAAGGGCGTAGCCCTGGGTGAGATCCTCGGCGGTCTCGCCGCGCCCCGCCGCCTCTTCCAAGGCTCTCACGAACCCACGGTAGATCTCCACAATCGCAGCCGGAAGCTTCAGATCGCCACGCGGAGGATAGCGGAACTCAAAACGCGGGCCTTCCTTCTCCTCGATGCCCACGTAAAGGATCACGCGATCGTCCACGCAACAGACCGCTTCCAGCCGCGCCTCGACCACCTCGGGCAGCGCCTCCAACCTCTCTTCCACCGCCGCCTTCGAAGGCGGCAGGGTATCTCCTTCACTGACGCCCAGGATCTTGCGTACACGCGCGGCGCTCAGTTTTCGCAACCCGTAAATGTCAATAGCGGCAATCCGTGGAAGCTGGGCCTGGCCCAGCGCGCAGAACAGTAAACCACCCGCCAGCAATCTCACTGCAAGCTTAGACGACGAGCGCCGTCCCCGCGGTACCGAAAATGCCAAGCCCGCTCGTTATGCCTGCTTCTCCGCCAGCGGACCAACGATGGGCAACACAACCTTATGGCCCTGGTAAGACTTCAGCATCATGTAAAGCCAGAGCACGAAGACCGCCAGCCCGTAAAGCATCTGAAGTAGCCCCCACAAGGTGCCCAGCCAGAACGAAATCGCAAGAAGGAGCATCGAGATGATACCCAGGCCGATACCAATCACGATGACGGCAACCGACAGGAAAATGGATTGAAAAGCGTGGAACCGGACCGGGCGGCTCTGGTTGTAAGGCGCCAGGGCCAGAAAAATTATCCCGGTGATGAAACCCAACAAGTAGCAAAGCGCCGAGGCGGCGTTCTCGCTTAATCCGCCAGCCGTGGCCCGGGGGGATTGGCCCCCGGGGAGGTTTCAGACGGTCCGGCTACCGGCGCGCCGCATTGTGAACAGAACTGGCCCTCTACAGGAGCCCCGCACTTGCTGCAAAAAGGCATGTTTTCCTCCGTTCCCGCCTACTTTACTACTACTCGGCCACTGCGGCAAGTTCGGTCGGCTGAAGCCGAAGGAACCCTTTGCAGTGCGCCCCCGCCGTTTCTTGGCAGCCCAGGCATCAATAACTGGGATACCCCGCCGTTCACAAACCCGCCCCTGGGGAGCGAATGGGTGACATTGCAGCTTCGCGCCGAAGTGCACAAGGCCTTCAATCCCACCCGGTTCACATAGTCTTGGCGGACCGCGGTGGACTCAGTACCCGGCTCAAGAACAGATCAATAAAGCGGCGTGCGTCAACCTCGGAAGCAACCTCAACCGAGCCTTGCGGGTCGCGGCGGAATAGCGTCATGCCGTATGTGCGCTCCGGCTGGCCGCGCAGCTCGATCTCAACCCGGCCCCTTTCCAGCTTCACCAGCGAAGGCATGAACGCCACCGCCACTGCCAGCGGATCGTGCAATACCGGCCGCCGCTCGGGGCGCCCATCTTGCCAGATTCCGATCAACTGCCGGAGAAACTTCACCTGGGGCAGGGTGGACTCCTCCAGCCTCCGCATGTCAGCCAACTCCAGCCGGCATTGCATGGTCACATCCAGCCCTACCGCCACCACAGGCAAGCCCGAGCCGAAGACTATTGCCGCTGCCTCTGGATCCCGGATCGTGTTGTATTCCAAGCCCGGCCGGAAGTAAACCCCGTTCATTAACACCAGGCGCTCGATATGCTCCGCCAGGCGCGGCTCCGTTTTGAATGCCAGCGCCAGGTTGGTAAGCGGCCCGTATGCCAGCAGCGTCATCTTGCGCGGGCTGCGCAAACAGGTCTCGATCAACAACTGCACCCCGTTGCGGCGAGCTTCCTCCGGCATGCGATCTTGCGGCCCCAAGGCATCGGTCTGGCGGACCTTTCCCGTGCGCGGCGGCGTTAGCAGAGGCTGTTCGGCGCCCATACCAACGGGTATGTCCGTGCGTCCGTAGAGCTGGAGAATTTTCCAAACCAGATCTGCCCGCCTCTGGCGATGTTGCAGGACCGTGACCACGGCACGCACGTCCAGCTCGGGCGACTGAAGCGCCAGAGCCAGAGCCAGCGCGTCGTCAATGTCGTCGCCGATGTCTGTGTCAAGAACCACCGGAATGGGATCTGCGGCCGCGAAGGCGCAAACACCCAGAAGGAAAGTGAGCAGCACGAGGTTGCGCATCAGCCCTACTTTAAGCCTGGCCGGCGCCAGCTTTCAAGCCCGGCTCAAAAAAATCGCACCATGTAGTTGAAGCGTATCCCGCGTCCCATCTCGGGAGCGAAGTCCTTGATAAGGGAAACGTGGTTGCGGTACAGCCGGTCGGTAGCATTGAACAATTCGGCCGAAAAAGAATGCAACCAGTGAGTCTGCGCCCGGATGTAGCCTAAACTGAAGTTCAAGCGTGCGTAGCCGGGTGTGCGCGTCTCATGGAGGTAAAGCTGCGCCTGGGGAGCCGCCACTAGCAACTGCGGCCGGAAGCTGAAGTCTCTCCAGCGCACCTCCAGTCCCACACGGCCGCGGGTTGGAGGAATTCGGGGCAAGGCCAGCCGGGGACGGCGCAGCTCGGCATCCACCGTATCGAAGCCAAGCTTCAGCCAAACGTCGCGGCGCAGCTCGGCATCCACGCGCGCTTCAGCGCCCATATATCGGCTGTCGGCCTGCCGGTACAGTCCCTTGATGAGGCCCCCGACAAACTCGCCGGTGGGCGCCAAATAAACGTAATTCTTAAGCGAGTAATAGAAGCTGCTCAGCTCGGCGTGCAGGCGCCGCCCACGCCGGCGCCAAGCCGCTTCAATGCCGTTAGCCTGCTCGCCTTTCAGATTCGGGTCGCCCACCTCAAAGGCCAGATTGCCGTGATGGGGCCCATGGTTGTAAAGCTCTTCCATGGCCGGAGCGCGATAGGCATGCGTGAGGCTGGCCAGCAGCGAGTCAGCGCTGCTTAGGCGGACGATGGCGCCGGCCGAACCGGACAACCCGGTGAACGCCCTAGCAACAAGGCGCTCGGGGTGGTAGCGGTCAGTTTCCAGGCGCCCCCCGAATTGAACTCGGAGGCGCTCGAAGCTCAGCTCTTGCAAGGCGAAGCCGGCCAGAACCTGTTGCTTCACGGAGGGCGTCAGTTGCTCGGCTCCACGAATGCTATAGTCGCGGCTGAGTCCAAAGAGCCCGAAGGTGCCTTTGAGCCACTTGCCGTTTGCGTGATCAAGAGCGCTGCGCCAGGCGAGCTGCCGATTAAAGAATTCGGTACCCACGACGGCTCCCACCAGCTCCTTGTGGTTCCAGTCGGTGTAATTCAGGCTGAGCGTGAAGCGCTCGAGAGCTCCATTGAGATCACGCGCGCCGGCCGCGAAACGCCAATTCTGGCGCTTCCAATCCAGATTCACCGGACCTTCGTGCTGGTGCAGGTGCTCGCGCTCGTCTTCATCAACGTGATGCGGTTCCAGCACGGCGGGAATCCCATAGCGCCCTTTATGAACGGCGTAACCCGCCCGCAAGTAGCCTTTTCGACCATAGCGCGCAGCGTTGGCAGTCAGATCAGCCAGCCGCGTGTGGCTGTTAGGGACCCTGCTCAGAGGGGAATGGTAGTCGCCGGTGCGCAGACCGCCCGCGGTCAACGAAAGCAACCAGGCGACTTTACCGGCCTCCACCCCGCCCGAGCCACCGGCACCGGCGTTGTTACTGCTTCCCAAACCGGTAAGAAATCCGCGCAGGCCTTGGTGGGGATGCTGGTGTATCTCATGGTGCCCGCTGATAACGTTGACCACGCCGCCCAGAGCGTTAGCCCCGTAAAGGAGCGTAGCCGGGCCGCGCACTACCTCCACACGCTCAACCGCAGCAACGTTCACGGGCTCGCCGTGATCGCCCGATTGCGAAGACAGGGTGCCTGTGGGAAGACCGTCCTCCAAGATCAGCACCCGATCACCGTCAAATCCCCTCACTACGGGACGGCTGCTGCCCGGCCCGAAACTTCGTTTGGCAACGCCTGCCTCGCCATCAAGCACCTCGCCCAAGGAGGCAGCCGCCTTGGGCGCCAGATCCAACAGCTCGATCGAGCTGGTGACCTGAAAAGCTTCAAGGGTGCTCTGCTCTCGCCCCGATGCAGTGACAGTGACTTCCTCGTGCACGGGCGCAATCGTGAGGCGGAAATCAAGCTCGGCCACGCCGCCCGCCGGCACTTCGACCACCTGCTTCAGATCGGACAACGGATGCAAATGCGCGAGGACAGCGTAAGTGCCCGGGGGGACTTGTCTGAACTCATACCGGCCTTCGACGTCTGTCTCGACTCTTCGCCCCAACCCGATGATCAGCACACTGGCGCGATAAAGCGGATCGCCCGTCCGGTCCACCACCACGCGCCCGCGCAACACCCCATAATCCTGGGCCCAAATCAGCCCCGCAACAATGCCTATGAAGCCAAGCCTCAGCAACATGATTAATCCTCCTTTCTGAACGGTCTTGTGAAACCAGCTAGTCGGAAGCTTCGAGCGAAGAGATTTTCAGAAAGGAGGAGCCCGGCAAACCGGCGCGGGCAGCAGGTGAGAGCGTACCGAGGGATCGCGCGGGAGCAGCTCTTCGGACAGCGTCGCCTGGGGCGGCTCAATCTGAATGGGCGACGCGGCCGCTTGCGCCGGCATGTGGTAGGCCTGGCAGATGGCGCACGCCCGCGCGCCACCGTCCTCTTTATGCCACGTGTGGGGGACGGTGCTCAGCAAGGCGAGCGCGAGCAGGAAGAAACCCGCTCCGCATGCCGTCAGTTTCCTAGTCGGCCTGCTTAGCGCAGCCGCCATGGCAAGGCCCCACTCTCAGGATAACACTGCCTCGTCATCCGCGCTGGCAGCGCGGACAGTAATGAGTGCCCCGCTGGGCCACTACTATCCGGCGAATGCGAGCCCCGCAGCGCGGGCAAGGTAAACCGGTTCGCCTGTAAACATTGTGGCTTAGCTGAAACTTGCCCGGGGCTCCATCCGCGTTAACGTAGTTCGCCACGGAGGAGCCGCCCGCCGCGATGGCTTCCGAAAGAACCGTCCGGATGGCATTGTGCAAGCGGCGCACGCGCGCCCCCGAGAGGCTACCGCCGCTGGAGCCAGGATGGATGCCGGCGCGAAACAATGCTTCGTCGGCGTAAATGTTACCCAAGCCCGCCACAACGCGCTGGTCAAGCAGGAGAGCTTTGATTGGAGCGCGGCGCCCGCGCAAACGTGCAGCCAATTCCTGCACCGAAACCTCAAGCGCCTCAGGGCCGAGCTGCGCCAACCGGGCGGGCGGTTCGGGGCCGACCTCGATCCGCCCGAATTGCCGCAGGTCATCGAACAATAGCCGCGCGCCGCTAAGACTGAATACCGCGCGTGTGTAAGGGCCGGGCACGCCATTCCAGCGCAGACTCCCGGTCATGCCGAGGTGGATGCTCATCACCCCGTCCTCCAGTTCTACCAGCAAGAACTTGGCCCTGCGCTTGACCGCAATGATCCTGCGATTCCGCAAATGCTGCCGCAATTTCGCAGGATCGCCCGCGACCACGCGCTTCGCCAAAATGCGCACATCCAGGATCCGACGCCCGACCAGCCGGGGCGCCAAAGCACGCAGGATGGTCTCCACCTCGGGTAGTTCCGGCATTGCTTCCAGCCTATAAGGATGCCAGAAGATGCTAGCGTAGTTCTCGATGAAACCGATTAAGTTGCAAGCTTGGCTATGCCTGGTGGTTTGCGGCGGGCTTCTGCAAGGCGCCGAGCGTATGCTGACCTTGCGCCAGGCGTTGGAGTTGGCGCTCGAACAAAATCCCGATCTGGCCCTGGCGCGGCTGGAAGAGCGCAAAGCTGAACGAGAGGTGCAAATCGCCCGTTCACCCTTCGTACCCACCCTGGCGGTGGGTAGCGGCCTTGCCTGGTCCAGCGGTTTCCCCATGAGCATAGAAGGCGCCACGCCCGCCGTCCTGCAAGCCCGGGCCATTGCCGACGTCTACAACCGGCCTCAAAGCTATCGCGTCGCAGCGGCGCGCGAGAACCACCGCAGCACTGCGCTGGACCTACAGGGCAAGCAAGAGCAGGTCGCGCTACGCACGGCGGAGCTGTTCCTGGAGGTCGAACGCGCCGGGCGCATGCTCGAGATGGCGCGCCGCCAAGTCGAAATCCTGGAAAAGGTGAGCGAGCTAGTGGGATTCCGCGTGCGCGAAGGCAGGGAGTTGCCTTTGGAATCCAAACGTGCCGCTCTCCAGTTGGCCCGAGCCCGCTACCAGGTAATAGCCCTGGAAAACCAGCGGCGCGATGCGGAAAGCGCACTCATTTCAGTCCTAGGACTGGAGCCAGGGGATCGGCTGCGTCTCATAGCCGAAGAGCGCGTGCAGCTCAGCCTGCCGCCTGATCCGGAACAAGCCGTCGAGCAAGCTCTGGCATACAGCCGGGAGCTGCGCGCCATGGAAGCCAGGCTTACGGCAAAGAGCCTCGAAGTGCGCGCCGAGCGCGCCAGTAGCCTACCCCGCTTGGGGCTGGTAGCCCAGTATGGCCTGCTGGCTCGCTTCAACAACTACGAGCAGTTTTTCCGGAGGTTCGAACGGCATAACGGGCAGCTCGGGGTCTCTTTTGAAATCCCGCTGTTCGCAAGAACCGTGATAGACGCTCGTGCAGGCAAAGCGGAAGCCGAAGCCGCGCAGATGCGTATCCAGATGCGCACCTTGCGGGAGCGGATAGCTGCGGAGGTGCGCAGTCTGCACCAGGCGGCGCGGCAAGCCGAGGCAGCGCGCGAAGTCGCTCGCCTTGATCTGGAGGTAGCCCGGGAGCAGGTTTCGCTGCTGCTGGCGCAAAGCGAGGAAGGGCGCGCCAGCCTTCGGCAGCTTGAGGAAGCGCGCTACGTGGAAAGCGAGAAATGGATCGCTTTCTACCAGGCCGACTACGCAGTGGAGCTGGCCCGGCTCAACTTACTAGCCCGCACCGGGCAGTTAATAGCCGCCCTGCGCTAACCCATCAGCGACCGGCATAGCCATTGGGATGGGCCAGCAGCCACCGCCAAGCACTCTCAATGATGTGGGGCAGCTCAGGATAAGCCGGCTGCCAGCCTAGCACTCGGGCGGCACGCTGCGCATCGGCTACCAGCACCGAAGCATCACCTGGGCGCCGCGGCTCCAGGCGATAAGGAATCGGCCTGCCGGTGACCTCCCGCGCCGCCTGGATTACTTCCAGCACCGAATAGCCCTTGCCGTTGCCCAGGTTCAAGAACAACGAGTGGCCGCCCCGCCGGAGCCAATCCAGCGCCAGCAGGTGCGCCTGCGCCAAGTCGCGCACATGAATGTAGTCCCGCACGGCGGTGCCATCAAGCGTCGGGTAGTCGTTGCCATACACAGGCACATAAGAAAGGCGGCCCAGCGCCGCCGCCAGCACGATCGGGATCAAATGGGTCTCGGGATCGTGATCTTCCCCGCAGCGCTCGGTGGCCCCGGCCGCATTGAAATAACGCAGGGATACGAAGCGCAATCCGTAAGCCAGATCGGAATCCCGCAGGATCTGCTCCACGAAGAATTTCGACCAGCCATAGGGGTTCTGGGGCCGGCATGGGTGTTCTTCAGAAATAGGAACCTGCTCGGGCTCACCGTAAACTGCGCAGGTGGAAGAGAACACGAAGCGGCGCAGGCCCGCCGCCAGCAGCCCTTCTAGCAGCGCAATGCCCTCGGCAGTGTTGTTGAGGTAGTACCGGATGGGATCCAGGACCGATTCGCCCATGTAAGTGAGGGCAGCAAAGTGAATGCACGCCTCCAGCTCATGCTCCTTCAGGATCCGGTTTAGTAGCTCACGGTCCCCCACCCGGCCCTGATAAAAGGGCACCCCCGCCGGCAAAGCCTGGCGATGGCCGCGGAACAGATCATCCAAGACCACAACTGCCTCGCCGCGCTCTAATAGCAACTCGACCGTCACGCTTCCGATGTAACCGGCGCCTCCAGTCACCAGTATCGCCATGGATTCCTCACTTTCTCGCCCGCTGTGCCGGCCTCAGCCGATGAGCCCGCGACGGCGCAGCGCCGCTTGAAGTACGGGCTCCACGCGGGCTCTGAGCGCCTGGTTGGCGTAGCCGATCCAGCAGACCTCAGCTTCCACCGACAAAGGGGCACGCAAAGGACCGCCACGCTCATCCGTGACGACCACGCCCGCTTCGCGGGCGATCAACTCGCAGGCCACATCATAGGGATGGCAGCACAGGCCCAGGGCCTCGCCCCGCTGCGCCAGCACAGCACGCATCAGAGGGCGCAAGTCGGCCACAAAGCGGTCGTGGCCCATCATAAGCTCGTAGAGCTGGCCCCCGCTGGATATGTACTGGTCCTCGAAGCACGCCGCCTTGCCCGGCTCTACCGGCCCCAGAACTTCCCTGGCAATCTCATCGTCAATGGCGGCCAGCTCTGCACGCGCCCCGGGAAAGAAGCGCACGATGGTGGCGAAGCCGTGCCCGATAGTGTTTGCGCGCGAGGGCCGGGGCTTCAGAGGGCGCCGCTCGCCCGTCAGCCGATTCCACCGCTCTCCCCACGCCCCCTGCCCCCGCACAGCCCACAGCGAATCAGCTAGATGTTGCTTGAGTAGCGGAATCTCGGTCTGCACGGCCAGCTCTACATCGGCAAGGGTTAACTCGCCTTCGCTATTGCGAGCCACACCAGTGAGGATCCAACCGGAGCGCTTTTGATACATCAGGCCCCGGGTGCCGTCAATGGGATCCACTATCATCACCCAGCGTGCCTGCTCACGACGCGTGCCGCGGGGCAACACCAGGCCGTCGGCGGGCAGCCCTTCGGCTATCAGCAACACCGGTTGCTCAGCCGCCAGCTCCTGCTCAACCAACGCGACCAGCTCGCGTTCCCCAATTCGATCCACAGCGTAAATAGTGTCTTCGGGGAGGTCCGCCGCCACCGCCGCCAGCTCCTCGCAATCGCAGGCTTCGCAGGCCGCCAGGACGCGCTCGCGAATACGTTCGTGAAGACGGCGGATGTGCGCAAGCAAGGGCTCCCAATCAAGCCCGGCGAGCGGCTTCACGATAGTGCACCTCGGGCTGAGAACGCAGCTCGGCAGCAGTGGCCTCAGGGGCGACGTCCAGCATGAAATTGCCGCCGCCCAGCTCCGCGCCTGCCAAGTACTTCAACAGATTCGGCTTGCGCAAGGGAGGGTGAAACTCGATGTGAAAGTGGAACCAGGAATAATCCCCGCCGTCGGTGGGCGCCTGGTGCAAGGGCATCACATAGGGGAAAGGCATCCGCCAAAGATTGTCGTAAGCGATCAGCAGCCGGCGCAGCACGGCGGCCAAATCGGCTGCTTCGCCGTCGGAAAGCGTGGCCAGCGACGCGTGCGGCGCCTTGGGAGCCACAAAGGTTTCGTAAGGATACCTGGCGAAGTAAGGTACGAAAGCGACCGCAGTGCGATTCTCAAACAAGATCCGTCGCCCGTCACGATACTCCGCCTCCAGTATTTCCTGGAAAAGCAAGCGGCCCCGCTCGGCGTAGTGCTGTTGACAGGCGGCCAGTTCGGTTTCCAAGACCTTGAAGACGAAGTTGGTGGCGTAAATCTGCCCGTGGGGATGAGGATTGGATACCCCCACCACTTCCCCGCGGTTTTCAAAGATGAGCACAGAGTTGATGCCGGGGCGCGATCCCAGCTCGAGGTATTGCCGGCGCCACACTTCGATCAGATTCTCGATCTCGCGCGGCGCCAGCTCGCCGGGACTCAAGTTATGCTTCGGGCTGTAGCAGATCACCCGGCAAACCCCTTGGGCAGGACTGTTGCGATAAATGCCCGGGGGCGCATCCAACACGCCAGGCGCTTCCGGAGCCAGGCTGGGGTGGTCATTGTCGAAGACAAAAATGCCGGTGTAGAGCGGGTTCACAGCGCCGCTGACGCGGCGATTGCCAGGGCAGAGGTAGCAATCCGGCACGTACTCGGGCAGCGCTTCCGAAGCATGCTCCACGACCTCTCCGCTCCAGGGCCTGTCCTGGCGGTGCGCGGCCAGCACCACCCACTCGCGCCGCAACGGATGCCACCGCTGCTCCCAAGGGCCTGGGCTCTTTGGGCTCGGCATTCCCAACAGATGATTGTAACCGACCGACCTCGCAAGGCAGGCTTAACGGGGCAGCACAGTGAGCCGCACCGTCGAGCCTTGCTGCCCGCCCAAGTACACGCGCTGCGTGGCGCGCTGGAAGTCCTCGGCCCGGGCATGATAGATATCTACGAACTTCTGAGGATTGCGATCGACCAGCGGAAACCAACTGCTCTGGATGTGGACCATGAGACGGTGCCCGCGGCGGAAGGTGTGATTGATGTCGGGCATGGTGAACTCAACGCGGGTCGGCTGGCCGGGAACGAAAGGCTCGGGACGCTCGAAGCTGTTGCGAAACTTGCCCCGGAAGGGCTCGCCCCGCACCAGTTGCTGGTAACCGCCCAGGCTGATCTGGGATGGGTTGGGATCCGGATCAGGAAGATCATCCGGATAAACGTCAATCAGCTTTACAATCCAGTCGGAATCAGTACCCGTAGTGGAAACCCACAAAGAAGCCGATACGGGGCCGGCGGCTGTCAGATCCTCCTCCAAAGGCGCGCTCTGGTAGACCAGCACGTCGGGACGCGTGGAGGCAAAGCGCTGATCCTGTATCATGTAATCCCTGGTCATCCCGATGGCGATGGTGTTGATATAAGGAACGGGGCGGGCCGGATCGCTGACGTACTCATCAAAGCCCGAGGTGGCGCAGGGCGCAAAGCTAAGCGTGCCTTGCGGGCACAGGTGAACGGTGCGGGCCACGGTTGTCTTGGGCGGCCAGGCATCGTAGCGGCGCCACTGATTGGTCCCCGTCTCGAACACATAAGCCTCCGGCAAGTTCAGTTCGCCTTTCTGCTTCAGCACGGCGTTAAAGAATGCGGCCTCGATGTTCTCGCGGTAAAAAAGGGCAGTCTTGGAGCCGAAAGAGATCGGCCCCAGGCTATCCCCATCCCCGCGACTCCAGCCCCCGTGTGACCAGGGACCCATGACCAGGATGTTGTAAGCACCCGGGCTTTGCTTTTCCACCGATTCGTAGACCTTAAGCGCGCCAAAAAGGTCTTCCGCGTCGAACCAGCCGCCCACCGTCATAACGGCCGGCTTGATGTTCTTCAGATGAGGGCGCAGGTTGCGAGCCTTCCAGAACTCATCGTAGACACCGTGCTGCATCACTTCGTTCCAGAAGCTGATTTCGTTGTGAAAATAGCGCCGGTTGGCGTTTTGCAGAGGCCCCAGTTCGAGGAAGAACTTATACCCGTCCGGGGTGCCATGGTCAAAGCGGTGTTCCCAGCGCGTCGTCAGTCCTGTACGGGGTCTGCCGAAAACGGCCAGGAAGTTGAAGGCGTGTGGCAGGAAAAAGGCGCCGTTATGGTGAAAATCGTCGCCTATGAACCAATCGGCGATCGGGGCTTGGGGGGAAACGGCCTTCAAGGCCGGGTGGGCGTCGATCATGCCCGCGGCGGCGTAAAAGCCCGGATAAGAGATTCCCCACATGCCCACGCGGCCGTTGTTGTACGGCACATTCCGGATGAGCCACTCGATGGTGTCGTAGGTGTCGGTGCTTTCGTCAATGTCCTGCAAGCCCTGTTTTACGGGCTTGTGCGGCCGCGCGTTGACGAACTCACCTTCGGACATGAAGCGCGCACGCACGTCCTGATAGACAAAAATGTAGCCTTCACGGGCCAGGAATTCGGAAGGCCCCAGAGTGTCCCGATACTGGTCCACCCCGTAAGGAGCTACGCTGTAAGGCGTCCGCACCATAAGTATCGGGTAAGTTTTCGAGTGATCTTTAGGCACATACACCGAAGTGAACAATTTGACGCCGTCCCGCATTGGGATGCGATGTTCATACTTGGTGTAGTGCGCGCGGACCCATTCGCGGCCCTGCGCGAAGGCCAGCGTGGCGGCCAAGCTCAAGCAAGCAACGAATCTCAAGCAAAGCATTGCTATATGGTACCGATATACAGCCCCCTAACGCCAGCGCTTGGATTCCTAAGCCTGCTTATCGCCCGGATCCCAAGTTGTGAGAAACTGAACAATTGAACGGTGGGCGGCCGACGCCGGGCGCCTTCCGCAGCGAGGCGGCGAAATGTTGCCTGCATTCCTAATTCCTGAGAGCCTGATCCGCGAAGACGGAACAGGCCCGATAACCCGCCTTGGCCCCGCACAGGGCAAGCTATTGTTGCTGACCTTAGCGATCACCCGTATCATCGAGCAAGAAAGCCTGGAGGTATCCATCTGGGGCTCGGCCGACGGAAGCGATTGGGGCGCGCGACCCCTGCTTACGCTGCCGCAAAAGTTCTATTGCGGCATTTATCGCTTCTTGTTGGATTTAACCGAGCATCCCCAGGTCGAATACCTGCGCGCACGCTGGAAAGTCAACCGCTGGGGCCGCGGCGACCCCAAGCCCCTGTTCGCGGTCTGGATGGTCGCGGAGGAGAACGCCCAGCAGTCGTTGCAGGCCCGTTCCGCCTGAGCCTCAGAGCCGATTGATCAGGCTGGCCACGTAACCCGCCCCAAAACCATTGTCAATATTTACCACCGTCACGTTGCTGGCGCAACTGTTCAGCATGGCCAGCAGGGCAGCCAAGCCACGAAAGCTGGCCCCGTAGCCCACGCTGGTGGGAACGGCTATGACCGGAGAACTGACCATGCCCCCTACCACGCTGGGCAGGGCGCCCTCCATGCCCGCGCACACAACCACCACACGCGCTTTCGCTAACTGTTCCCGGCTGCCGATCAACCGATGGATGCCGGCTACCCCTACGTCGTAAATAGCGTCCACCTCGTTGCCCATCACTTCCGCCGTCACCAGCGCCTCCTCGGCCACCGGCATGTCACTGGTGCCAGCAGAAACCACAGCAATCCTGCCCTTGCCGTAAACCGTCCGGTCACGCCACACCCGCAAGGCGCCTGAACGGGGGAAGTACTCCGCCTGCGTGCACATCTGGCACAGGCGTGCGGCCACCGCTTCGCTCGCCCGTGTGATCAGCAAGTTGGGGACTCGCTCGAGCAACCTGCCGGCGACTGCGGCTACCTCATCCGCGGTCTTGCCCACTGCGAAGATGACCTCCGGCATGCCCTGGCGAAGGGCACGGTGATGGTCCACCTTGGCGAAACCCAAATCCTCGTAGGGCAGGTGGCGCAGACGGTCCAAAGCCTCCTCTACAGCCAGCGATCCGTCGCGCACCGCTTCAAGCAGGACGCGCATTTGTTGCTCGGTCATAACCGTGTCCGGGCTTGAGAATTCAAAACTCCAACACGTCGCCCAGTTTGAGATTGTACTTGGCGGCCATGCCGCCGGCCAGTTCCAAAACAAAGAGGGCCTTCTGATTGCCGCCATAGCTGGGGCACTCGCTGGCCTTCTGCTGGCACGGGGGCGTGTTGGGGGAAATTTCTACGATCCGCCGCTTCTCATCCAGCCAGATGATGTCAAGCGGTATGCGCACCTGGTACATCCAGTAAGGGTAGTTGCCCAAGCTCCCGTGGACGAACAGCATGCCCCGGTCCGGAGCGAGATAATCCCGGAACATCATGCCTCGCATCATGTCGGTGGGATGCGTCATGACCTCGACCCGGATCTTCTGCCCACCGGGCAAAATAACGGTGCGCGTGTTTAGCTCGTCCAGCGTGCTGGCCTCGCGCTTGCAAGCCGTTGCCGCCGCCAGCGCAAGGCACACCACCCACCTGCGCGCCATGCCTTTATTTTACGGAGCCGGGCCAGGTTCCGCTCAGCCCTGAGTGCGCAGGAACTCAGAGGCTACAACCTCGGCGGGCCGGCCTTGCCGCACTTGGCGGTAAAGCTCTCGCACGGTGGCCAGAGGTAGCCGGCCCGACAGCCACGTCAGCGCCTCCCGCAGGCCCCGGCGCACAGTTAAGGCCTCAGCCCGCACCACGATGGCCACCGGATCCGGCGGGAAGGCGTGCCGATCATCCTCGAGCGCCACGAACTCATCCGAAAGCAACTCGGGGTCGGAAGCCCTACAGGCGATCATGGTCGCTCGTGCCTGACGCAAGGCCTCGAACAGACCCTCAGGCTGTACGGTCAGCGGACCGGTCCTCAAGCGCAATGAATACCCCTTCGTGAGGGCCGCCATGCCATCGTCGCGACTGAAGAAGTCCGCCGTTGAAGCCAGGCGCCAGCCCTCTTCCAAACGCGCTGCGTCAGTGAGGTTACGCAAGCCAAGCGAGCGGGCCTGCGCCCGGGACACCACCATCACAAAGCCATCGCTAAAGCCCAGTGGATCCATCCACTCCAGGCGGAACCGCTCGCGATACTCCAAGCGCACTCGCTCCAGCACCACTTCCGGTCTGGGGTCGGGCGGCCTTTGCAAGATCACCAAAAGGGCCCAGCCTGCCCCCTCCGGGTACAGGTCAACGCGGCCGTTCACTAACGCATCGTGAGCCAGCAAGCTCCCGCCCAGATCCAAGTTCCGATTAACCGGAGCACCCAGGCGCCTCTCTAAGGTCTGGGCGATCAGCTCGCCCAGCACGCGCTGGCGTGCGCTCGCCACACCAACCGCCACCGGAGGCATGGAGCGCCGACAAGCGGCGCCCGCCAACCCTATCAACCCGCAAAGAAGTTCGCGGCGCGTCGTCCTCAGCATATGCACGCTGAAATTATACGTTTCTTGCCCGAGCACGCGGGCCAAATCAGGCAGCACGGGGAGCGGCGGAGTGGAACACACGCCGGCCCGTGTGGGGGTCTTTCCACCAACCGGGCAGCGGCCTGCCGCAATCCGGGCACCGGCCGTCCGGCGCCAGCCGGTACTCTAGAAGCCGGTAGGCCAACCGCCTGATCAAGGCCTTACCGCAACCTGCGCAGACCGTGTCCTCCAAGTTGCCCACGCACCCCGGCAGATTGCCCGCATAGACATAATTCAGACCGGCTTCACGCCCGATGCGGGCGGCACGCAACAAGGCTTCCGGCGGCGTAGGTTGAACGTCCGTCATTTTGTAATCGGGGTGGAAGGCTGTGACGTGCCAGGGGATGTCAGCCGAAATGCCTGCCAGAAAAGCGGCCATGTCACGCAGTTCCTCATCGGAGTCGTTGAAGCCGGGCACAATCAGGGTCACAACTTCCAGCCAGAAGCCGAGCTGGTGGATACGGCGAACGCTGTCCAGTACTGGCTGCAATCGCCCTCCCAGCTCCCGGTACCGGCGGTCGCGAAAGCTTTTCAGGTCTACCTTGAAAAGATCCAGCCACGGTCGCAAGTATTCGAGCACTTGCGGCGCAGCGTGCCCGTTGGAAACGAATCCAGTAAGCAAGCCAGCGGCGCGGGCCTGTTTGAACACCGCCACCGCCCACTCGGCAGAGATAAGAGGTTCGTTGTAGGTGCTCACCACGCTTTCGGCACCGCAAGCCAGGGCTTGGCGAATCAATTGCTCGGGCGTGGTGCGGAACAGCGAAGAGCCAGCCAGGGGGTCGCGCAGGGCCTGTGAGCTTAGCCAGTTCTGGCAAAACGAGCAATGAAAGCTACAGCCCAGCATGCCGAAACTGTAAGCCACCGAGCCGGGCAGCACGTGGAAGAAGGGTTTCTTTTCGATGGGGTCGGCGTGGACGCCGTCCACATAGCCCCAAGGCACGTACAGGGTCCCACCGCGATTGAAGCGAACCTTGCAGACGCCTGCCTGCCCTTCGAAGATGGGACAGAGATGGCCACAGGCGTAGCAGCGGATTCGCCTGTCATCCAAGCGCTCCCAGAGCTCGCCCGCCCGGGTGTGTTCGGCCAGCACCTGACCCAGCTCGCGCATAAAGGCCCTTCCTCATCATAGTGCCAAAGCCGCGCCGTCAATTCGGAGCAGCGCCCCGGGAAGTTTCTCTGCTATGTTGGGAGTACGTCTTTGTCATGGGATTCGAAATCCAGCCCTTGCGCGAGTTCCTGGTGCGGCCAGCGCTGCCGGGACCGCTAGCGCGCTTGTCCGAGCTGGCTTACAACTTCCTGTGGAGCTGGGATCCCACTATACAGCAGGTATTCCGGAGGCTGGATCCGGAGCTGTGGCGCGAGACCGGCCATAACCCGGTCACTATGCTCGCTCGGCTGCCACAGGCCAGCCTGCAACGCGCGGCCGCGGATAGCCGCTACCTGGCGCTATATCACCGCGCCTGTCAGCGCTTCGACGCATACTTGAGCTTTGCGCCAGCCCGACGCTCGGAACTGATCGCCTATTTTTCCATGGAGTACGGCTTGAGCGAATGCCTGCCCAACTACTCGGGCGGCTTGGGCGTACTCTCGGGAGATTTTCTGAAATCTGCCAGCGACGCCGGACTGCCCGTGGTGGGGGTAGGCTTGCTTTACCGAACCGGGTACTTTCAACAATACCTGAACCCGGACGGCTGGCAACAAGAGAAGTTCCCGGTCAACAACTTTTACCTGCTGCCGGTGGAGCCGGTCACGCAAGACGGGAGCGAGTTGCTCGTGTACGTAGAATTGCCCGGAGGGCCGGTGGCAGTCAAAGTCTGGCGAGCTAACGTAGGCCGCGTGCAGTTGTTCTTCCTGGACACCAATGTGGCGGAGAACCAGCGGCCGGAGCACCGTGAAATCACCGCCCGTCTGTACGACGACCGGATGCGCATCCAGCAGGAGATCGTGCTGGGCGTGGGAGGCCTGCGCGCACTAAAGGCGTTGGGACTGGAGCCCACCGTGTTTCATATGAACGAAGGCCACTCCGCCTTTCTGGCTCTGGAACGCATCCGGGTGCTGGTCTCCGAACACGGCTTGAGTTTCGAAGAAGCCCTGGAAGCCACTCGCAGCAACAACGTCTTCACCACGCATACCTCGGTGCCCGCGGGCATTGACATGTTCGACCCGGGGCTGATGTTCGAATACTTCAGCCAGTATTGCCGGCAGGTGGGCATCAGCTTCGAAGAATTGCTGGCTTTGGGGCGGCGCCAGCCGGCTAACCCGCACGAGCCCTTCACCATGGCCATCCTGGCCATCAAGACCTCAGCTTGGCGCAACGCGGTCAGCCGGCTTCACCGCCAAGTCTCCCAGGAGCTGTGGCAGGATCTCTGGCCTCAACTGCCGGTTTGGGAGGTTCCCATCACCTCGATCACCAACGGCGTACACTTGCCCACCTGGCTGTCGAACGACCTTGCCGTTCTCTACGACCAGTACCTGGAGCCCGACTGGCCAGAGCGCGTCAACGACCCGGAAACATGGCAGCATGTCGAGGACATCCCGGACCAGGAACTCTGGGAAGCCCACCGGCGCGCCAAGCGCCGCCTGGTGACCTTCGTGCGTGAGCGCCAGCTAGCCTTCGCTCGCCAACGCAAGGCTTCAGCGTCCGAACTGCAACGTGCAGCGGAGGTGCTGGATCCGGAGGCTTTCACCATCGGCTTCGCACGCCGCTTCGCAACCTACAAGAGAGCCACTTTAATCTTCCGCGATGTGGCGCGCCTGAAGCGGTTGCTGCTCAACCCGGAAAAGCCGGTGCAAATTGTCATTGCAGGCAAGGCTCATCCCAAGGACCACCCAGGCCGCGAAATGATCCGCCACATTGTGCAGTTGTCGCGCGACCCAGAGCTGGCCAAGCGGCTGGTCTTTATCGAGGACTATGACATGGAAGTGGCCCGCGAGCTGGTGCAGTCCTGCGACTTGTGGTTGAATACGCCCCGGCGCGGCGAGGAAGCCTGTGGCACCAGTGGGATGAAGGCCGGCATTAACGGTGTGCTGAACTTCAGCGTGTTGGACGGCTGGTTCGACGAGGCTTACGAGTTCTCCGGCGGCTGGGCGATTGGCGATCGGATTCCTTACTCAGAGGACCAGGATGAAGCCCACGCCACAGCCATCTATTCAGTGCTGGAGAACGAGATTGTGCCGGCCTTTTACGAGCGGGATCAGGGGGTGCCACGGGAGTGGGTCCGGCGCATGAAGTGCTCCATCATGTCGCTCAGCAGGCAGTTCAACTGCCAGCGCATGGTGAACGAGTACATGACGCAGATCTACCACCCGGCGCATCAGGCATATTTCGAAATGCGCGCCAACCAGTTCGAGAAGGCGCGGCAGCAGGCCGGTTGGAACCGGAGGGTGCGGGAGCTCTGGGATCAAGTGCGGTTTATCGCCATCGAGGCTGCCATCGAGGGCCCCGTGCTGAGCGGCCAGCCGGTGCCGGTGCGAGCAGTGGTGGATTTAGCGGGATTGCGGCCCGAAGACGTGCGCGTAGAAGTGGTTATGGGGCGCGTGGGCGCGCATGGCAGTCTGGAGGAAACCGAGGTGCTGCTGGTACCGCCGGTGGAGCAGCGCGGAAGGCTGGTGGTATTCGAGAAACAGGTGGTGCCCCAGCAAACGGGCCGGCTGGGCTACGCCGTGCGCATCGCGCCGAATCACTACGGCGATCCGCTTACCCGGCCTGCGCACGCCCTGCTAAAATGGGCCAGCGCCACGGCCGATAACTAGCCTGAGGAGGGACAAGCAGACGCTCATCCCCCGGAGGGGGGACTGGATTTGTACCCCCAATCCGTGGTAGATAGGAATTTGATAGCTCGGCGGGCATAAGACCTGTCGCTCCCCGGTGTTCAGGCTTCCCGCGGACACTCCCGACCCCGGGCTTGACCGCCGACTTTGTCTCTGGGTTTCAAGTGGCGGTCAAAAAGGGATCCCGAGCGCGCCGCTTTGAACCGGGGTCCGCCGAAAGATAATCCTTCTCGCCAGGAGTGGTCCTTCGCCATGGAAAGCGACCGCAAGTACAGACAGCGCGGATACATGGAATACGACCGGGATTCACGCGAGCCCGGGCGCAAACGGGACGAGCTCAGACGAGCCGGTCCCAAGCCTCCATTGGACATCACAGGACCCCGGCTGCCCCGAATGGTTCAGGCAGTAACGGCGGCCCGCTGTTACAACTGCGCAGTGACCCTGCCAGAATCTACCGACTTCACGGGTAACTGCCCCAAGTGCGGCGTCCCCTTGCACTGCTGCAAGCAGTGCGCGCACTTCGAGCCTTCCACACGCTTCCAGTGCCTGAAGCCCATCCCGGAGCGCATCGCCGCCAAAGACAAGGCCAACGACTGCCAGTTCTTCTCTGCCCGGCTCACCGTGGCGCGCGAGGCGACCAGCGCTACTTCCCTGCTGGCGGGCCCCGGTCCACGCACCCCGGCGGACGCCCGCCTGGCCTTCGACAGCCTATTCAAGAAGTAAGCCGGCCTGAGCGGCAATCCTGGGAGGCCCTCGTCTTATGCGTGTAGCAGAACTTTACGCCCCGCGCCGTTTTCGGTTAGTGGAACAGCCGCCGCCTGAGCCCGGGCCTGGGGAGGTACAAGCCCGCGTGCTGGCGGTCGGCGTGTGTGGCTCGGACAGGCACTACTACTTGGCGGGAGGCATCGGAGACACACCCTGCGAGTACCCCATGGTGCTCGGGCATGAACCGGTTGGAGTGGTGACACAGGCAGGGCCGGCCGTGAGCGGTTGGGGCCCGGGCGATCGCGTGCTTCTGGACCCCTCCATCTACTGTTACCAGTGCGAGTACTGCCTCAGCGGCAGGCGGAATCTTTGCGCGCAGCTCCGTTTCATGAGCATGCCCGGGGAGCCGGGTTTCTTCCGGGATTACGTGACCTTGCCCGCGCGCAACCTGATTCGGCTACCGCCCGAACTGAGCCCCGAGGTGGGCACCTTGTTCGAACCTTTAGCGGTGGTGCTGCACTCGATGCAATTTGCCGCCCCGGGACCGGGCCAACGAATAGCAGTTTTCGGGGCGGGGCCGATTGGTTTGATGACCATTGCCGTATTGAAGCTCTGGGGCACCAGTAGGATCTGGGCTGTCGAGCCTGTAGCTCACCGGCGCGAGCTGGCTCGGAAGATGGGCGCAGATGCGGTCTTGGATCCCGGCGCAGCCGATCCGGTGGCCGAGATCTTAACCGAGAGCAAAGGAGGCGGCGTGGACGTGGCTATTGATTGCGCCACCCAGGGGCCTTCGCTGAATCAGTGCTTGCAGGTGGCGCGGCCCGGCGGTCGCATCGTAATAACCGGCATCCCCGTCGAGGTCCAAGTAGCCCTGGATTTTCACCATATGCGCCGCAAAGAGCTGGCCCTCTACAACGTGCGGCGGTCCAACCGCGAATCAGAACTTGCCGTCGAACTGCTGCGCACACACACAGCCCTCTTTCGGCCCATCGTGACCCACACCCTGCCCTTGCCTGAAATCCAGCGGGGCTTCGCCATGCTGGAAGATTACAGCGATGGTGTGGGAAAGCTGGTCTTCCAACTGGCCTGAGCCCCAACCGGGCTCAGGATAAACCGAGCAGGCGCGCGGCGTTGTCGTGGTAAATCTTGCGCAGGATCGTATCTGGCAACCCTAACCCGTAGATCCGCCAGCGGCCCTGAGGCGGGATGCGGGCGGGAGCATAATCGAAGTACTCGTCCTCGGTCTCCAGGAACCGGTAGTAGATCTCGTACAGCTCATCGCAGAAGATTTGCTGGGGATACTCGTAGCCGCGCGGCACCGCGTCAGTGCCGAAGAGAATGCGGTCCTGGTATTTGTCGAAGAAACGGCGTGCGGTGCGCGGCTGCCGGCCCAGCTCGCCGATCCGGGCGCCGAACTCCACCCACATGTTGGGATAGCGGTCCATCCATTCCGAGACTGTCGCCAAATCCTCGGCCACCGCCATGTGCAGGCACACGAACTGAGTCTTGGGGTGGCGCGCCATGACGCGATTGCGAGCTTCATGCAACTCGCGGCTGGCAGGAAAATCCTTCCCATAGAAAGACCAGTCCGGGTGTGCGTGCAGTTCCTCCCAGCGCTCGTTGTAACGGTCAATGGGCAAGAAGAAAGCTTCCGGGTCGGAAGTGTGTATGGCCACCGGCATCTTCAAGGCACCGGCAGCCTCCCACATGAGGTCGAAACGGCGGTCATCTACCTTGATTAAGGGCCCCGTGGTCACGTTCTCGCGCAGGTACAGCCCGAGCGTCTTCAGGATCTTCAGGCCGCGGGCACCGGCTTTATGGGCCCGTACGATATCATCGGCTTGCAGCTTGGGGTAATTCGGATCCGCAACCTTGTTCCACCAGGGTTCCGCAAAAACCAGAAACCGGCCGGGGTGAGGTTGCTCGAAGGTGCGGATCACCTGCTCGAGGACCTCGCCGCGCCCGCCGGTAAAGTTCACCAGCATCCGCAGGTTCTTGCGATCCATCACAGGCAGGATCTCTTCAACCTTGGCAGGGAACTGGGGGCCGCCCTCTTTGCCCAACCCAGGCGACCAGGACAAGTGCGTATGGAAGTCAATCACCGGAAAGCGCGGCTTGGGCACCCGGGTTTCTTTGACGCGCAACATGCTGCGCGGCTCGAAATCACTCAGGGCCAGCGTGGATGAAACGGGCTGCTGGATGTCAGGTGCGCCCTCGCGGCTGGAGGCGGCCCCCAAGCCAGCCGTTAAGCCCAACCAGCTCCTGCGGCTAATCCTGCCCCGCTGCATTATGTGCCGGATGGCCATATGGGTCCAATGTTATCAGCAAACAAATCGTAGGGGGAAGACCCATTGCCGTTGGACGGGAGGGTGTGAGGCGGGATACTAGATGGAGCGGGAGACGGGACTCGAACCCGCGACATCGACCTTGGCAAGGTCGCACTCTACCACCTGAGTTACTCCCGCATCCGTCTTCCATTTTGACTCGCTCCCGTGGCCATTGTCAACTGCCGGCGGCGCTCTTGCGGCTCCCGGAGGCGCGGCCCGCAAGCCAGCGTGAGCCGAGCGCTGTAAGGCCTTCAAATGGAAAGTACTTGCGTCGCGTGCTGCGTGTGGGCGCCGCAGCCGACATCAACGGCTGGAAACGTTTCACTCAACCGGCTGCAACTGATTCACCTGCCGGTAGTTAACGCTCAGCCATTTCTCGCGCTCCCCATCACCCTTCTGTGCTAGACTGTCGCTTCCCAAACCTGTGGTGCGGCGAGAATGCTGATCTGGAAATTCACGTCCAGGCTGACTCGAAACCCGCACATGTGAATAAGGGCTAGGCGATTTCCACAATCTGTGGAATAGATGTGGAAATCGCAGGTTTGGTGTGTTGGTTAACTGGCAATGCTGAACCTCTGGGAGGCAATAAAGGAGCGACTGGCTAGTCGGCTCACCAAAGAGAGCTACCACAACTGGTTCGCTGAGACCCGTCTTGGCTCGCAAGAAGGGGATCGCCTCTGGGTGTGGGTACCCAGTGATGCGGCAAGGCAGTACATAGAACAAGAGTACGGCCCCCTGCTGGAATCAGTCATCCGTGAGCTGAAGCTGCCCATCCGGGAGGTCCGCTTCGAGCCCCACCCGGAGCTCGAAGCTGCTCACCTGCACGAGCCGAACAACGGTTTTGCCCCCGCAGTGCAACTGAACCCACGGTTCACATTTGAGACGTTTGTGGTGGGTGCATGCAACCAGTTCGCACATGCGGCAGCCAAGGCTGTAGCAGAGCGGCCAGCCCAAGTCTACAATCCCCTCTTCATTTATGGGGGTGTCGGCATGGGCAAAACGCATTTGATGCACGCAGTGGGGTGGAAGCTGTTGCAGAATCAGCCATCCCTGCGAGTCATCTACACCTCGGCTGAGCGCTTCATGAACGACATGATCCGCTGCATTCGCCAGCAGCGGATGACCGCTTTCCACGACAATTACCGTTCCGCCGACGTGCTGCTAATTGACGATGTTCACATCCTCAGCGGAAAGGAAGCCACACAGGAGGAGTTCTTTCACACCTTCAATGAGCTCTACGAGCGGGACAAGCAGATCGTACTTTCCAGTGATTCTCCACCAAAAGAGATCCCAGGATTGGTTGACCGCGTGCGTTCACGCTTTGAGTGGGGGCTACTCGTGGACATACAGCCGCCAGATCTGGAGACCAAGATGGCAATCCTGGACAAGAAGGCAGAGACTGAGGGGATCGAACTACCTCACGAGGTCCGGGTCTTCATTGCCACCCGCACACGAGCAAACGTCCGTGAACTGGAAAGCGCCTTACTCCGCCTGGTCGCCTACGCGTCAGTCACCGGTACACCGATCACACTCGAGCTGGCCCAGCAGGCTCTCAAGAACCTCCTCCCTGGCCAGGACAAGCGGATAAGCCTCGAGAGCATCATCAAGGCAGTGGCTAGCCAGTTTGAGCTGCAACCTACTCAGCTCAAGTTGAAGTCCAACCGGCGCCAGATCGCATACCCCCGCCAGATCGCAATGTACCTGGCCAAGGAGCTCACGGATGCATCCTTAAGCGAGATTGGCCGGGCCTTTGGCGGCAAGCACCACACAACAGTGCTGCACTCGATCCACAAGATCGAGCAGCAGAGGCAGAGGGAAGCAGATTTAAACAGGCTTATCAACAAGCTAATTGACTCACTACACTAGGCTTGTAGTTTTTTTCACACTCAAGCCCCGAGGAACTGTGGAAAACTACGGTGTCATCCGGAGCGCGCTCTCCCCACCACAGGGAGAAAACCGGATTTCTACCGCCCATCCACACACAATCTCCAGTTCTTGCTACAATTTAGCAAGGAAATCAGATTTCCACGGTGCCTAAGGCTACAGTAGCTAGTTTTCTAAGCAGTAGTGAGTTGGTTCAAGGAGTACATCGCCGCTTAGGGAGCACCCATGGAATTCAGCATTCGCAAGACCGACCTGGTCCGTGAGCTGAGCCTCTCGCAAGGAGTAGTTGAGAAGCGCACCACGATACCTATCCTCTCGAACGTGCTTATTGAGGCGCGCCAAGGGCAGGTACAGCTTACTGCAACCGATTTGGAGCTGGGCATCCGATGTGTGTGCCCTGCTCAAGTCCTTGTCGAGGGCGCAGGAACGCTGCCGGCACGCCGCCTGCTGGATTACGTACGACTGCTGCCGGATGTGGAGGTTAACTTTCAGTTCCTTGAGAACGAGTGGGCGACGATTCGCTGTGGGCGCTCGCGGACCCGCATGGCGGGCATGTCACGGGAAAGTTTCCCTGAGCTGCCGCCCATGCCTGAAGTGGTAGCTGAACTTCCACCGCACGTCCTCTCAGACATGATAGCCAGGACGATTTTTGCTGTTTCGACCGAGGAATCGCGCTTTACGCTCAACGGTGCCCTGCTTGTGTTGAAGGCGACCGGTTCCGTGATGGTAGCTACTGATGGCCACCGTTTAGCTTACATCGAGGTACCTGCGGAACTTCCCCGCCTGACTACGCCATTCCGCGCCCTTCTGCCGCGTAAGGCCATGGGGGAGCTGCTGAAGCTAGGGCAGGAGACCGAGCAGGGCGGTATGGTCCGCCTGGCGGGTGATGAGAACCATCTGTTCTTTGGAGTTGGCCGGCGGCTGCTGATCACGCGTAAGTTGAGCGGAAGCTTCCCAGACTACGAGCGAGTGTTACCTCGGGAGGCCCAGATCACAGTCGTCCTGGACCGCGATGAGGTCAGGGCGGCAATTGAGCGCGTCTCACAGTTTGCAGATGAGCGCTCCCATGCTATTCGCATCCAGCTCGTGCCTGGCGAGGTACGTTTCCACTCCTCGGTGTCTGACACGGGTGAGAGCGAAGAGGCAGTGCCGGCCCAGTACGAGGGAGAGCCATTTGAAATCAGCTTCAATGCAAGCTACATCCTCGACTTCCTGCGCGCTACTACCGAGGAGCAGGTCCAGTTCAACTTTAGAGATCCGCAGAGCGCAGCAGAGATGCGCCCTGCGGGGGACCATGGCGGCTACAGCTACCGCTATGTCGTCATGCCGATGCGACTTTGAGCAGACAGGGGGTCACTGAGGGTGACTGACGCTACAACCAACGGGGCGGTAGGCGCTGAGGCTGAGGCCTATGACGCCAGCGCCATCAAAGTCCTGGATGGGCTGGAAGCAGTTCGGCTGCGGCCCGCCATGTACATTGGGTCCACAGGTGCGTTAGGCTTGCATCACCTGGTCTATGAAGTAGTAGACAACTCGGTGGATGAGGCTCTGGCCGGCTACTGCACGGAAATTCACGTGACCATCCACATAGACAACTCGGTCACGGTGGTGGACAACGGGAGGGGAATACCCGTGGATATCCACCCCGAAGAGGGCGTCTCCGCGGCCGAAGTAGTCATGACCAAGCTGCACGCGGGCGGCAAGTTCGACAATCAGACCTACAAAGTATCGGGTGGTCTGCACGGCGTGGGTGTGAGCGTCGTCAATGCGCTTTCTGAGTACCTGGAACTGGAGATATGGCGCGAGGGCTACACCTGGGAGCAGGAGTACGAGCGCGGCGTTCCCAAAGCGCCTCTCGCCAAGCGCGGCAAAGCGGGCCGCAAGACCGGGACCAAGATCACCTTCAAGCCCGACTCACAAATCTTCCCTGATATCGAGTTCAACTTCGACACCCTGGCGCAGCGGCTGCGCGAGCTGGCTTTCTTGAACAAGGGCTTGCGCATCACGCTCACCGACGAGCGGGTGGACCCGCCTAAGGTGCACGAGTTTCACTATACGGGCGGCATTGCTGAGTTCATCAAGCACCTCAATCGTGGCAAGACCGTCTTGCACGACAGGCCCATTCACTTTGAAGGCAGCCGGGAGCTGCCCAACGGCGGCGTGCTGATGATTGATGTGGCCCTGCAATACAACGACGGCTACGCCGAGAACGTGTTCAGCTTCGCCAACAACATCAACACGGTGGACGGCGGCACTCATCTGACCGGCTTCCGTAGCGCCCTGACCCGCGTCATCAACAACTACGGCCAGCAGGCGGGCTTGTTCAAGGACGTCAAGGAAAATCTGACGGGGGATGACGTACGCGAGGGGCTTACCGCCGTCATCAGCGTCAAACTGCCGCAGCCGCAATTCGAAGGGCAGACCAAGAACAAGCTCAACAGCGACATCAGCGGCTACGTGTCGCAGTTCGTCTACGAGAAGCTGACCGAGTACTTCGACAAGAATTCGGCGGTGGCCCGGCGCATCGTAAGCAAGGCCATCGAAGCGGCTCGGGCGCGCGAGGCTGCGCGCAAGGCGCGCGAGCTAGTGCGGCGCAAGGGTGCGCTGGATTCAGGCGGCCTGCCTGGCAAGCTCGCCGACTGCCAGGAGAAGGATCCGGCGCGGGCCGAGCTGTTCATTGTGGAGGGCGAATCGGCCGGTGGCACCGCCAAAATGGGGCGCGATCGCCGCACCCAGGCTATCCTGCCATTGAAGGGCAAGATCCTCAACGTGATGAAGGCACGGCAGGACAAGATGCTCAGCCACGAGGAAATCCGCGCCATGGTGACAGCCATAGGCGCCGGCATCGGCAACGAGGATTTTGACATCAGCAAGCTGCGGTACCACAAGATCATCATCATGACCGATGCCGATGTGGACGGCTCGCACATACGGACCTTGCTGCTGACTTTCTTCTTCCGGCAAATGCAGGAGTTGATTACGCGTTCGCACGTTTATATCGCGCAGCCGCCGCTTTACAGGATTCGCAAGGGCAAGAAGGATTACTACATCAAGGACGAGAAGGAATTCTTGCGCGAGATCCTGCGCCGGGCTACTGAGAACCTGGTGCTGGAGTTGCAGGCCCCCGGCCAGCCGGAGCCGATCCGGCTGGAAGGCGCCGAGCTGCGCAACTTTCTGGGGGCTCTTGACGATTATCGGCAAATGTTCCAGCGGGTGGAGCGGCGCTTGCGCGACACGCGGGCAGTAGTAGTGGTAGCCGACCCCGCCCTTCGCCTGGATACCAAGGCCGACTTCAGCCTCCAGGCGAACCTAGAAGCAGTCAGGCAGCGCCTGGCAGCGGCTGGTCTCGCAGCCGAACTCCGATGCGATGAGGAGCACTCCAGTTGGGCGGCGGTTTACAGGGACGCCACGCAGGCCGAGCGCGTCATCGGGGTAGAGCTGGCCTCCTTGCCTGAGTACCGCCGCTTGCGCGCCCTGGCCCGACAGATAACCCGCTACAATCATCCTCCCTTCGTGGTTCTTAAGGACTCCCGGAGTGAGACGTTGTCCGATTGGCAGCAGTTGCTCGACTACGTCAAGGCTGAAGGCATGCGTGATGCCCAGGTGCAGCGCTACAAAGGCCTGGGGGAAATGAACGCTGAGCAGCTCTGGGAAACCACCATGAATCCGGAGACGCGCACTCTCTTGCAAGTGCGACTGGAGGATGCCGTCGAGGCCGAAGAAATCTTCTCGACGCTGATGGGCGAGGACGTGGAAAGCCGCCGCCGGTTTATCGAAGAGAACGCCCTGGACGTGCGCAACCTGGATCTTTGACCGGCAGCCGGGCGACCCCGATTCCCTGCCGGCCCCGGCTTGAGGCATACTCAGGCATTTAGGCCTTAGCTGCGCGTCTCAAAGTGGAAAGGACACGGAGATGATCGGTTTCTCGGCTTGGGACTGGCTGGTACTGGGGTTGTTCTTCGCTGGCTTGGCGGGCATCATAGCCTGGGTGCTCAAACAGAAGGAAGAAGACAGCGCCGATTACTTTTTGGCCGGCCGCGAAGCAGGCTGGCTGGCGGTAGGCGCTTCCATTTTTGCTTCCAACATCGGCTCCGAGCATCTGGTGGGCCTGGCCGGCACCGGCTACGAAAGCGGCATGGCCATGGCCCACTGGGAAATGCACGCCTGGCTGATCTTGGTTCTGGGCTGGGTATTCGTACCCTTTTACGCGCGCAGCCGCGTTTTCACCATGCCGGAATTCCTCGAGCTGCGATACGCCAGCTCGGCCCGCACCTTTCTGTCATTGATCTCACTGGTCAGTTATGTCCTGACCAAGGTGGCGGTCACTGTTTACGCAGGAGGGGTGGTCTTCAAGACCGTGCTGGGGATTGACCAGTGGATGGGAATTGACTTTTTCTGGGTGAGCGCGGTTGCCTTGGTGATCCTCACCGGCTTGTTCACCGTGCTGGGAGGCATGAAGGCGGTGCTGTACACCTCCGTGCTGCAAACTCCTGTACTCATCATCGGCTCGGCAGTCATCCTGGTGACGGGCTTGATTGCGGTGGGCGGCTGGAGTGAAGTGGCCCGGGCTTGCGGCCCCAATCTGAAGCTGATCCGGCCGGCCAGCGATCCGCGCTTTCCCTGGACCGGCGTGCTGCTGGGATCGGCCATCATCGGCTTCTGGTACTGGTGTACCGATCAGTACATCGTCCAGCGGACGCTTTCGGCGCGCGATCAAAGGCAGGCTCGCCGGGGGACGATCTTCGCCGCATATCTGAAGCTGCTACCCGTGTTCATCTTCCTGGTGCCGGGGATGATCGCTTACACCATGCACCAGAAGGGTTTGGTCCGCATAAGCAGCGCCGACCAGGCCTTTCCCACGCTGGTGGCCACGCTGTTGCCCGTGGGCCTTAAGGGCGTGGTGGTCGGCGGATTGGTGGCCGCGCTGATGAGCTCGCTGGCCTCCCTTTTCAATTCCTCGGCTACGCTGTTTACAGTGGATTTTTACAAGCGGCTGCGGCCGCAATCCAGCGAGCGGCATCTGGTGGTGGTAGGGAGGATCGCTACCGCGACGGTAGTGGGTTTGGGCATCGTATGGATACCGCTGATGAAGTCGGTGGCTGCCGTGCTGTACGAGTACTTGCAGACGGTGCAGTCGCTGATCGCTCCCGGCATTGCAGCCGTTTTTCTGGTGGGCGTGCTGTCGAACCGCGTGGGGGGTGTGGCGGGCACGGCAGGCCTGGTGGGCGGCTTCTTGCTGGGCATGTTCCGGCTTGTGCTGGACGTGTTTCGGGACCGTTTGGGGTCAGCAGGAATTCTGCATCGCATCCAGGCTATTAACTGGCTGCACTACTGCATCCTGCTGTTCTTGTTTACGGCTGCTTTGATGATCGTAGTCAGCCGTTTTACCCCGCCGCCCCCTGCGGAGCGGTTGCGGGGGCTGACTTTCCGCTCGAGCACACCGGAGCAAAAAGCTGAAACGCGCGCAAGCTGGAACCGCTGGGACGTAATCCACACGCTAGTAGTGTTGGGCGTGATTGTGGCTTTCTACGCTTATTTCTGGTGAGGCAGTCGGGCCAGCGCCTGTTCCAGCTCGCGGCGCAAGGCCGCTGCCAGGCGGGGGCTGCGCCCTCCGGTCGAAACCGCGATCTGGACGCCGCCGCTGCGCAGCCGTGCGGGGACCAGGAAGTCGCATTCCTCTCTGGCGTCGGCTACGTTCACGGGTATGCCCCGCCGCCTGGCTTCCACCGCCACGCGATGGTTCACGCGCCGATCGTCAGTGGCTGCGAAGGCCAGGGAAGCGCCCTTGAGATCCGAAGCGCGGAATTTTCGGGGCAGCAAACACACGGGGAGGGACTGGAAGGCAGGCTCCCAGCGCGGCGCCACTACCTTGACGCGCGCCTGGGCTTCCAGCAGCCCGCGCGTCTTGCGCAGGGCAACCTTGCCCGCGCCCACCACCAGCACGGGCTTGTTGCGCAGGTCCAGGAATATCGGGTAGTAGCAGGCATATTCACTCATGGGCGTTCGTTTCGTACATTGTAAATTGGAGGGGGCGCAAACCATGGGGCAGCGGCTGCCCTCGGTGGTTATCGTGGGCCGGCCAAACGTCGGCAAGTCCACGCTGTTCAATGCAATCAGCGGGCGCCGGCGGGCGCTAGTGGGGGCCGAGCCCGGCATCACGCGGGATCGCATCCACGAGCAGGTCGTTTACCGCGGCCGCTGTTTTGAACTAGTTGATACGGGCGGCATTGTGCCCCAAGAATCCGCCGAAATCCCCTCTCAGATCCTCAAGCAGGCGCGAGTCGCCCTCGAACAGGCTTCGCATGTGGTCTTCGTCATAGACGGGCGGAGCGAGCTTACCGCGGCCGATGTGGAGCTGGCCCAGTTACTGCGGCGGCTGGGCAAGCCGATTTCGCTGGCGGTGAACAAGATTGACGCGCCCACCTGCGAGAACCTGATGCACGATTTCCATGCCCTGGGCATCCCCGACGTGTTTCCTATCTCGGCGGAGCATCACCTGGGTTTGGACGAACTGCTGGAGCACGTCACGGCGGGGTTTTCCACGGTCCAGGAGGAGCCGTCGCCGGGCGGTATCCGCGTGGCCATCATTGGGCGCCCGAACGTCGGCAAGTCCACGTTACTGAACGCTTTGGTGGGAGAGGAAAGGGCCATCGTTTCGGCGATTCCCGGCACCACGCGCGACGCCGTGGATCAGAGCGTGGTGCGCGACGGCGTGTGCTATGTCTTCGTCGACACGGCGGGCATAAGGCGCAAGGGCAAGACGAAGTTAATGGCTGAGAAGCTCAGCGTCATTATGGCCCGCAAGCACATAGGCTTGTCCGATGTGGCCCTGCTCGTGCTGGACGCCTCCGAGGGCGTGGTGGGACTGGATGCTACCATCGCCGGTTACGCCCACGAGCAGGGCCGTGCCCTGATCTGCTGCGTGAACAAGTGGGACTTGCGCAAACCCCAGGAGCGCACCAACTTCGCGCAGGTTATTCGCGACGAGTTGAAATTTCTCGACTACGCACCCATTGCCTTCGTATCCGCCCTCACCGGGCAGGGAGTGCCCGCGCTCTACTCGCTGGTGCGCCGTGTGTACGAGTCGGCTGGGCGTCGGATCCCTACCGGCGAGCTCAACCGGTTCCTGACCGATCTGAAAGTGCAGGTCGAACCGCGCGTACTTTACCTGACGCAAACCGCCGTGCGCCCGCCCACGTTCCTATTATTCACCGATCGTCCTGAGCCGCTGCACTTTTCCCACGAGCGCTACTTCATCAACCAGATCCGCCGCCGCTTCGGCTTTGAGGGCACCCCCATCGTGATCAAGACTCGCTGGAAGCGCTCGAGGTGAGCCGGCGCAAGGATGCCCGCAGTGGGCTATTGCGCAGCGGCGGAGGTGCTGGTCGTGATGACACGGGGCTGAAGGCCGGCTTTAGCCAGCACCGCGTAAACCAAGAACGCCACCACGAAGCTGTAAACCACGGCGGGCTGAATGCGCGTCTTGAATTCCGGCGCAATGGGCAGGAAGGGAAGAATGCCCACTACAAAGCCCAGGGCCCACGCGCAGTATCCGGCCCAGTTAATCCCTTGCCGCGGCCCGGCCCAACGCTTGCCGGCGAGCAGGTAATCTGCCGCCATGGCTCCGCAAATGGGACCGAAGGACGCACCTACGATGGTAAAGAAGCCGATCAGGTTCTGGGCGGCTCCGGTGATGGCCAGGATGATGGCCACCGTAACGCCCGTCATCAAAGAAGCCGCGCGGGGCACGCTGGGGATCATGGTGGCGAAGCTGTTGCCGGCGATAAAAGCGCAGAAGCAAGTGGGGGCGACCGACGCGATGGCGAAGAGGAAAAACATCGCCGTAGCCAGCCAGCCACCCAGGGCGCCGATGACGGCGTCATAAGTGTAGCCTGTCAGTTGCGGGTACAGTGCGTGTGCCCCTGCCACCGAAAGCAAAGGCAACCCGCCCGCGTAAACCACCGCCAGCGCAATTCCAACCAAGCCGCCTAACTTGACATCTCGCGCGTTGCGGTTGTTCATGCCAAAGTCGGCGCCCGCCGCGCCTGCTGTAGCGAAGAACCCGATCACCATTTGCACCAGCAGGGTGAAGGCCGCCAGCGGAGCAGGGTCGGCAGGGACGTGCCGGGATAACCCTCCGGCCGTCTTTACAAACACTATCAGGATCATCAAGAAAGCGATGGCGTTCAGGTACAGCGCCACCCGCGCCACATAGCGGATGCCTTTGACGCCCACGTAGGCCATCGCGTATCCCCAAACAACAGCCACGAAGGCGAACAGCAGGGTGCGCGGACGGGCTTCGGCGCCAAAGCCGCTGAGAATGTAGAGGGTTGAAAAGTAGGTAGCCACAGCGAACCAACCTACCTGGAGCAGGCCCATCAGCAAGCCCGGCATGAGGTAGCCGCCGCGAGCGCCAAAAGTTGAACTCCCTACCACGTACAGGGGGTAGCCGGTTTTCATGCCCAGCACGGCGGGGACGTAGTAATAAAGGGCATAGCTCAGCAGCCCTGCTACGATTAGAGCCAGCATGCAAACCCACAACGAAGCGCGGTCCACGGTCCCTACGGCGATCGCCTGGTAAAAGGCTACCCAGAGGAACACACCGGCGTAACTCGGTGCGGTGCTGGCGTACCACGGCGTGCGCTTATCGGCTGGAACGGGTACTGCCTTGGCGATGTAATCAGGGAGCATCGGTCCTCCTCGGGGTGATCAGTATACTATTCCCGGCAAGCGCGCGGGAGCGAGGGTGTGTTAACGGGGCACGAAAAAGTCCACGCAGTCAATCTGCGCTGAGCGTATGCGAGAAGCCAGCCCGCCCGCCGGAAGCAGGCGGGCGTAGCCGCGCACTTGTTCGGCCGCGGCTGTGGTGAGCTTAAGGCGGTAGCGATCGGCCCGATCCTTGTAAGAATACTCGACATACTCCAGCTCGCCGGCGGAAGCCAGCTTCAGCATCTGGTCCCAGAAGTTGCTCTTTTCCAGCCAGCGCCGGCGCTGGCCCGGCTCGCGCGCAATTTCGATACGGCAATAGGGTCCCTTGAGTTCAAATCGCACGCAACGCGCGGCCAGGAAAGGCCGCGCGGGTTCCGGGTCGGGAAAGCCGTTTAGCAAACCGGCCAAAGCGGCGGGGTCAGCCTCGAAACCGCTCCAGCGGAAACGGGTAGCGCCGCTCACGAATGAACCACGCCGCAGCAGATCGCGAATTCGCTCGAGGTTCTTGCCGGTCGCGCCCAACATCAGCTCGACCAGCTCCGCCAGCGGCATTTCTCGAATCACCACTGGCGTTACCGAGCACCAGGCGGCTTCTTCCGAGCTGAGCTTGACGCGCACTGTCTCGGGCAGCACCATGGTTATGATCGTAGCTTAGATGACGCCGCTGGGAGAAATCTTGCGCGCACTGATACGCCGCGCAGGCCCGATCAGATTCTCCCAATTCATGGAGCTGGCGCTTTACCATCCCGATTACGGCTACTACCGCCGGGGTCGCGATCCTTTCGGCCGTGCAGGCGACTATTTCACTGCGGAGCAGATCCAGCCCGTCTATGGTCTGCTGATAGCGAGGATCATCCGGCGCCGTTACCAAGAGCTGGGGCGCCCCGCTGAATTCACCGTGGTGGAGCTGGGAGCGGGACGGGCGGAGATGGCTGAGGCTTTCTCCGCCTGGTCATACGTAGCGGTGGAGGCGGGAGGGATGCTGCCGCCGCGTTTCACGGGCGTCGTCTTTGCCAATGAGTTCTTCGACGCCTTGCCGGTGGAGGCGGTAGTGCGGCGAGCGGGACGTTGGCGCCTGTTGCGCGTGGGATGCAAGGACGAGAGGTTCGTTTGGGTGGAGGGCGAAGCGGTCGAGGGTTCGCTGGGGGGTTATCTGGAACGTTACGTCCCGCTCGAGGAAGAAGGCGCCCGGGCCGAGGTGCCGGTGGAAGCCCTCAGATGGCTGGAAAAAATTGCGAGCTCGCTTCAGCAGGGGTTCGTGTTGACCGTTGACTACGGCTACACGCCAGCCGAGTGTCTGCGTCTCCCCGCCGGGACTTTGATGAGCTATCGCCGGCATCTCGCCGACCCAGACGTGCTGGCCGATCCGGGTGAGCGTGATATCACCGCGCTGGTGCCTTTTGCTGCGCTGGCGGAGCACGGGGCGGGGTGCGGCCTGCAACTGGTGCGCTTGGAACGTCTGGGACGCGTGTTGCTGGAGGCCGGCGAGCAGGATGAGTTCGCCGGCGTGCTGGCGGCCGGGACCGAAGCTGAACGCCGGCGGCGCCGCCTCCAGTTGAAAACCATTCTGTTCGACTTCGGGGAAAGCTTCCGCGTGCTGGAGCAACGGCGAGCAACGGGGCCAGCAAGGGACGCGTAGAAATGAAAAAGGCCCCGAATTCATCGGGGCCTGAGCAAAGCTCGTTGGTTCTGCCTGCCTGAAGCGAGGCCGCTACTTCTTCTTCTTCTTGGCAGCGGCTTTCTTGGCAGCCTTCTTCTTGGTTGCGTTCTTCATCGCTCGATTCTCCCTCGACATCGGATTTCACGCGATCGCGAAGATCGCGGTTTGATTCAGATATAAAGTGAAATGAGGAGAAAGTCAAGAGAAAAATGCAGGGAAGGGGCAAAAAAGTGCAAAAACGTCGCTTGGGGCATTTGTTTCGCCCTGGGCGGGGCCTTCCGGCAGGGGTTGCCGCACCTGCGACCGAGGGGAGAGCATCGCTGTGATGAGGCGGCGCGCGCTGGTTCTGGCGGGGGCGACGCTGCTCGCCGCTTGTGCCCGCAAGAGACGCATCCCGCCGTCGGGCTCTTTCGCGGTCGGCTACACTGAGCTGGGCGTGGCCAGTTGGTACGGGTATCCCTATCATGGGCGTCGGGCCTCGAGCGGCGAGATTTACGACATGGAGAAGCTGACGGCGGCGCACCGTACGCTACCCTTCGGCGCGCGCGTCAGGGTGGAGAACTTGGAGAACGGCCGGCGCGTGGTGGTGCGTATCAATGATCGCGGTCCTTTCGTGTCGGGAAGGATCATTGATGTGTCGCGAGCGGCGGCGCGCGCGCTGGGCTTGCTGGGACCGGGTACGGCGCGCGTGCGAGTAGTTGTGTTGTCGCTGCCGCCGCTGGCGGGCGGCGAGGCGTTTGCTGTGCAGACTGGGGCCTTTCGCGAGCGTGCCAACGCGGAGCGGCAGCGGCGCATGCTGGCGGAGCGGTACGGGCAGGCACGATTGGTGCGGCGAGAAGGCAATCCGCCGCTGTGGCGCGTGCTGGTGGGCCGCGAGCCAAGCCTGTCGGCGGCGGCGGCCCTGGCGGAGAGGCTCCGAGCTGAGCTGGGGGAAGCCTTTGTGGTGAGGCTGGATGAGGGAACCGGGAACGACTTATAATTGGAGCTAGGTGTGGGAAGGCGCAGCCGACTCTCCCCCGGTCCTGGTGGGTGAGTCGCCCAGGATCTGTGAGATCCGGCGGATGATCCAGAAGCTGGGGCGGTCCCGCTCGCCCGTGCTGCTGCTGGGCGAAACCGGCACGGGCAAGGAGGTGGTGGCGCGCGCCATTCATGAAGCGGGAGGGCGAGGGCGCTTCGTCCCGGTGGATTGTTCGGCGCTGACCCCCGCACTGATGGAAAGTGAACTGTTCGGGCACGCCAAAGGAGCTTTCACCGGCGCGGCAACCAACAAGATCGGCCTGTTGGAGCTGGCGCACGGCGGGACCGCCTTCTTGGACGAAATAGGCGAGCTCCCCTTGGAGCTGCAAGCCAAGCTGCTGCGCGTCTTGCAGGACCGCCGCGTTCGCCCAGTGGGTTCGCTCGAGTGGCGCCAGGCCGATTTCCGCATCATCGCTGCGACCAACCGGGATCTCCAGGCGGAAGTCGAGCGCGGTCGTTTTCGGCGCGATCTCTTCTACCGGCTCAACGTGGTGACCCTGCGCTTGCCGCCCTTGCGCGATCGCAAGCAGGATATCCCGGCGCTGGTCGAGCACTTCTTGAGCAGGCACGGGGGCGAGCGGCGCATTGCGCCGGAGCTGATGCAGGTTATGCTCTCCTACGACTGGCCGGGGAACGTGCGCGAGCTGGAGAATTGCATCGAGCGGCTAGTCGCTTTGAACTCCGGTCCGGTGCTTCATCTGGAGGATTTGCCCACCGGCTTGCAAAACCATCTGCGCGGAGGTGCCGCCTCTGCCCTTTCTGCTTTCGGCCCCGCAGGCCCCTCGGCCGAGGGCGAACAAGCGATGTTTTCGCTCGAGGAGATGGAGAAAAGGACGATCCTCAACGCTCTGGCCTATACCCAGGGTGACCAGCTTAAGGCTGCGCGCCTGCTCGGCATTGGCCGGACCACCTTGTATCGCAAGCTTCGCCAGTATGGAATCGGGCGGGGCGAGCTGCTCGCGCGCGCAGCGGGCCAGCAGCAATGATCTTCGCCCTGGACGCGACCTGTAGCGTGGGGCGCAATATTTCGGGGGTGGGCGTCTACGCTCGGGAGATTGCTTTCGGCCTGGCGCTAGCGCACGCCCAGCAGCGTTTCCTGTTCTGTTACCGGACCCAGGGACTGGCGCGAGCTTTGCTCGATCGTCTGCCTGCCAATGTCGGGCGTCGGTTGCTGTGGGAAAGCCGCGTCCCGCCTTGCGATTTGTTTCACGGCTTGAATCAGCGCTTGCCCCGCGCCCGGCTGCCGCGCGCCGTGGCCACTTTCCACGACTTGTTCGTGATCACCGGCGAGTATGCCACGCCCGAATTCCGGGCGCGGTTCCGGCAGCAGGCGGTGGAAGCGGCAGAGCGGGCCGATCGTATCATCGCGGTTTCGCGCTTCACTGCTGAGCAGGTGGAAAGCCTGCTCGGCGTTGAGCGAGCGCGGTTGCGCGTGGTGCACCACGGGGTGCGTATGCCCCCGGCGACGCCTGCGGACAGTGAGCGCGAGAACATAGTGCTTCATGTGGGCGCCTTGCAGGCCCGCAAGAACCTGGTGCGGCTGGTCAAGGCGTTTGAATGCATGCCGGCTGGCTGGCGTTTGGTGTTGATCGGAGGGCAGGGTTACGGGGCTGCCGAGATTCTGAAAGCAATCGAGCAGAGCCCGCGCCGCGGCGCCATCGAGACGCCAGGCTATCTTCCCGCAGCGGAGCGCGACCGATGGTACGCGCGCGCCCGCATCTTCGCTTTTCCCTCGCTGGATGAAGGCTTCGGGTTGCCGGTCCTAGAGGCGATGGCCTGGGGCTTGCCGGTGGTCACTTCGAGGATCTCGGCATTGCGTGAGATCAGCGCAGATGCAGCCCTGCAAGTAGATCCCCTGGACGTAGGGGAGCTGGCGGAAGCGTTGCGGAGCCTGGCCGGCGACGAAGGGTTGCGCAGCCAATATGCCGAGCGAGGCCGCCGGCATGCGGCGTCTTTCCGCTGGGAGGATGCGGTCGCAAAAACCTGGGCCGTGTACCAAGAGCTGCTCGGAGGCTGAAGCAGATCCGCTTCAGTCCTCGTCAATGGCGATTTTCAGGGCGCGCAGGAACTTCTGGTCCTGCGAGGTCCACTTCAGGCTGGTGCGCGGCTCGGCATCGCTCCGGCGACGGCGCTCACTGCGGCGCTCCGAGGGTGGGGAGGCGAGTGGCTCGCTGTCAGGCTCACGCCGGTTGAAGCCGATAGTGGCCTCCAGAATCAGGAAAACGTCGTAGCCAGCCCGGCGAATCTCGCTGATAGCCGCCGCGATCTGTTCGGACTCGGACAGCGATTCGTTGATCGCGTTGCCCAGCTCCTGCATGAGTGCCTTCAACTTTTCGTCCATAACTACCTTCCTCGAAGCGGCCTCCAGACTGCGCCGGCTATCAGCACCTGCGACGCCGGATCTTTCCGGTGACCTGCCCCACTATGCTGATGTTGCCCTTGCTCTATTGGTTTCCAAAATTGCCACTGCGCCACGGTGGAGATGCTCCCCCGCCCTGATTGTAGTCCAAGTCCCCGGCCGGTACAAGCCCCCTTTTGGGTGAGCCCGCCGCCGTCCGGACAGGCAGCTTCCAGCTTAACATTTCCCGAGCGGCCCTGCTCTGGTACCATGAGACTACAGGCATCCGGCATGCGGGCTATCCTGCGCGAGTTCGTGCGGCACGTGCTGCCTGCGGTGGCTCGTCCCGCGCGCATTCTGTGGAACCAGATCATAGGATTTCTGTTCGCTGTGCTGGCGCTTATGGCGGCGCCCAGGCTGGTACGCGCCGTGCGCGAGTTCGACGGCGACTTGCACAGCGTCTTTGAGGTCTTCCTCACCGCCGTCTTTGTGGTGGTCATGAGCGGCTTTGCAGTCTCTTCTTTCTGGCGGGCCCACAAACTTTCCCGCTCTAGCTGACGGTGTCGGCTCGCCGGGCCGTGACTGCCCACAACACTCGTATCGGATTTAAAGCTGCGATCCCTTAGGGAGTATTCGAGTCCCGCCAGAATCTTGCTTCGCTGCCCCTCAACGTTTGGCCATCCGATCTTCGCAGGCCGCCATCGGAGTCCCGTCCTCGGAGCGATCGTCGTTGAGCAGCGATCTCCATTTTTCCAGTTCCTGCCGCAGTTGCTCAGCTTGGCCGCGCCAGGCCGGATCGTGGTAAAGATTCCGGCGTTCCTGCGGGTCCTTCTCAAGGTCGAACATCTCCCAAGCCTGGGGCTGCTGGATGTAATAGATCAATTTCCACCGCCGCGTGCGGACGCCTCGGATCTTCGGTGCGCAATGCGGACCGGGATATTCGAAGTACTCATAGAACCAGGATTCGCGCCAGGCAACGCGCTGGCCCTCCAGAATCGGGCGCCAGCTCAGCCCGTGGTTTTCCATGTGTTTGGGCCGGGGGACGCCTGCGTAATCCAGAATCGTGTGGGCCACGTCGTTGTTGAGCACCATGTGTTCGCGATCCACCGTACGTGGCTTGACTGCCGCGGGGTATCGAACCAGCATGGGCACGCGGATTGAAGGCTCCCACATCAGCCGCTTGTCGAACAACCCATACTCGCCCAGGAAGAAGCCGTTGTCCCCGGTGTAAATCACCATGGTGTTTTCGGCCAGGCCTTGTTTGTCCAGAAAGTCGAGCACGCGGCCCAGATTCTCGTCCACGCCCAGCAGCGTACGGTAATAGTTCTTCATCATCACCTGGAAGTTCAGGCGCTTGCGCTCCTGGCGGGGCAAGCTGGCGGGCACGCCGCGCTCGCGAAAGTCCGGCATGTCGGCGATCTGCATGTCGGTGTTGCGGATGCATTCGGGACGGTCGCTGAGATCCACGTTGAAGGTGGGAGGTTCGGGAATGGTCACGTCTTCGTAGACTTTGCGGAAGCGTTCAGCCGGCACCCAGGCCCGATGCGGTGCCTTGAAATGATAGAGGAGGCAGAAGGGGCGGTCCTTGGGGCGATTGCGCAGCACCTCGAGGGCCTGATCGCCGATGACATCTTCCACGTGGCCGCGAAACTTGACGCGGGCGCCATGGGCAATCATGACCGGGTCTTCGTAGACGCCCTGGCCGGGCAGGATGCACCAGTGATCGAAGCCCAATCCCTCGGGCAGGGTGGCGATGTGCCACTTGCCCACCACCGCGGTATAGTAGCCCGCCTTTTGCAGCAGCATGGGGAAGGTGATTATCCCGGGGCGGAAGTAGTGGGTCTTGCCGCCGTTGGTGGTAACGCCGTGCGCGTGTGAGTACAGGCCGGTGAGGATCGAGCCGCGGCTCGGCGAGCACAAGGCGTTGGTCACGAAAGCCTCGGTGAAGCGCACGCCTTCCTCGGCCAGCCGATCCATGTTGGGCGTGCGGAGAATGGGGTTACCGGCGCAACTCATGGCGTCCCAGCGCTGATCGTCGGTCATCACGAACAGGAAGTTGGGGCGCCTGGCTTGGCTGTTGGCGATATAAGGGAAACCCAAAGCAGAGGCGACGCTCTTTATGGCATTTCGTCTGGTCATCAACCGCATTATACGTCGGTTCGCGAGTACGAGGCTCGTAAAATAATGCTCAGGTGAGGCTGCTGGCGCCCATCCATGTCATCGGAGGAGGACTGGCCGGCTCGGAAGCCGCTTACCAGATTGCCCGGGCCGGCTTGCGCGTCATTCTGTACGAGATGCGGCCTTTGCGCGGAACCCCGGCGCACCGAACGGGCTGGCTGGCCGAGCTGGTTTGCTCGAATTCCCTTAAGAGCGACCAGGAATTCACGGCGCCCTGGTTACTCAAGCAAGAGCTGCGTCGGTTAGGTTCGCTGTTGTTGCAAGTGGCCGAGCAGGTGCGTGTGCCCGGTGGCCAGGCGCTGGTTGTGGATCGGGAAGCCTTTGCGGCGCGTGTAAGCGAAGTGCTTGCCGGGCTTGATAACCTCGAGATCCGTCGCCAGGAAGTCACGCGCATTCCCGAAGATGGCATCGTAATCATTGCCAGCGGGCCGCTGACTTCCGATGCCCTGGCGGCCGAGATAGTCCGGTTGACGGGAGCGGAGCAGCTTTTTTTCTACGACGCCATCAGCCCCATCGTGTACGCGGATTCGATTGATTACGAGAAGGTGTTCCGGGCTTCGCGCTACGGCAAGTCGCTCGAAGGAGGTGCCGACTACCTGAACTGTCCGCTGAGCCGGGAGCAGTACGAGCGCTTCGTAGATGCGCTGCTGGGGGCGCAGACGGTTACGCCTCACATCGTCGAGGACAACGTTCGGTATTTTGAGGGTTGTCTGCCGATTGAAGAGCTGGCGCGGCGGGGCCGGGATGCGCTGCGCTTCGGTCCCATGAAGCCGACCGGGCTGGTGGATCCACGCACGGGGCGCCGCCCCTGGGCGGTGGTACAGTTGCGCCAGGAGAACTTGCGCGCGGACAGCTACAATCTGGTGGGCTTCCAGAATCACTTGCGTTTCAGCGAGCAGGAGCGCGTGTTGCGTTTGATTCCGGGACTGGAGCGAGCCGAGTTCGTGCGCTACGGTCAAATGCACCGCAACACGTACATCAACGCGCCGGCCCTGCTGGAGGCCAGCTTGCAATTGAAACGGAATCCTGCGATATTGTTTGCAGGGCAGATCGCCGGCGTCGAGGGATACGTGGAAGCCATCGCCACAGGCCTCATGGCAGCCCGCACCGCGGTGCGCCTGGCACAGGGCCGCCCGCCTGCGCCGCCCCCGCCCGAAACCGCGCTGGGCTCGCTCTGCCGGTACGTCGCCGGCGCTGACCCTCGCGATTACCAGCCGGCCAATATGACTTTCGACTTGTTGCCCCCATTGGACGAAACCACTCGCCGGCTGGCGCGCGATCGCCGCGCCCGGCACCGCGAACAGGCGCGCCGAGCCCTGGAGGCGCTTGAGCGGTGGATCCAAACCCATGAGCGGGATTGAAACGCAGCTTGCGCGCTTCCTGGACGAGCTCAGGCGGCAGAATACCTCCCCTCACACCCTGCGCGCCTATGCTTCGGATTTACGCCAATTCCTGGAGTACCTTCGCCCGCCTGGAGCCCCGGTGCTCGAGGCCCGCCAATTGGACGCGCTGGCGATCCGTGAATGGCTGGGTCATCTTTACCTTCGCCGCCTCAGCGCCGTCAGCATGCGACGCAAGCTGGCGGCCGTGCGCTCCTTCTGTCGCTTCCTGGTCAGCGAAGGAGCGCTCGAAGCCAACGTTGCGCGCCTGATTCGGACGCCGCGCGCTGCCAAGACCTTGCCGCGCGTCATGGATCCTGATAAGACCAACGCGCTCATTGACCAGGTGGGCCGAGGCAAACCGGAGCGGCCCTTCCCCGAGCGCGACCGCCTGATCTTCGAGCTGCTTTATGGCTGCGGCCTGCGTGTGAGCGAGCTGGTGGGGCTGAATCTGGAGGATTTCGACCGGCGTGAGCGCTGGCTGAGGGTGCGCGGCAAGGGTCGCAAAGAGAGGCAAGTGCCGTTTACCAGTAAGGCCGCCGAGGCTCTGGAGGCTTACCTGGATGTGCGCAGAGCGAGGCCCGGTGAACGGGCGCTGCTGGTCAATCGCTGGGGAACGCGCCTGAGGGATCGCGGCGTACGACGCATCGTGAAGTTTTACGCCGAGTTGCTGGCGGCTGATCCTTCGCTTCACCCGCACAGCCTGCGCCACGCCTTTGCCACGCATCTGCTGGCCGACGGGGCTGATCTGCGCGCCATCCAGGAACTGCTGGGCCATGCACGCCTTTCTACTACGCAGAAGTACACCCAGGTTTCGCTCACCGACTTAATCCGCGTTTACGACAAAGCCCACCCGAAAGCGTGAGACCGCAAGCCCTGCTGGTAGACTTGAGAGCATAGGACGATGTCGGCGGGAGCCCGGCAAGCAGGGCATGTTGAGGGCTTTGGGTGGCGGCCGCGCGTCAGTCCCTGGCTCATTGCGGCTTCGGTGGTTCTGGCCACTTTCATGCAAGTGCTGGATACCACCGTGGTGATGGTGGCGCTGCCGCACATCGCCGGCAGTATGGCCGCCACCAGTAGCGAGGCCACCTGGACGTTGACGAGCTACTTGGTGGCCAACGGGGTGGTAGTTCCCATGAGCGGCTGGCTGGCGCTGCGGTTCGGGCGCAAGCGCCTGGTGATGCTTTGCGCTGCCCTGTTTACTTTTTCCTCCATGTTATGCGGGCTGGCGCCCAATCTGACGCTGTTGGTGCTGGCCCGTATCTTTCAAGGTGCTGGCAGCGGGGCCATGGTGCCCGCCGCGCAGGCGGTGCTGCTGGAGAGCTTTCCCGTAGCCCAGCGCGGCATGGCGATGGCGGTTTTCGGTCTCGTGATAGTGCTGGCGCCCATCATCGGGCCCACTCTCGGCGGCTGGCTGACCGACAACTACTCGTGGCGGTGGGCCTTTTACATAAACCTGCCGGTCGGGCTGCTGGCTTTATTCTTGATGGCCCGCTACCTGGAGGATCCCCCGTGGATCCGACGCGAGCGGGCGGGGCGGCTCGACGGCAAAGGCCTGGCGTTGCTCATCCTGTGGGTGGGCGCGTTGCAGGTGATGCTGGATAAGGGCCAGGATGCCGACTGGTTCGCGAGTCGCTTCATAAGTGTGCTTGCCGTGTTGGCGGTGGTCGGAATGATCGCTTTTGTCGTCCGAGAGCTGCGGACGGCAGAGCCTATGGTTGACCTGCGCGTGTTTGCCGATCGCAATTTCGGCATGGGGACTCTGGCCGTGGCCGTGCTGAGCTGGGTGATGCTGTCGGCAGCCGCCATGTTGCCGCAGTTCCTTCAAATGTTACTGGGCTACACGGCGGAGCTGAGCGGGTGGGCGTCCAGCCCGCGCGGGCTGGGCGTGCTGCTGGCCACGCCGCTGGCCGGCTATCTTGTTTCTCGCAGCGACCCGCGCAAGCTGGCTTTGTTCGGGTTCTGCCTGATGGCCATCAGCAACTACCTGTTCGGCCGAGTGAACCTTGAGATCGCCATGAGCAACATCGTTTTTGCCAACGTGGTGCAGGGCTTCGGCATGGGCTTTATTTTCTCGCCGCTGACTACGCTGGCAGTGGCCACCTTGCGCAACGAGCAGATGGGCAATGCCAGCAGCCTCTTCAACCTGGTGCGCAACGTGGCCGGGGGCATCGGCATTTCCGCCACCACTACCTATCTGGTGCGCAGCGCACAGCGGCATCAGGTGTTCCTGGTTTCGCACCTAACCCCTTACGATCTGGCTTATCAGCAGCGCATGGCATGGATGCGCAGCGCTCTGGCTGTGCCGCAAGCCGACCAGCGCGCTTACGCCGCTCTGTATGGCATCGTGCTCCAACAGGCGCATCTAGCCGCCTACGTGGACGCCTATCGCTGGCTGGCGGTAGCGGCTCTAGTTGCGGTACCCGCGCTGTTGATGATGAGGCGGGTGTTGGCTATGAAGCCTCCGGCGACACCCGTTGAGTAGCCCCCCTCAAAACTCCACTCGCAACTTGAACAGTATCTGTCGCGGCCCTTGCTGGATTGGGTTGGCATCGGTAACGCGCGAGGCCGGACTGAAAACACCCGGGTTGGGCTCACTCAGGTTGCTGTTGGGGAAGCTAAAGTGGGGCGTGTTGGTGAGATTTGAAATGTGCATCGTAAACACCGCCCGCAGACTCTCACCCAAAGGAATCTGCTTGGCCAGGCTAAGGTGCATCACGTGGACCGGGTAGCCCTCCAGCACGTTCATCCCGCAAGTGCCGTAACGGCCGGCGTTGGCTGGGGGGATGGCGAAGGCGCTCGGGTTGAACCACAAGTTCTTGTTGCGCGCTCCTGCATTGGGGTTTGCGACGCAATCCGGCAGTGCTGTAACGTAACCGGGGCTGGCATTGGCGGGATCGGGTCCCGTGAACCATGGAGAGTAGTACTGGCCGCTGGCAAAGGTTGCAATGGCGTAGAGCGTCCAATTGCCGAGCCCGAGGTTCGTCCAGCGGCCGGCTTTGTTCAGAAGCGGCTTGCCTCGACCCACGGGGAGGGGCCAGGCGGCGCTGCTAACCGCGTAGAGACGGCGGGTGCTGGCATCCCGGCTCCAGTGCTTGGTCACGCTGTAAGGATCCAGGGTGTTGGCGTAGTTGCTGATGTTATTGGCCCAGGTGAAAGCCGAATCAAACAGGACCGGGCCGCCGCGGTTGCGGGCGCGTACGACCAGGGCATCATAATGCCAGCGGCCGTCGGTGCGGAACTGGTAAGCGCTGCCGAACTGAGGATACGGCTTGCGCTCATTGCGGAAAGGGATGGTGCTGGCCGGGGGCTTGTTGATGTCGAGCGAGTAGTTCATGTGCACGCCGCGGAAGCCGAGGTAGGCGAAGCTCCAAGCCATGCTGCCGAACGCTCGCTCCAGGGTGAGATGGAATTGGCGGATGACGCCTTCCTCGGTCTTCATCGGGACAGCGGTCACGCTTTGGGCGGGGAAGGGGACTAGCAAGGGGTTGGTGGGAAAGGGCCGTGGAAAAGCCAGGGCAGGTAGCGTGGTGGGCACCCAATTGTTGTAGGTTTCTTTGAGCCAGAAGGGATTGGTGCTGGGAAGCCGCCCGTCGGGCCCGTAGCCAAGGTTCTCGGTGAACTCGCCATAGCCGGCGCGCAGCGCGGTGTTCTGGCTGAGGCGGAAAGCCAAACCGGCTCGGGGGCGCAAGTTGACTTTCTTGGCCTCGGGCACCACCCGGCCCACCGTGATGCCGATGGTCTTCGGGTAATACAGGCTGACCAAAGTGTAGGTGCCGGGGGCGACAATCACGTTGCCAGTCACAGGGTCCCAGTTCGCCATGCGCCCGTCGGTATAGACTGGCGAGTCGTAGTAATCCCAGCGGAAGCCGAGGTCCAGCGTAAGGCGAGCAGAGATGCGGAACGAATCTGCCGCGTAAAGGCCGGTCTGGTTCTGTCTTATGCGCCGGTTGACCTGAGCCACCTGTCGGCTGCTGGTGGCCGGATAGCCCAGCAAGAAATCTGCGTACGCCAGACCGGTATAAGCGCCGCTGAAAGTGAAAGCCCCGTAGACAGTCTGGGGCACTTCGCCGGACTGAAAGAAGAAACGCATGTGATCCACGCCCGCCTTAATGGCATGTCGCCCGCGCGTCCAAGTTACCGAATCGCGGAGCGTGAAAAAGCCGTCGCTGCGAGCGATGTTGTTTTTTTCGCCTCCGCCGAAAGGCATGATGAGTCCGGTCATCCCGGGCAGGGTGACGTTGGGGAAGCCCATGGCTTCAAAGCCCTGGGGATTGACGCCTTGCAAATTCAGGGTTGTCACGACGGAGTTGCCCCGCGGAGGATCCACGTCGCCCTCGCTTTCGCCTTGCTTGACGCGGAAGCGCGTGCGAGCCAGAGTGAGGTGGTTGGCGAGATTCGAATTGAAGCCGTGTACGTCGGAGAAGACCAGTGAGCGGTAGCGCCAGGTACGTGTGGCGTCGAGCGGGCGGCCTATGCTGCCGGGACTCACGGAGGCGGTCTGGTTTTGCAACCAGCGCAGGAAAAACTGGTGCTGGGACGTGACGCGCTGATCCCAGCGGCCCAGCGGCCAGTTGCCATTGTAGGCGTCAGGGCCGTAGCGGTGAATCCAGGTGTAGTTGAGCGGGAAGGTGCCCTCCTGACCCAGGTTGGCCAGGGGATAGTAGTTTCGCACGTAATTCAGCGAGACCGAGTTTATGCGTGTGATGGGGATCAAGTTGCGCGGAAAGGGCTGGCCGGAGCGCGGGTCGCGAACGGTTATGACTTTTCCGTTGGGGGCCGTCTGGGGGTCGAGAAACAGCCCCAGGTCGCCGTCCCGCATCTTGTTAGTGGGGACGGTAGCGTAGTAATTCTCCCGGTAGAGCAGACGCTGGTACATGCCGCCCCCGTACAGCCATGTCCAGTCCTGAATGAGGTCCCAGGCCAGCTCGCCGCCTGCTTCCCGCATGCGGTAGGAGGCTTCCGGGCTGTCGAAGAAGGAGCGGGCGTTAAGCGACGGGGCGCTGTGCTTGTAGAACATCATACCGTGCATAGTTTCGGTGCCGCGCTTGGAGATCATGGTTAGGCCTGCGGGCTTGTCCGCGGCCACGTCGGTATTGGCCAGGTTGACCTCGACCACATCGGCCACCGCTGGGTTGAGGCTCTGGCCGGTGGTGTCGTCAGGCACACCATCCAGAACCCAACCCTGTTGCTGGCGGGAGGAGAAGCCCGAAATCACCACGCCGTTGTTAACGCCTTGTACCGCCGGGGCAGTCGCGAGCAGTGGAAACAGGCTGGGGTGGCGATCGGCTTGAGGTGCGTCCTTCCAGCGTGCCTTGAAGTCCACCGTCGCGCTGGCCTGGCTCCCATAAGCGCGAATCAGGTGGGGTATGGGCTTGACCCGGCTGGTCTGGGAGGGATCGCCGGGCGTCAGGCGAGGATCGTAGCGATGCACCTCACCCGGCGCCAGCGGGATGCCGTCGGCCTCGAATGCCTGGTATCCGGTTTCCTCAATGAGGATATGGTACAGGCCGGGCCTCAAATAGGTGGCCTCGTACCGCCCCGCAGCGTCGGTCAGGCACTTCCGAACCACCACGTTAGTGGCAATGTCGGCCACATAAACGGTGACGCCTTCGAGCGGCTGGCCCTCGGCGTCCGTTACCACTCCCCACAGTGTTGCCATTCCCGACTGCGAGTGCGCTGCCTCGACCAGGCTCAGGCACAACAGGAGCACTCCGGCTGTTCGCAGTGACATGAAACCTCGCGTGCCCGTCCGTAGACTGGCCGGCGGCTGCGCCTGGCGCTCGAGGTGAACCGCCGGTTCTCGCCTTCGAGCGCCCCGCCCCCGGCTGATCCCCTGGATCGGACGTTAATACACCAATATAAACATTACGCGGCTGCGTTCGGTGAGTTGGCTTGCCTGCCGAGTTGACCCGGGGCGCCCTAAGCTGGCATCCTGTGCTTAGCGGAGCTGATGAACCTGACTAAAGTCGTGCGGGCTACATGGTTGTTTGCCGGGCTGCTGGGGGCACCTGCGCTGGCCCAACAGGGGGTCGCGCAGCCGCAGGAGTGGGCGCCCGCCCAGCCACCTTCCCAGGCGCCCCCCGCCCGCCTGGAGAGGTTCGCGTTCGGCTTCCGCCTGCGCACTTTACCCTTTCGCCAACTCGGGGTGTTGGACGATCGCAGGCATATGACGACCACCTTCGCGGGGCGAACTGCCTACGATTTCAACGCCAGCACGACTTCACGATCCCCGGCGGTGGGCGGGGGAGCGGCTTTTGAGTTCCGGCTGGCGCGCCGCGTCAGGCTGACGGCCGAGCTGCTGTTCCATCGCTTGCGCTACGAGTCAACCACTAGCACGTTTTCCGGCGCTGACGATCCCACCACCGGCAACGACGACAGAACACAGTTCAGCGTGAGCGAGCAGACCAAGGGTCGGCTGTGGGAACTGCCCTTGCTGGTGCATTATCGGGGCCTGTCTTCGAAGGGACTGTGGTCGCGGGTATGGGTAGCGGGGGGCCTGGCGGCACGCTCACTTTCCTCGATCCGGACGCGCACGGAAACAAAAAACACCGACGGCAGCACCAGGCTTGATTATTTGCCCGCCGTGCCTACTCATCGGCGCCTTTTGGGTGTTGTCATCGGCTTTGGCTTCCGCTTTATTGACGAGTTCAACATCAAGGTAACGCCGGAAATTCGTTACACGCGCTGGAACGGCGCCACCTTTGCTGCCGGCACGACGCGCTCTCCCCGGGGCCAGCTCGAGATCGGCGTAGGCTTCACTCGCTGAGGATAGCTTTCTGCGGCGCTCGATCGCAGGCGGGGCGATCGGCCGGCTGGCCGGTTCAAGCTCTCAGCGGGCCGAGAATTCGAAAATGGTGGTCGAACGGTAACTCTGGCCGGGGCGCAACACAGGGGAGGGGAAGGCCGGCTTGTTAGGCGAGTCGGGGAAATGCTGCGTTTCCAGGCAGAAGCCGGTGCGCCTGGCGTAGACACGCCCGTACTTGCCCCTCAGGCTGCCGTCCAGGAAGTTGCCCGTGTAGAGTTGGATTCCCGGCTCGGTAGTGAGGACCCGCAGCACGCGACCGCTGTTGGGCTCGTAAACCTCGGCTGCCTCCGCCAGCTCTCCGCCGCCGCTGCGCAGCACGAAGTTGTGATCGTAGCCGCGGCCCAAGCGCAATTGCTCATCGTCCTGCTCGATGCGCGCTCCGATGGGCGTGGGTACGGTGAAATCGAAAGGCGTACCTTGTACGGGGCGCAGCTCACCGGTGGGAATCAAGCCCGCATCCACCGGGGTGAACCGATCGGCGTTGAGCCGAAGCACATGGCCCAGGATGTCGCCCTCACCGGCGAGGTTGAAATAAGTGTGGTTGGTTAGATTCACCACGGTTGGCTTGTCGGTGGTAGCGGTGTAATCAATGCGTAGCTGGTTATTATCGTTGAGGGTGTAGACGACCTTGACGTCGAGGGCGCCGGGATAACCTTCCTCGCCATCCGGACTGAGGTAGCTCAGCTCAAGGTGCTCCCCTTCCGCGTCTGTGTAGGCGCGGGGTTTCCAGACCTTCTTGTCGAAGCCCTGGAGACCTCCGTGCAGGTGGTTCTCGCCGTTGTTCTGCGCCAGCTTGTACTCGACGCCGTCCAGCGTAAAGCGTCCTTTAGCGATGCGGTTGGCGTAGCGTCCCACAATGGCGCCGAAATAAGGATGGCCCTTGAGGTAGTCCTCCAGCCGGTCAAAACCGAGCACGATGTCGCCGGCCCGACCGTTGCGGTCCGGGGTGAACAGTGAGACGATGATGCCGCCGTAGTTAGTGATAGCCACACGCACTCCTTTGTTGTTGGAAAGCGTGTACAGATCAACGGGCGTGCCGTCCGCGGTCTTGCCAAAGGCTTGCTTGGTCACGATCATCTTCTCCTTTTGTGATTTCGAGCATCCTGACAGGCAAATCGCCAGCGCCAGTGCTGTGGTTTGGCATACAAGCTTCATGCTTCACCCTCCGGTTGCCCGTAATAGGCGCCGGGCCCATGCTTGCGGAAAAAGTGCTTGTCAATCAGATAAGCGGGGATGGGGCCCGCTGCGGGATTCAAGGCCAAAGTGCGCAGCGCAATCTCTGCCAGCTCCTCCAGAATAGCTGCATGCCGCGCTGCCTCGCCGGCCGAACGTCCCCAGGTGAAAGGACCATGACCGGCTACCAGCACGCCGGGCCTTTCGAAAGGATCCAAATCGGCGAAGCGCTCCACGATAACCGCACCCGTGGCTCTCTCATAATCGCCGGCTACCTCATCGAGTCTCAGCAGCCGCGTCACCGGGACCGCTCCCCGAAAATAGTCCGCGTGCGTGGTGCCCAAGCAGGGGATTTCCCGCCGGGCTTGCGCGAAGGCGGTGGCAGCACGTGAGTGCGTGTGAGCCACGCCGCCCACATGTGAAAAAGCGCGGTAAAGGAGCAAATGTGTGGGCAGATCGGAAGACGGCCGCAGCTCACCTTCCACTATGCGCCCTTCCAGATCCACCACCACCAGGTCTTCCAGCGTCAGGCAATGGTAGGACACTCCGCTGGGTTTGATCACTACCAGGCCGGCCGCCCGGTCAATGCCGCTGGCGTTGCCGAAGGTCTGAAAGACCAGCCCGGAGCCAACCAGTGCGAGATTTGCCTCCAAGACCTCCTGGCGCAACTGTTCCAGCATCATTGGTTGCCCCGCTGGCGGGCCGCCATCCGTCGCAACCCGGGCAGCACGTCACCCACGGCCGACGGGGCGGCGTCCGGCTTCCCAAGAGCGAAGTATAGCTTGCGGAAAAGCGGGTAAAGCTCTTCATACACTGCGGCTGCGGCCGGATCCGGCTCGACGGTGCGGTAGCGAGGGCATAAAGCGTCTTGTGCCTCTTCGATCGTGCGGAAGGCGCCTGCGGCCAGAAAAGCAAAAATGGCCGAACCCAGGCTAGTGACCTCACTTTCCGGAACCAGCACCGGTTTGTTGAAGACGTTGGCGTAGACCCGGTTGAGCACTTCGTTGCGCTGGGGCACCCCGCCTCCGTTAATAACGCGGCGGACGGGCACGCCGTATTCCTGCATGCGCTCCAGAATCACGCGTGTGTGGAAAGCGGTGCCCTCGATGGCGGCAAAGAGCTCGTCCTGAGGGCTGTGGGTCAAGTTCCAGCCCAGAGTCACGCCGCCCAATTCGGGGTTGACCAGGACAGTGCGGTCACCGTTATCCCAGGTCAGCCGCAGCAAGCCCGTCTGCCCGGCGCGGTAGCGATCCAGGCCTGCGGAGAGTGCGGCCACGGTGGATCCCGCGCGGCGCGCTATGGCGTCGAAGATGTCGCCGCTGGCCGAAAGCCCGGCTTCGACGCCGGTCATGCGGGGATGAATCGAACCGGGCACGACGCCGCAGACGCCAGGTATCAAGCGCACCTCGCGCATAATGGCCATGATGCAGGTTGAGGTGCCCACCACGTTGACCACATCTCCCTCGCGCACGCCGGCGCCGATGGCATCCCAGTGCGCGTCGAAGGCGCCGATCGGTATTGGGATGCCCGGCCGGAGGTTGAGCTTCTGCGCCCATTCTGGACACAGACGCCCGGCGATCTGGTCTGAGGTGCCATAGCGGCCTTTGAGCCTGTCGCGAATGCCCGCCAGCAGCGGGTCTACCGCCACCAGAAACTCCTCCGGGGGCAAACCGCCCAGCGAGGCATTCCACATCCATTTGTGGCCCATGGCGCAGACGCTGCGCGGCACCTGCTCCGGGTCGCGGATGCCGCACAGCACCGCCACCACCATGTCGCAATGTTCGAGCGCCGTGACCAGGCGAGCGCGCTTGTCCGGATTGTGGCGCAGCCAGTGCAACAGCTTGGAAAAGCCCCACTCGGACGAATACACGCCGCCGCACCACTGTATGGCTTCAAGCTTCAGCTCATGGGCCTTGGCTGTGATTTCCGCAGCTTCGCGCCAGGCGCGGTGATCGCACCACAAGTAGTAATCATCCAGCGGCTCCAGGCCCTCTCCCACCGGCACCACGCTTGATCCGGTGGTGTCCAGGGCGATGGCCTCGATGCGATCTCCCGGGACGCCCGCATCCTCCAGCGCGCGCGCCATGGCTTCGATAAGCGCCCGCATGTGGTCGGCATGGCTCTGAGTAGCGTGGTCGGGATCCTCCTTCTTGCGATGTAAAGGATACTCCGCTACGCCCGAGCCGAGGCGCCCGCGCTGGCTGTCCACGATCGAAACCCGTACACTGAGGGTCCCAAAATCTACTCCCGCCACCAGCGCCATGCTTGCCTCCTAGTGGTGCCAGTACATGGGCCAGCCCAGGTACTTCACGGCCGCTTCATGGACCGCTGCGGCGCACTCGGATAGGTTGGCGGCCACGTGGTGCTCAAAGCCGTTTTCGCAAATGTAGCGCAGCAACTCTTGCATGCGCGGCACTTGGATTACGCCCGCGCCGCCGAAGGTATCCAGCTCGTCGTCGGTGAAGCGGCCCTGGCCCACGTAGCCGCGGATGCATCCGGCACGGTCGTCGGTCGAAAGGCGAGCGAAGGTCACCGGGCCGCTCTTGATCCGGCCCACACAGGTGCCATACGCGTTGTCCTTGCCGACCGAGCCGGCGATGATTTCCTGGTAATCCATGCGTACGCTGGCGAAGAAATGCCGGGGCAAGTTGGAGCAGTGGAAGCACACCGCCTTGTCGGGATCGTCTCCGTAATTGTTGTTCCAATCCAGCAGCGCGCTGGGCGTGCCGGAGGCCAGCCGCAAGGCGTGCATGGCGATCGCCCCCGGAATGTCCACTTCGCAAGCGCTCGATACCAACCGGTCGCTCAGCATACTCATCAAAGTGCAAGGCACTATGCCGTAGAACTCCTCGAACGAGGTCCAGCACTGCCAGGCGCTGATGGCCAGCTCATTGTCTTGCATCCAGCGGTCAACCACCACACCGAGCTTGGCCATGCGCAACAGCGCCTGTTCGGGCGTCTGCCCGGTGGGCACATAGCTGCGCAGCTCGGCCAGTTTGGCCTTTACCGCGGCATCGTCGTCGCTGAGCCGCCAGGCGCGGCCGAAGATCTCGGAGAGGTCAATCGGCTCCACCGTTATGCCGTAGGCCTCCAAAAGCTTTTCGCTGTAACGCACGGTGTTGAAAGCGGCCGGGCGTGCTCCGATCGCTCCCACCCGCAACTTGCGAAGACCCCGAACAACCCGGCAAACGGCGGCGAACCACTCGATGTCGCGCCGAAAAACTTCCGAGTCCGGATCCTCCGTGTGCAAGCTGGTAAGTGAAAACGGGATCCCGTACTGGTGCAGGTTGTTGCACACGCTCATCTTGCCGCAGAAGCTGTCGCGGCGGTCGGCCACCGTCATCCTGGCTGCTTCGTCGGGGAAGGCGTGCACCAGGACCGGCACATTGAGGCCCGCCAGGCGCACGGCTTCGGCGGCCGATTTCTCGTCTCCGAAATTGGGCAGGGTGATGATGATCCCGTCAATCGAGGCGGCGTGGTTGCGGAAGATCTCGGCGCATTTCTTGGCTTCCTGCCGCGTTTCCACCGCTCCGTATTTGGTGTCCTGGGGGCCGGGTCCGATCACTTCGTGCCCGGCAGCTTTGAGAGCCGCGATCATCTGTTCGCGTCCACTGCGCGCCAGATGATCCGGGAAGAAGCCGCGGTTACCAACGATCAATCCGAATGTCATGGCGGTTTTGGCTCCTTGTACGGTTGCTGTGGCGGAACGCAACAGTATAGAACGGAGGCGGGCCCGGCTGGGGGAAGGCTTTTCAAGCCGCGTTCTCAAAAGGCGGGGGCAGGGGCACACCGTAGTGAGAGGCCAGGCGCGCGATTGGCTCCCAGTGCCCGGCCATGATCGGGATGCCGTAGCGCCGTCGTTGCTCTTCCATGCGCCATTCGGGCTCGCCCGCCACCAAAACTTCCTCGTAGCCCTTGGCGGGCTGGGATGATTTGACTTGCGCTAGCCACCGGTCCAGGCGAGCGTAAAAATCCTCCAAAGGCAGGAAGCGGCTCACGTCAATGGCGATGAAAGTGTGGTTGCAGCGCATGGGCCGGCCGCGATGTCGCACGCCGGTTACCGCGGTGCCGAATACAGGGCCGCCCGCCAGCAGGCCGGTCAAGATCTCGACCATCATCGCCAGACCAGTGCCTTTGTAGCCGCCCAGCGGCATCAAGAGTCCTTTCAAGGCCGCTTGCAAATCAGCGGTCGGCACTCCTTCGCTGTCCACGGCCCAGCCATAAGGAATTGTGGTTTGGCCCTTCAATAAGGCCTGTTCGAGCTTGCCGTAGGCCGCCGTGGTGGTGGCCATATCCAGCAGCCAGCCTTTTCCTTCGGGATGGGGCACGGAAACGCAAATCGGGTTGGTTCCCAATCTCGCTTCGCGTCCCTGCCAGGGGGGCACCTGCATGGAGGCGTCGCACATGACGATGCCGATCATGCCGGCCGAGGAGATTTTTTGGCCCCAGTAGGCAGCGGCGCCGAAGTGGTTTGCTTCCCGAGCGATCACCATGGCAAGCCCGCAACGTTGGGCCAGCCGCACAGCGTGCGCGCAGCAGATGGGGGAGGTTACCTGGCCGAAGCCGTGCTCGGCATCGTAGACCATGCACGCCCCATTTTCTGAGACCACGTGTCCTTCGGCCTCTGGGTTGACGTCGCCGCGCTCGATCTGGCCCATATAGTGGGGCAGAAGCTGAACCCCGTGCGAATCCACGCCGCGCAGGCTGGAGGCTACCAGGGGTGCGGCCACCAATTGCGCCTTCCCCGGCGAAACACCTGCGGCCACCAACATGCGTTCGATAAATTCACGTAGCGCCGTCTCTGAGACGGTGATAGCAGGGCGCGGTTCGGCTGGATTCATCGCTTGTACATGACCTCGAGTTGAGGAAACAGCAAACGGCGTATTTCGGGCCGTTCCAAGTCCGGGCGGGTGACCACGCGGGCGTGCATGTCAATGCGCTTGGGCGGGGTGACGCCGTTGAGTCTATCCACCAGCACCTTGACCACCTGGTAGCCCATGCCGTAAGGATCCTGCACCACCATGGCGTCAATCACTCCTGCTTTGAGGTCTTCGACCATGTTCTGGGCAAAATCAAACGCCACGAACCGTACCTTGCCGGCCAGGCCACGACCCTTCAGAGCCAAAGAGGTTCCCGAAGAAGAAGGCTCGGTGGAGGCGAACAGTCCGCTTAGATCAGGGTGGGCGGCCAGGATGTTCTCGGCCGCCGCGCGCGATTTGGCGCGATCGGCCATGCCGAACTGGCGTCCCACGATGCGAATATCCGGGTACTCAGAGCGGATGACGTCCTCAAATCCGCGTTCGCGCTCCATAGTGGAGAAACTACCCGGGGCATGCATGATCAGGCCCACCTTGCCCCGCCCGCCGATCAGCCGGGCCAGCGTGCGCGCCCCCATCTGTCCGGCCTCGTAATTATTGGTGGCTACGAAGCTGGTATAGTTTTCCGAGTCTATGCCGGAATCGAAGATCACCACCGGGATGCCCAGCGCCATGGCGCGGTCAATGGAAGCGATGAGGGCTTTGCGCTCGGTGGCGGCTACCGCCAGCCCGTCAACCCGCCGTGTGATCAGGGAATCAACGATCTGGATCTGGCGATCATATTCGGTCTCGGCCGGCGGCCCGTTCCAGACGATTTCCACGCCGGCCTCGCGCGCCGCCGCCCGCGCTCCGCTCTCTACCGCCACCCAGAATATGTGGGCGGTGGACTTGGGGACGACGCCGATCACTCGCCGGGGGCCGCTCTTGCAGCCGATCGCCAGCAGCGCGGCCAGCGCCCAGACCGCCCTCATTGCGCGCACCAACCCCCGTCAATCAAAATATCGCTGCCGGTAATATAAGCGGCTTCTTCCCGGCACAGGTAGACAGCCAGTTGTCCCACCTCTTCCAAGCGTCCCCACCGACCCAGGGGCACCCGGGAAATCAAGTCGCGCCCGGCGGAGGGGTCTTCCAACAACGGGCGGTTGATTTCCGTGGCGAAAGGCCCCGGGCTGATGCCGACTACTGTGATCCCTTCCGGGGCCAGCTCCAAAGCCAGCGCCCGCGTGAACCCGAGCAGGCCTGCCTTACTGGAGGCATAAGCCGTGCGCAGCGGCAAAGCCACATGACTCAGCGTGGAGGTGATGTTGATAATGCGCCCATAGCCGTGGCCGCGCATGTGAGGCAGGAAGGCCCGCACCATCAGGAAGGCTCCTGTGAGGTTGGTGTCGAGCACCCGCCGCCACTCTTCGAGCGTAAACTCGGTGACCGGCTTGCGGATGTTGATGCCGGCATTGTTGATCAAGATATGCAGCTTGCCGAAGCGCGCAATGACCTGGTGCCGTAACGCCTCTACCTGATCCTCCCGGCTGATATCGGCCGGGAAAACTTCGGCCTCCGCGCCCATGTGGCGGGCTTCAGAGAGGGTTTGGGCAAGCGCGCCAGCGTCGCGCGCAACCAGGGCCAGCCTGGCGCCGGCTCCGGCCAAAGCTAAGGCCATAGCTTTACCCAAGCCCCGGCTGGCTCCCGTGATGAGGGCAATCTTGCCAGCCGGCGGTTTCAATCGCGTTCCTCCCTGCGTTTGGCTTGCTTGTCGCGGGCCGCATCCATGATCTGATCCGCCACTTCCTGCGGCTGATCGAGACTGGCTACCACCAGCCGGCCGCCTTCGCCAGCCGTTTCGATAGCCAGGTCGCCCAGATCCAGCAAGCGCTGAAAAAGTGTCTGCCGCACCGTGATGTCCTGGATCTTGTTTAGCTGGAGGGTCCGCGTGGTCTTAGCCAACACGCCGGTTTCGAAACGCAGGCGGTCGCCTTCCAGCGATAGCTTGGTGAAACGCCGGCGAATCTGCATGCGCAGTGGCCAGACGATCCACAACAGAGCTACTACCGCCGCCACCGGCCACAGCGGCTCCTCTTTCAGATAATTGTTCCAGACGAAAACGGCGGCGAAGCTGATCAGGAACCAGACCGTATAACTAAAGCGCACCCACTTTTGCGTGGGGTGAATCGTCATATCGCTCATCGGAAACCTCCCCTCGTTCGAGGCTGGCGGCGCCGAACACCAGAAAGGTCAATTGTAGCCGAGCATTTAAGGGGAAAGTGAGGCAAATGCAGGGGCCAGGGGGCTACTCCAGCATCTTGGCCATCTTCTTGCGCGCTCTCTTGCGCGCCAGGGCTTCCTTGGCGCGCCGCTTCTCGCCGGGCTTCATGTAAAAGGAGTGCTTCTTGATCTCCTTGATGATGTCCTCTTGCTGGACCTTGCGCTTGAAGCGTCGCAGCGCGCTTTCCAAAGTCTCGCCTTCCAGGACGACGACCTCAGCCAATCCAGTTTCACCTCCTCCCCAGCTAACAGGGATCCGGGCCGCGCGAGCCCGTTGCTCACTTCATATGATAACCGAAGCCGCCATGGCCTGTGCGGAACTGTCAAGCGAGGAAGCATACCTGGTATTCCTCGATCACCGGGTTGGCCAGCACGTCCTGGGCGATTTGCTCGATCTCGCGCTCGGCTTGCTCGCGCGGTACGCCTTCGGCCAGTGTGATGTCGAAGTATTTTCCCTGCCGCACGTCGGCGATAGAGCTGTGCCCCATGCTGTTGAGCGCCTTGCAGATGGTCTGTCCCTGAGGATCCAGCACGGTGGGTTTCAGTGCTACAAACACGCGGAATTTCATGGCTGAACTTATCTTGACGCACTTGCCTGAGGCTGCGCATGGCCGCCGGTCCCCGGCGAACCAAGGCTGGCCCCTGGTTGGCTGTTTGCATTTGCGGCCCCGGACGTCCGCCTCAGCCCGCATTACAATGGCTGATCATGGACGCGCTGCTGCATTCGATCAGTTACGCGGGCACCTGGGGACAGGCCTTCCTCACCGTGGAGCAGTTCATCGCCAAGGCCGCCGAGTTGGGCTACGACGGGGTGTTGCTGGCGGCCAAGCGGCCCCACGTATCGCTGCTCGATTACGACCGCCGCGCCCGCTCCCGGTTGCGCCGGCTCATTGAGAAGCACGGGTTGCGCCGCGTGGCCCTGGCCGGCTACAACAACTTCACGGCTGACTTGGAACACCCTGACATTCCCACGCAAGAAATCCAGATCCAATACGTGCTCGAACTGGCACGGCTGGCCGCAGACCTGGGTGGCGACCTGGTGCGCATTTTCACCGGCTACGAGCATCCGGTCCTCGGTTATGCTGCCCAGTGGAACATGGTAGTAGCGGCCATAAAGCAATGCGCTCGCCGCGCTGCTCGCTTCGGCGTGACCATCGGCGTGCAGAACCATCACGATCTGGCTTGCGGTTGGGAAAGCCTGCGCGATCTGATCCAGGCCGTGGACGAGCCCAACTGCAAGGCTCTGTTCGACGCCTGGGCTCCGGCGCTCCAGGGCGCCGATATTGCGGCCGCCGCCCGGCAAATGGGGGCCATCACGGCCCACACAACCATTGCCAACTACCAGCGCCGTCCCCGTTACCGGCTCGATGCCGGCGTGGTGAACTACACGCCGCTGACTCCTTACGTGCTCGCTGTGCCCGTAGATGAGGGCTTCATTGACTATCGCGCTTTCTTGAGCGCTTTGCGCGAAGGCGGCTTTCAAGGCACGGTGGCTTACGAGATGTGTTCTCCGCTGGCTGGCGGCGGCAGCCTGGAGAACCTGGATCGTTGCGCGCGCCGGTTTATCGAGTTCATCCGCAGTGTTTGACAATAGCGCTGCCGGCTGGGCTGTACGGCGGGTGTTGCTGCTGACCGTCTCAGAAGCTGTAGCGGAGCGCAAGCAAAAAGTGTGAGTTTCGCCGGTACTGGCCGAGGAAGTCAGCTTGGTCGCCACGGATAAGCGTGAAGGCGGCGGTGGCGCGCCAGTGCGCGGCTAACGCCTGCGAATACTCGATTTTTACCCACAACCCTTTGCCGTTTTGCCGCGCTGCGCCTTCCACAGCCACGCTTCGATTGGCATCTATGGTATAGGCTGCGCGCCCCAGAAACGCCTTTGCCAGGCCCCGATCGGGAGCAAAGCCAGGCGGGCCCTGGGCGCGGGTAATAGTTTGGCCCGCGTAGCCGCCTACTAGCAGCCACTCGCCCGCCTGCCGCTCGGCCTGCACTACATAGAGGACGTACTCGTCGGTCTGGGAGGCTGGTGATCGGAACAGCGCTGCTTCGCCTTTCAGCGTCACCGGGCCCAGCGGAACCGCTGCGTCGGCCCCGTACATTCGCAGCTTGGGATAAAAACGTCGCGCCTCGATTCGCACGGGCAAGCCCGCGGAAACGGGTCGCACCTCATAAAGGGGAAGGTGGTTGTAGCCTTCGTATAAGGACAGCGAAGCTTCCCAGCCGCGGCCCACGTGATTCCAGCGTGCCCCGAACTGGCCGCCGGGAGGATATTGCGGCTGTCGCTCGCGCACCTCGACCCAAGTGGGCAGGGGCGCCCAGCGTTGGGTTAGGAGGGGTACCCGGCTGGGCGTTAGCGCAGGTGCGAAAACCAGCTCCAGAGTGTTGTTTTGGGCTCCGAGCGCCAGGCGCGCCGCGGTGACGGCTAGGAAATCGTTGTCCACAACGGCCAGAAAATCCCGGGGCGCGAAGCGATCGGTGGGATTCAAAATATCGGTCTTACCCCAGCGGATAAACTGCTTGCCCAGCTCCAAGGTCACCCCCGGGCGTTCGTAGGTGAGGCTGGCCCGGCGCACGGCGAAGGCCGGACGCTGCCGTTCTCTGTCCCACCAGCTCAGGCTCCACACACGCTGGGTCTGATGGTGGCTGTCAGTGCGCGCCTCTACGCCGCCGGCCAGGCGCCAGGCGCTTGAAATCTTGTAGGTGGCTTCATAGCGCAGCAGGGCCGAGGCTATGAGGCGCCCGCGGTCGTTCACTGCCGCCTGTGGGAAACCGGCCAGGCGCATTTCAATAAAGCCGCGCTGCATGAAGTCCTGAGCGGCAAGCTGGAGTGCGAAAACAAGCACGGGCGCCGGGCGCATCAGAACTCCCGACGCAGCGCTTGCAAGGTGAAGTCGCTTTCTTTCATGGGTAGGTTGTAGGCGAGCTTTTCCAGCCGCAGAAGCGTGCGACTTTGCCGGCGCAGATCCTGCATCTCAATCAGCCGGGGCGTCCAGATGCCTTGCACGTTTTGCACTTCGCGGTACTCGGCGCGCCGCACCAGCTCTTGACGCACGTAGTTCTCGATGCGAGCAAAAGTGTAGTTGTCCTTGCGGATCCATAGCAGCGAGTGAGTGTATTGCGAAGCTCGCGTCTTGCGCGGGCGCGATTCGATCTTCCAGCAAAGCGCTCCGGCCAGCGTTTCTTCGCCCAGCAAGCGGTACTCGTACTGGTTCACGTCGCGTTCTTCCAGATCCTCGAAGCTGAAATCGGTGCCGAAGAAGCGGGTGGAACGATCCTGGAGTGCAATGCGCCGTTCGCGTTGGATGGCCGGCGTCCACATCCACTGGTCGGAGGCGCGGTCGGGATGATTGATGATGAGCAAAGCAACGCCCTTCACCTCGGCGGGCGCCGTGAAGCGGATGACGGCCTTGCTGTCGCCGTGCGAACCCAGTCGGTAGTATAGCCACCGTTTTTCCGTGATCCGCCCTCGCGCGTCAATCACTTGGAGCGTGCCTTCATATCTTTCCGAGGCGGCGCGCGAGCGCCGTTGTGCCTCGGCGACAATCTCACGGGCATCCTGGCTCCATGCTGTGAGCGCCGCCAGGAGCGCCAGCCAGCCCACGCTATTCATATTCGAGCGCCTCCACCAGCGATGCACGAACGGCGGATTCCGCCGGCCCCAATCCGGCCACAAACGCCGCCGCCAGAATTACCGGCGCCAGCCACGAGGCTAGGCCGGCTGGGAAAACGTAATCCAGGCTGAGGCCCGCCAGATCCCGGCGCGTCATTTCCAGCGAGTAGTACAGGTCGACTGCGCCCAGCGCCAGCCCCAACACGAGGCCGATCACTCCAATGCCCAGCGCCTCCATCCAGACGGTGCGCCGCACCTGCGGGCGCAGCCCGCCCACCGCCTGCAACAAGCCCAGCTCCCGGCGGCGGTCGGTGATAGAAACCGTCAGCGTGTTGATCACGCCCAGCACCGCCACCAAAACGGCTACTGCGATCTGGTTGTAGGTTACCGTGAACCATTGATCAGCCAGGCGCAGAATGTAGTGGCGTACTTCCCGGTTGCTCATTACGAACAGGCGGCGACCGGCCGCGCAGCGCTCCAGGATCTGGCGTTTGACCTCTTCCACAGAGGCCCCTGCGGAGACATAGACGCGAATGACGTTGGCGGTGTCGTCGCCCCAAAACTTACGATACAGGCTTCTGTCTATCAACAAGGTGCCTTGCTGGTCCGTGTAATCGCGGACGATCCCGGCGATGGGCAGCCGCAAAGTGCCAGTGGGAGCAGCCAGTTCCACGACATCACCCACGCGCAAGCCACGCAATCCGGCAAAGCTTTCCGAGACGATCGTAGCTTCGCCGGAGGCCGTGGGCTGGTACATGTCTCTGAGATCGCCAGCCACCGCACGCCTGCGCACGGTGCGCGCCACTTTGCCCACCTCCGCCGCCACCAACAACACGGGCCTGCCCTGATAGGGTATCCGTGCGCTGCGCACTAGTTGTACTTCCTTGACTCCCGGAATCCTCTGGATCTCGGCGCCCAGCTCGGCCGGCACCACGTAGGCGCGACTAGCCGGCTCGGGGTTCGGCGTCACGAAAAGGTCGGGATTCAAAGTGGTGTCCACCCACTCCACAAGTGAGTTGTAAATCGAGCGCGCCACGCCGCCGAAGCCGATCACTATGGCTAGCGAGAGCATAAGCGCAGCGACCGTGGCTGAGGTTCGTCGGGGCGCCTGAATCAAGCTGTCGGCGGCCAGGGCTCCTTCGACAGGGCGCAGCCAGGCCAGCAACGGCCGCAACCCCCGGGCAAGCCAAAGGGCCAGCGTCGGCGTCAGCAGCAACGCTGCCAGGATCGTCAGAATGTAGCCGACATAAAACACCGCCAGCGAGCGAGTCTTGAACAAACAGACGCCTGCCGCCGCGGCCGCAGCCGCCGCGAGGTAGCGCCGCAGACGGCTTTCCCTCACCGTGAGCAATTGGTACTTGCCTTTCTGCAAAGCCTGTACGGGATCCACCCGAGCTGCGTTGCTAGCCGGTATCCAGGCCGCCAGCATGCTCACCACCACGCCGAGAACCACGGCCGCGGCCAGTAACCCCAAGTCTGCGGGGGGTTGCTCAGGGCTTTGAGCCACCCCATAAACTTCCTGCAAAAGCCGCCTTATGTAACCAGCGATAAACCCCGCCATCGATGATCCGCCAGCCGCACCCACCACTGAGCCCAGCAGCCCGGCCAGTGCACTCTCGACCAAGAAGAGCGTGCGAATCTGGCCCCTGGTGGCACCCAGGGCCCGCAGGATGCCTATTTCGGTGCGGCGCTGGGTAACGGCGATGGCGAAGGAATTGTAAATGATGAAGACGCCCACCAGCATCGCGAACAAGCTGGTGAGGTTCAGGGTGGCGGAGAAACTGCGAAAGACGGCTTCAAAGTGTCGGCCGCGAGCCTCCGGCGGCTCCACTTCGAATCCAGGACCCAACCGCCGCTTGAGTGCGGCTTGTCCCGCTTCCAGGCTGACGCCTTCCTTCAGGGCGACGTCAATCCGATCGAAGCGGCGCCCACGGCCCAGCACCACTTGCGCGGCGTAGATGTCCATCACTGCCAGATTGCCGCCGAAGGCTTGTGAGAGACCGCCTGGGCGCATGATGCCGCGCACGGTGAACCAGCGAGTGCCCTGGACGGTGCCGAGCGGAATGCGGCTGCCGATGCTGAGCCGGTTACGCTCGGCGAACTGGCGAGTGATGACGATCGAATCCGGCTGCGCGAGAAAGACCAGGGGGTCCTCGATGATGGCTTCTTCTCCGCTTTCCAGCTCGTAATCGCGGAGGCTGCGATCGCCGGTCATGTCCACGCCCAAGATCAGCAAGTAACCCTGGCCCTTCAGGCCGGTGTCCACCGCCGCTTCAATTACCGGCACCGCCGTGCGCACCTCTGGGGTCGCTTGTACCTGCTCGAGCACTTCTTCGGGGAAGCCGAGATCGCCGGCGTGAACTTGAAGTTGCGTTCTTCCGGCCAGGCGATCAACCGTGCTTTGAAAGCTCGCCAGGACGGTACGGTTGGCCAGGCGCATGGCCACCAACACAGCCACGCCCAGTGCGATTCCGGCAATCGTCAATGCCCACCGGAAGCGGTGCTTGCGCAAGTAAGGCCAGCTTAGCAACCGTACCAGCATTGATCAGCAGGACTGCCGGGCTTGATCGCTTTCGATCTGCCCGTCACGCAGGGCGATTAGACGGGCACAGCCGGCTGCCACCCTGGCGTCATGCGTCACGATTAGCACCGTGGTTCCCAGCCGCGCGTGCAGGTCATGGATCAAAGCCAGAATCTCCTCCCCCGTGCGCGTGTCCAAATTGCCCGTCGGTTCGTCGGCGAGCAGGATAGGCGGGTAGACGGCCAGGGCGCGGGCTATAGCCACGCGCTGGCGTTCCCCGCCTGAGAGTTCCTCGGGCAGATGGTCCATGCGGCTGTCGAGGCCCACCAGAGCCAGCAACTCCCGCGCCCTCTGGTGCGCTTGCTTGCGTGACCAGCCGCGCAGGTGCAGCGGTAAGGCGACATTTTCCAAACAACTCAGGGTGGGCAGCAAATGAAAAAACTGGAAAACAAAGCCGATCTTGTCCCGGCGCAGGCGCGTCAGTTGCTCGTCGCTCAGGCCGCCCAACGGGGAGCCGTCAACGATTATTTCCCCGGCGGTCGGCCGGTCCAGGCCGCCGATCAGATTCAACAAAGTAGACTTGCCCGAGCCCGAGGGGCCCACGATGGCCACCGTCTCTCCGCGCTCGATGATCAGCTCGACATCGCGCAGGGCCACCACCTCGCGGCGGCCGTTGCGAAAAACCTTCCAGACGCGCCTGAGCTGGATCAAATACTTATCATGGCACGCTGAAATTTGGCCCGGCCAGGCAGGGATCGGCCGCCTGCGCTCCCTATAATAATCAGAAGTGGCCCCGCGTGCGACGTTGCCCAAGTGGCTAATGGATGAAAGACTTTTCTGGAGGGTAGCCCAACCCGCACTTTATTTTCTCGGTGCGCTGGCAGTCACGCTGCTGGCTCGTCGCTTGTTGCTGGGCTGGTTGCGGAGGAGGGCGCAACCACGCAGCTTTGCGGCAGTGCTGCTGGCAACGATCCGCTTTCCTTCTTTTCTGTGGAGCCTGGCCATAGCCCTCGGGCTTTCGTTGCGGTTTGTGGATATGACGGCCCGGCAATCGCGCCTGGCCACGGACGCCATCGCCATCTTTGTCATTGTCAGCTTCAGCCTGGTGGCGGCTTCCCTTGCCGTGCGCATGGTCTCGGCCTACGGGGAACGCCAAGGGATGCCTTTGGCTGCGGCGGGTTTGACGCGCGCCTTGACGCGCATTCTGGTGCTGGCCCTGGGGTTGATGGCGCTGCTGGCTTATTTGAACATCTCCATCACGCCGGTGTTGACTGCGCTGGGCGTGGGCGGCATAGCGGTGGCGCTGGCCTTGCAGGACACCCTGGGTAACTTTTTTGCCGGCTTGCACATTCTGGCCGAACGCCCTATCTTTGTGGGTGATTACATCCGCCTGGAAAGCGGGCAGGAAGGCGTGGTCACCGATATCGGCTGGCGCACCACACGCATCCGTACCTTGAGCGGCAACGTGGTGGTAGTGCCCAACACCAAGATAACTTCGGGCACCTTGGTCAATTACAGCCTTCCCGAGCCGGCGGGCACGGTGGATCTGGCGATCATGCTGGCTCATGAGGCTGACCCCGATCAGGTCGCCCTTATTGCGCGCGAGGAAGCTCTCGCCGTAGAAGGCGTGGATAGCAAATTCACTCCGTTGCTACTGTGTGACCCCGGCGCGCTGCCTAGTCACTTGCAGTTGAAGCTCGTAGTGCGAATTCACGATCAGACGCAACGCGGCCGTATACTTTCCGACATTCGGATGCGGCTGTTGCGCCGCTTCCGGCGGGAGGGGGTCCCGCTGCCGAACCCGGAATTGGCGCGCTATTGGGGGGATCCTTACCGGAGCTGAACTTTGGCGGCGTATTCGGGCCGTGCTCACAGCCGCGGCGCACCGTGGTCGGGTATTTTCAGCAGCTCGCCGCCGCGCAGGGCCGATTGGTGCGCCACGATGCCCGGCGCAGTGTAGGCTGCGGCTTCCCAGACATTGACTTCCGGGTGGCGGTCCTCTACGATCGCGCGCACGAACTCATGGGTAATGAAGGCGTGGGAGCCGCCGTGGCCAGTCTTGACCCGCAACGGCTCGGGCAGCTTCTCGTGGTGGTTGGGCTGCGGGTAGGGTTCAATGGACACCGAGCCCTGCGGGTAACCGTCGGCGTCCAGCACCTCTTTTCCATCCTTGGTGATGCGGACCACGACATTAGGTGAGCCTTCGGGTCTGGCCATGATATAGGAGAGGCGGTCCCCGTAAAAGGCCCCGCGCTCGGTCCCGCCGGCAGCGATGTGCCAGCACACAGAAATGCGGCTGGCATGTCCCTTAGCCGTTTTGAAGAAGCCGGTGGTGTTCCAGAACGGGTTCTTGTAGTGGTTAGTTTGAAGCACCTCGTGGTTGTCGCCCCACCCGACAGCCTGAACCTCGGTGAGTCGCTCGCCGATCACCGGGATCACCATTCCCGTGCAATGGGTGGGGTAAAGCATGGGCGGATAGCCGTGTCGCCAGGTGGGCAAGCCGCGGTCGTCATACATCAAAGCGAGCAGGCCTTCATGATGGTACTCTGACTCACTGTAAAAGATGGTGCCGAACAAGCCCTGCCGCGCCCATTCGCGACAGGTGATGATTTCCGGGCGGTAATAGCTGGTCTCGGCCATCATATAGCGCTGGCCTGTGCGCTGGACGGTTTCCAGCAGTCGCTCCAGCTCCTCGAGGGTCATACCTGCGGGCACCGCGCTAATGACGTGCTTACCCGCTTTCATGGCCTCAATCGCCATCCAGGCATGCAAGGGAGCAGGCGTGAAGATGCCCACTGCGTCCAGCTCGGCCTGGCGAAGCATAGCGCGGAAGTCCCGGTAGGTGTTGCCGCAGCGATAAGTTTCCGCCAGTCGGCGTAAGGATTCCGGGTTTATGTCGCATACGGCGGTGACGCGCGCCTGTGGATGCAGATGCCACTGGAAGGTGGCGCCGAAGCGGCCGCCTACGATTCCGATGCGCACGACGCGCGGCGCGGGGCGCTCCCCGATCAGGCTCGCGGCGGCAAAGACAAATTCCCGTCGGCTGGCAGCAGCAACCATGGCAGCGATTTTATCCGATGCGCGCCTGAGCGGGACAGCCCGGCGGACGCCGCCAAATCACTGCTCGAGGCGCGAGGCGATGACGTTGGAAGCATGAGCCGTTCCGACAACGTAACCTCTTCCCAAGCCAGCCCGGAGTTGATGCGTGGCGTGCGGGCGGGTCCCCGTTCATGGCGGAGGCGTCCCGCAAGGCAGTCCGTTAGGCCGTAGCGCATCGGGTACCGCCCGGTGAGAACGCCGAAAGCATGGGAACTGCTCAATAAATCAATTTCAGACCGAAATGAATGTAACGGGGGAATCCGGTGGTCGCCGTGATGCGCCCGAACAGCGTGTTGGTGGGCGCCGTATTGGGCGCAGCCAAATTCGAGTGATTCATTGCGTTCAGGGCCTCGGCCCGCAACTGCAAGCGCCACTTTTCGCTCAGCGACCAGTTCTTGAGCAGCGAGAGATCCCAGACGTCTACGCCCGGCGCACGTACCCCGGAGAAGCGTGTCGAGAGCGTCCGCAGGTTGTACGCCGGCTGCTGAGCCGGGTCACGATTGAACGCCTCTGTGTTGAACCAGCGATCCAGGGTGCGCTGGTCACGGGGAAGCGGTATCTGCTGGACGCGGGCCACCAACACTGCATTGCCGAACCCCAGCGGCGCGCCGGTGTGCGACTGCCACACCGCCTGCAATTGCCAGCCTGCCGCCAGATGCCGAGCCACGGCGCCGCCTCGGCTCAAGAAGTGCTTGCCGGGGCCAAAAGGAAGCTCGTAAACGGCGCTCAGGGCAAACCGGTGCGTGCGATCAATATCGGAAATGACACGTTCCGGGCCGCGGTCGGAATCGTTCAGGAAGCTGATCGCCTCGATCAACTTCGAAAAGGTGTAATTGAACTGGAACGTGTAACCTCCGCGGAACCGGCGTTCGAAAACCGTCTGGAGCGAATGATACCAGGATGCCCCAACCGGCTCCTCCGCTGTGATCGAGGTGAAGTGTGGGTAGGGCCGCAGGAGCTGGCCGCGGGCCACGTTCGAACCGGCCAGGTCGGTCCCGGGAAGCGGGAAGAAGGGGTTGGGCACCTGAGCGCTCAGGTAGTTGATCGTGGCCTGGTCGCGCACCGGCGACGTAGACAGCAGATGGCGCGGGATGGGGTCGAACTGGCGGCTCACCGACATTTTCGACCCACGGTTCCCGAGGTAGGAAACGTCCAGGAACAACTCGCCGGGAAGCTGCTGCTGGATCCCGAACGAGTACCGCTGCACGTAGCCATTGACGGCCTTTTCCGGGAAGAAACTTACCCCGCGGCCAACGTCGGTCAGCAAGCCGAGAGACGAACCAGGCGGATTCGGCCAGCCCTCAGGGAAAGGATTCGCCAGCGAAGCAATGTAACTCTGCCCGTTATCCAGCGAAGCCACCAGCGAGGTGCGCAGCGTGTATCCCGAAAGATTCACCGACTGGCGGTCGGCGCCACGCGGGAAGTAATACAAACCATAGCCGGCCCTGATCACCGTGTTTTTGCGGAAGTTCCAGGCCACACCCACACGGGGCGAAAAATCGTTCTTGTCGGCCCGCCACAAGGCCCGCGGCCGTCCGCCTGCGCCAGCAAAGAGCAGGCCGCCGTTGACATTGAACTGTTCGGGCGGCAACTCAGGCAAGGGATTGCGCCGGTAGTTGGCCAGCGCCCGCTCAGCGATCGGATTCGGCGTTACGAAATCGAAGTTGCTCACCGAACGGTTGAATCGTTCGGTAATGGGCCGATCGTACTCATAGCGCAAGCCCAGATTCAAAGTCAGCGTGCGGCTCACGCGCCAGTCGTCCTGCAAATAGAAGCCCCAGGTCGCACTCTGCTCGGCTGAGGAATCGTTCACGTTGACCTGGCCATCCGACGGGATGCCGAGCAGGAAAGACGCCAACCCCTGACCGATGGGAGCCGCAGGCGAATTGTCGAGCGGTCCCACGGTCCAGCGATGCGTGAAGTTCATGACCGGCGTCATGTTCGTGAAGTTGTAGTTGTGTTCGCGGTACAGGCGCCATTCCGCGCCGAATTTGAGGGCGTGCTTGCCCCGCATCCAGTTGACGTCGTCGGAAAGCGTGAAGTAGTTGGTGAAAGCCCGCGTCTTGTTGTTGCCACCCAGTGCCTGGTAGCCGGCGATCACGATATTGGGGAATTTCCGCGCCTGGGGATCAATTCGGCTCTGAAGCCGGGGATCGAAGCCGGCTGCCGTCAGATCAAAACCATCCGAAAGCGGAAAGAAGCTTTGCTCGAAGCGTGTGAATCCGGCCCGCACATTATTGAGGAGCGCCGGGCTGAAGACATACACGTCGTCCAGCACCGCGCCGTAGTTGTAACGATACCGGTCCTGGCCGGTCGCGATGTTATCGAATACCTGGCCGGATGAGAAAAGCTGGAACCACTGGTTATACCGCCCAAACAGGCGATGGCGCTCGTTGAAGTTATGGTCCACCTTCGTGGTATGAGACCGGAACTCGTTCCAGGAACGCTGCATGCGGGTAAAGTTGTTGCGGCCGTCAGCCGTGCCTGGCAAATTCGGCTCCGGCCAATAGCGGAGCAACCCTTGGGCCACTTTGTCCAGTCGGGAGGAAGGAATCACGTTGCCCGGAAACGGCTGGCGGGAAAAGCGACCGCCGCCCGCAGGCGTGGTGGTAAGCGGATCGTAGATCTGATAGATGGCGCCCAGCCTCAGCAAGTCCGAGAAATCACCGCGCCGCTGTGGCACGGTGGGCACGGTAAAGAAAGTGCTGCCGCGCTCCACACCGGGACGGGTGAGTCCTTCGAACGAGTACACCCAGAACGTCCGGTTGCGCCCGTCGTAGCCCTTCGGCAGCACGACCGGCCCCGAGAAGATAGCGCCGAAGCGGTTGAGGATGTTGAGCGGATTGATACTCTTTTCTTTCTCCCTGGTGGGCGGGCCGGTGAGCGGGTTGTAAAAATTCTGACGCTGGAACAAGTCCAGCGACTGCAAGTGCTGGTTGTTGTGGAACCAGTAAAGCGTGGTGTGGAACTGATTGGTACCCGAGCGCAGCACCACGTTCACATTGCCGCCCGGAGCCCGGCCGCTGCTGGCGTCGTAGGTGGCCGTCTGGACCTTGAATTCCGCCACCATCTCGGCCGGAGGCGCATAGGCGGCGTTGGTGCCCCACATCGAGGGCGTACCATCCACGGTGAACTCGACGTTGCCGCTGCGCACTCCGTTCACCGTAATCTGACTCAGAACTTCGGTGGCAGGTCCCAGCGAGGGATGGTTCGGAGCGGCGAGATTGATGACGCCGGGCGCCAGGCGAGCCAGCGAAAGTGCATTGCCGCCGGGCAGAGGCAGGTCCAAAATGCGGCGCGTATCCACGACGCGCCCCATGCTGGCCGTGGCCGCTTCCAACAATGAGGCCTGACCGGTCACAGTAACCGATTCCGTTACTTGGCCGACCTCCAGCGTGATGTCCACGGTCAGCCGGTCAGCGACGCGTACCTCGAAATCCTTGCGCTCATAAGTGCGGAAACCGGGAGCGCTAGCCGTCAGCGTGTAAGTGCCGGGACTGAGGAAGGGCAGCTCGTAAAGCCCAGCCTCGTTCGTCCTGGCTACCGTGCGCACTCCCGTGGCGGAGTTTGTGGCCACTACTTCCACCCCGGGCACCACCGAGCCTGATGGGTCAAGTACTCGGCCAGAAATGCGGCCTCGGGGATCCTGGGCAGCCAACCATACCGAGCATCCAAGCAGGGGGACTAGGATTGCTATCCTCATGGCAGCCGGCATATTATCGGGAATTTCCATTTTGGACTCCCACGGCAGCGATTTTATCCGATGCGCGCCTGAGCGGGACAGCCCGGGCTGCACCCCCTTGCACACAGCGCCCCTGCAATGGTACACTCCGCTGCGAATAACGTCCGGGGCGGGCGCTCAAGGTGGGCGGTCAGGCCCCCGTAAAGGAGGAGGGTGACATGTTGAAGCTGATAGCCTCGAGTTGGATAACAGCGGTGTGCTTGTGGGCCCAGACCACTGGGACCGCAACCCTGGTTGGCGTTGTCAGTGACCCGACCGGAGCCGCTATCGTGGGCGCCGAGGTCACGGCCACCCACATTGGCCGCTCCTTCGTGTACAAGGCGGTCACCGCGGCTGACGGCAGCTATTACCTGCCTTACTTGACCCCCGGCGAGTACCGCCTGGTGGTGGAAGCGCCGGGCTTCAAGCGCTACGTGCGCGAAGGAATCGTGTTGCGCACGGCGGAAGTGCCGCGCGTAGACGTGCAACTGGAGGTCGGAAGCGTCACCGAATCGCTGACGGTGACGGCCGCCGCGCCCTTGCTGGAGACGGAAACCGCGGCCACCGGCCAGATCCTGGAAGGCAACACCGTAGTAAAGATTCCCGTGTTGCAAAAATTCGTGCACCGGGTGCTGCTTTACATGCCGGGCATGACTAACATCAACGGGCAGCACATCGCCGGCCAGCGGCAACGCGCCATCGGCTATTCCATAGACGGGGTGGGTGGCAAGGAACCCGTGGTGGGTCGCTTCGGCGAGTACCGTGAGGCGGTGATCGTCAGCCTGGACTCAATCCAGGAATTCAAGGTCTGGACTTCGGGCCTGCCGGCGGAGTTCGGCCACGCCGCGGGTGGCCTGATGAGCGTGGCCTTCCGGAGCGGGACCAACCAGTTTCACGGTTCGCTGGAAGATCGCTATACCAACGGCGTGCTGATGCACCGGCATTATTTTGAGCAAAAGCGGCGCGACGGACCGTTCACTTATCACGAATGGGGCGCCACGGCCGGCGGCCCCATCCGGCGGGATCGAACTTTCTTCTTCTTTGGCTTCCAACAGCACTACGAGAGGCTCCTGGAGGGCTACATCGGAAACGTGCCCAGCCAGCAAATGTACGAAGGCAACTTCGACTTTGGCCCGGGTACCTATCCCATTTTCAACCCCTTCAGCACGCGCCAGGAAGGCGGCAACTGGGTGCGCGACCCGTTTCCTGGCAACCGCATACCGCCCTCCATGTTTGATCCGGTGGCCAAGAACCTGTTGGCGCTGAAGCCCTGGCGCGAGCCTAATGCCCCCGGCATAGTTACTCCTACCGGACCCCAACAGAACCTTTCTTTCATTGCTCCTGGGGCGTACACCTTCGAGCGGTACGACATCAAGATTGACCACCAATTCAGTGCGTCGCACAAGATCTTCGGCCGCTACTCGCAGGTGCACCACCACAGTGAGGGCCGGCCCGTGCGTGAGATCCGCGAGGAGGTCAGGCACCAGCTCTGGGGCAACCCCTATATCGAGCCGGAGGACAGCCTCAATGCTGTAATTTCCGACACCTACACGCTGGGCCCGACAATGGTAAATGAGTTCCGCCTGGGATTCAACCGCCGGCGTTACACGCGCCAGCCGGATAGCTTCAACCAGGACTGGGCCAAGAAGCTTGGGATCCCGAATGTACCTCCCGACACATTCCCCAATTTCGGGCTTTACTCGCTGGCGCCGGGCGGCAAGGCCCAGCAGGCCGGCGAGGATTTTACCGTGCAGGAAAATTTCACCAAGACGTGGAGTAGGCACATTTTCAAAACCGGCTACGAATTAATCCGGACCCGTTATAACTCTTTCGGCCAAACTTTGCCTTCGGGTACTTACACGATGGGCGGGACTGACTATCCGTTCCGGCCCAACACGGGTAATAGTTTTGCCGCCTTCCTGCTGGGTACTGTAACGCGGGCCGAGTTCACGCGCAACAACGCAACCTGGCTGCCGCGCTGGTGGCAACACGCCTGGTATGTGCAGGATTCCTGGCGTCCCCGTCGTAATCTGACTCTCGAAATTGGCCTGCGCTGGTCCTACGAGTCGCCCTTTCAAACAAAGTACGGGCAGCAAACGCAATTCGATCCTAATGCGGTGGATCCCCTTACAGGCCGGCGGGGGGCGCCCACTCATCCCAAGGGCCCCTTGGCGGCGAAAGATCTGAACAACTTCCAGCCCCGGTTGGGTCTGGCCTGGAACTTCCGGCCGCGGACCGTTTTCCGCTCCAGCTTCGGCGTGATGACGGCCGATCTGTTCACCAATTCGCGCGAGCAGAACTTCGAAGAGTATGTGGCTACGGCGGTAGTCCAGCAATTACCCGGCGATCCGCGTCACGTATTCCTGCTCTCACAAGGACCGCCGGCGATTAACTATCCCACTAACCCCGATGGCACGGTACCTTTCGTGGGCACTAATTACAGCGGGCGCCATGTATCCTGGTACGACCCCCATATGCGCAGCCCCTATGTGGTCTCCTGGTCCGCCGGAATACAGCGGCAGCTCTCGGGGACTTGGCTGGTGGAGCTTCAGTACCTCGGCTCGGCGGGCGTCAAACTGCTGAATACCTGGAACATTAACCAAGTCCCCTTCGACATTTCGCAGGACCCGGTTGAACTGGATCGGATTTCCCGCGCCCTTCAGAACTACAAACCCTACACTCATTTGGGCAATATCAACTTGCACAGCAATTTCGGGCACAACACGCACCACAGTGGCACCCTGCGTTTCGAGAAGCGTTTCTCTTCCGGCGTCATGTTCAATGCTTTTTACACCCTGGGCAAGACTCTCGATGACGCCGACGACGACGGAGGCGCCGGCGGCGTGGATTACTATAACCGGCGGCTGAGTAAGGGCCGGGCCAGTTACGACATCCGGCACAGATTTGTGAGCGTCTCCACCTGGCAACTGCCGTTCGGGCGAGGGCGGCGCTTCATGAATGTGGGCGGCTGGAGGAATTTCATCGCCGGCGGCTGGGATCTGGCATGGACTCAGACTTTCCAGAGCGGGCCTCCGGTGACAGTCACTTATGCCGGCAGTCCGTATCGCTACATAGGGGGCAACCGGCCCAACATGCTGCTGAAAGCCGAGGAAGCCGTCGTCAAGAACTGGCAGATCGGGCCGCACCGATTTCCTTACAGCGCCCAGAACCGCTACTTCCGCTTTGAGGCCTTCGCCTACCCGCCTGCCTTTACGCTGGGCACGGCGGGCCGCAACCTTTTCGAAGCCCCCGGTCTGCGCTGGACGCAGCTTTCCCTGTCCAAGGAATTTCCTATTGGCGAACGGGTCAAATTCATACTGCGATGGGACTGCAACAATTGCACCAAGGAGCCGCAGTTCGCGGATCCGAACACCGTATTCAATCTCACCAATCCGGCCAATTTCGGAACTTTTTCGGGGACGCGGGGCAGCTTCTCCGACGTGGGCACGGCGCGCATGCACCACATTGTGGTGGGCCGCCTGGAGTGGTAGGGTGAGGGCGGCGGGGCCTTGATTCCCTGGGGCGTTGGGGCTTATGCTCGTTCTGAAACGGAGTTAGCCATGGTTGCAACAGGAATCTGCTCGGCGCGCGGGGCGAACTGCTTGTCCGCCAGTTTGATCAACGCGTCAAATCGTAGCTTGCGGCTCGTCTTTGCAATTTCGGCGTGGGCCGGCGTCTTGCTGCTGGGCTTGTACGGGCAGGAGACGACTGGCAGCATCACCGGAGTGGTCACCGACGCCACCGGCGCGGTGGTGCCCGGAGTGAAAATCACGGTCCAACACCTGGGCACCAACGCCGCCTTTTCGGGCACTACTAACCAGTTGGGTACTTACATCCTGCGCACCCTGCCGGTTGGTCCTTACCGGCTGATGGCGGAAGCACCGGGCTTCAAGCGCTTTGAAGCAACCGGCATCCAGCTTCAGGTTAACGAGGTGGCGCGGGTGGATGTAACTTTGCAGGTGGGCCAGCTTGCCGAATCCATCGAAGTGGCGGCGGCCGTGGTGAGCGTCAATACCGAAGACGCCACCCTGCGTACGGTAGTTGACCAGCGCCGGGTGGAGAAGCTGCCCTTGAACGGCCGGGATCCTGTGCAATTGATGCGGTTGGTCGCCGGTGTCTCGCTATATCAGGGCAGCGGGGTAACCTCGGGTACTACCTACCCTGGCGTAGTGCCGGTTTCGGTCAACGGCAACCGCGGCAATACCACCAACTACATCCTGGACGGGGGCCAGAACAACGACCATTACAATAACGCCCCTAATCCGATGCCCAATCCGGACGCGCTTCAGGAGTTCAGCGTGCAAACCAATAACTTCAGTGCGGAATTCGGGCGCCAGTCCGGAGGCGTCGTCAACGCCGTCACCAAGTCGGGTACTAACGAACTGCACGGAGCGCTGTTTTGGTACCTGAGGAACAACCACCTCAATGCCGCCAATTTCTTCGCGCCGGCCAAGCCGGGCCAGCCTGATCGCAAGCAGGACGACGGACTGAAGCGGAACCAGTACGGCCTCACCGGGGGCGGCCCTGTGGTGTTGCCCGGCCTTTACCACGGCCGCGACAGAACGTTCTTCTTTGGCTCCTATCAGGGCACACGCATTCGGCGCCGGCCCACCTCAGCTTTCGTGAACGTGCCCACCCTCAAAGAACGATCGGGCGATTTCAGTGAGCTGGCGCGGGCTTTGAGGGATCCGCTGGGGGGCGTCTTTGCCGGCAATCTGGTCCCTGCTTCGCGCTTTTTCGCGGGATCGAAGTTCTTTCTCGACAATTACATTCCCAGGCCCAGCCAGGGCCGGCTGGTAACTATAACCAATGTGGCGAACTTCGATGACGACCAGTATCTGGCAAAAATCGATCACCACTTCGGGCCGAACTTCCGCTTCTCCGGCCGAGGTTTCTGGTCCCGCGCTCACCAGCCGGGCAACCTGAATCCGCGCAACTATTACGAGAATACCGACATTCGCGACTGGCGCAACACCAGCTATGTAGGCAACGCACAGTGGGTGATCTCGCCGGCTTTGCTTAACCAGACCATTTTCAGCTACAACACCACCGACGGCCCTTCTGCTCACGTGTACCCGGAGAAGGGCTGGCCGGACTTGGGCGTCAAAATAACCGTGGACCGGTATTACCAGTACCACATGACTTTTCAGACTATAAGCAGCATCAACACGGGCGACACTAACAACTTTATCCGCGAGGAATACCAGTTCAGTAATACCACGCGCTGGACCCGCGGGCGTCACAGCCTGGCTTTCGGAGGTGAGTATCACTGGGCTTTGGGGGACGTGATCAATAATTACCGCGCCCAAGGGCAGTTCCGCTGGCAGCATAGTTCGCCTTACACCGGTTACGATCTGGCCGACTTTCTGTTGGGCAAATTCGACCGGCTGGTACAGGGCGTGGGCGAGTTCAAGACCACCCGTTTCCAGATCGCCAGCCTCTTTGCCAACGATTCGATCAAGCTGCACCGCCGGCTGACAGTGAATCTGGGCCTGCGATGGGAGCCACTTTTCCCTAACACCGATACCTTAGGCCGGCTGGCGGTATGGGGTGGCCAGAATGCCAAGTCGGTGCGCTTCGTGAACGCGCCTCCCGGGATACTATATCCCGGTGATCCCGGGGTTCCCGACGGCGGCTATCCCATCGCCTGGTCCAATCTTGGTCCCCGCGCCGGCCTGGCTTATGACCTCACGGGGGACGGGAAAACCAGCTTGCGGCTGGGCTACGGGATCTTTTTTGACCGCTTGAACACGCTGCAAACCAACAGCGCGGCGACACAGGCGCCCTTCGCCCCGGTGGTCGAGCTTTACGGTGGCCCCAGCGACAGCCTCGCCGCTCCTTATGCAAACTTCCCTGGTGGCAATCCCTTCCCTGTGGTGGGCTTCGACGCGGTGGGTACCGAGGTGCTGAACCCCGGCCGAGACGCCCGATTCGTGCTACCCATGACCGCCTTTCTTTACGCGCGCGATCTGCGGAACCCATACGTGCAGGCCTGGAACCTGACCCTGGAACGCCAGCTTCCCGGCGGCTGGGTGGCGCGGGCCTCATATGCCGGCTCCAAGGGGACCGCGCTGGTCAGCGGACGGGATATGAATGCACCTCTGCCTGATGCCAAAGCCAGCACCGCCACCACTAACCAGCGCCGCCCCCTGTATCCCTATTACGCCTCCATGGTGCTGGTCGAGCCCGCCGGTAACTCGATCTACCACTCAGGGCAATGGACCTTCGAGAAAAGATTCAGCCGCGGTTACACCGTGCTCGCCAATTACACCTTCGCCAAGACCATTGACAACAACCAAGGCTCCGCCAACAAGGGCAATGGGGTCAGCGTCACCGATCCGCGCAACCAGCGCTTCGATCGCGGGCCCGCCGATTACGACCTCCGCCACGTCTTCAATCTTTCCGGCGTCTGGGAGTTGCCGGTTCGCTTTGAAGGACGGGCAGCGCGGTTCTTGCTGGGGGGATGGTCGCTCAGCTCGATCGTCGCCTGGCGCAGCGGTTTTCCCTTCACTGTGCTTAGCGGGCAAGATAACGCGCGGACGGGCCAGGGCGGCCAGCGGGCTGACATGATAGGCGATCCTTACATTCGCGGCGAGCGTGACCATGGGGCCCTGGCCGCACAATACTTGAGCCGGGCTGCTTTCAGGGTAAATGAGCTCGGGACCTATGGGACGCTCGGCCGCAACACCTTCCGTGGTCCTCGTTCCTTCGTTACCGACTTTGGCTTGCATAAGGACTTCCCCATGGCGGAGCGTGTCAAGTGGCAGTTTCGCTTCGAGGCGTTCAACCTCTTTAACAACGTGAACCTGGGCAACCCGACCAGCACGGTAACCAGCAGCAATTTCATGCGCATCACCTCGGCGGCCGATCCCCGCATTCTCCAGTTCGCTCTCCGGCTTGAGTATTGAGGGCCGGCAGCCACCTGGGGACGCTCGGCTGGTGTATACTGCCTTGCCGTGAAGGACACGAACTCTGCCATGCAGATCGGCCGACGCGATTTCGGCCGGGCGGCGGCGGTAGCCCTAGGCTCGGCCATAAGCCCATCCAAGCTCCCCCCGCTTGAACCCGGAATCAAGCTGTCGGTTCAAGTGGGCAGTGATCCCACCGACGAAGATCTACAGTTTGTCAAGCAACTGGGCGTCTCTTACGTCAACATCTGGGTGCGGGCCAAGGACGCCACGGTGGAGAACTTCGTGCGCCTGCGCCGGAAGGTCGAGGGGGCGGGCCTGAAGATCTGGAACATCGGTAACACCGACGTGCACAACATGGAAGAAGTCACCCTGAATCTGCCCGGCCGGGACCGCAAGATCGAAGAGTACAAGCAGTACTTGCGCAATCTGGGCAAGGCGGGCGGAATTCACTACACCACCTACGCTCACATGGGCAACGGCATTTGGAGCACGGAGCCGGAGACCACGCGCGGCGGCGCACGTGCCCGCGCCTTCGATCTGGCCAAGGCTGAGCGCGGCCACTGGGCAGGGAAGGTCTTCCAGGGCCCGCTCACTCATGGGCGCAAGTATACCCAGCAAGAAATCTGGGAAAACTTCGCTTACTTCATTCGGCAAGTAGCGCCGGTCGCGGAGCAGGAGGGTATCCGGATAGGCATCCATCCCGACGATCCGCCCGTGCCCGAGCTGGGAGGCGTGCCCCGCTGCATCTTTTCTAGCTTCGAAGGCTACAAGAAAGCGCTGGAGATTGCCAACAGCCCAAACGTCGGCATGTGCCTGTGTGTGGGCTGCTGGCTGGAAGGCGGCAAGCTGATGGGGCGCGATGTCATTGAGACCATCCGTTACTTCGGCCGCCAGGGCAAGATTTTCAAGGTTCATTTCCGCAACGTTTCCGCGCCCTTGCCGCATTTCATCGAGACCTTCGTGGATGACGGCTACATGGACATGTACAAGGTAATGCGCGCCTTGCAAGAAGTTGACTTTCGCGGCGTGGTGATTCCCGATCATATTCCCGCGATGGTGGGCGGCCCGCGTGCCGGTACCGCCTACACCATCGCCTACATGCGGGCGCTGATCCAGCGCGCGGAAGCCGAGCTGGGCGCGCGGAGACAAAGGAAGGCTTAGCAGGAGGTAGCTTATGATATCGCGTCGCTCGTGGTTGGCGTCAGGGTTGGCCATTTTGGCTTCTCGGAAGGCGTTGGGCCAGAACTGGGAGGCGGCCAGGGTAGAAGTGGATCCGGCGCGGCCGGTGGGCACGATCCAGCCCGAGTTGCACGGCCACTTCGCCGAGCATCTGGGCTCCTGCATTTATGGCGGCTTGTGGGTGGGCAAGAATTCCTCCATTCCCAACATCAACGGGCATCGCCGACAGGCTGTCGAGTGGCTGCGGGAATTGGGCATCCCGGTACTGCGCTGGCCGGGCGGTTGCTTTGCTGACGATTATCACTGGCGCGACGGCATCGGCCCGGCGGAGAAGCGTCCCAAGCGGGTCAACATCCACTGGGGCAATTACACCGAAGACAACAGCTTTGGCACCCATGAGTTTATCGAGCTGTGTCGGCTGATCGGCGCGCAGCCTTACATCGCAGGCAACGTGGGCAGCGGCACGCCCCAGGAAATGCGGGATTGGGTCGAGTATTGCAACTATCCTGCGGGCAGTTCTCTGGCCGAGGAACGTGCGGCGAATGGTTCCCGCGAGCCCTTCCGCGTACGCTACTGGGGGGTGGGCAACGAGAACTGGGGCTGCGGCGGCAACATGACGCCGGAGGAGTACGCCGGTCACTACCGCCGCTTTGCGACTTACCTGCGCGATTTCGGCGACACCCGCCTGTTCTTGATTGCCTGCGGTCCGGGCGGCAACAACCTGGAGTGGACGCGCCGCTTCATGGAGAACATGCCCCGCCGCGTGCGCATTCACGGCTACGCCATGCATTATTACTCGCGGGGGCGCGATTACGCCACCCAATTTAGTGCCGACAGCCTGCGGGCCCAACTGGCGACCTTTGCCGATCTCGAAAAGGCCATCCTCGAACAGCGCGCCCTGCTAGACAAGTATGACAAGGAGCGCCGCATCGGTCTGCTGGTTGACGAGTGGGGTGTTTGGGACCGCATGGACCCGGAAGAGGAAAAGCGATACGGCCGCCTTTTTCAGCAAATCACAATGCGTTCGGCGATTGCGGCCGCTTTGGGTCTGAACGTGTTCCACCGGCAGGCCGACAAACTGGTAATGGCCAACATCGCGCAGACGGTGAATGTCCTGCATGCTTTGTTGCTTGCTGACGGACCGCGCTGCGTCCGCACCACCACTTATTACGCTTTCGAGCTGCTCAAACCGCATCGCGGCAATGCTTCCCTGCGCGTGGCGACCGCCGACAGCTCGCCTCTGGGGCTTTCCGTTTCCGCTTCCCGCCAGCAAGACCGGCTCGTCATCACTCTGGTCAACCCGAAGCCGGACGCGGGGATGAAGGCGGAGTGCGTGCTTTCATCGGGCTCGGTGAGCGCGGCGCAGGGGCGCATTCTGCATCATCCGGATTTCAACGCCGCCAACACATTTGACGCGCCAAACCGCATCGTGCCGCGTGATCATCCAGTGAGCGCGGCCGGCAACGCCCTCCGGGTCGAGCTGCCGCCGCTGTCGGTGCTAACCGTTACGGCCCGGCTGGCAGGCGCCTGACGCGTGCAACCTGTCCGCTCAGCACAGCCACAGACTGCCCGCCTTTGCGTTGGGCGCGGGCTTGCCTGCCGCCAGTTACAGCAAGCGCAGGGCCACGCGGGCGGCGAAATCAAAAGCCGCGCGTAGCCAGCGTCAGCAGGAAGCTGGCCGCCAGCCTGAATTCGCGCAGGGCGTTCCAGGCGATCTGATCCAGCCGCAGCAACGCCTCCAGGCGCCCGTGACGCAACCTCCATCGCAAGCGAAGCCAGTATTTGGCCAGATCGCGACGCGTCTGGCAGAGAGCACTCACTTGCCAAAGGGCCAGCTTTTGCCACAGCAGTTGCACCCGCGAGGGCACTTCAATGCTCGGCAGGCAGCTCTTAACGCGCCAGTAGGCAGCTTGCAAGTCGCGACTGCGCAGCCTGTGCTGAAGGCTAACCCGCATGCGCGCCAGTTCTTCCAGCACGCGCTTTTCGGCTTCGCTACGCGGGCGCGTAGCCAGCCAGACTTCCTCCATTTCCAGAAGCAGGCGTAGCACCCCCGCCATGTACCGGCGCAACTCCCGCGCGCGCCGCAGCATGTGCTCCAGCCGGCTTTCCTGCGGCAGGGAGGGCCGGCGGCTGGTGCGGTCCTTGAGCCGGAAGATGCCGGTCAGCATGGGGTGAGCGCCTTCATTGACGATGGAGTGCCTGTACCAGAACAGGTTCTTGAACAGGTCCCAGTAATGCTTGGGATGAGCGCGCGAAAGAATAGCCTTCATGTTCTCGACGCTGTAAAAGCGGTGCCAGGCTTCCTCATAGCTGCGCTGCCAGGCCTCAGAACTCATGTGGGGATGCCGCAGGCAAGCGTGGCATGAGTCGTAGTTGTTATAGTCGGGATCCAGCCAGGCGCCATCCTGGACCAGGCGCTGGTGGTCGCGCGATCCCGGCAGCGGCGTCATCATGAAGAAGCTCGCTTGATCCGGCCTTACGTCCTCGATCAACCGCCTCACGTCATCGCGCACGCTTTCTTCGGTGTCATCCGGGAAGCCGATGATGTAACCCACGTGCGTGCGCACGCCCGCCTGACGCCAGGCAGCCACCATGTCGGCGTAGTCTTCCACGCGGTTCTGGGTCTTGCCTGCCTGTTTCAAGTTGCCGGGGTTCAAGCTTTCCATGCCAATGAAGACCGTCGAGCATCCTGCGCGCGCGGCCTTTTCCAGAAAGCGGGGAATCCTGACGGCCGCCACGTCTACTTGCATCACGAACTCCAGCGGTATGCCTTCCTGCTCCCGCAGCGCAATCAGGCCGTCGAAAATGGCTTCCCAAACGGGGTTGCGCGCGAAGTTGTCGTCGGTGAAAAAGTAGACGCTGATGCCATGCTCCCGGTAGCGCTCGCGAATCGCGCGCAGCACGCATTCCGGAGAGCGATAGCGCATCCTGCGCCCCTGCACGTTGATGATGGTGCAGAAGGAACAATTAAACGGACAGCCACGCCCGCAATCAATAGTGGCGTAGTTGGAGGAGACGAAGCGGCGCAGCAGGCGCGGGTCCACGCGGGGCGGTGGCGCTTGCCAGATATCGGGGGGCTCGTTGAGGAAGTTATAGCACGGCTGGAGACGCCCCGCGCAAGCATCCCGCAGCAGTTGCTCCCAGCGTGCCTCAACTTCGCCCGCCACCACGCTCACGCCGGCCTCCATCAGCGCGCGGATCTCGGGGGAACCTTGCGGGAACATGGCCAGCATGCCGCTGACGTGAAAGCCGCCGATCATCACCTGTACCCCGCGCCGGCGCAGGGCGAGGGCCAGATCAGCCGCCCGAGGAAACTGATTGCTTTGCACGCCCACCAGGCAAGCGAGCACGCGCTCGCCGGGCGGCCTGTGCAACCGCGCGATCGTGCTTAACGGCACCTTGCATACGGTTTCGTCCACCGCGTGGGCTTTGATTTGCACGGCGCCCAGTACCTGGCGCGCGCGCACTTCTTCCGTCAGGCCGTAGAGACAGGCCAGCGTGTTGCTGGGCACTATTCCACGCCAGTGGCGTACGGGGAAGCCATCGTCATCGTATTTGGATGGCTTGATGAGATACACATGCAGCCTGGAGCACTCACTGGGGGGATTCACTTGCGTTCTTACCTGCTACGAGCTTACTACATTGCGCGCCCGAATGCCAGTCAGTCGCGCGGCGCCAGCCGGATCATGCTCAAGTTCACGGTGAAAATACGATCGTCTTCTGGCGCCCGCCAGGCCGGGAAAGCTTCTATTTCCAGCCGGTAGTCGGCTGCCGGGGGCAAGTCGGCTTCGTAGATGAAAAGGCCGGGCCGGTCCAGATGCTTCGTGCCCAGCCCCACGCCGTTAGCCTTGACGGCGATGCCCACCGGTTTGCCCTGGCGGAAAGAGGCGGGATGGGCGTAACCGCGGATGCGCAGGCGCTGGGGCCCATCGCGAAGGCTCACTAGGCGGGCGAAGGCCCGCTCGCTCATCCAGCGGAACTTGTTGCCGAACACCCCTTCCAGTTCGTAGAAGCCTTCCCCCAGCAGGCGCTCATGACCGGGCCGCGAGAAGTCAATCAAGTCGTCGCGATCCCCTGGATAGAGTTCTTTCTTCTCAGCCGAGGGCAGCAGGTTGTACACCCCTCCTTCCAGGGGAGCCTGGTAACCGCAACCCCGGCAGACCAGCCTCTCCTGCCCATTGCGGAAAAGCTCGCCGGCGCAGTCCGGACACCTCAGGTAGGCTTCAAACCGGTCCAGTGAAGGAAACGATTGGCTCGCCGATCCCGCCTTGCGGCAAACCGCAGCCAAGGTTCCTCCCAACAGGTGAGCAGCCCGCCAGACTGAGTGGTAGGGATCCAGGCGCACAGCCAGCTTCTTTAGCCACCGTTCGCCGGGGCCGCGCTCGGGCACGAAAATCTCGTATTCGCAGGCGGCGAAATGCTTCAGGATAAGCCTGTGCCAGTCCTTGAGGTACATAGAGTGATTCTGGCGAATGCCGAAGCTTTCCTCCTGCTCGGCGCCGATCACATCACGCACCAGATAACCCAGCAGGCCCCACTCGTACAGGTGGCGTTCCCAGGGCTTCATGCGGTCGTAGTACGGGCAGCGATAAAGACGCAGCGAAAGGAGCCTGCGCAGCGGCTCCTCGGCGAAAAGGAAAACGCCCCCTGGCGCCAGCACCCGCTTGACCTCCAGCACCACCGCCTCGATATCCATGAACTGGCTCAGCATTTGGAAAGCGGCCACCATGCGCAGCGAGGCATCACGGAAGGGCAACCGCAAGGCGTCACCTGCAATGCGCACCGGGGCGCGCGGCAGCATCCAATGATCTTGCAAGGCCGTGCCCCAACGCAGCGCGTCTGCGGAAATATCCAAAGCGAAGCCTTCCGCGCCGAACTCGTTCACCAGCATATAGCTGGTATGGCCGGCATTGGCCCCGATCTCCAGAAAAGGGGACATGGGCCCGATGAAGTCCAGATGGTTGCGGATTACGGCGGCGCGGCGGAGGTTTTCTTCCCGATAGACGGCCATGGCCCGCTCGGGCTCGCCCAGCGCCGCGAAGTTGTGGAACTCTACTTCGGCCCGCTTTACGGCCATGCTCTGCGCTTCACGTGGAGCCTTGGCCGATGTCATGCCAGCATCTCCCGGGCCCGCAAAGCGCGCAGGTCGGGCACCAACAGATCCGGCTTGAGTGAGGCCAGCTCCTCGCTGCTTGTCACGCCGGTAGCCACGGCAATGGCGCGTATCCTGTTGGCTTGAGCAGCCAGAATGTCGGCCGGCGCGTCTCCCACCAGGCAAGCGCGGGCGCCGGGCTCCCACCAGCCTCGCCGGCGGGCCTCGCCGAGAGCCAGACGCACCAACCCGGCGCGGGTGGGGCTCATCTCCCCGAAGGCCCCGAAACGGAAGTATTCGCGCAGGCCGGCGCGTTCCACTTTCTTCCACCCAATGCGCGTCAGATTGCCGGTGACCAGCCCCATCACAACGCCGTACCTTTCCAGGTCTCGCAACAGCCGGCGTACGCCGGGACAGACCTTGCGCCTTAAATCTGGGCAAGAGCGGAGGTAGAGGGTTTGCGCCCGGCGAATGATCTGCGGCATCGCACTGCGTATCAACCTCGCTGGTGCGCCCGCCTGCCGAAGCATCCTGGCTATGATGTCCGGGTCCAGCATCCCGTGCAGCGGGATGTGATCGGTGGTGGTTTCAAGGCCGGTCGTCTGCCTGATGGCCTCTATGAGGGCCAGCTTGTGGTGCGGTCCTGAACGTCGGATCAGGGTTCCGTCAATGTCGAACAGCACCAGGCTCCGCGCCACATCTACTAAGATATATCCCGATGGAGCGCGAGTTCGCAGGCGGGAAAATCCTTCGGCTGGTTGTGGGTGACATTACAAAGGTGCCGGCCGATGCCATCGTCAACGCTGCCAACGCGGCTTTGCGTCCGGGTGGTGGAGTGGATGGGGCTATACACCGCGCGGGCGGGCCGCAGATCAAAGAAGAGCTGGATGGGATTCGCGCCCGCCAGGGAGGTTGCCCGACGGGAAGCGCCGTGGTTACCGGGGCCGGCCAACTCCCGGCGCGCTTCGTTTTTCACGCGGTGGGACCGATCTGGCGTGGCGGTAGCGAGAACGAGGCGGAGCTGCTGGCATCCTGCTACAGGACCTGCCTGGCCTTGGCCGAGGAGCGCGGCCTGCGCTCGCTCAGCTTTCCATCCATTTCCACCGGCGCTTACGGCTACCCGCTCAAGGAAGCGGCCGCCGTGGCAATCGGGGTGGTTTGCGAGCATCTGGAGCGGGCCGACACGCGCTTGCGCGAAGTCATCTTCGTGCTGTTTGATCAGGCTAGTTGGGAGGCTTATGCTGAGGCGCTGCGGCGCCGCAAGCCGGTAGAATAACGGATGGATGCAGGTCGTCAGCGCAGGGCAGCACAAGTTTATCTGGCTGGAACTGGATCCTAATATCCTGGCCGAGGTGGCCCGGCAAGCGGGTTTCCAGTGCCAGCAGGTGGAAGTGCTGAAGCGTGCAGTGGCTATGGTGCTCTCGGCGCCCGGTCGGAAGTCCCCTTTGCTGCTGTTTGATGCTGCCGACCCCGGTAATCTGGGCTGGTTTTCACGCTGCCAGTTCTACGTGGATGGCCACACCGGAGCGGTGCTGCAAACTCCCCTGTTGCTTGCCAATCAAAGGGATGGCTCCGGCTACCTGCTGCGGGACGCCTTGCGCTTGCAGGTGCTCAAGGAGCTCCCCGTACACTTCCGCCTGCCGGGACGGCAACCCGTCACCGAACAGACCGTTTACGCCCTCCTCTACAACTTCCTCCACGCCTTGCTGAACGTAGGCGTAGCGGTCTGCGGGGGCCCGGTGGTAAAAGCCCTCGCCGGGCGCGGGGAAGGAGTGCCGCGGAACTGAGCCCTTTAGGGTGGCAAAGCCGCCGACGCGCCCGCCTTGGCTTCCTCCTCCCCTGCTGCGGGGTACTGGCGCCGCGCCGGGCTCAGGAAGCCCGCTTAGCTGTAAACTCGGCGCCGCGGCGCCGGCCCTCAGGGGTGCGTGTGCCGCGCAGCTCGTCGCCGGAAATGGTTCCTTCCCAAATAAACTTCTGCTCGCCCTTGCGGCTACGCTGCACGGTGGTGAATGAGAACCGGTTGTCCTCGATCTTGCCGTTCTCTATCGTCATGGAAGCCGGACGGCGCCCCGAGCCTCCCGTCACCGTACCTGTGAGCTGGTTGCCCTGGACCTTGAGGTCCAAGGTGAACTCGACAGTCTCGACCTGCCCTTTGTTGCTTTTGCGCTCCATTTTGGCGATCCACTTCCCGTCCAGGGGAGCAGCCATCGCCAGCGCCACTGCAACGCATAACAGAACTACCATGGGAAGTGCGCGTTTCATTGGCTCAACAACCCTCCTGATGAAATTACAACACAAGTCGCAGCCGGAGAGCTCGCCCCAAGCAAGCCCGCCCGCGTTTTGCGAGGTGAGCCTGCCTGTCCCGCTCGATCAGGCTTTCACTTACGCGCTGCCGGAAACGCTGCGCCCCCGCGTGCAACCCGGTTGCAGGCTTCTGGTCCCGTTTGGTTCCCGCAAGCTGGTTGGCGTGGTCCTGGCTTGTCATCATGAGAAGCCCGATCGGCCGGTGCGCGAAGCGCTGCGTCTGTTGGATGAAGAACCCGTCTTCGATGAGCAGATGCTTGAGCTGGCGCGCTGGGTCTCTGGTTACTACTGCGCGCCTTTGGGCGAAGTCCTGCGCGCCATGGCTCCGCTCGGCGGGGAACTGCGTCGCACCAAAGTCTATGCCCTCACCGAGGCGGGGCGCGATGCGCTGCGCCAGTTGGCGCGCGCCAGCGCCGACGACAGCCCTGCCGTTCAACTGATGAGGATGCTGGAGTTCCGGCCGCTTTCGGCTACCACCATCGCCAAGAAGCTTCTCGACGCGCCCGGCGTCGTTCGGGCTCTGGAGAAGCGCGGCTTTATCCAGGTTGAGGACGTAGAGACGTTGCGCGACCCCTTCCGTTCGCCTTCGGAGCGGCTGCGCGTGGAGCTGGCCGGGCCGCGCCCGGAGGGCAAGTTCAAGAAACCGGAGCGTGAACTGCTGGCCTATCTGGAGTTGCACCCCGGCTCACACAATCTGCGTCAGCTTGAGCAGATCATCGCTCACGCCGGTTCTGCGGCGCGGGCACTGGCGCGTAGGGGCATACTGCGGCTGGGCTTTGAGAGCCCGTTGGAGAGCCTGGGACCGGCGCCCGCAGCCCACAGGCTTAATCCGCACCAGCAGGCAGCGTTTGATGAGATCCGGGCGGCGCTGAAGGCCGGGCAATTCCGGGTGTTCCTGTTGCAGGGCGTCACCGGCTCCGGCAAAACCGAGGTCTATTTGCGAGCGATCGAAGAGGTCCTTGCCTCCGGACGCGGCGCCTTGCTCATGGTTCCCGAGATCGCCCTCACCCCCGCGGTGGCCGGCCAGTTCTTCCACCGCTTCGGCGAGCGGGTGGCTATCCTGCACTCCGCCTTCAGTGATGCCGAGCGGGCCGATCAGTGGCGCCGGATACGCGCCGGCTCGGCCCCCGTGGTGGTGGGCACGCGCTCGGCTGTTTTTGCCCCGGTGCGCGAGTTGGGGCTGATTGTGGTGGACGAGGAGCACGATCCCAGCTACAAACAAGAGGAAACCCCGCGCTACAACGGCCGCGACGTGGCCGTCGTCAGAGCGCAGGCCGCCGGGGCTTGTGTCATTTTAGGCTCCGCCACCCCCAGTCTGGAGAGCCGCTATAACGCCGCGCGGGGCAAGTACACCCTGCTGAGGTTGCCAGAGCGTATCGAGCAGCGGCCGCTGCCAACGGTTGAAATCATTGACATGCGCGCGGAGTTCTTGGAAACACGCCGGCAGTCGACCTTCTCCCGGCGGCTGCTCAAGGAAATCGCCGCCCGACTGGAAAGCGGCGAGCAGACTATGCTGCTGCTGAACCGCCGTGGGTTTTCCTGCTTTGTCGCCTGTCGCAAGTGCGGCCACCGCATCGAGTGCGTCAATTGCGCCGTCACCCTCACCTACCACCGGCGTGATCATCGCTTGCTCTGCCACTACTGCAATCACGCCCAGGCCCCGCCCCAACTTTGCCCGCAGTGCGGCAGCGAGTACCTTTATTTCGTCGGCGTGGGCGCCGAGCGGGTCGAAGAGGAGCTGCACCGGCATTTTCCCAAGGCGCGGATAGCGCGCATGGATCGGGACACGGTCACCGGGAGGCGCCAGTACGAAAGAATCCTGGCCGCTTTTCGCGAGGGTAGCTATGACATCTTGGTGGGCACGCAAATGATCGCCAAGGGGCACGATATACCCAATGTGACCCTGGTAGGCGTGGTTTCGGCCGACATAGGCTTGGGAATCCCGGATTTTCGCGCCGCTGAGCGAACCTTTCAGTTGCTCACGCAGGTGGCCGGGCGCGCCGGGCGCGGTGAGCTTCCCGGCGCTGTTCTGATCCAGACCATCAACCCGGACCACTACGCCATCCGCTTTGCGGCGGCCCAGGATTACGACCTGTTTTACGAAAAAGAGTTGCAGTTCCGCCGCATGATGCGCTACCCGCCCTTCAGCGCGCTGGCTAACGTGCTGGTGCGCAGTTCGCGGCAGGAGGAGGCTCTGAAAATGAGCGCCGCTTTAGGCCGCTTCTTGACGCCTCCGCCGGAACATCTCAAGATTTTGGGGCCGGCTGAGGCCCCGCTGTCCAAGCTCAAGAACGAGTATCGCTACCAGCTTCTGATTAAGGCTGCCAGTCGCAAGGCGCTGGGCGAAACACTGCGTGCGCTTCGCCAGTATGCACTGGAGCAGAACTGGCCCCCTACGGCGTTGATCATTGACGTGGATCCGGTCAACCTTCTTTAAGCTGGGGCGGTTGCCAGCGGCGCCGTGTTTCTGCTCTGATTAAGTCAGCGGATGATGTTTAGCTTCGAGGTGCTCGAGCAAAACTTGCGTGCCGCCTTGAGCGTGTTCGGCCGCGCCCGTCCCCAGGCGGAAGTTTGCGAGTTGCCGGGTTTGCTGGTGGTTTGCGCGGGGGTTTACTTCAGCACTTTCAATGCCGTCCTGCTCACCGAACCGGCCGAACGCGCTGACGAGCTGCGGCGGCGCCTGGAGGCTGCCGAGCGCTACTTTCGCTCGCGGAAGCTGCCCTGGTCGTTGTGGTTGTGCGAGGAATGGCTTGAGAAGCCTTTGCGGCGCAATGCCATGGGCGTGCTGGAGAGCGCCGGCCTGCGCTGGCTGATTTCGATGCCAGGCATGGCCGCCGCGCATTTGGCGCCGTTAACGCGCACCCTGCCCGGTTTGACCTTCCGAGCTGTCGAAGATGAGCAAACGCGGCGCGCCTTTGAGAGGATCATGACCGGTGCTTTCGACGTACCTACTTCGATTGCGCACCAGATTTACGGCGCTGCGGAGACCTGGCAGGATGGGCTGTCGGGGTGGGTCGGCTACCTTGGAAACCTGCCGGTGACTTGCGCGGCCACGCGCGTAGCGGCCGGAGTTATCGGGCTATACGCCGTGGGTACCCTGCCCGCTTTTCAGCGGCGGGGTTGTGCCGAGGCGGTGGCGCGGTATGCTATCGAACAGGCACAAGCTGCCTCCGGCCTCTCCTCCAGCGTTTTGCAATCCACTCCGGCCGGGCTGCGTTTGTACCGCCGGCTGGGTTACCAAGCTGTGGCCCATTACAGCGTTTACGCCGCCTATCCATGAAGGGGGCGCGAAGTTCAGAATTCCAGCAGCACCCCGGCGGAAGGAATCACCGGCAGCATCTTGTCCAGCGTGATGAAGGCTTGCCCGGTGCGCGCGTTGTAACCGTTGAAACTGTCGAAGCGATAGTTGCCGTGGTTGGTCAGATTGACGACCTCGCCGTAGAGGGTCATTTTCCAGCGGTCGAAAATGAACGCCTTGTTGAGGCGGAAGTCGCCCCGGTGGTATGCGGCTAGCCGCGTCTGGTTGCGCTCGGCAGCCAGAAAGTAGCGGGACCCATCGCGGCGCAAATAGCCGGGAATAGGAAAGCCACTGCCGTAAACCCAGCGCACGCTCAAGTTCAGCGTGGGCCGGATGCGATAGCTGAGGTAGAGGTTCACCGAGTGTCGCTGGTCGAAGTCCGCTGGGAAAACCGAGCCGCTTACACCGTCTCGCAATCGTGTTCGCCCCCAGGCATAGGCGATCCAGCCGGTAAGGCGGTTGGCAGTTCGCTGCTGGAGGAAGATTTCAAATCCGCGCGCATAGCCGCGCAGGGCGTTCACGGCGGGGGCGTCCAGCCTTTGTGGAAGAACGCGGTTTCCGGCCATGCGCGGCTCTTCCCAAGGGCGGAAGAGTAGATCGCGGTCTTGCCGGTTGTAAAACTCCGCGCGTAGCCGGGTGCGTTCTCCCAGGCGCTGCTCCAGCGCGGCTGTGAAGTGGGTGGCCCGCTCCGGCAGCAGGTGGCGGCCGCCGATGATCGAGAACAACCAGTGCAAATCCGGGAATTGAGCATAGTGGCCCCATCCGAAATGCAACCGGGTGGAGCGCGCAGGCAGCAAGGCCAGCGAGGCGCTGTAGCCCGGCGCGCCCTTCTCGCTGGCGCCGTCGTTGTCCCAGCGCACTCCCGCGCTGGCTTGCAGGCGGCCCTTCCAGACACTGCCGTTTTGTTGAAGGTATCCGCCGCCCCGCGGACCTGCACCTCTGTATTCGTCCAGCCGCCGGAGCAAGAAGGGGTTGAACTGGTAGCGATAGATGAAGCCGTCGGTGCGGAGCCGGCGCCAGGAGCCGCCCAAAGCCAGCGAAGCGTTGTCGCTCCAGAACCAGTTCGCGTGGCCCAGCCACGCCCATTCGCCGTAATAGCCGCCTGCGATGGGTAGCTCCTCGCGGCTCGTGTTAGCGAAGCGCTCGCGCATCCAGGCTAGCCGACTCCAGGCTATCAGGCGCGGCTGCGGTGTGTAGCGCCAGCCCAGGTTGGCAAGGGTAACGTGGTTGTCGGCCAGCATCACCGCGTTAGTCCCGAGCTTGGGGCGCGAGCGGGTGCGGTCCAGATCGGCAAAACCTTCGATCACGCTCAAGCTGAGCTGCTGGCTGGGGGTCAAGTCGTAGGTGAGTTTGCCTTGCGCGTCGGCGAAGCCAAAAGCGAGTGTGGGTTCATTGACCGCCGTACGCTTGATCAGGTACTGGAAGTAGCTCTTGCGCGCACTTACCATCCAGGCGCCGCGCCGGTTCTTGCCCAGGGGGCCCTCGGCCATCACGCCCGCGTTGGAGGCGCTGGCCGTCAGTCGAACGCTGCGCCGGTTGCGACTGCCTTCGCGCGTGGTGGCCTCCAGGATGCCGGCCGTGCGGTCGCTGAAGCGCACAGGCGGGGCGGCTGCGTGGAGCGTAAGCGCATCCACCATGTCGCCGTTAAACAAGGTCATCGAGCCGGTGGCCGCCTCGCCTTGAAGCGTATGAAAGGGGACATGCAAGAGAATGTCGTCCACGTACAACCCGATGCGCTCCCAAGCAGCGCCGCGCAAGGAGAAGCGGCTATCGAAATCGTCGTTGGAGCTCACACCCGGCAAGGCCTGCGCGGCGCGCAACGGGTCATCCGCCAGTACGCTGCCCAGGTTCTTGACCTCGTTGCCCTCCATGGTAATTTGAGAGGGGCTATCGGCACGCAGCGGTTCGAAGACGTCGGCGCGTACCTCGACCGTGTCGGAGTGCTTGAACGTGTCCGGGCTTAAGGCGATTTCGAACTCGACCGCCTGGTCGGGAGCCAGGGTAAAAGGCCGGCGCACCATGCGGTATCCCACGGTGGCGGCTACTAACGTGTATTGGCCAGGGCTGACCCCGCGAAGCCAGAACCGGCCCTGGGCGTCGGTCTGGGTTTGCCAAGGGGTCCCGACCAGGGATATGCGGACGCGGGCCAGCCGTTCCCCTGTCTGGGCGTCCGCTACAACCCCACTAAGCACTGTCCCTGTTTCGAGGCCCAGCCCCAGAGTCAGCAACAGACCAGCGAGCAATTCACCCACGAGCGCATTATACCGGCCGCCTCAAAGGAGGCGGGCCTGACCGCCTCTGTAAGTCCGCCGGAAAAGTGCTCAAAAGTGGATGCGAGCCGTGTACTGCACCTCGCGCCCGTAATTTCCTCCGGCTAGGGTAGTGCTCTTGCCGAAATTGGCGCTGGTCACGCTGGTCGTCGGCTGGCCGGGCATGAACACGTTGGGGAAGTTGAAGAACTCCATGCGCAGTTCGAAGCGGACCCGCTCGCTAACCCGGAAGTATTTCACGGCCGTGGCGTCCCAGTTCCAAAAACCCGGCCCGCGCAGTCCATCGAAGTACCACGGATTCGTACGCGGCGTGTACGGCTCAGCCTGCCGGCACTTCGAGGTGTCGAACCAGCGCGAAAGCGTGGGGTGGTCCAGTTTGGGATTGCCATCGCAAACCATTTGCCCGAAGGTGAGCAAGGGGCCGTTGTTCCACAACAGAATGTGGCTGGTGGCCCAACCGCCGATCAGCGCGTCCACCCAGCGGTTGACGTTGGCACCGAAGCGACGGCCGCGGCCAAAGGGCAGCTCCCAGGTTCCCGCCAGACGGACGTAGTGGCGCGGCTCGCGCGTGTCAATCATGGTGAACTTCTTGTTGTAGGTGTCTATGTCGTTGAAGAATTCGTCGCGGGCCTCCCGGGCGTAGTTATAGCCGAAAGTGAAGGACACGCCTTGGGCCATCGGGCGCTCGGCCTTGAACTGGATGGAGTGGTAGTGATTGTCCTTGCCTCGTAGGAACCGCTCGGTAATGGTGCCGTAGTGGGGGTAAGTGCGGAGCAGGCTGCCCACGCTGACCGTCGGCTGGTTGCGCAGCACGCCCGGCATCTTGTCTGCGGGCAGCAAGCGGTAGAACGGATTCGGGACGGCCTTGGTAGTGGCCCCCTTGTAAGTGTAACCGTAATTGGGATCCACCATGTTCAGGTTGTAAGTGTAATCGCCGCCCCACATGCTGGCATCCTGGACATTGCGGCCCAGGTTGACGAAGTAGGTGGTCTCGGTGAGCACCCGCATGGGAAGCTGACGGGACAACGTGATGTTATAGCGGTCGTTGATCGGGTGAATCATGTTCTGAGGGAAGAAGGTCACACTGTCGCCCAGGTTGGTGTAGCGGCCCAGCGACTTGCCCACCGGCAGCAGGAGCGGGTTGGTGCCCGACGGGAACGGGTCGCTGATCAAGGTGCGCGGCACGCCCTCGATGGGGCCCAGCGCAGTAGTCGTGCGGGAGAAGCCGTCTTTGGGCCAGTAGTTGGTTTCGGGGTAAATCGTGACCCATGGCGCCGCGTACCGCGCGAAGCCCACGCGCAAGGCCGTCAGGTCATTGATGCGGAAGGCTGCGCCCACGCGGGGCAGCAAGACGTTCTTCTGGGAATCGAAAACGCCCGGATGCTTGTCATCGGTAAAGATCCAGGCGCCCGTCCACTTGTAAGGAATCCGCGCGATTGCCAGGACCTCGTCCGGCATTTTGGGCGGGTTGTTCGCCAGCTCGGGAATGGGGTCGTTCAGATCGAGATAGCGCGAGTACATGCGGTTGTATTCGGAAGGCGCCGTCTCGAGTTCGTAGCGGATGCCCAGATTGAGGGTGATCCGGCGCGTGAGCTTGATGTCGTCCTGGAAGAAAAAGGCCCACATCTGCTGGTGGGAATCCACCATGGGCATGATCCGGGCGTTGCCGCTGTTGACCACGCCCAGCAGCGCGGAAGCGAACATGTTGCCGCTCTGGCGGGCGTCGAACTTGAGGAAGGTCTCACCGGTGTCAATGGCGTGGAAGGTGAACCCACCGGGGCCCGGTGAACCGTTCTGGTCGTACTGGTAGCGGAGCATCCAGCCGGTCTTCATATGGTGGATGCCACGGTCGTGGGTGACGTTCACGTTGCCGTTATGCGAGCGGCCCCGGACCAGCCACCAACTCGCGATCCCGGCATTGACGCTGCCGTTGCCGCTGAAGTTGAAGTTGGGATAGTACACGCCGGGCAAAGGCGCCAGGATGGGCTTGTACCACCCGTTCGGCCACAGGTTCGCCCAGACTGACTGAGGCACCTTGGCCCATTGCGAATCGTAATCGTCCTCCACGTAAACCGCGCCGTAGCGCATGTTGATCACCGTGCTCGGACTCAGCATGTACAGGCCGTCAGCCACCGCGTTCAGTGCGTCCATCAAGCCGCCGTTGTCCGACCGCACGGCAATGGTGCCGCCATGGTTGGGGTTGTCGAGGCGAGTTTCGTACTTGGAAAACCGCGTGTACATCCGCCATTTGTTGCTGATGTTGAAATCCACGCGGTTGGAAATGTTCCAGTACTTGAGCCACCAGGAGTAAGTGGCCTTGTAATTGTCAATCCCGGAGGGATCGTTGCCGGGGTTGTTGGGCTTCCAAAGATCGTTCATGATCTTCTGACCGGTCGGATCAATGCGGTTCTTGGGCAGGATGTTGCCCGGGAAGGGCTGGCGGCTGACGGTAGCCGTGGCGGCGTCGAATTTGGTTGTGAAAGGATCGTAGATCACTCGCAAGGCGCCCGTGGGGGTCAAGGAGCGCGAGAAGTCGCCGGTGCGCTCCAGATCTGTGGGGAGCGTGTAAGTCCGGGTTTGCGGCTGGGTGCTTCGCCACTGTTCGTAGGTCTGGTAGAAGAACAGGCGGTTCTTGAGGATGGGGCCGCCCACCGTGCCGCCCCAAATGTGGTTGCGCACCACGCTGAAGCCGCGCGTGATACGATTGGTCACCGCGTTGAGTTTGGGATTCCGTCCGAAGTAATAAGTGGTCCCGTGATACTCGTTGGTGCCTGACTTCATGGAGACGTTGAGCACGCCGCCCGCGCTGAAGCCGTACTCGGCGTCCACCGCGTTCTGATGCACCACCACCTCCTGCACGCCGTCCATCGAGGGCATGTAGGAGCCGCGGGCCGAGACGCCCAGGGCAGCGCCATCCAGCAGCATGTCATTCTTGCCTCCCGTGCGTCCGCCCACGTCCAGTCCATTGGACGACCACATGTAGAACGGATTGCGGTGGGAGACGTCCCAGTAACGGTTGATCACCGCCGGGTTGAGTAGCGCCAGCGTGAAGGGGTTCCGCGCGAGGATGGGAATATCCCGAAGCATGTTCCCCTGCACGGTGGTGCTCATGGTGCCGGTATTGAACTGCACCCCAGTGACGACTTCGGTTACGGTGATCTGCTCGCTCACGGCGCCGACCGTCAATTGCACGTTGACGGTTACATCGCCGCGGGTGAGCACGGTGATGTTTTCTTGCACGAAGCGGTTGAACCCGGTTGCCTCCACGCTCAGCGTGTAAGTGCCGGGTTGGACGAAATCGAACAGGTATCGCCCGGTGGCGTCGGTTTCGCGGCTCGCTTCGATGCCGGTGTTGACGTTGCGCAGCGTGACCCTGGCGCCTACTATGGCGGCCTGGCTTGGATCAGTTACCAACCCCTGGCACGGCCCCGGTATTCCTGCGCCAGCAGCGCCGGGACCACGGCCAGCAAGAGCGACAGATTGCACAGGGATCTCATCGCGGACTTTCTCCTTAGCAAGATGGGGCTTGTCACAGCCCTCCCCCGCG